>Ga0335082_10007531_pt1 | contig 11819 bp, 11 predicted proteins | sample Lox_Sample_41_FD_206718 | JGI IMG/M metagenome (GOLD analysis project Ga0335082, IMG submission 206718) | Soil microbial communities from Loxahatchee National Wildlife Refuge, Florida, United States - Lox_Sample_4.1 | ecosystem: Environmental > Terrestrial > Soil > Wetlands | place: USA...
GTGGCAACGGGACCGAGGAGCAGACGGCGAGCCGCGTCTACACGAGGGGCGCGTCGGGCGCCGAGTCAAGGTATGGCGTCCCCACCGGGGATCGAAGGCGTCCGCCGCTGGCCGATACCCTGCGTGCCGGCGTCGGCCTCAGAAACCGTATCGCTCACGGCTACGCGCAGCTCGACTATCGACGGGTCCAGGAGGAAGCGCTCACGGGCATCCCGGCCCTCGAGGCATTCCTCGCGGCCGTCGCCCGCGAAGCGGGACTCTGACGGGGCGTTCCGGGGCCGGCCCCAGTCTTCACCGGCGGGACCACCCTCGTCACGCTCGGCGTCTCAGCCCACGATGTGGAACCCGGCGGTGGCAAAGTGCGCGTCGAATGTGAAGGCCGTGCGGATCCGGCGCTGGGTCATGAGCACGAAGCTCACCGCATCGGTAGCCGACAGCTTGTGGAGATCGGACCGCTCGAAATACGGCCATGCGAGTTCGAGATCCCGGACCGTGCACGGCAGCACGTTCAGGTGCCGGACCGTGTCGAGCGACCGCTGCCAGGCGACCGCCGCCTCTCGCGCCGCGTTGCGATCGAGGAACGTGAACGTCTCGAGGACGACGGGCACGGACGTGTGCAGGCGCGCCGCGGCTCCGGTCAGGCGTTCCCAGGTCTCCCGGGCGCGCGCGTGGAGCGGGTCGCGCGCGAGAGCCAGCGCTATCCACGCGCCGGAATCGACGAAGACGCGATCCGCGTGCCGCACGCCCGGTCCCGTCAGGGCTGGTCGTACACGTGGTCGTGATCGACGGACGTGCGCGCGATCGGGCCGTCCCAGACCGCCACGGGGCCGCGGGCGTGGTCCCGGAGCCAGACGCGGCGGATCGCGTCGCGAATCAGATCGGCGACGCTCCGGCCCGTGCGGTCGGCCACCGCGTGGAGGGCCTTCAGTTCCTCGCGGCCGAGGTACACCTGCGTCTTGGTCATAGGTGTCATTTTGTATACGAAGATGACACCTGTCAAGAGCGTCGCCGGGGGCTGCCCTCGAGCGCGGCGAAGAGCTCGGCGGGGTCGGGCTGCTCGGGGATTTCGTAGCGCTTCGCCCACGCGATCCGTCCGTCCTTGCCGACCACGAAGATCGCCCGCTCCGGCAGCCCGTCGTCGCGCAGGACGCCGTAGGCGCGGGCGACCGCACCGTGCGGATGGAAGTCGCTCAGCAGATCGTAGGACACGCCGCCGAGCGACGCGGCCCAGGCCGCTTTCGACGGCTGGGCGTCGAGGCTGACGGCGACGACGTGGGCGTCGAGCGCGTCGAGGCGCGGCCGCTCGCGCTCGTAGGTCTGGATCTGCGCGGCGCAGACCGGCGTGAACGCGAGCGGGTGGAACGCGACGACGACGTGCCGGCGGCCGCGGAAGCTGGAGAGCCGCACGGTGCCGCCGCGGTGGCTGACGAGCTCGAAGTCGGGGGCGGTCTGGCCGATCGCGAGCATCACGTCTCCGTCCGCCTCCGGATCCGCCGGAGGGCCGCTCGTCTTGTATCACGAACGTCCGCGGCTGCGTGATAAGGTTCTTCGGATGCGGTTCCGCGCGAGACGCTCATGAGGTTCCGCGGGCTCCCCGGCCTCGTTCTCCTCGCGGTGCTCCTGCTGCTGGTGCTGCCGTCGGCGGTGATGTACTACACCGACTGGCTGTGGTTCGTCCGGATGGGGTACGCGCAGGTGTTCCTGCGCACGCTCGACGCGCAGTCCCTCGTGTTCACGGCGACGTTCGCGTCCGTGTTCCTGTTCCTGTATCTGAATCTGCGGCTCGCGAGGCGCGCGCTCCGGCGGCCGCAGATCGTGCTGGGCGTCGGCGTGGACGGCCGGCCGATCGCGGTCGAGGGCCGGCGGCTGTCCGGCCTCGCGCTGTGGGCGTCGCTCGGCCTGGCGACGCTCGTGTCCTGGAGCGCCGCCGACGACTGGCTGATGTGGCTCAGCTTCTTCCACGCGGTGCCGTTCGGGGTGAAGGACCCGATCTTCGGCCGCGACGTGTCGTTCTACGTGTTCCGGCTGCCAGTGTGGCAGGAGGTGCGGCAGGAGGCGCTCGTCACGACGTTTCTCGCGCTCGTCGGCTGCGGCCTGTACTACGTCCTCTCGGGCAGCTTCGTCGTCGAGACGCGGCCGGGATCGGGGTTCTGGCCCAAGGTGCGGCTGGTCGAGGCGGCGCGGCGGCACTTGTCGCTGCTCGGCGCGGTCATCTTCGGGCTGATGGCGTGGGGCTCGTGGCTCGATCTGCCGCAGACGCTGCTCTCGCAGTCGAACATCGTGTTCGGCGCGTCCTACGCGGACGTGCACGCGCGGATTCCGTTCATCTGGATCACGCTCGTCGTGCTCGTCCTCGGCGCCGGACTGGCGGTGTGGAACGGCTTCACGCGGCGCGTCTGGCCGATCATCGCGGCGGTGGCGTTCGCGGTGGTCGTGCCGCTCGCCGGCGGCATCTACGCGGCCGTCGTGCAGAACTTCTCGGTGACGCCGAACGAGCTGGAGGCCGAGCAGCCGTATCTCGGCGACAACATCGAGGCCACGCGGCGGGCCTACGCGCTCGATCGCGTCGAGGAGCGCGAGGTCTCCGGCGAGGCGTCGCTGAGGCCGCAGGACATCGCGAACAACGTCGCCACGATCGAGAACGTGCGGCTCTGGGACCACGAGCCGCTGCGGCAGACGTTCTCGTCGATCCAGGAGCTGCGCCCCTACTACGAGTTCCGCGGCGTGGACAACGACCGCTACACGATCGACGGCACGTACCGCCAGGTGATGCTGTCGGCGCGCGAGCTGAACACCGAGAACATGCCGAATCGCTCGTGGCAGAACGAGCACCTGACCTACACGCACGGCTACGGCATCACGCTGGGCCCGGTGAACCAGGTGACGACCGACGGGCTGCCGGTGCTGTTCGTGCAGAACATTCCGCCGGTGTCCTCGAAGCCGGAGCTGCAGATCACCCGGCCGGGCCTGTACTTCAGCGAGGGCTCGAACGACTACGTGCTCGTCCGCACGAAGCGCGACGAACTGGACTACCCGGAAGAGGGCGAGCAGAGCGCGACGACGCGCTACAGCGGCGCGGGCGGCGTGCCGATCGGCACGTGGGTGCGGCGCCTGCTGTTCGCCATCCGCTTCGGCACGACCGACATCCTGTTCACCGACCAGACGACCGCGGAGAGCCGGATTCTCTTCCACCGCGCCATCCGCGAGCGCGTGAGCCAGGTGGCGCCCTTCCTGCAGTTCGACATGGATCCGTACCCGGTCGTGAGCGAGGGCCGCATCTACTGGATCCAGGACGCCTACACGACGACGGCGAATTACCCGTACTCGCAGCCGACGGCGACGCAGGCGTTCGGCGTCGTCAACTACATCCGGAACTCCGTGAAGATCGTCATCGACGCCTACAACGGCACGATGACGCTCTACCTGGCCGAGCCGAACGATCCGATCGCGCTGACGCTGGCGCAGATCTTTCCCGGGCTCCTGCACCCGCTCTCGGAGATGCCGGCCGGCCTGCGGCAGCACGTCCGCTACCCGGAAGACATCTTCCGGATCCAGGCGTCGGTCTACACGACGTACCACATGACGTCGCCGCCGGTCTTCTACAGCAAGGAAGATCAGTGGCAGCCGCCCGTGATCGACTCGGGGCAGAACCCGACGGCGATGCAGCCCTACTACATGATCATGAAGCTGCCCGGCGAGCCGCGGACCGAGTTCATCCAGATGCTGCCCTTCACGCCGAAAGCGAAGGACAACCTGGCGGCGTGGATGGTGGCGCGCAGCGACGGCGAACACTACGGCCACATCCTCGTCTTCCAGTTCCCGAAGCAGAGCACCGTGTTCGGCCCGCGGCAGGTCGCGGGCAAGATCAACCAGGACAAGGTGATCTCGCAGCAGATCACGCTGTGGAACCAGCAGGGCTCGGAGGTCGTGTGGGGCACGCTGCTCGTGATTCCGATCGAGCAGTCGCTGCTCTACGTCCGGCCGCTCTACCTTCGCTCGCAGGCGAAGATCCCGGAGCTGAAGAACGTCATCGTCGCCTACCAGAACCAGATCGTGATGGCCGAGACGCTGCGCGAGGCCCTGATCCGGATCTTCGGGCCGACCATCGCCGACGCGCTGCCGCCCGACCTGCTCGACAGCAGCGCGACATCGGTCATCAAGGCGACGGCCGAGACGCCGGGCGCCGAGACCGCCGCGCCCAAGACCATCGAGGATCTGGTCGCCGAAGCGCAGGCGCACATGCAGCGCGCCGATGACGCGCTCAAGAACGGAGATCTCGGCACCTACGCCGACGAGAACAAGAAGGCCAAGGCGCTCATCGACGCCGCGATGAAGATCAGGAAGTAGCCTTCTTCCGCCAGTAGCGCGCCAGTCCGCTCCAGGAGAAGTCGAACCGCGCCGCGCTCGCGTAAGCGGCGGCTTCGTCCCGGCTCGTCGAGCGCACGAGGTCGCCGGTGATGGCGTCGGTGAACGCGCGCGCGTGCTCCTCGTCCGAGCCCGGCGCCGCCAGCAGCGCGCGGACGCGCCGGCTCCAGTCCTCCATGCGGCGCCACAACTCCTGCAGGTGCACGGCCGGCGAGGCCTGCGGGCCGAAGTGCGTGAGGAAGAGCGTGTCCGGATGCCAGGCGAGGATCCGGCCGGTGCTCGCGCGCCAGGCCTCGAGGTCGATGTCCGGCGGCGGCGTGGGCGGCAGCACGATGCGGCCGCTCGGCCGGCAGATGCCCGCGGTGTCGCCGACGAACGCGAGCCGCGCGTCGGGCGCGTAGTAGCTGACGTGATGCCACGCGTGGCCCGGCGTCCAGGCGACGTCGAGCCGGTGGCCGACGATCTCGATGGTCTCGCCGGCCTCGCCGAACGCGCGGATCCGCGCGGCGGGCACGGGCCGGATCTCGCCCCACAGCCGCTCCATGTCGGGTGCGTAGAGCCGGGACGCGCTCGCGACGAGCCTGGACGGGTCCACCAGGTGCGGCGCGCCGCGCTCGTGGACGTAGACGGTGGCGTGCGGACACGCGTCGAGCAGCACGCCCGTGCCGCCCGCGTGGTCGAGATGGATGTGCGTGAGCAGCAGCGCCCGCACGTCGGCGGTCGCGAAGCCGCGGGAGGCCAGCGCGGCCGTGAGCGCCGGCAGCGTCGTGGACGGCCCCGGATCGACGAGCGCGACGCCGTCGCGGCCGTGCAGGAGCGCCGTGGCGATGACGCCGGAACGGCCGAGGAAGTTCAGATCCACGTAGTCGAGGCCGGGGCCGAGAGAGGGCATGGGGGAGCGTACAACGGGTTCGGCAGGTTCAGCGGGTTCAGCGGGTTCGGCAGGTTCAGCGGGTTCGCGTCATCCTGTAAGCTGAGGGGCCTGGGCGGGGCCGCGCGGCTGCCGCCGGCGCGCGGTATGGATCAGCAGCACCAGCACGGCGACCTCCTCAAGGAACGGACGACAACGAAGAGAGACGACCCGCGCCTGTTCAAGGTCGTGCTGCTCAACGACGACTACACGACGATGGAGTTCGTGGTGAGTGTGCTGGAAACGGTGTTCCAGCGTTCCCCGGCCGAGGCGTACAAGATCATGATGAACGTGCACGTGCACGGCCGCGGCGTCGCGGGTGTGTATCCGTGGGAAGTGGCGGAGACGAAGGTCGAGACGGTCGCGTCGCTGGCCCGCGGCGCCGGCTACCCGCTGAAAGCGGTGGCGGAGGAAGACGGATAGGAATCGATAATCTGGAATCTGGAATCTGGAATCTGAAATCGATGCGCGCGATCGATTTCAGATTCCAGATTCCAGATTATCGATACCAGCGGAGTAGAATACCCTCGTGTTCTCCGCCGCCCTCGAGGTCGTCCTGACGATCGCCTACCGCGAGGCGGTGACGCGGCGGCATGCGTATCTGACGCTCGAACACCTGCTGTACGCGCTGGCGCACGACGACGAAGGCGAGCGGATCCTGCAGGGCTGCGGCGCGGATCTGCCGGCGCTGCGCAAGGCCCTGAACGACTTCCTGGATCAGAACGTCGAGCAGATCAAGCGCGGGCAGGAGCGCGAGCCCGAGCAGACGGCCGCGTTCAAGCGCGTGCTGCAGACGGCGGTCCTCCACGTCCAGAGCGCGCAGAAATCCGAGGTCCAGGCCGGCGACATCCTCGCCGCCATCCTCCAGCAGCCGCGGACGCAGGCCGCGCGCCTGCTCGAGAGCCACGGCATCACGCGGCTCGACATCCTCGAGTTCATCTCGCACGGCATCTCGAAGGTCCCCCTCGACGACGGCGCGGCCGCCGCGCCCGGTGAGGCGCCGGCGGGCATCGGCGACGAGGGGCCGTCCACGTCGCGCGATCCGCTCGCCGCCTACTGCGTCAACCTGACCGACCGCGCCCGCCAGGGCCTGCTCGACCCGCTGATCGGCCGCGCGAACGAGCTGCAGCGCGCCATCGAGATCCTCTGCCGCCGCCGCAAGAACAACCCCGTCTTCGTCGGCGAAGCCGGCGTCGGCAAGACCGCGATGGCCGAGGGCCTGGCCGCGAAGCTCATCAGCGACGACGCCCCCGAGATGCTCAAGGACGCCGAGGTCTTCTCGCTCGACACGGGCGCCCTGCTCGCGGGCACCCGCTTCCGCGGCGACTTCGAAGAGCGGTTCAAGGCCGTGATCAAGGCGCTCGGCCGGAAACCCCGGCCGATCCTGTTCATCGACGAGATGCACTCGACGGTCGGCGCCGGCGCCACGACGGGCGGCACCATGGACCTCGCGACGCTCATCAAGCCGATTCTCACGGCCGGCGACCTGCGCGTCATCGGGTCCACGACGTTCGAGGAGTTCAAGCACGTCGAGAAGGACCGCGCGCTCGCGCGCCGGCTGCAGCGGATCGCGATCGACGAGCCCTCGATCGACGAGACGATCCGGATCCTCGCCGGCCTGAAATCGCGGTACGAAGAGCACCACGGCGTGATCTACACCGACGCGGCGCTCGAGGCCGCCGCCCGGCTCGCCGCGCGGCACCTGCGCGACTACAAGCTGCCCGACAGCGCGATCGACGTGCTCGACGAAGCGGGGTCGGTGACGAAGCTGGGGCGGAAAGCTCCCGGCGCGTCCGACGGTTCCGGGAGTGCCGAACGTCCCGATGGTTCGGAACCTGCTCTTCCCCCCATCCCCATCGACGCCGCCGACATCGAGGCCGTCGTCGCGCGGATGGCGCGGATTCCGCCCCGGCAGGCCTCCGCGTCGGATCGCGAACGGCTGCGCACGCTCGAGGAGTCCCTGCAGCGCGTGGTGTTCGGCCAGGACGAGGCCGTCCACCTCGTCGCGCAGTCGATCAAGCGATCGCGCGCCGGGCTCGCGGTGCCGGACCGGCCGGCGGGCTGCTTCCTGTTCACGGGTCCGACGGGCGTCGGGAAGACCGAGCTCGCGAAGCAGCTCGCGCTGCAGCTCGGCAACGAGTTCCTCCGCTTCGACATGAGCGAGTACATGGAGAAGCACGCGGTGGCGCGGCTCATCGGGGCGCCGCCCGGCTACGTGGGGTTCGAGCAGGGCGGCCAGCTCGTGGACGCGGTGCGGACGCACCCGTACAGCGTGGTGCTGCTCGACGAGATCGAGAAGGCGCACCCCGATCTGTTCAACATCCTGCTGCAGGTGATGGACCACGCCACGCTCACCGACAACACCGGCCGCAAGGCCGACTTCCGGAACACGGTGCTGGTCCTGACGTCGAACGCCGGCTCGCGCGAGATGAGCGCGAAGTCGATCGGATTCGCCGACGGCACGGCCGGCGACGGCCGCGACGACGCGGCCCGGCGCGCGGCGGCCGGGAAATCGAAAGCGGCGGTCGAGCGCGTGTTCAGCCCGGAGTTCCGCAACCGGCTGGACGCCATCGTGACGTTCAGGAACCTGACGCCCGAGGTGATGGAGACGATCGTCGAGAAGTTCATCCTGCAGCTCGAATCGCAGCTCGCCGAGCGGCACGTGGCCATCACGCTCTCGCCCGAGGCGCGGGCCTGGCTCGCGACGAAGGGGTACGACCCCGTGTTCGGCGCCCGCCCGCTCGCGCGCACCGTCCAGAAGCACGTCCGCGACCCGCTGACCGACGAGATCCTCTTCGGGAAGCTGGAACACGGCGGCACCGTGACGATTGGCGTCGCCGACGGCGCGCTCGCGTTCACCTTCGAACCGAAACCCGATCCGCCGGCGCCCGTGCCGCTCCCATGACCGACCTCAAAGTCACCGACAAGCGCTGGTGGGCCCGCGGCGAGGGCGCCGCCGACGCGCCCGGCGCCGACGCGCCGAGCCTCAAACCGACCTACATCGAGGAGCTCGAGGCGCGGCTGGCCGCGAAGGACGTCGAACTCCAGCAGATCCTCGCACGGTATCGCAGCGCGTCCGACGAGTTCGACCAGGCCCGCGCGCGCCTGCGCAAGGAGATCTCGAAGGACGTCGAACGCAGCCGGCGATCGATGCTCGTGTCGTTCCTCGAAGTGCTCGACAACCTCGATCGCGCCATCGCGGCGGCCGGCGCCGAACGGGCGGCGGACCCGCTCGTCCAGGGCGTGACGCTCGTCCGCCAGCAGTTCCTGCAGACGCTCGACGGCCTCGGCGTGACGCGCCTCGACCCGGTGGGCCATCCGTTCGACCCGGCCCGGCACGAGGCGCTCACGACGGTCGCCGCGCCCGGCGTGCCGGAGGGCCAGGTCATCGGCGTCATCCGGTCCGGCTATCTCATCGGCGACGAGGTGCTCCGCCCGGCGCAGGTCGCGGTCGCGGGGAGCGCGGAAGCGCCGTTGCGGTAAGCTGCCCGGTGCGTCCCATGTTCACGATCCTCACGCTCAATCCCATCGCCAAGGTCGGACTGGTGAGACTGCCGGCGGACCGGTATCGGATCAGCGGCGACGCGGCCGATCCGGATGCCGTGCTGCTGCGCTCGGCGGACATGCACACGCGCGAGATCGCCGCCGCGCTCAAGGCGGTCGGGCGGGCCGGCGCGGGCGTCAACAACATCCCGGTCGCGAAGATGACCGAGCGCGGCATCCCGGTGTTCAACGCGCCGGGCGCCAACGCGAACGCGGTGAAGGAGCTGGTGCTGGCCGGCCTGTTGCTCGCCTGCCGGCACATCTGCGAGGGCTGGGAGTTCGCGCGGCAGCTCACGGGGACCGACGAAGCGATGAGCCAGGCCGTCGAGAGCGGCAAGAAAGCGTTCGCGGGCGGCGAAATCGCCGGCAAGACGCTGGTCGTCGTCGGCCTCGGCGCGATCGGCCGGCTGGTGGCGAACGCGGGCAGCGCGCTCGGCATGAGCGTCACGGGATTCGATCCGGCGCTCACGGTGGAGGGCGCGTCGCAACTGTCGGCGTCGGTGAAGCGCGCGCCGACGCTCGACGCCGCGCTCGCCGGCGCGCAGTATCTGACCGTGCACGTGCCGCTCGTGGACGCGACGCGGCACCTCGTGAACTCCGAGCGGCTCCGGCACCTGGCGCCGGGCGCCGTCGTGCTCAACTTCGCCCGCGAGGGCATCGTGGACGAACGGGCCGTGGTCGAGGCGATCGACGCTGGCCGGCTGGCCGCCTACGTGAGCGACTTCCCCACCGGTCTCACGTCGCGCCACAAGGGCTGCATCACGCTGCCGCACCTCGGGGCCTCCACGGCGGAGGCCGAGGACAACTGCGCGATCATGGTCGCCGACCAGGTGCGCGACTTCCTCGAGCAGGGGCATGTGAGGAACGCGGTCAACTTCCCCGAGATGATCGTGCCGCGCACGACGCCGTACCGGCTCGTGTGCGCGAGCGCCGCGTCGGTCGAGGCGGCCGGGCGCGTGTCGGACGCGCTCGCCCGGGCCGGCGCCGCCATCCAGGAGACCGCCAGCCGGTCCCGCGGCGACGTGGTGTACACCGTCATCGATCTGACCACCGCGCCGGCGGCAGCGGTGGTCGATGAACTGCGGCGCATCGCGGGCGTGAGGATGGTGAGGGGGATCGAATAGGGCTGAGGATCCCGCGGTCCCGGGGTCCTGACGTCCGGCAGCACGAGGAGGCAGCGTGAATCAGGCCGATACCGCCTGGATGCTCGTCGCGACGGCGCTCGTCCTGCTGATGACGCCGGCGCTGGCGTTCTTCTACGGCGGGCTGGTGCGCTCGAAGAACGCGCTCAACACCATGATGATGAGCTTCGTCGCGCTGGGCGGCGTGGGGCTCGCGTGGGCGCTCCTCGGCTACTCGCTGGCGTTCGCGCCCGGCACGCCGTTCATCGGCGGCACCGGCATGGCGCTGCTCTCGGGCGTCGGCCTCGACGTGAAGGGCACGCTGCCGCACGTGCTCTTCTTCTGCTACCAGGGCACGTTCGCGATCATCACGGCGGCGCTGATCTCGGGCGCGATCGTCGAGCGCATGCGGTTCGGGCCGTACCTGGTCTTCCTGATGCTGTGGACCGTCGTCGTCTACGCGCCGGTCGCGCACTGGGTGTGGGGCGGCGGCTTTCTCGCGTCGGTCGGCGCGCTCGATTTCGCCGGCGGCACGGTGGTGCACGTGAACGCCGGCGTCGCGGCGCTCGTCGCCGCGAGCACGCTCGGGCCGCGCAAGGACTTCGCACGCCAGGCATTTCTGCCGCACAACGTCCCGTTCACGCTGCTCGGCGCCGGGCTGCTGTGGTTCGGGTGGTTCGGCTTCAACGCCGGATCGGCGCTCGGCGCCAACGACTCGGCCGCGCTCGCCTTCGCGACGACGATGCTGGCGCCGGCCGCGACGCTGCTGGTGTGGACCGTGCTCGATCTCTGGCGGACGGGCCGCGCGACGGCCGTCGGCGGCGCCACCGGGATCGTCGTCGGGCTCGTGGCCATCACGCCGGCGGCCGGCTACGTCAGTCCGATGGGCGCGATCGTCCTCGGCGCGCTCGCCGCCTTCCCCAGCTACTTCGCGCTCATCTTCCGGGCGCGCACGCGGCTGGACGACTCGCTCGACGTGGTCGCCGCCCACGGCCTGGGCGGCGCGTTCGGGGCCATTCTCACCGGCGTGTTCGCCAACCGCGCGTGGAACGGGACGGCCGACGGCCTGATCACCGGTCATCCCGCGCAGGTCGTGGCCCAGGCCGAGGCGGTGCTCGCCGTGATCGCCTACAGCGGCGTGCTGACGTTCGTGCTGCTCAAGCTCATCGGTCGGGCCGTTCCCCTCCGCGCCAATCTCGCCGACGAGGGCATGGGGATGGACGTCAGCCAGCACGGCGAGGAGGCCTACGGCGCCGGCGAGGGCGCCATCCTCGTACTGCCGGATCGCCGGGTGCGGCCGCGGTCGTCGCCGCCGTCCGAGGGAGGTGCGTCATGAAGCTCGTCATCGCCGTCATCCGGCCGGACCGGCTCACCGCGGTGCTCGAGGAGCTCTATCGGGCCGACGTCCAGGGCCTCACCATCAGCCGCGTGCAGGGCCACGGCGGCGAGCGCGAGCACGTCGAGACCTATCGCGGCACGACGGTGAAGATGGAGCTGTCCGAGAAGGTGCGCCTCGAGATCGGCGTGTCGAACCACTTCGTCGAGCCGACCGTGCAGGCCGTCATCCGCGGCGCGCGGACGGGCTCGGTCGGCGACGGCAAGATCTTCGTCGTGCCGGTCGAGAAGATCTACCGGATCCGCACGGGCGAGGAAGATCAGGCGGCCGTCACGCCGGTTGGCGTGCCGACGCACACGTGAGGGCGGCCGGTCGCGAGGCGCGCCGCCGCCTCGTCACGCCGAAAGACGCTCACCGCGAGCACCGGCCACGCCGGTGCTTTCGTAGCTGAACGCCGACGACATCCTACGCCTGACGCTATGGCGACGCTGCCATAGCTGTCGGCATCTTGCGGACGACGCTGCGCGACGATAGAGTCCATTCT
>Ga0335082_10007532_pt1 | contig 11818 bp, 20 predicted proteins | sample Lox_Sample_41_FD_206718 | JGI IMG/M metagenome (GOLD analysis project Ga0335082, IMG submission 206718) | Soil microbial communities from Loxahatchee National Wildlife Refuge, Florida, United States - Lox_Sample_4.1 | ecosystem: Environmental > Terrestrial > Soil > Wetlands | place: USA...
ACGGAGGTGCGCTTCGAGCGCTGTGCCGATGAAACCGCTGTTTACTGTTTTCTGGAAGATCGGCTCGCCGGGCTGCGGGGCCGCTTCTGGCTTGAACGCATTGCCCGGCCGGTCGGGCCGGAGCGGTGAGTCGGGCTTCTGGGACATGTGCTGCACGTGAATGACCGGACGGCGTGTTCGGCGCCAGGCCGCCAGCAGCGCAGCAATGTTCCGCTCGGCGTCCGGGTTGTTCCGCTCGCCCCAGCGCGGGTCGTCGAAACCCTGCTGGACATCGATCAGGAGCAGCGCGCTGCTGGGAGAGAGCGTCACGGAGACCAGCCTTTGAGCGAAATTGCGCCGCCTGATGGCCGGCGGCTCAGTGGCGACCGCAGCGAAGCGGAACGACTCCGCCGCCCCTGCGGGACAGGCGGCATCAACATCTTGGCGACCTCATCGAAAGCTCTTTCCACCTCGGACGCCCGGCCAGGCGGAACTCGGTTACCGCCGCCGGAAAGCAGGTCCTCGACAAGAGCGTCATCGCGCGTCTCCTTCCAGGAGGCGCTGCCTAAGGCCGGCTTCCCGTCGGTTGAGAGACGGGACCGAGCGCCCATTGACTCACCGCGGCACGATCCTCCACCGATAGGGTCGCCTCGCGATCTACGGCGACGTCGGACCAAGGCGGCATTTCACCTTCCGCGACGATGACCACAACCCCGAAGGCGACCCGACGAATGACCCGCTTCATGCCCCCCTCTCACCGCCTGACGGCTGCCGGCTCAGCGGCGCGCACACAAGCGCGAGCCCCCTGCGGCAAAGAGTCAGCCCGCGGCGCGCAACCGCCTCGACGCCGCGCCCCTTGCCACAACCTCCAGCCTTTCTCTAAGCAGGCTTCAGCTCGATGATGAGAACGTGCGTATCGGTTTCACCGACGTTCTCGCCGATGTGGGACTGCGCGTTGCTCCAAACGACCTGGCCCGGCTGGAACTCGCGAATTCCCGTGCGCCCCTCAGACAGCGTCAGCTTGCGCTTGAATGCGCTCAGCGTACAGAGAACGTAGTCCGGGTGATGATGCGGAGAGGTCCGTTGACCTGGCGAATCTCGGTATTCCAGAACACGGACACGCTCGTTTTCCAATACGACCTTGTACTTGTCGCCATCGGTGACCACGGGATCCCGTGAGGGGTCGCTCAGTTGGTCAATTTGCGAACTCGCGTCGGTCATCAGTGTGCCTCCGTCTTGACAGCCGGCTAGTATTTCACGCCGCGCGGGTCGCACAGAGTCAGTCTTGCCGGATGGAACTTCGGGGAAGATGCGTTGGATCTCAACCGACTCGCTGACTTCGCCGCCGATGTGCAAGTGACGGGATGGCCGCGAACGCGGCAAGGCGGGTCTTCCTGGCAATCGCAAATCGTCTTCCTTTGCCGCGCGGTCTAGACGACCTTGATGACAAGCCACTTCACCCAACCAGGCTCGCACCCTAGCACCCAGTCCTGCGGTACCTTACCTCCTCCCATGTCCTCAACACCCCAAAAGTTGTGCCGCTTCTCCAGCTGCAGACCGAACGGCGGATAATCGTCGAGGAAAAAGAGAAGGTCTCCCTCGTTCGCACGTTCGCCGGCGCCTGGGGTGCCTGCGCATACTCGCTACATCCCCTCCCGATCCGATTCGAGCGGGCGGTGGCCGCCGTGCCGTGCGAGAAACATGACCGCATCGAATCGATCCAAAGGTGAAGGAGTCAGGTCACCCCGCCATGCCGACCATACGGCTATAGCATCGAGGGCTTGAGCCACGCTCAATACTTCAGACATTGAGGCGTCGAGGGGGCACGTCGCACCGCTACTCCCTCGTGGACAGATCAGCGCCGGGCTCCTTTGCCGTGCATCGGCTCCATCGTGCGCGTAAAGAACCAGGGGATGATCGCCGTCATCATCGTCGAACTCACCCAGGCGCTGAATCAGGTCAAAGAGGGTCCCCGCGGTTGGCATTACACGCGGCCTATCGGTCGGCGGAACACCCGCGAGCGGCCAGGCGACGCGCGGAAGCGAGTCGGGTGCATGCGCATGTCAGGCCGTGCTTCTCAGGAAGCCCGCAATCCCGTCCATGATTTCCCTCTCATGCCCGACCCACAGGTGCCCGCCACTCGGGTAGCTAATGAAGCGGGCGCCCGGAATATGCTCGGCGCAATAGCGGGAACCTGAATAGGTCCCGTAAAGACAGTCGGCCATGCCCACGATGAGTGTCGGCGCGGCAATTCGCTCGAGCTCGTATCGCGGGAGGGAGCGGACGATGGAGACATCGTTGAGCAGCCCGAGCCTGCGCATGCTCAGTGGCTGAATGTGATTCAGCACTGTCGCGATCCGCGCGCGTTCTTCGGCGCTCGCGTTCTCTAACACCGATGGCGGCGTGCCCAGCAGCACTTCGATCATCGCGTGTCGGGCGATCTTGGACGCGACCCAGAAGAGGAAGTCGGATTTCAGTGCGGTATCAAACAGAAGCTTGACCACGGCTGTGGACTGCGGCGGCACTGCGCCCCCCGGCCGCTGCTCGATGTGAGAGGGGTAGGCAGCCGGAACCAGCAGAACGACAACCGCAGTGCGGTCGGGATGCCGCAGTGCAAACTGCATCGACGAGGGAGCCCCCGCAGAGGCGCCGACTACCGCGACACGCTGGATGTCTAGAGCATCGAGCAGACAGGCGTGCGCATCCGCCTGCGCGGCGGGGGAGGCGTCGACAGGCAACGGCGTTTGAAGGTAGCCAAAGCGTGACATCGCGATGACCCGAAAGCCGCTCCGGACGAGGGGGTTGGCAATCTCGAGGCCCTGGTCAAATCCACCTCCGGCACCATGCACGACCAGAATCGGCGGACCGTCGCCGGCAAAGCCGTATTCGACCGGGCCGCAGGGCGTGTCGACGATTCTGCTGCCGACCGAGATTCGCTCGCGTGCGCGCCGAATATCGCGACGATAGTTGAACCACACGAGAGCCGAAAGCCCGGCTCCCAGAAGACTGATGAGAGTGCCGACTACCCTTCCCCGACTCTCTGTTGACACTTCATCCCTTGCCTGGTTCGAGGTCCAACAGGCTGCGGCTCAGCGGCGAACGAGGAAGAGCCAAAGGCGATGAGCGAATCCGCCGCTCACGCGTGCTGGACCGCCCCTCTTGGCAGACCGAGAACCGGACGCAACCCATTGTGCCGGCCGAAAACGGTCCGATGATCATGGGCGCTCGGGTGGCCGAATCTCGTCGAATGCCGGACTATGTCGTCCGACTTCCGACCGGCAACCATCGGGCGGCAGCATCGGCGCTATCCTCGGGCCGTGTATTGAAGGCTATCGCCGCACCGGGCGCGGCCTTATGAACGGCGTTGATGACGGCCTCGAATAATGCAAGGCGCCGGGGCGGTAGCCGGACTCCCGCTCCGATGACAACACAATCGTAGCTCTTCGAAGCCAGTTGACGCTCCACTGTCAGCCCGGCGGTTTCGTCAGGCCGGATGTAGCCAACATCGGCCTCCCATCCACGTTCAGCGAACTGTTTCAGCGCAATCGCAACGCCGGTGTGAACCTTCTCAGCGGTCATACCTGGTGGCAGAGCGGGGTCGGAAAAATCCACCGTCGCCGGATCGTAGCCGACCAATAGAACCCGCGTCATGAGTCCTCCCTTCGTTTTGTGTCCGTTTGGTGCCCCGGTTCTACCAGCTTCGAAGCTCTTCAGCCAACCGACCAGCTCGCCGAGCCCTATCCGCCGCCTTCATCAGCCCACCAGCAACAGTAGACAGTAACCTCACGAGGCCACATACCAGAGCTACAACGGCCGCCTGACAACCCTGGCGCTCCGCTGTGAGGGTCGAGCGACGGCGAGGAGTTCATCAGCTGCAACGCCGGGTTGGAGGCCTTCCGGAAGATTGTGTCTCGATCACCCACCTTCCCTTTTCTCGATCGCCGCGCCGAGCAGCACGGTCTGTCCGACCGCCAGTCGACCGATGCGAGTGACCGTGCCGTAGATTCCCGCGGTGTTCTGGTGCGCACGAACGACCGCCTTTTGCATTTCTGGAGCGAGGCTTGCCGAGTCGGGATCAATGTTCACCATCGAGCAGCGAACGTCGCGCATCGTGACGGTGATGGCGGGGGCGTCGTCCCCCTCGCCGAATGAGAGCGCCCCGCCCACCCACTCGTCCTCCTGGAAGGGACCCGGTCGCAGTAAACGAACCACAACGTTCGGGCGAAATCGTCGCACGTCCGCGCTCCGCCCTGCCAGTCGTCCGATCTCGCGCACCGTATCGGATGCGATCACGGAGATGCTCGCTTCATCGAAGATGCCATGCTTCCACTGCATCATCTGCACGGGAGCCCCGTACCGGCCTCCGACCTCCGTGGCCAGGTCCTCCCCGAAGACAGGCATCTCTTCGCCATTCGGCGTGCGAACATGCGTAGGAAGGTCTGCCGGGGCACTCGCGTCACGGTGGTACGGAGTAAACAGGACCAGGTCGGGAAGCTTGCTTGCCGATAGCCACGGGAACCCGGTGCGGTCATCAATCCGCCGGAATGCTAGCCGTCTGTCACCATCGAGGCCGTGCCACCCGAGCGTGGCGACCTCGAGTCGTTCGGCGCCCATGGACTTCACGGGATACCGGAAAATCGCCTCCACATGGCCGATTTCTATGGGCATGCTCGATCCGAGTCAGCCCAACCGAATGCGCTTAAGCCGCGCGGGTTAGCGCCTTGAAGGATCTGAATAGCGCCAGGTTAGCCCAACTCATAGTTCAGCGTCAGGGGATACTCAGTCCCGTGCCCAAGAGCCGATGCGCCCTCGCCGCGCAGGCCTTGAAGCTCTCCCGTGCCGGAGCCAGGGACGACGAAATAGGACTCCTTCGCCACGCCGTTCTCGAATATTCCGGTACGTTGGAGCACGAAGCTGCCCGCTTTTCCTGCAAGGTGCCCGACGACCCGCTCGAGGCCGACGCACGTGGCCGAGCCGTCGCTGCGGTACATCATCAAGTATTCGACATGCCCCTCGCCCGCGATGTCGCCGGTGAAAGTCTTGGTGACGGCGGCCCGAGTCAGCTTTGGCAGATCCTGGCCCTCACCATACGGCGTCTCGTCCCAGCTCTTGATGGTGAATCGGGATTTCGCAACGTTCTTCATGTTTCCACCTCAGTCTCGTGATCGAACACAGGATATCCGGGAGGCCTTAGTTGCGGTGCTGAATGGGATCAAGGGGCGCCGCCTAACGGGCGGCGCGTCAGCGCCGAGCGACGGCCGCCCGTCCATACGGAGAGGCAGCGCGCGCAGACTGGTTTCATCCGGTCAACATCCCGACACGCCCATCGCCAAACACCATGAGAATCTTCTTGAAGTCGGTCGGCATCCGCAGCTCCGAATAGATGTAGCGATATGCCTCCAAGCATGAACTTCCTCTGGCGCTCGTCAGGACGAGCCATCGATCACCCGCAAGCCTCGGCGCCCGCCCGTCAGCCTTGGCGCCGATTCGCTCAAGCAATTCACGTGTCATGGTCAAGAGTTGAAGGGGGTCTGAATCGGAATTGTGCACGAACCCGATCAATTTTGGCGCTCGCTCAGATTGGTCTCTCAGAAGTCGGATCTGGACCCGGTTCCCGTGAATCGTGGCTTTCTCATCTCGACCCGGCGATCGCCGCGCGAGAAGAGTTCGTATTTTGTCTTCCAGCGAGGCGGCGGTTTTCGACGGCAACCGGATGGGAGCGGTGATGGTCAGCAGCACTGTCATGCCGTCCGGCACGGTTTGGCCAAGGGTGGCTTGCAGACGTTCGATGAGCCTGGTCGCGACCTTATCGAACCTCAAACGAGGCTTGGCGGCGTTACCCTGGCCAGTGCCGCGCCGTTTGAGGGTTGTGATGTCAACGGCAACCCGTTTCCCGGCGATGATGATGTAGGCGTCCGGAGGATCACCGCCCTTTTCCCACGTCGCCGAGAACCGTCTGGCGACGGCTTCGATGGCCGTTCGGTCCTGCTTCTTGAAATCCCTCAATGCGTCCCTACCTCAGAGGTCGACCCATTGTTTGGCCAAGAAGCACGGGTCCGTGAATGTCCGTCGAACGGGCTGCGCTTCAGCGGCGAGCGACCAAGCGATGCGGGAGCGAGTCCGGTGCGCGTGTTAGACCGCACATCAATGTTCTCGGACAGCGACACCTCCCCCTACCAGTGAAGCAAGAAAATAGGTGTCATGGCCGCCAGCGCGGCCAAGACTTGCAGAACCAGGATTGGGATCGCCCGTCCGGGTGTTCGCGGAATCCACTTGACCGCGAAGAACAAGACGATGGGAATCTGGCCAGCCATGAGAACTTGCCAAATGTGAGCAGCCGCACCCTCGTCTGGCTGGGGCGCCGCTCCGTGGGAGGCGAGGAAGACCAGTACGACCCCGAGCGCTCCGAGCGACATCGTGACGGGTACGAAGGCGCTCGGGTGTTTCAGTACGCTCAAGGGATCCGTTTCGCGCATCAGGTTGTCACGCCGTGTGCGCGGCGCCTAACTCTCCGGTTCAGCGGCGGCGCACAGGGCCGTCCGCTGAACCCGGTTGTTAGGCCGTCTTGGTATCGGCAGTGTCACGGAACGGGCCAGGCTGGGTAGTTGCCAGTCTCCTGCCAGCAGCATGTGCGTTAGTCTCGTGCTGAATACCAGTCCAACACTCGTAAGGCGCGCAGTGTGTTCCACCGGCTCGGCCGGCCCTCGCTCTCGTCCATCTCGACCGCCATCTTGCCCGGGTATCGGGTCTCGAGCGGCCACTTGCCATCGTCGTCGCGCTTGGATGCCACCAGGTCGATCGCCTCGGCTAGGCGCTCGTCGGGCGCGACGCCGGCGCGGCGCAGGTACTCGAGCCCTCGCAACACGTCGTAATGCCACCACGTCGGGAAGGCGAAGCGGGTCCACGCGGCGCCGCCCTTGCGATCTCGCTCGATCACCTCGCCGGTCGACCTCCGGCGAAGGAGCCGGCGCTCGAGGAGGTACTCCTGCCCGCGGAGACGGGCCCGGGTCACCTCTGGGCCGCCCCCGACGGCCCGTTCGTATTCGAGCAGGGCCTCGAGCACGCAGATCGTGGTGTTGAACGACGACCGCGTCGAGCCGTTGGCGGCCTCGCAGTTCCAGCCGCCATCGGGCAGCTGCTCGGGGAGCAGCCGGTCGACGATGCTCCGGACGTCCTGGCCGAAATAGGCGCCGACCGCCCCGACCTGCCCGTTGATGCAGGGCTCGACCTCGCCGGCGAAGAAGGGGTTGTCGTCCGCCTCCTGCGGACCGCATCCTCGCCACGTCACGCGGTCGCGGACGAGGCTCACCGCGCGCCGCGCCTCGTCGCCGGCGGGATCGAGACCCATCTCCCGCAGCAGCGACAGGACGTGCATCGTGGAGTCCCACCCGCGGTTCCACGCCGTGCCGCCCCACCGCCCGTCCGTCGCCTGGAGAGCGAGCAGCCGCGCTCCCGCGCCCCCGGTTGGGACCCTTGCACGCTCGGCCATGACCTCGTCCGCGGGCGCATCGGTCAGGTCGCGCATCACCTGCCAGCGGATCGAAGGGTCAGAATCAAGCAGCCAGCGTATGACCGAGCTCTCTGGCTTCGGGGCTCGCCGTTTGGGTGGACTCGTCGCCATCTGCTGATTCCTGCTCACCTTGGTCTAATGACGCTGCCGGTGGCGCCTATTGGGCACGGCTTCAGCGGCGAGCGAGGAGCCGAAAGCGAAGAGCGAGCCCGCCGCACGCGCGTGTTAGGCACCGCGGACCGCGAGCTGACGTGCAAGCAGGAGAAACACCCCCGCAAAGACAAAATCGTACGCAGCGCAGAATGGAGGGTACCAAGCAGGAAGCTTCGTTGTTACTCCGCGCGGCCGATGCGCGAGATCCCAGAACCCGTGAAGAGCCAAACCGATTGCGAGAAACATCGGAGCCAGCCAGAGACCAAGGAGCGCCAGAACAACGAAGCCTGTACCCACCGATAGCTCGAGGATCATGATTGAGAGTCTTCCATCCGAAAGGGCGAAGCCCAAATAGATCGCACCGATGATCGCGAGCGCGACCGAGTGAAATGCCAATGGATCGGGAATGAACGACGACCAGGCAATCAGGGCCGTCAGACCACCGCTTGCGATGCCCGCAACAATTGCTCGGAGTATCACTTTACGACCTCCTTGAACTTGCGCGAGCTAACGGGCCGGTGAGCGCCGCCGGAGCGCGTGCCGTGGAGGCTCCGCTCGACTGCCTGGTCACGCGACATCTCGATCCGTAAGCCTCTTGATGAAGATCAGGTCCGAATGTCCTCTTGGATAATCGGCAACTTCTCCGATCTTGATGAATCCCAGCTTTTCATAAAACCGCGGGGCCTGGAAGCTATGACTGGATAGCACAATTTGCGAGCAGCCACGTTCTCGTGCATGCGTTTCCGCTGCGGCCATGAGTTGGTGACCCAGCCCGTGGTTTCGGTGGCCAGGATCCACCCACAAATGATTTATTCGGCAGGTTCCGCCCCACGTGTGCCCGCTCAGGCCAGCGACGATCTTCCCGGAATTGTCCTTTATCTGCAGCGCCAGGTCTTTTACGTCTCTGATCCTCGTTATGTCGAGATTTGATTCTGCTATCCGGTCGGCCAGGAAAGCATCCAGTGCAGAGAAGTCTGTGGATTCGACCGGGGACATTCGCTTTGGGGGAGTCATATGGCGCCTAACGCCGGGCCTCGGCCGCGGCGCGCTCGTTGCTCGGTCCTCTCACAAGATGACACGCGCGCTGTCGGCTGCAAGATGGCACGAGGCCATCCTATGACGCGCCGCCTCGGCGCGAAAACCACGAGCACGATTGCAAGTCGCATGTCGCGCTCCATGTCCCAAATCGTGTTGGTCGGCCTAACAGGCTGCGGGTCGAGCGGCGAGCCGAGCGACTGAAGCGAGCGGCCGCGCAAACCGCAGTGGCGACTCCGCTGCAAGCGCGTGTTAGACGCGGGCGACGGGCACCAACGGGAACGCTCGGGATGCTCGATGGATTTGACCGACAGGTCGACGTCAAGATCCCGGCGGTAGAGATGGTCGGACCGAGGGCGGTGGACGGTGCAAGGGGGCGGGTCGACCTTGCGGACTAGCCGCGGGCTGAAGACTTGTTCAGGGCCACGGCGGCCCGAATGAGAGCCTTCAGAGCCTTCTCGTCCAGCTTGTCCCCTTCGTGGACGTCGATGGCGCGCCTGACGTTGCCTTCGAGACTGGAATTGAAGAGGCCGGAAGGGTCCTTCAGGGAGGCTCCCTTGGCGAAGGTCATCTTCACGACTTTCTTGTACGTCTCGCCGGTGCAGATCAGCCCGTTGTGCGACCAGACTGGATTCTCCCACTTCCACTCCTCGGCCACTTCGGGGTCTGCCTCCTTGATCAAGGCGCGGAGCCGGGAGAGCATCTCGCCCCTCCAGTCGCCCAGATCCTCGATTCTCGCGTCTATTAGCTCAGATGGAGACTCGGCTCTCTTCGACCGGCTCTTCTTCATGTCACGCGCCTCTCCTTGGGTCGCTCTTCTCCCCTGCCTTGCGACGCCGCTGAGCACCGTGAAGAGCATAGGAAAGGCTAGAACCTTCGCCCTGTCAACCCCCGCCGTGGCGGCGCACACGAGGTCGGATGGACGGGAGCGGTTTAGGGTCACGTGGGGCCGGCGCCTTCAGCCTGGCTCGCCGGGCGACGAGAGCGCGTGCCCCCTTTTAGGGCTCCGCCGCGCTCTGCGCCGACGAAGAATTGGAATCAAGACCACCAGCCCCAAGCGGTGCCATGAGCAGGATCACGGCATCAACCCAGGGCAGGTCGATCATCGTTCTACCGGCCGTCTAACGGATGGCTCGTCAGCGGCGAGCGAAAAGCCGAAGGCGATGAGTGGCCCCGCTGCCCGCCCAGTTAGGCGTCACCATTCTCATCATCGGATGTTGGATTTGTGGCCAGCAACTCCTTGGCCACCGCCTCGTCCTCCTGGAGCACCTGAAGACGGATTGGGCCCATGGCCGCGTTGAAGCCTGTGCCGATGGCTCCCCAACCAAAAAGGTTCTGAAGCCTCTCGTTCCTTGCGATGCAAGGAATCCCCGCCCCCTCCAGCACCGACTTCGCCACAGCGACCAGGCTCTGGTCGCCGGTTTCCAGAACCGTCACGAGCTCGAACGGCGGTGCATTCTCGATCGTGCCCGGCGCCTTCTCCGTAAGCTCAACGTCGCAATCGGAACAGCGGCTGAAGCCGGGCCGGTATTCGTCGCCGCAGACTGGACAGAACATCGTCACGCCGCGCCGGCGCCATGCGCTCGAGAAGGCCGACGCTGAGCACACATGAAGGCAGGCATCGCGACCGGTCCGATGATGGTGGCCTCAAGGATCTCGCCGACACGAAGGCGAACATCGCTCCGCGCACCATCACTCGGTCGAAGAGCACGGTGGATCTGCCCCCTCCGTACGCTTGAGCGCACGTCACTCGGGCTCGGCAGGCCGACCTTCCGTGACGATGTCAATGACGACCACGCCCGCTTTCTCTCCGGTCTGGACGTAACGATAGGCATCGGCGATCGCGGCGAGAGGATATCGGCGATCGATCACGGGGATGAATCGGCCTGCCTCGATCTTGTCCCGCAGTTCGTTCACGAACGCCTGCCCGCTTCCCCGCTTCGCCAGGGGAATCACGACCCGCCCGCTTCCCGTGACCTTTGACCAGAGCATGAAGAGCAGATTCTGCGACCAGGGGCCGCGGTCCGTCGCCGCGAAGACGCCCCCGGGCTTGAGCCATCGCCGCCATCGGCGGATGCCCAGCTTTCCCACCGCGTCCAGCACGAAGTCGAAGCTTCGGCCGAGCTGGTCGAATGCGTCGGTGGTGTAGTCGACGGCCAGGTCGGCTCCCAGCGATCGGGCCAGTCCGAGGTGGCGGGCTGCCACGACCGCGACAACCTCGGCGCCGCGATCCTTGGCGAGTTGAAGCGCTGCCGTTCCGATCGCGCCGGATGCGCCGTAGATCAGGATCCTGTGGCCGGGTTTCAGAGCGAAGTGTTCGATGATCGGATTGGCGTAAAAGGCGCCTTCGCAGACGACGGCCTGATCGAAGCGGAGATTCGAGGGCATGCGCGTGATCGGCCCGGTTTCGGCCATGCAGAAGTACTCCGCCTGGGCGCCGTCATTCCTGAACGGGCACATTCCGTAAACGCGGTCTCCAGGCTTGAACCGGCTGGCCGATGCGCCGACGGCTTCGACGGTCCCGGCGAAATCCATGCCGAGGGTGCTTCGTCGCGATCGCCCGGCGCCGATCAGCAGCCGAATGATTGTCGGGTGAAGGAGTTCGCCGCAATCACTCCTGTTGACCGTCGCGGCATGGACCCGGACCAGCACCTCGCCCGGTCCGGGCACCGGCGCGGGGACGTCGCGTACCTCGATCACGCCGGGCGACCCATAACGCGCGACCGTGGCTGCCTTCATCGCCCTCCAATATGTCGTGTGCAGGCTCGCAGCCTGCGATCCTTGACGCTACCGTGGCGCGGCACGTCGCCAACTCGGACCCAGCGCGAACGTTGGCGTTCCGCACCTTGCTGGCGTCCCGTCGGTTCAGCGCTTGCAGCGCTTGGCCGTGTGCCATGGTTGGTGATTGCGGCGCCTAACGATATCGCGTTCACAGACGAGCGCAGCGAGTCCGCTGCAACGCGGGGTCAGGCCGCACTCCTCACAGGCGGCTGCTCGCCTTCTGCACCAGCGTCCCTACAGCATCCATCGATGCGATCTCCTTCTGAGAAGGAGCAATCACCTCTACCTCGACGTATCCATTCGCGCCGGGGATGGCGCAGACCGAGTGTGCGGCCACTCCGGGGCTGCCATACCGGGTGC
>Ga0335082_10007534_pt1 | contig 11816 bp, 15 predicted proteins | sample Lox_Sample_41_FD_206718 | JGI IMG/M metagenome (GOLD analysis project Ga0335082, IMG submission 206718) | Soil microbial communities from Loxahatchee National Wildlife Refuge, Florida, United States - Lox_Sample_4.1 | ecosystem: Environmental > Terrestrial > Soil > Wetlands | place: USA...
TCTCGCGGACCACCGAGGGATCGAGCGAGGACTGGCCCACGAGCGCTCGCGTCCTCATGAAGTCGGTCGGGTTGAAGCCGAGCGCGACGCCGTTCCGGACGTTGAGGCGACCGGCCTCGAGGAACGTGCCCTCGACCAGCTCGGCGGAGAGGTACGCCTCGCGGAGCGCGTTCTGCACGGTCTGCGAGGAGAGGAAGGGGAGGCCCTCCTGCGCGAAGACGCTCAGCCGATCGGAGAGGACGAGGCGGAGCGGCCGCAGGGGCGACCAGGTCAGGGCCAGATCGAGGCTGGCGCGGTTCTGGAAGGCGGCGAGATCTCCCGGGTAGGGGACCGGGACCGGGTGCGTGAGCGGCGAGGCGGTGAAGGCGTCCTCCAGGAAGAGCCTTCGCTCGAGCGTCGCGCGGCCCTTGCCGTCCCTCGCCTGCCCGGGAGCCTCCTCGCGAGGGGGCTCGTCCTTCAGCGCCTCGTCCGGGATGCGCCCCAGCTCCTCGTCGTCGCCGGCCCGCGCCCGGGCGGGGAGGGTGGCGAGCGCCGAGATCGCCAGGAGGGCGAGCGGGAGTCCCCGCATCAGTCCTTCGCGAGGCGCGGGAGGTACTCGCGCTCGAACCAGGCGTCCTGGACCTTCTCCGCCCGGTAGTCGGAGTAGCGGATGACCGTGACCAGGTGCGTGTCGACCGCGTCGACGATGATGGTCTCGGTGGGGCGGGTGGCCCCGAGGGCCTCCTCGAACCTCCGGAAGTAGGCGAGCTTCAGGACGCGGCCGCTGTCGGAGTAGAACTTCGCCTTGACCGGCCGGTGGGTGTCCTTCTCGACGAAGTACTCCAGGCGGGCGTAGGTCGCCTCCTGGGACGAGGCGACGAGGTCGAGGTGCCAGACGCTCCGCGGTTGGTGGTCGGCGTCGAGGATGCTCTCCTCCCCGACGAGCCTCGCCGCGTAGTCGTGAGCGAGGTTCACGGTGAGGACGTCGCCGTCCGAGGCCTGGCCCACCAGCCGCTGCTGGGGCGAGATGCGGATGCTCGCCTTCGAGGCGGGGTCGTAGAACCACATGTTCGTCCCGCTCAGGAGGACGAGCTTGCCCTCGTCGCGAGGAGGCGCCTCGTACCGGACCAGGTTCCGGTACTGGCGGGTGGCGGGGTCCACCTTGGAGTGGACCGCGAGGTGGACGCTGTCGCGCGCGGTCCCGTTCTCGAACTCGACCAGCGAGAGGGAGACCCGGAACGGCTCGGCGGGGTTCCGGAGCGCATCGACGGCGGCGACGAGCTCCGCCGCCGACGGCGGCGCGGCGAGCGGGAGCGTGGGAGGCGTCCCGAGCAGGACGGCGACGAGGGCGTGGAGAGCCTTTGGCGGAAGCTTCATGGCGTGCTCCTAGACGTGGCGCAGGGCGTCGACGACCTGGAGGCGCGCGGCGCGATTCGCCGGGACGACGGCGGCGACGGTGGCCATGACGACGAGCCCCACCCAGCCGAGGACGAGCAGTCCGTTCACCCCGGAGGTGAGCACCGCGAGCGGGACGGGAGCGGCCTGTCCCGGGGGCGTCCAGGTGGCGCCGGTGCGGTTGAAGAGGACGGCGAGGAGCTGACCCGAGAGGACGCCGAGGGTCGCGCCGAAAGCCCCGAGCATCGCCCCTTCGACGACGAAGAGCCGGCGGACGCCGCCGCGCCGCACGCCCATGGCGCGAACGGTGCCGATCTCGCTGGTCCGCTCGGCGACGCTCATCCCCATGGTGTTCACCACGGTGAAGAGGACGATGACGCCCATGATCAGGGAGATGAAGAGGAAGATGGCGCCGAACATGCCCACCGCCTGCCGGTAGAAGGGCTCCCGCTCGGCGAAGTCCCGCACCTCGAGGTCGAGGTGGCGCTCGGCGAAGAGGGAGCCCAGGCGCGCCCGGACCCTGGCGAGGTCCTCGGTGCGCCGGAGCTGGAGGAGGATCGCGGTCGCCTTCTTCTCCCCGCGGCCGTAGAGGAGCTGCTGGGCGAGCGAGAAGGACATGAGGACGACGTTCTCGTCGAGCTCGCGCGCGCCCTGCGGCTCGGCCCGGGCCACGTAGAGGCTCATCACGTTCGGCGCGCCGCTCGCGGTCGCGGCGAGGAGGTCGAGCCGCGGGCCCCGGGGGCGAGCGTCCGGCTCGGCCTCGGGGTCCAGGGCGATCGAGGGCGGGGCGCCCGCCGAGGTCGAGACCGTCCGCACCGCGGGCTGGGGCCGCGGCGGACAGCTGGCGATGTGAAGGGCCTGGCAGAGGCCGAGGACGCGGGCGAGCCCGACGCCCACGACGCCGCGGCTCTCGTCCTCGTCGCTCAGGCCCGGATCGGGGAGGACGCGCCTGCCGGTCACGCCGTGCGCATCCCATCGCCGGAGCTTCTCCCGGTCCCGGGGGACGTACCCGGTCCCGAGGAAGGTCTTCGAGGCGTCGATGGCGAAGTTCCCGGCGATCCCGCTGAGCGAGATCGTGGGCGTGACCACGTTCAGGGTGGGCCCGATGACCGGGTCCTGGGCGATGGTCCGGATGACCCCCTGGTAGTCGTCGATCCCGAAGGCGCCCGGGTTCCCCGCCCCGTAGTCGAAGTAGCCCCTCTTGAAGACCGTGAGGTGGCCGACGTTCTCGACGGCGTTCGTCTCCAGGCTCACCCGGACGAAGGCGATGAACTCCCCGAAGAGCACGATCGCGATCCCGCTCACGGCGATGGCGAGGAGCGTCATCACCGAGCGGCGCCCGTTCCGGAGGATGTTCCGAAAGGCGATCTTGAGGATCACGGCCTCCCCCCTTCCCCTGAGTGCGAGACCAGCGCGCCGTCGCGGATGACGAAGGTGTCGTCGGCGTGCGAGATGAGCTGCGGGTCGTGGGTGGAGAAGACGAAGCTCGCCTTGTGCTCCGCCTGCACCGTGCGCATGAGCGCGATGAGCTCGGCGCCGGTGCGGCTGTCGAGGTTGGCGGTCGGCTCGTCGGCCAGGACCAGGGCGGGCCCCTTCACCAGGGCGCGGGCGACCGCGACGCGCTGCTTCTGGCCCCCGGAGAGCTGGTTCGGGCGGTGGTCGCGCTGGTCCGCCAGCCCCACCGACTCGAGCATCGCCAGGGTCCGCCCGCGCCGCTCGGAGGCGCTCTGGCCGATGAGGAGGAGCGGGTACTCCACGTTCTCGTAGGCGGTGAGGACGGGCAGGAGGTTGAAGCCCTGGAAGACGAAGGCGATGTTGCGCGAGCGGAAGTCGGTGAGGGCGTCGTCCCCGAGCGCGCCCACGTCCTCGCCGCAGACCTCGAGCCGCCCCGTCGTCGGCGTGTCGATGCAGCCGATGAGGTTCAGGAGGGTCGTCTTCCCGCTCCCCGAGGGGCCCACGATCATCGCGAACCGCTCCCTGGGGATGTCGAAGGTGACGCCCTTCACCGCGGCGACGCCCAGCCCCTCGTCGTCGTAGACCTTCCCGACGTTCTCGAATCGCACCACCGGACCTTTCGCTCCCTGGGTCGCCATCGTCTTCTCCTCGAATCCCGATCCCGTGTGTGGTACCGCTCGGTACCGCGCTCCATCCGTAGTAAGGTACTGGGCGGTACCATGTCAAGGAGCCCCAGATGAGCACCAGGCCGACGAGGCGAAGGAAGACGGCAGCGGGCAGCGATGAAGCCGCGCTTCGCCAGCGGATCCTCGGCGCGGCCTTCTCCGCCTTCACCGAGCTCGGGTACTCCCGCACCAGCACGCTCGAGATCGCGACCCGCGCGCGCGTCTCGAAGCGCGAGCTCTACGCCCTCGTGGGGAACAAGCTCGACATGCTCGTCACCTGCATCCGGGATCGGTCGGAGCGCTTCCCGCTCCCGGCGGATCTCCCCGACTCGACCGACCGGGAGATGCTCAGGGCGGTGCTCACCCGGTTCGGCGAGCGGTTCCTGAAGGAGGTGACGGATCCCGACGTGGTCGAGACGTTTCGGATCGCCATCGCCGAGGCGATCCGGGCCCCCGAGGTCGCCCGGGCGCTCGAGGAGCTCGGTCGAGAGCGGGGGCGCTCGGTCCTGCGGGGCGCGCTGGCGAGAGCCCGGGAGGGCGCGCTCCTCTCGGGCGAGCCCGACGAGATGGCGCGGCAGTTCTTCGTCCTGCTCTGGGGCGACCTGATCATGAACCTGCTCCTCCGGACCGTGAAGCCGCCGACCGGAGCCGAGATCGCGAGGCGGAGCGCCGAGGCCGCGTCGGCCCTGCTCGTGCTCCACCCGGCGCGGGGGGTCGCCCGGAAGGACGGCTGAGCACGAGGAGGCCGGCCCCGCAGGCGGGAGCCGCCCGCCGGGGGCTTCGACACCTCGGAGGCCAGCCGCTAGGATCGCGCCGCATGGCTCCCGCGATCACCGGCGCGCACGCGATCGTCTACAGCACCGACGCGGAGGCGGATCGCGCGTTCCTCCGCGACGTGCTCGGCTTCCGGAGCGTGGACGCAGGTGACGGCTGGCTCATCTTCGCGCTGCCGCCGGCCGAGGTCGCCGTCCACCCGGGCGACGAGAACGACCTCCACGAGCTCTACTTGATGACCGACGACGTGGAGGCGCTGGTCGCCTCCTTGAAGGGGCGGGGGATCGTCGCGTCGCCCATCGCCGACCGGGGGTGGGGCCTCCTCACGCAGGTGACGCTGCCGGGGGGCGGAGCGCTCGGCGTCTACCAGGCGCGGCACGCGAGCCCGCCCCGGAAGGCGACCACGCCGAGGCGCGCGGCGGCGAGGCGCGCGGCGGCGAGGCGCCCGGCGCGGAAGCCGTCGGCGCGGCCCTCGAAGCGCGCGAGGACCGGGCGCGGGCGGGCTCGGCGCTGACCGAGACAACGCCTTGACCTGCACCGCGTGCCCGCCGGGCCCAGCGGGAATACGACGAGGGATCCGGATGACCTACTTCTCCAAGCGCCTGCCGCACGTCCTGACGCGTAACGATCTCGCGCTCCTCCTCGCGCCGACGTACGCGGCGGCCCGAGGCGTGGACGACGAGGAGGCGACCGAGCGCCTCGGCCGTGCGCTGTCCTCGCCAGCGGCGCTGGACGACCTGTACGGCGGGCTCTCGGCCGCGCTCGCCGCGGCGAAGGGGTCGCGGACGGGCGAGGACGCGCTCATGGACAGGTTTTCGGCCGGGGTCCAGGCCAGGCGCAAGTACGCGAAGGCCGCCGAGGGGACGCCCGCGATCTCGGCGGCGCTCGTCCGGCTCGACCTCGAGATCGGGCTCGCACCCGAGTCGATGCGCGACACGCTCGCCTCGCCGCGCGGGGCCGCCCTCCTCGACGAGGGGCTTCGCGCGCTCGGGGCGCACGTGGTGAAGGACCTGTTGAAGTGAGCGCGTGGCCCCTCGGGATCTGCCCAGCCGGACCGGGCAGACCTCCCCGGCGCAGAGGGTGACGACGGCGTCCACGTCGCCGGGCGGGATGTCGCCCACACCCTTCGATCGGTGGCCCGAGATGTCGATGCCGATCTCGGCGAGCGGGTTGAGCCGGGAGGGCTGCGAGCCCGCCGAGGAGACCTTCACGGAGGTCGGCGCCAGCGCCCGGGCGATCCCCTCGGCCAGCTGACCACGGACTCGTGGCGCTCACGGCCTGAGGAGCGACTTGATCGCGCGGCGCTCATCCATCGCCCGGTAGCCCTCGGCGACCTGGTCCAGCGGGAGCACCAGGTCGAAGACCTTGCCCGGGTGGATCTTCCCCGCCTGCACGAGGTCGATCAGCTTCGGCAGGAAGCGCCGGACTGGCGCCGGTCCGCCGAAGAGGCGGACGTGGGCGAAGAAGAGCGCCTGACCGTCGAGCGATACGCCGTGCGGCACGCCGACATAGCCGACGGTCCCGCCGGGGCGAGTGCACCGGATCGCCTGCTGCATCGACTCCGAGGTGCCGACACACTCGAGCACCGCGTCCGCGCCGACACCTCGCGTCAGCTCCCGTACTCGAGCGACGCCCTCGTCCCCGCGCTCGGTCACGATGTCGGTCGCCCCGAACTCGCGAGCGAGCCTCTGGCGCGGGAGGTGGCGGCTCATGGCGATGATGCGCTCGGCGCCCATCTCCCTGGCGGACAAGACTCCGAGCAGCCCCACCGCCCCGTCGCCGACCACGACGACCGTGGCTCCCGGCTTCACGCCCGCCGCCTCCGCGCCGAACCAGCCGGTGCCCATGACGTCGGAGAGCGTGAGCAGGTCGGGGACGGCGTCGCCGGACGGCTTCTCGCGCGTGGGCACCAGGGTGCCATCGGCGAGCGGGACGCGCAGGTACGGCGCCTGGGCGCCGCCGACGAGCTCCCGCTGCTGGCAGGAGGTCTGGTAGCCGGCCTTGCAGTGCGGGCAGGTGTTGTCCGAGGCGAAGAACGAGCCGATGACGAACTGGCCCGGCTTCACCGACGCCACCGCCTTGCCGACCTCCTCGACCACGCCGCAGTACTCGTGGCCCATCGGCGTGGGCTCGGTGATGGGGTTGGCGCCGCGGTAGGGCCACAGGTCGGACCCGCAGACGCAAGCCGCGGAGATCCGGATGACGGCGTCGGTCGGCTTCTGGATCCTGGGCGTCGCGACGTCCTCGAACCGCACGTCGCGGGCGCCGTGGATGACTGCTCCCTTCATGGCATCTCTCCTCGTTCGTCCTTGGAAGGCGATCTCGTTCACGGCTGAGGCTTCAGGAGCTCCCTCGCTCGAGCCACCGCCGACATGGCGTTGGGCCAGCCGGCGTAGAACGCCAGGTGCGTGATGAGCTCGATCAGCTCATCGCGCGTGACCCCGTTCTCGATGGCGCGGGGGAAGTGGAAGGCCATCTGCTCGGTGGCGCCGAGCGCGACGAGCGCGGCGCAGGTGATCAGGCTCCGGTCGCGCTTGCCGAGCTGCGGGCGCTCCCAGACGTCGCCGAACAGGACCTCGTCGCTCAGGTCGGCCAGCTTCGGTGCGATGTCGCCGATGGCCTTGCGCGCGTTGCCGGGCTTCTTGGCTTCCATGTCCTCTCCTCTCGCTCGGACGGGCGCGACGCAGTCCCCGGCTCCAGCTTCGTCCTCGAAAGGTGATGCTGTCCGGGGGGCGGCTCCGATCGACGATGGCAGAGAATTACTCTCCGGACGATCGATGCACCAGGCGGCGCCAGCCTGACGCGCTGTCAAGGCCGACTAGGCAATCCCGACCCTGTCGGGGACACCGTTCACCTGCGAGCGGCGTCCCTCCTGGCGAGCTTGACGGCCCACGAGGGGAGTCCCGGCGAGCCATTCGAACGCAGGTCGAGGCCCATGAGCACACCCGTCTTCCCGCAGCTGCAAGCGTTCCTCGCGATCGCTCGCCTTCGCAGCTTCAGCGGCGCCGCCCGCGAGCTCGGGGTCACGCGGTCGGCAGCCAGCCAGGCGGTACGGCGGCTCGAGGACGAGCTCCACGTCGTGCTCCTGACCCGCACCATCCGGAGCGATCTCGAGCGCGGGCGCAAGTCCCGGCGCATCCCCGTGCGCGGGGGCGTGGTCACGAACGACCACCTCGTCTGGGCCTCGCTGGCAATCCAGGGCGTGGGGCTCACATGCGCCTTCGAGCCCGCCGCGAAGGCACATCGAGGGTGAGTCGCCGAGGCCGCCGCCCGGAGGCGGCTCTACTCCAGGCCCTACTTCAGGAGCGGGATCTTCGGCCAACCCCCTGAAGCAAGGGCAGAGGTGAGAGTGGAGGCGCCGGGAATCGAAACTCACCGACCGTGAAGGGCCAACGTCCGGACGTCGACTGGAACGTCAATGGAAGGCGGCGGTTCAGCGCGGCCTGCCAAGGTTCGGTAACGCCGTCACCCGAGAGTGCAAAGCGACGATGAAGTCGTGGCAGCGGCGGCTTGCAGGTGAGCGGCGGAACGGTGCTGCCCGAGCCCGCCTCGAGCCATCACTCGATCCTCGTGAGGTACCTGTCGACGGCGGGACTGATCAGGCGCACGAGGTCATCGAGGGAAAGGTCGACGAGAGCGGGGGCCTGGACGATGTAGCGGCCGACCGCGGTGCCGAACAGGTGTGACACGGCGAGGACGAACCCGAGGCGCTTGGGGGCTCGAATCCCGGAGGCCGAGAGCCTTCCGGTGAGGTAAGCCTGGAACGTCGCGGTCGCGCGCGGCGACCCGATGGCCGCGCGGACGAGGCTCCGGAGCGTGTTCCCGGTGGCGGGCTTCTCCCACAGCTCGAAGTAGACTCGCGTGAGTCGCTCGCCCACGCCGGGCCGAGGGCCGGCAAGGCTCGCGAGCAAGGTCTCGGAGAGATCCGCCAGCTGCTCGAGAACGGCAGCGAAGAGGCCCTCCTTGCTCCCGTAGAACCGCATGACCAGGGCCGGGTCCACCCGGGCGTGGGCGGCGACGCGGCGGATGGTCGTCGCGTCGAACCCGTCGCTCGCGAAGCGAACGCGCGCGGCGTCGAGGATGGCCCCTCGCGTATCTGGGCGCCCGGGCCGCCGCCCGGTCTTCGCTCGCCGCCGGGGCGGGTTGGACTTCTTGCGACCGACCATTCGCACCAGGGTACGCACGAGCGATCCTTCGGCTCAAGACCAGGAAAAGTCAACGGTCGTGGACGTCAGATCGGACTTGGTGCTCTAGTGGGCTCAGAAGTACGGCGGAGGTGTGCGATGGCCTGGAGTAACTGGCACTTGGGGTGGCCGTGGCTGTGCCTTGGGGGCGGCCTGGTGCTCCTCTCGGTGATGTTCGGAACGAATGCGCTGCGCGGTCATGCGTCCGGCTCGCGATGGTGGGACCCGGTGTGGCTGGCCTGGCTTGCCGTCCCGATGCTCATGGTTCACATGTTCGAGGAGTACGGTTTCGATGTTCTTGGCCGTACGTACGACCTGCCGGGGATGTTGTGCAAGAACCTCGGCTTCCCGCCATATCCCGACTGTCCGGTCCCGCTCGCACACTATCCGCTGGTCAACCTCGGGATCGCCTGGGTGAGCGCGCCGCTTGCGGCGTTGCTCGCGCGGCGGAACCTCGTCGTGGGTTTGAGCTGGTACGGCTTGTTGATCTTCAACGGGATGCTTCACGCCGGCGCCACGCTTGCTACCGGCGCCGCAGGCGCTGGTGGTGTTCTGACAGGCGGGTTGTTGTTCATCCCGAGCTTCTTCTGGATGATCTACGTCGTCCTGAAGTCCCGTGCGTTGAGCGGCAAGGCGCTCGCGGTGTCGGTCTCCGGCGGGATCATCGCGCACCTCCTGCTCGGCGTCGTGTACGGTGGGCTGAAGGCTGGAGTGTATGGATCGACGGGTGTGCTGGTGCTCGACGTCGTGGTGATCGCAACCCCGCTCCTGGCCGGTCGGGTGGGGAGCAAGTTCGTCGGGCCCGTGACCTCGAAGGTGCCCCGAGCGGCTTCGGCCTAGGGCCGTCGATGAGCGGGCTCCATCTGAAGCGAGACATGATGCGACCTCTTGTGGCGGCCATTCTCGCTGGAACGCTTGTCGCCCCGCTGCATCGCGCGGCCGCAGCCGACGTCGACCAGAAGGAGCCCATCGAGACGAAAGAGCGAGGCGCCAACTTCGCCGTCGTCCCAGGCCCGTTCATCAACCCGAGCATCGGCGTGGGCCTCAACGTCATGCCGGTGCTGATGTTCCATCCGGACAAGGAGGACGCCGTCTCGCCGCCATCGATGGCGGTGATGACCATTCTCTACGCCGCGAAGCCGCCGCTCGACGGCGCCTCATCACGCCAGAGCCTGTTTCTCAACGCCGCGACGCGGCTCTACTTCGACGAGGACCGCTGGCGCGTGGTGGTCATGGCCGCGTACTTCAACCTTTACCAGCAGTTCTTCGGGCTGGGCGGCGACGTGAGCTCGGACGCCCTGTTCGATTACCGGCTGGAACAGGTCATTGCGGTCACGCAGGTGTTCCGGCAGGTCGGCTGGAAGGGGTTCTACGTCGGGGCGATGGCGGGCTACATCACCCTCCACACGAAGACCGACGACCCGGCGAACCAGGAGGTTCTCGACTCGCTCGGCTCCGGCGCCGCGTGGCGCGGGCAGCCCTTCATCGGTGTCCTCTCGCAGTACGACACCAGGGACAACAAGTACTATCCGTCGAGCGGCGTCAACATGAACGTGCGCGTGAACGGGAGCTTCCAGTCCGGGCAGGAGTACCTCGTGATCGCGCCGAGCTTCAACCAGTACCTCCCCCTCGGAGCGCAGGGAGATCGCCTCATCCTCGCTTACCGGATCTATGGGCAACTCGGGTACGGCGAGCTCCCCATCGGCGCGTACGCGCACTACGGCATGCGCGGCACGACGCTCGGCTACGAAAGCGGCGAGTTCCTCGACAAGAAGATGGCGGGCGCGGAGGGCGAGGTGCGGTGGACGCCGTGGCGGCGGTTCGGCGTCGAGGGCGGCGCCGGGATCGGCAAGGTGTTTGCGGAGCTCTCTGATTTCGGCTCTCAGCCCTGGCTCCCCGGCGTGTGGGGCAGCGGCACGTACAAGATCATGGAGCAGCAGGACATGCGAGCGCGCGCGACGCTCGGTCTCGGGAAGTCTGGCCTCCTGTTCTACTTCGCCCTGGGGCAGACCTTCTAGACGGCCAGGGACTTCAAGGCCTTTGCGAGCCCACTCTTGTCGAGCCGCCTTTCCGCGACGGCGATCATGGAACCGTACAGCGTCCCCTCGGGGTCGGCGATCACGATGGCGTTGAGGTCGAGAAACACGATCGCTGCGAGCAGCCCGGTGCGCTTGTCCCCATCGAGGAACGGCTGGTTCTGCGCGATGTGGAACGCGTAGGCGGCCGCCATGGCAAAGAGGTCTTCGTGCGTGTACTCGCCGCCGGCCGACGCGCGCGGAACGGCGACCGCCGACTCGAGCAGGCCTGCGTCACGAATTCCTGCGGCCCCGCAGTACCGCGCGAGCTGCTCCTCGTGGATGAGGAGCACGTCCTCGATGTCGAGGAAGACTGGTTCGCTCACTTCGCGAGCTTCCGGAGCGTCGCGTCGTGCGTCGCCATCGCGCGCTCCACCGCCGCCTTCACCTTCGCCCGCTTGGCTCCCCGGATGGGCTCGATGATGAGCCGCTCTCCGTCCGTGCGCATGTCGAGTTCCGTCTCCCGGTCGATGTCCAGGAGCTCGAGGATGGGCTTCTCGATGACGATGCCGAGGCTGTTGCCGATGGCCGAGAGCTTCTTTCGCATGACGTGACCCCGTTCTGACCTATGTATAACGGGGTGCCCGCGTGGCGGCAAGGATCCCGGCTCGGGTCACGTGACGACGCCGACGAACTGCTGCCGCACAACTGGGCGCGGCCGAGACCCGAGCCGCCGGGCTGAACGGGCCGGCGGTGAACTGCGCGTGAGTGCGATGCTCGCTCTTCGAATGCGCTTGTGCTCGTTAGTGATTGCTGGATTTCCCATCTGAGCGCAGCCGCGCCTGCGGTAGACTTGCGCCCGTCTCACAGGAGGTCCCGCGTGCGCGTGCTCCCGTCGTTGCTCACTGTTGCGCTGCTCTCGCCGGTCGTCGTCCACGCCGACCCGGGCAGTCCATTCAAGCACGACTGGCGGTTCGAGAACGACGGGACGCGCCTCGTCAGCAATCATCGCGCACCCGCTCCTTTCTCGCGCTCGGGCGAGCCCGAGGCGACCCTTGTGGTGGAGGTTGAGCGGCCATCGCGAGAGAAGCCTGCATCTCTCGACGCAATCGTTCGGAACGAGATCCAGGGCATTCGCGACGACCTGAAGCTCGCCGAGTACCTAGAAGAGGATGGGCACAAGCCGGACCGAGATGTCGCCTCATGGAACGAGGACGTCGCCGGGGAGAAGGTGGCGTTCATCAAGTACAGGGTCGCAGGTAAGGGCGACAAGCTGTTTCCCGTGCCGCGTACCGTCATTCACGCCATCGCCGTGAAGGGAGGCTACACTCTCTTCTTTCACCTCACGG
>Ga0335082_10007535_pt1 | contig 11814 bp, 6 predicted proteins | sample Lox_Sample_41_FD_206718 | JGI IMG/M metagenome (GOLD analysis project Ga0335082, IMG submission 206718) | Soil microbial communities from Loxahatchee National Wildlife Refuge, Florida, United States - Lox_Sample_4.1 | ecosystem: Environmental > Terrestrial > Soil > Wetlands | place: USA: Florida...
ACGCCGGTTTTACAGTCTCAAGACCGCGAATCGAGCTGGCGCTCGAAAGCCTGAGTACGGCCCGATCACGGGCCTGATCGCAACGCGAATCACGGGGTTCAGGAGTGTTTCACTACCACTTTCGTGTTACCGATGATGGCGGCGATGCCATCGCGCAAGAGGCTATGATCGTCCGCGCTCAGAACACGGATTCGCGCTTCTTCAGTCGTCGTTTTTTCCATTTCGGCCGAGCCGCTTGTTAAGCCACCCAATGAGCCCAGGGCGGACTTCAAAGGCAACTTTACCAGGAACGTCGAGCTCCACTTCCGTGCCCGCGGAAGCTCTGCTGAGGACGTGCAGCCTTGCTCCGATTCGTTCCGCTCTTTCGCTCATGCCGGAGAGTCCCCAATGCCCGTCACGCCCCGTCTGCAGCGTCTTCGGGTCGATTCCCGAGCCGTCGTCTCTGACAAAGACGCGAAACCGGCCGGAAGTGTAGTTCAGTTCGATCTCGATATGGCTTGCGTGCGAGTGGCGAAACGCGTTGATGAGCGCTTCGCGGCCGATCCTGTACGCTTCGTCTCGCAGCAGCGGGCGCAATGGCTGTTGCTGCCCGTCGACGATCACGCGGAAAGCGGCCCCTTTGCCGCTCGTTTCCTCCGAACCGAGCTCCTGAGGTACCTGTAAGAATGCGCGCGCGAGATCCGCGGAGCCGGGGTCGCGTGAGCGCAACCCGCGAAGAGTGTTCCTTCCCTCCTGGATCACCTGGCGCATGAGCTGGACAGCGCGGGTCAGAGCCGGTTTCACCGCGGAGTCGTCCGGAAGCCGATCGGTGGCGGCGTGTACCTGCATCGAGGCGCTGAGGAAACCCTGTAGAAGAGTGTCGTGCAAGTCCTGAGCGATGCGCGTACGCTCAGCGAGCCGCTCCTCGAAGCGAAGATTGAGCCGAGTTGTTACCCGGCGCAATCGCAACTGATAAACCGCTATGACCATCAATCCACACCCGGCGACGGCGGCGAACTTAAACCACTGAGTCTGCCAGAACGCCGGAACAATCTCGATGCTCACCGCTGCTTCCGAACTGTTCCACACCCCTTCGCTGTTGCTCGCGATCACGCGAAAGCGGTAAGAGGCGGGCTGCAGATTGGTGTAGACTGCCTGCCGTGTCGTTGTTGGCTCGCTCCAGGTGTGATCGAAACCGTCGAGACGGTAGCGGTACTGCACCCGACTCGGCACGGAAAGACTGAGGCCGACGTAGTCTATGGTGATTCTCTGCCGGCCTGCGGGAATGCGCAGCGGGCGGGAAGGATCGAGGAGTCGACCGTCGGCGGCCGCGCCGCGGATGAGCATGATTGCCGGCGCCGATCCGGCGGCAACCCGCGCCGGATTCACAACCGAAATGCCGCTGTGCAGCGAGAACCAGATCCGGCCCAGCGGGCCGGTGACAACGGAACGACTCCGCCTCACTCCGGCGGAAGAAGGTATCCCGTCCACGTGGGAGAACTCCTGTATCTCGTCCGTGGCCGCTCTTTGTCCAAGAAGGCGACCTCGGGGGACGCGCATGACGCTCTTGTTCGTAGCGATCCAGAGATAAGCGCGTTCGTCAACCGCGATGCCGAGTACGTCTGCGATCAGGGACACGGGCGGGTTGCGAGCCATTTGCATCCGGCCATCGCGGACAAAGGCAACTCCCGCCTCGGTACCGATCCACAGCACTCCGGCCGGATCCCACGTCAGACAATTCACGCGGCCCGGAGGAAGCCCCTCCGCAAATGCGTGAGTCTGCCAGCGATCGTTTGCGAACGACTCCAGACCATTGGGTGTCGCGAACCAGACGGTCCCATCGGCGCCCTCCTCAATCGCGTAAACGGTATCGGACAGAAGTCCATCCGATCTGGTGTAGGTCGTCAGCCGCCCGTTCCGCAGACGGCTGACACCGCCGTCCAACGTTCCCGCCCAGATGGTCCCGTTCCGGGTACGGCGGACGGCAAAGACGCTCCCGCGCGCGAGTCCGTCAGCCTGAGTGTAGGTTCGCACCGCGAACACGCCGTTCTTTACGCGCAGTTCCGTCAGACCGCCGCGCTGCCGCCCGGCCCAAACCTCACCGGGGCCGCCGTCCATGGAATAGACCACGTCTTTATCCAGCCCAGCCTGCGTGACGATCCCCTGGTCCAGTCCAGTGAGCCACGCAAGCCCACCCTCCGGTGGCGCGAACCACGCTCGACCGGATGCATCAACGTACAATGGCCCATTGTCAGCGGCATGTGGCTGGTGAGCGTATGTCAGAAAGACGCTCTCGCGGTATCGCTCGATCCCGCCTCCCCGCCCGATCCACAGATTCCCCTCTCGATCCTCGAACACCGCGTTAACCCCGCCTCTGGCGCCGTCGTCGGCAGCCACATTCCGCGAGTCGATTCTCACCAGCCCCGTCGAGGTGCCGACCCAGACATTCGCATCGCGATCGCGAGCCAGCGCAAGTATTTCGGCATGCTGCACAGATGGGGGCACGCTCCGTGTCAGCTTCTGGCCATTCCAGAGCACCAGGCCCTTGTCGGTGCCGACCCACAATTCGGATCCCGGCCCCGCCAGCAGACAATTGACCTTCGAATCCGGCAGACCGCCCAGCGGTGACAGCACCGTGCCACGCAGAGCGAAGAGGCCTGAGTCGCGTGAGCCCATCCACACCGTCCCGTCGGGAGTTTCGGCGGTGGATGTGGTGAGGCGGGTTGTGGCATCGACAGGGCGCGGCCACAAATCTATGAGCTTGCCGCCCTCGAAACGCACCGGTTCCCCAAAGCGCACAAGCAGCGGTGTCCCCTGGCGCCCGAGTCCCATCGCCGTAACGACTGGATTGGGACCCGTGGCAAAGAAGTCCCGTTTCAAAGTTCCGCCCGAGTATCTGATCAGGCCCCCTGCCTCAGTGCGAATCCAAAGAGCCCCTTCATGGTCGGCGATCAGACCGAGCACAGGTTCCGCAACCGAGCCGATCCGGGTGAAGACATTACCATCGAAACGTACGAGACCGCCTTCGCCGCCGATCCAGAGATAACCGTCGCGAGTCTGAGTGATGGCGTTGACTGTCCCTCCGGGGAACCCGTCCTCTTCACTCCATTGGTCGTGGATGTAACGCGAGATGGAGTCGTCAGGATCGAGGCCGCGCAAGACCGGAGAGAAGCAGGTGGCGATTGCCAGGGCGGGCAGCCAGGCTGATCCGAACGAATTGCGGGCGCGGTTATGGCAGGTATTCGAACTTCTCAATCACCACCTCCGTGCCGCGTTGCATGGTCGCTCCGGGACGGTGGAACTGGTAGAGGTTCATGCGGACCGATTCGATACCGGGTGACGGCACGCCATGCGTGAAGACGTGTTGGGCAACGACGCGCGCCGACGAACCAGAGGCGGGTCCGCGAACTGTCCGGAATGACGCGCGGCCCTGCTCCCATCGGAACGAGTGCGTGAGTGTTCCCGGGGGAGCCGTGAAGTGTGCAGTATTGGTCGCCACGAAATACGGCTGGATCAAATAGGACGCATTAGATATCCGAGGGTCTCCCCAATGGCTGATCTCGATGTCCATCTCCCGGTTGGCCACGTCGCCGCTGGCATAGTCCCAGGTGAACATTCCGAAAACGGCGAGTGATTCCAGGTGAGAGATGTCTCGAACGACGAACGTGTAGGTCCCATATCCCAGGCTGCGCGTCAGGCTGACTTCGGCCGAGGTCCAGTCTCCTGACACTCTGGCGATGCGAAGATGCATGGCGCCGTTGCCGTCGATCCAGGCATTCGATGGATCGTATCGGTTGAATCCACCGCGGCTGCTCGGCGCATCGCGAACCCGCCACTCATAGCCGCCGAAGCTGAGCGTAGCCGATGGCGGCCTTTTCTGCCCGGCCACGGCAGCGACCGCCAGCACATCGCCTCCGACCTGTGGCAGGGCGTCAAGAGCGACCGCTGGACGATAGTCCCGGCGCACCAGAATCGCGGCGTATTCGCTTCCAAGGTGTGTGGCGTTGGTCCACTTCGAGTTGTTTCTCACGTCGGTGAATGGATGACTAACGAGAGGTTGAACCCACCATCTTCCGGAGCGGGCATACAGAACCAGCCGTTGACCAGCACCAGCGCGCTTCACCACACCCTCGATAATGTCGTTTTTCTCCCTGCCGCCGGGGTCTGCCTGCGGAATCCTCGTGAATTCGATGGAGGGCGCAAAGTCCGCCTTCGATGAATGACACGCGGTGAGGAAAGCGACGCACACGAGCCCCGCGAACTGCAAGGAGTACCACCCGGACCGCCGATCTGTTGCGTTGCCGGCGCCCGCCGTGAGGGACATCCGCTTCCGCACCCCTCCAGTGGTGCTGATTTCAACCATGTTAGCGCGAGCTCGGTGAAATGCGTGCCGAACTGCAGGGATCGGCCGAGGCTCACTCGATCGTGGTAGCCGCTCGTGCCTGCTGACTCTGCATGGAGGATCCGGGACGGACGACCAGGGGTTTCTGGACGCGATTGAGGCCGGGAATTACGATCGTCCACATCAACACGGAATTGCGGGTTGCCTGGCGCCGCGGGTTGGAGTCGGCGCTGGCGAGGAAGCCGGAAGAAGTGGTTCCCTACAAGCTGCTGCCGGACGTGGTCGAGTCGGTTAGGCAGGTGGTGTATTCGCGTCTTCGGCTGTTTAACACACCTCCCAAGGCCGCTGCTCTGGCCGACTAATCCGCACTCTCGTTCCGGGCATTAGCCGAGCTCGTACGGTCCCGGTATGGTGGCGGCGAACCCGAAGAGGAACCACAGCAATTTAGCACAAAACACTTCGTGCCCGCGTACCTAATACGTACTTGATTGTTCCGGGCGTGACACGTTTGCCTGAGCCGTCGCCGGCCATTCATTGAGCGGACGGACAAGTCGCAGCGCCGGACGTGTGTTGTACTCCTTCCGATACGCCGTGTGTGCGGCATCGTTGGGATAGCGTTCGCGCGCCGGATACGGATAGCTTGACATGGCGTGGAAGGGCAGCGGTTCCACGGTCTGTGAGAACGCCGTGTTGGCGTCGCGGTCCTTCGCCCATCCGTCCACCTTCAGCAGGAAATCGCGCTTCCAGCCCGGCCGCGGCGGCGGCAGGGCGCGCGCGTTGAACAGCAGCCGTATTTCGTCGCCGGAACCCATCACTACGAACATGTCGTCAGGCCGCGTGAGGAGCCGGCGGACATCGCCGTAGCGCGTGTACATGCCGGGTGTCGGGTTCCAGCTCGGGAAGGGCATCGCAACATCGTAGAGGAACAATTCGGGCTGCGTGCGGTCCGCTTCGATCACGGGCTTCGAGAAGCCGCGGAAGTGCAGGTCCGCCGTGGCGCCGGGCACGGTACGCAGCACGGCTGCCGGCGCCGACGAGTCCTCGCTGAGGAAGATCTCGTCCCAGTACACGCACATGTTCGTCACGATGCGCACCTCGCGGGAGGCCGAGAGGAACCTGCCGGTGAGATCGACGGCGATGGTCTTCGGCTTTCCCGCGGGCATTCCCATGTCCTGGATGACCGTCTTCCACTCGCCGCGCGCATCCTTCACCTGCAGGTAGGGGCTGACGAGGCCGTCTTTGTGCTCCTGTGCGGCTGCAAGGAATTCGCTGCCGTCCGCCCAATCCACCCAGCCATTCAGAATCAGCACCGCGCGATTGTCGCGAGCCGCCGCCGGACCGAAATTGAGGGTCACCGAGTGCGTCTCCGCCTCGCCGCGCAGGTTGCGCCGGAAGCCCGCGGGGTATGCGCGATCGTGCAAGAGGAGTGCCTGGCGCACATCGGCGCCGTTGTCGTCGCGCGCCTCCACCGGGTAGACGCGCCTGCGAGCGCCGAAGAGGCGGAACTGCGGATACGGCGGGGACTTCCATTTCTCGTTGGTGTAGATGGCGACGCCGGTGGGGTGGTCCAGCGCGATCAGTTTCACCTGGTCGATGAACGCCACCTCGCTGAGTTCCTCGGTGATGCGAATCTCGTAATTCCCATCCACCTGCGCGAGCGTGTCGCCGGGGATCTGGATGTATTCCTGATGATCCACCGGGAAGAAGCGGCCGTCGCCGGAACTGGCCCCCAGCGGCGCGACCCCCAGCACGTCGGTGATGAAGCGGAAGCGGCCCGATGCATCGCGAGCCCAGATCATTGGGCAGGAGCCGGACATGCGCTGCGCCTCGAGGTACGTATACGCCTTGCCGCCGGCGGGCTCGGTTTCGTTCTGAATCATGCCGTTCGCCCAGGTGACACGCACGGCATCGGCCTTCGTGCGGCCCTGCAGATCGAACGTGAGCGGGACACCGTCGTACATCTTCTTCCGATAGAGCGTGCCGGATTTCACTTCCACCTCAGACCCGTAGCCGAGCTTCGGGTTTTTAACCCCGGTGATCTGCACGCGCAGCCAGTCCGCCGTTTTCGCGGGAGCGCGGTTGAAGTCCACCGCGACGTGGCCATCGGGCGTGAGGCGGGCGCGGTCGAGGTGTCCGTCGTTGTCGAAGTCGGCCTCAATCGACGCCGCGTACGGCGTAGGCGCGCTCTCGAACGTCCCGCGGCGATTCAGCAGCGTCGCGCCGTCCCAGACCACGTCGAACCAGGCGTCGTCATTCACGTCGGCAACGCGCAACCCGCGCGCGCCCGCCGGCAGAGCCGGGATGTCCCGCGCCTCGAAGCGCTCGCCGAGTCGGTCGAGATACGCAATTCCTGGGCGATCGGCATAGGAGACGATCAGGTCCATCGCCTTGCTGTCGGCGAAAACCCGGGTGAGAACGCCGTCGATCGCGTGGCCCTTCTGGAAGGGGAGATCGGCTGTTCGATCCACGAATCCGGCACTTCCCTGATTCCGAAACAGCCGTGAGTTCTCGCCGAGGAGCACGAGATCGAGATCGTAGTCATGGTCGTAATCGATCCAGACGGCGTGCTCGAAGCGCTCCTCGGGAAGGGGCGCGGCGACATGCTCGAAGCGGCCCTTGCTGTTGTGCCAGAGCTGCGCGCCCTTGTCGGTGAGGATGCACAGATCGGGCAGGCCGTCGTTATCGAAATCGCCGGCTGCCGCGGAGACCACGCCCGCGATGCCCGCGAGCCCCGAGTCTTTCACCAGATCGACGCCGTGACGATAGAGCGCGATTCCCTTTGACGACCACACCAGCAGATCCGCGCGGCCGGCGCCTTCGGAGTCCAGCACCAGCATGCCTGCCGAAGGAGGGTCCACTTCTCCGGCCAGGGTGCGCGTTTCGTATTTCGGCGGTGCGGGAGGCGCGGGCGGCTTCATGTCGATGGGATCCCAGATCTCGGCGTAGTCGCACCACTCCATATCTTCCGGGATGGCCGCGCCTTCCTGCGATTTCTTGAGCGCGGTGAACGTCTGCAATTCGCGCGCGGCCTGCTCGCGATTGGCGATCTGGCGGTACACGTTGTAGAGCTGGAAGTGGGGGCCCGCGAGATTTGGATCGAGCCGCGCAGCCTCTGTGAACTCGCGCAGCGCATCAGCGGTGCGGTCCTGTTGCTTGTAAAGCATGGCGAGGTTGTAGTGCGATTTCGGCTCGCCGGGCACGAGCCGTGTCATCCCCTCGAACTGCTCGATGGCCCTGTCCACCGTGCCGTTTTTGCGGTAGTAGATGCCAAGGTTGAACCACGTGTGCGGAAGGCTCGGATCTCGCTGCTGCACCTTGAGCAGAGCGGCCACGGCCTGCTCGGTCTTGCCGCCATGCAACAGCGCGAGCGCGTAGTTCAACTGCTCGCGAACCGAGTCTGGCGCAAGGTCGAGCGCCTTTCGGAACTCCTCGATGGCCTCGGTCTGCGTGGTGGGGTTCTCGAAGAAAGCCTTGCCGAGATTGCGATGATGCCAGAGTTGCTCGTCTTTGCTTTCCGGCGTGGCAGCGAGGCAGAGCAGCAGGCAGACGAGGCCAGCAGCGGCAGGGAATCTCCTCATTGGTCTCAGTGTGACACCGCAACGCCCACGAACGAATCCGCGCAGCCGTAATACAGGAAATACCTGCCGTGGAAAAGGACCAGGCCTTCGGCGAACGTGGTGCCCGCGGCGTACTGGCCGCTGCGCTCCCACGGCAACTCAGGCTGGAAGACGGGGTCGTCGGTCCGCGCGACCAGCCGCGTGGGATCGGCCGCATCGAAAAGCGCCTCGCCGACGGCGTATGAGCCCGGCTTCAGACGCGGGTCGCCGTCCTGCTTCGCGTTCTTGCCGTTGTAGAGGACGACAATGCCATCGCGCGTGAGAATAGGGGGCGGCCCCACCTCGGGGAAGCTGCTGTCGAAATGTCCCGCGCGCTTGCTCAGCACTGCGGCGGGCTCACCGCGCTCGTCGTCCAGGGGTTGCCAGTGAATCAGATCGTCGGACGTGGCCAGGCGGATGGTTCCCTCGCCCCAGTACATCCAATATTTCCCCTTGATCTTCGCCGCGATGAGCCGGCCCTTCGAAACGCGGCAGACAATCCCCGCCGATTTGTACGACGTGTCCGCAAACCGTTGGCCGAAAACCGCGCCATGTTTCGTCCAAGCGACCAGGTCTTTCGAGGTGGCGATGGCAGAGTCGGTGAGTTTGCGATTCCACTGCGTATAGGTCAGGACATAAGAGCCGTCGCCAGCCTCGACGATGCGCGGGTCCTCGCAACCGCCTTCCCATTCGCGGGACTTTTGATCGTCGCCTGCGGGATAGAGCACCGGTGTGCCGCGGCGCGTGAAGTGCAGCCCGTCGTCGCTCACGGCCAGTCCCAGCCGCGACGTGTGCCCGCCAATGGCCATCTCGCCGGTGTCATCCTCCGCGCGATACAAGACCCACACCTTGCCATCGCGAACCACGGCAGCCGGATTGAATGTGTGAAGCGCCTCCCAATGCACCGGCGCGCCGCGCATCGGGCATTGAAAGAGGCTCTCGGGATGCGGGGTAATGACGGGTTTGGCGTCCGCCGGCCTGACGAAGGGACCCACCGGCCAGTCCCGCTTTGGGTGATTACTTTCAGCCGTTCCGAAGGCCGAGATCAGCAGAACTGCGCCCAGAAAACGGGTTCTCTGCACGTTCATACGAGGCCGTCCCACGCGTGAGCCGTCTGTAACGATACCAAACGCGACCGTAACAACTCATCAAACCTATAGCGGTGTACGTGTTGTCACGGTAACCGTTTCAACCTTGTTCATACTTGTGCCGGCCTGCTCAACCAATATAGATTGTGCGTTGCCACAATGATGAATGCGAAGCGCCTGGCGCGGACCTTTGTTCTGGCGGCTGCTGTATGGCCGGTCATCCTGGCCCAGACCGCCGATCCCTGGTGGAAGCATGCGGTCATTTACGAAGTTTATCCAAGCAGTTTTCAGGACTCGAACGGCGATGGCGTGGGCGACATCAACGGCATCGCGTCCCGGCTCGATTATCTGAAGAACCTCGGCGTTGACGCCATCTGGATTACCCCGATGTATCCGTCGCCGCAGGTGGATTTCGGCTACGACATTGCCGACTACACCGCCATCGACCCGCAATACGGCACTATGGACGATTTCGATCGGCTGGTGCGAGAGGCGAAGGCGCGCGGGATTCGCGTCATCATGGACTTCGTCGCGAATCACACCTCGGACCAGAATGCGTGGTTCGTCGAATCGCGCTCCTCGCGCGACAATCCGAAGCGCGACTGGTATATCTGGCGCGACGGCAAAGGGCCCGGCCAGCCGCCCAACAACTGGCTCTCCTGGTTCGGCCACTCCGCCTGGACTCTCGACGAGAAGACCGGCCAGTATTACTACCACTACTTCTACGTCCAGCAACCCGACCTGAACTGGCGCAATCCCGGAGTCCGCGAAGCCATGTACGGAGTGATGCGTTTCTGGCTCGATCGGGGCGCGGCCGGGTTTCGAATTGATGCAGTCTCGCGCTTGTTTGAGGACCCCGGTCTGCACGACGATCCGATTCTGCCGGGCACCAATGCCTACGGCGATCCGAATATCGAGCACAAATACACCGACAACCTGCCCGAGGTTCACGACGCGCTGCGGGAGATGCGCCAGGTGGTGGACAGCTATCCGGGCGACCCGGTGCTGATTACGGAGGCGGACGAGCCGAACATTGCCGAGCTGACGAAGATGTACGGGGCGCACGGCGATGAAGTGCAGCTTCCCATGGATTTCCAGGTGGCCGACGTCAACAAGCTCTCGGCGCCGGTGTTCCGCAAGCTGCTTGACGAAATCGAGACGAATCCCGCCGGCGGCCAGCCCTATTTCTTTTTCGGCAATCACGATCAGGACCGCCAGTGGAACCGCTACGGCGACGGAGTCCACAACGATGAGATTGCAAAGCTCATGGCGGCGCTGCTGCTCACCGCGCGCGGCACGCCGCAGTTGTACTACGGCGAGGAGATCGGCATGGTAACGACGACCCCGAAGCGCAAGGAAGACGTCAAGGACCCGGTTGGCCGCACCGGCTGGCCGAAAGACAAGGGTCGCGATGGCGAACGTACGCCCATGCAGTGGGACACATCGAAGGACGCGGGCTTCAGCACCGCCGGCAAAACCTGGCTACCCATCCCGCCGAGCTACGTGAAGCGCAACGTCGCGGTTGAGGCGAAAGACCCCGGCTCGATTTTCAACTTCTACAAGCGCGTGATCGCGCTGCGGCGCAGCGAGCCTGCTCTGCGCGATGGCGGTTACGTGACCCTGAACCGCGATGACGCGCATGTGCTGTCGTATCTGCGGAAGAACCCGGACGAAGGCGAATCGGTGCTGGTCGCGTTGAACATGAGCGCGCAGATCCAAAGGGTGAAGTTCCATCTGGCCGCGGAAGGCGTGAAGGGCGCGAACGCGCGCGTGCTGATCTCTACCGGCGGTAGCCGCGCGGCGCAGGTGGATCTGTCGGGAGTGACTCTCGGGCCCTTCAGCGTCCTGATTGCGGCAGTGAAATAGCGGCTTTACCGGGCGAACTGCCCTCTTTCACCACCAGAACCTGATTGCACCTGACGCCCGGCAGGACATCCACGACGCCGCTGGGCCAGTGAATCTCCAGGTCGGCCGTGGTCTCCTTCGCGAGGCCGAAGTGCACGCGCATGTCGTGCTGCGAGTCGTAGCTGCCGCCGCTGCGGACTTCATCCATCTGCCGATGCTTCCCCGTGGTGCAGTAAATGCGCGCGCCAATGCCGGAGCGGTTCGACTTCACGCCTACCGTCTTCACCTTGAGCCAGTTGTTCCCGGTGCTGGAATCGCAGCGGAGGAGCTGCGGGTAATCGTTCACGCAATTCACCACGATGTCCAGGTCGCCGTCGTTGTCGAAATCGCCGAACGCGCAGCCCCGGCCCGGCACGCGCTCCTGAATTCCCGGTCCGGCCTGCAGCGAAATGTCCTCGAAGTGTCCATTGCCCAGGTTCCGGTAGAGCAGCTTGCGCTGGCGGAAGCCGGATTCGAGATCGGTCTCGCCCACTTCCGGATACACGTGCCCGTTGCAGACGAAAATGTCCGCCCAGCCGTCGTTGTCGTAATCAATGAAACCAATTCCCCAGCTCAGGAAACGCGTGTTCGTTCCCAGGCCGGCCTGAAAGGTCTGGTCGTCGAAGAACATGTTGCCGAGATTGTGGTACAGGCTGTGCGTGTCGCCGGCGAAATTCGCCTTCACGATGTCGAACCAGCCGTCGCAATCGTAGTCGGCGGCGGAGACGCCCATACCCGCCTGCGGCTTGCCGTCGGCGCTGTAGGCGACACCGGCCTCAATGGCCATTTCGGTGAAGGTGCCGTCGTGGTTGTTCTTGTACAGGGCCGAGGAGGTCGAGTCGTCAGCTACGTAGATGTCGGGCCAGCCGTCGTTGTCGAAATCCGACACGAGCACGCCGAGCCCGTAGGTGCCGGACGTTTTCAG
>Ga0335082_10007536_pt1 | contig 11814 bp, 10 predicted proteins | sample Lox_Sample_41_FD_206718 | JGI IMG/M metagenome (GOLD analysis project Ga0335082, IMG submission 206718) | Soil microbial communities from Loxahatchee National Wildlife Refuge, Florida, United States - Lox_Sample_4.1 | ecosystem: Environmental > Terrestrial > Soil > Wetlands | place: USA...
CGTAGTTACAAGATATTCCAGTGACAAATTGCTGCTTGGTCTTGTGTACCAGCGCATGGGCTATGTGTACTACTCTCTCGGTAAACAGGCTGACGCCGTGAAATCGTTCGAACAGTCCGAGTCACTCATGGGTCCGGGGACAGCTACCGTGGAACTAGCCAAACTCTATGAGGCATCCGGGAACGTCCCAGAGGCGCAAAAAAAATACAAGACAATTGCTGAAAAGCTCGCCGGTACCACCTGGGGAATGGAAGCCATAAACAAAGTTCAGAAGATCGAACCCGTTCCAAATATTCCTTCCGAGAAAAATGGAAAATAACAACCAATTAGAGAATGCTCACGATGCATTTCTTCATGCTTCATGAAGAATTCAGATTGTATCACCCTTGTCCTGGTTACCACAACAGGAACCTCGCAGAGCGGATGAAACGGCAATTCAGGTCTAAGAACGCTCCCATCCTGACTACAATAAAAAAGGCCGGAGGAATATCCTCCGGCCTTCGATTGCAGACTTATTATCCTTATATTTGATCCACATCCACGACGAGCTTTATCTTCTGCCCCGCGCGTACAGATTTACCGACACCCTTGTTCCACTCCCTGATGTCGGCAACACTCACATTGTGCTCCTTTGCAATCTTCACGAGAGTCTCGCCACGCTTGACCCGGTAGAGGATCTGTTGCTGTTTGCCGGCCTGTCCGGGAGTGATGAAGTCCACGTCCTGCGCTTTGCTGTTGATATCAACGGGGATTAGCAGGTATTTGCCAGGCGTAATGCGGTTCTTTTTGAGACCATTGATGTCACGGATGGCATCAGGGGTAGTGTTATACTGTTTTGCGAGACCCGCAAGCGTTTCGCCACGGGTTACTTCGTGACGCTCCCATTTTATTTTCTGCTCAGGAGGGATTGCGGCAAAGTTCGTAAGGAAGGCTTCCTTTCGCCCTGGCGGTATCCGCAGGACATAGTTCGCGTATCCTGGCGGCGTGACCCATCGTCTGATCTCCGGGTTCAGTTCTTTGATCTCTTCGTACAAACAACCCGCGCAGCGTGCGATGAGACGGAGGTCCGTGCTCTCGGTGATCACCACCTCATCGTACTTGAACGGCGCGACATTCGTCACGCTGAAACCGTATGCCTCAGGGTTCTTGGCAATGATGGTCGCGGCCATGTATTTAGGCACATAGTTCTTTGTCTCTTTCCGGATATACCGCGATGCCTTGAGGTCCCAGAAGTCCTCGGAGCGCGTTCTCAGTACGGCGCGCTGTACCTTGCCTGCGCCAGCATTATAAGAGGCCATGGCCAGGGACCAGGAACCGAAGAGGTTGTGGAGGTCCTTCAGGTGCTCTGCAGCTGCCTCCGTTGATTTAATGGGATCCTTGCGTTCATCAATCCACCAATCTATCTTGAGGCCGTACAACTTAGCGGTGGCCGGCATGAACTGCCATGGTCCGACAGCCCGCGCCCATGATACGGCGTAGGGATTGAATCCGCTCTCGATCATGGCGACGTAGACAAGATCCTCCGGCAGGTTCTTCTTCCGGAAGATTTCTTTCATAACCGGAATATAACGGACCGAGCGGTCAAGCCAGATCTGGAACACATCTCTGCCGCGTGTCTTGAAGTATTCCATGTGGTTTTCCACGCTGTCGTTCAGAATCATGGGGATCTGATAGGTTTTTTCTTCTCCCGTGTCATCGATGACTTCATCCAGCTGGGCCAGGTCTTCGGATGGCGGTTTTAATTGGGAGGGAACGCCACTCTGCTCCTGGGGAGGAGATAACGGGGACTCTGCATAAAGCCTTGAAATAGGCATTAAAACGAAGCTAAGTGACAGAAAAATAAGGACAAAAATCTGAATCATCTTTCCTCCTACTTAGTTATTAAATTACCTGATTTTTGTCGCTTTGTCAAGAAAATAAAGGTGACATGTATGATAGTATTTTCATAATACTTTTTTCGGTTTTTTCTCAAAAATCTTTAGTTCGAGGGGGGCCGAAACAGCTCATTCTCTGTGCCTGCCCTTGTATTTCGGGTTATTGTTCTGTATTATTGCGGATATGATAAATGCAAGCGTGGAAGAAATTTATTCTTCCATTCAGGGAGAAGGCCCATGGGTAGGGCAACGGCATATCTTTGTCCGGTTCAAGGGATGCGATATCCGTTGCCGCTACTGCGATACTCCGCAGGCAGGATACTGCGTAGACAATGAAGGGGCGCATGGATACTGCCGCGTACAAAGATCAATGGTTTCTAACGAGTACGAGAGGGTTGTCAATCCTCTTTCCGCGCTCCAGCTGACGGAATTTTGTACGCGATTGACCGTACGGGGGCCATCGCGTCCTACACTCAGTCTAACAGGCGGCGAGCCTCTTCTGCAGTGTCCGTTTCTAGTAGAATGGCTTCCAAGCGTGCGGAAGGATTACAGGATATATCTCGAAACCAGCGGCACCCATTTCCGTGCAATGGAGGCTATCCGGAGTCTGGTAGATGTGGTCAGCATGGATTTCAAGCTTCCATCCGCCACGGGACTCGGACCATTCTGGGATGATCATAACAAGTTTCTCTCCGTCATCCGCGGGAAATCGGTCTTTGTAAAGGCTGTTGTGACCCAGGATACGCAGATCGAAGATATTATGACCTCAGCGAACATCATCGCGAAGATCGATGTTTCTATTCCTTTCATTATTCAGCCGGCGAGCGGTCAGCTTGCGCCAGAACCGGTAACGCTGGTCGAATTTCAGGTTGCCGCCCTTCGGATCCTGCAGGACGTGCGCGTCATTCCCCAAGTACATAAGGTCCTCCATGTGCCGTGAGAATGAATATCCTTGAATCAAGATGAGAAAAGTTGAAAGTTGAATCAGTGACCAAAACGTCAATGGGTATGGATTTTCATAATCTTCAGAAGGTGGTAGAAGAGCTTTCTTCTCTCATCATTGGTGCGAGGGTGGACCGGGTATATCAAGGGGCCGGCGGAGAACTATACCTTGTTCTTCACCGACGACGAAGGAATTGTGTTTTGCTCATTTCCCCGGACCGGTCCATGCCCCGGCTCCATCTCGTCGGCACAAAACCTCCTGCTGTTCATGCTCTGCAGGGATTTTCTCTGCATCTCAAAAGCCGCATTTCCGGAGCCATGGTTACGGATATCGGCCTTCTGAATCAGGACAGGATAGCGGAAATTAGATGCTCAAAAGCAGGCGCAGAATACCGGCTTGTGCTAGAACTGACCGGTTCTTCAGCAAACCTTATTCTGACCGATGAAGCAGGAACCATAATCTCTGTCTATTATCCGGTAGCGTTCGGAGAGCACGTCCGCCATCCCCTCGTGCCGGGGCTCAAGTATGTCGCGCCCGTAAAAATGCCTCAAACTGCAGTTTCAGCGGGAAAGAAGATCAATCCACCTGAAGGGACCTCCTTTAGCCAGGATGGCGCTGAACTCCCGTTCAACAGGGCTGTGGAAGTATTTTTCGAACGTCTCATCGAGCAGAAGCATGCTGCAGCGCTCCATTCCCATATCTCTTCCGTCATCCGGCAGTCACTATTAAAGACAGAGCGCAGGATCAACGCTATTTCCGAGGACCTTCGTTCTGCAGACCGTGCAGATGAGTATAAGCAGGCGGGGCAACTGATCCTGGCAAATCTCAGTCACTTGGCAGCCGGCATGGAGTCCGCTGACGTTGCCGGTTATGACGGCCGGGTCATTACGGTGCAACTCGATCCGCGGCTTTCCCCTGTTCAGAATGCCGAGAGATATTTCAGAAAATATAAGAAAGCGAAGACGGGCCGCGAGATCATCACGACACGGTTGCAACAATCGCAAGAAGAGGCGTTCTATCTGAAGTCCATCCTGTCAGATATTGAACACGCCTCTGACACTGATGCTCTTCTTCGCATTCGCAGTGAACTTATTGCTCAGGGCTATCTCGTGGAGCGCCAAAAGGGAGCGATTAAAGGCAGTTCCGAGCCAAAGGTTGAGCCGTTCAGAAAGGTCCTGTACCGAGGATGGGAAGTTCTTGTGGGCAAAAGCGCCTCCGGTAACGATTACGTCACGACTAAACTTGCACGTCCCGACGATCTCTGGCTGCATGCGGAAGGAATGCCCGGCTCCCACGTACTGGTCCGGAATCCCGGACGTGCTGACATTCCGCAGGACGTGTTCATGAAGGCAGCAGCCCTTGCGGCTTTCTATAGCAAGGGAAGGAAAGCGGCAAAGGTCCCGGTTACCTACGCCCGCGCACGGTTCGTTAAAAAACCTAAGGGGGCGAAACCGGGGCTCGTAACGCTTTCTGAGAGAAATACGGTTATGGCCGTGCCCGAAGAAACATGAGCGAAGCTCCTTGACAAATAATATACGCATACCTATAATGCAACTATATGTTTTTATTAGCTAGAAACCACATGCGCAGGGATCACGATGGATAACCTGGAGCTTATACAGAAATCGGTGCTCTTTAAAGGCAGCAGCGTGGAAGAGATTGAGCTTGCCGCAGGGCTGTTCCAAGAGCGCCAGATAAAGCAGAACACGACGATCTTTACCGAAAAAATGCCCGCCGAGGCCCTCTATATCATAAAAAGCGGCAACGTCAGGATCAGCATAATGGCGGGAGAGGGAGAGGAAAAATCCCTCCTTCTGCTCGGCCCGGGTGAGTTTTTCGGCGAGCTCGCGCTGCTGCAGGAAGAGAGCAGGCTGGTATCCGCGAGGGCTGAGACGCCTGTAGAGCTCCTCTTGCTGACAAGGAATGATTTCCAGGCAATGGTTGAGCTTATCCCGAGGACCGGTGCGCGGGTTGCAATGAGGATCGCAAAACTGCTCGCTATGCGCGTGAAGGCCTATAGCGCCAGGCTCAGGGATATGCTGATCGAATGATCCTTGCAGGGATCGATATAGGCACGAACACCCTCCGTCTGCTTGTGGCTGAGATCGGGCCAGCTACTTTCCAGGAACTCTGCTCCGAAAGAAGAATCACCCGTCTGGGACAGAACCTCGACCGAACGGGCATGCTTTCCAGCGAGGCACTGCAACGGTCAATAAGTGCTCTCCTTGATTTTCGGGACTGTATCGGTCGACATCATGTTCTCCATACAGCGGCGATAGGCACGAGCGCTCTTAGGAAAGCATCAAATACCCTTGAATTCGTTTATGATGTAAAAAAAAGGACCGGCCTTGATATCCGCGTCATCACAGGCGAGGAAGAGGCACGACTAACGCTCCTCGGCGTATCGAGCATGCTGAAAGGCGTTCGCAGCACAGCAGCTGCCGACCAACTTGGATCCTCCCTCGTCATAGACATCGGCGGTGGCAGCACCGAATTCATCATGACCCGCCCCGGCGAAGAGCCGGAGATGCTGAGTCTTGCGCTGGGTGCGGTATATCTTACGGAACGGCTCATCGTACACGATCCTCCATCCCATGAAGAACTCGAACTGCTCAGGCGGGTGGTGAGAACCGAACTCAGCATGCATGATGAGATATTGGGACGGGATCCTGCAGGAATTCTCATCGGTACAGCCGGTACGGTTACCACGCTTGCCGCAATGGAGCAGAAATTGACGGAATATGATCCTGTGAAGATCAACGGATTCATCCTGACGCGTGAAGCAATAGCTGGTATCGTCTCGGTTCTCAGCAGGAGCATGCTCGAGGATCGGAAGAATATCCGAGGGCTTGAACCGGGCCGCGAGGATATAATTTTAGCGGGGGCAATCGTCGCGCAAGAGATCATGGAGCGATATGGTTATCCTATGATGGTTGTAAGCGATTGGGGATTGAGGGAAGGGATTCTTATCGACCTGTATGACAAAGTGAACAGGGAGAACAGTGCATAGAGCATAGAGAACAGACACAATGCCCTGGGCCTATGCACCATAGAGGTAACAAGAAACATATGCAAGAATCACGAATACTCATCATGGATGATGAAGTGCAGGAGAGGCGGAGGATCGGGGATTTTCTGCTTCAGAAGGGGTACGACGTCCTGGCAGTGGGAAATGTGCAGGATGCCGTGGAGGCGATCAAACGTGAGCGGTTTGATGCTTTTCTCACCGACTGCAATATACCGGGAGTGGACGCGCTCCGGACTTCGAATGAAGTGCACAAAATTAATCCTGATATGGCCGTAATAATCATGACCGCCTTTGGCACGATTGAGACCGCGGTGAAGGCCATCAAGGCAGGTGCCTATGATTATCTCCCGAAGCCCATCGACCCGGAACAGCTCGTGCTCCTTATTGAGCGGATATCAGAGAGGCAGAACCTGATCCGGGAGAATACCGAGCTCAAAGAACGATTACGCGAGCGATACAAATTCGACGAGATCGTGAGCACCAGCCATGCCTTGGACGAGGTCCTAAACCAGGCAGGCCGAGTGGCAGCGAGCAATGCGACGGTCTTGCTCCGCGGCGAGAGCGGTACCGGCAAAGAGCTTGTCGCTAAGGCAATTCATTACAACAGTCCGCGGGCGAACTTCCCTCTCATTAAAGTTAATTGCGCGGCGCTGCCGGAGACTTTGCTCGAGAGCGAGCTCTTCGGCCACGAAAAAGGCGCGTTTACCGGTGCGACGGCGAAGCGGGCCGGCAGGTTCGAGGCGGCGGACCAAGGGACTCTGTTCCTGGATGAGATCGGAGAGCTGACGCCGGGGATGCAGGTAAAGCTCCTCCGCGTGTTACAGGAACGCGAGTTCGAAAGGCTCGGGGGAAACCAAACGATCAAGATTGATGTCCGCGTTATTACGGCAACGAACCGCAATATCGAACAGGCTGTCAAGGAAGGGAAGTTTCGGGAAGACCTCTATTACCGGCTGAATGTCGTGTCGTTGATCATACCGCCTCTCCGCGATCGCAAGGAAGATATCCCCGCGCTCCTGGACCATTTCATCAAAAAGTACGCAGAGGAGAACAAGAAACAGATCGAAGGCGTGACCGCAGAGGCCAGGGACCTGCTTATGCGCTATTCCTATCCCGGCAATGTTCGCGAACTTGAAAATATCATTGAGCGTGCCATTGTGCTCACGAAAAAGGGCATCATCACAACAACCGATCTCCCTATCCATGTGAGGGCAGGTACGAGCGAAGGCGAACGACCTGCCCAAGCGCTGAAAAACTCGCTGAATGAGACTCTCGATACAGTTGAACGCGGCCTGATTATCGAGGCGCTCAAAGAGTCAGGTGGGATACAGACACGGGCCGCCGAAAAGCTCGGGATTAGTGAACGGGTACTCAGGTATAAGCTGAAGAAGTATGACATCAGAGAACGATAGGTTAAATTCCCTGGTCTGAATAGCTTGCCAATCACTTCCTGACCGCATCTATGGTTTGTTCTGCCAGATCGGGTATTTCGAATTGTAGGCTTTCCACCTTCAGTGTATGAAGTCATGGCCATAGCCTATGGTTCAATATTCTCTCAGTAACGACAGGATAAAACGTCCCGCCGTGCCCTGTAACTCGGTTGCAGACGACTGACTCGTCTCTGCCTGATCCCACCTTCTTGTTCTTATCCTCTCCTGTTCATTTCGTACTCCGTAAGTAGTATTCTGCGCTTATAGAACGCTCCTCTTGACCCCGGATATGCATTTCTGTATGATTGATATATTCTGCATACATTACTGTCACTACCATGATAATAGATAAATCAATATTCGGTCTTCGCTTTCGGTCGAACGCTGAGCTCCATCCGACGCAGCAGGAACTCAGCGGTTTCCTCGAGAGCATGAAAAAGGAAGGCAGGCGGGAAGTGCACGGCGACGACCTGTCAACATATCGTGAATTGCTTAAAGATGTTCAGGTATTCGAGCACCATCAGATGCAAGACAGTGTGCGACAGGACGTCAGGAGTAAAATGTTCTATGGTGTGCTTATCCATTCCCGCTTTGTGAATCCTGCCCTCAAATCGGCGGTGGAGCAGTACAAATATCTTTTGCGAACGCTCTTAGCGCTCGATTTTAAGAAGCCCGCGGTCTTCATTCAGTCAGCCGAAAAAGAGATAAGAACGCTCAATCCAAAAAATCAGGATCACGCGGTCAGGCTGGCCAGACTTCGGGATATGGTTGACGCGCGGAAGGAGACTCTTGGAACACTCAAGAGACGTTGGGCTGCATTGGCAGAAGAGCTGAGCAACATTGCTCTGTACATCAGGGACAATCTGGTTAAGATCGAACAACTCTGTGAAGCATCCATCGTTATTCTCGTGGACTTGCAGATCAAGCGGAAGAAAGAGGACCAGCTGATCGAGGAGATCAAAACGCACTTTAAGGATCACCTCAAGGATTCCCTGCATCAGGGTCCGATCACCAAGCAATACCTCGAAACCGTTAAAAAAGACGTCGGCATACTGTCGAAGGAAATATCGGCCACCTTCAGGGAAGATGTTTTCGCCCTGACGGGGTTATATGAAGCCATCCACGATCACTCAAAGAAAATCGTCCACGAGATCGATACTTTGATGGCCAATTTCAGGGGGGGAAAAGAGAAAAGCTTCGAAGATGATAGGGTAATCCTGGAGCAGATCGAGCAAGTCCTTGTATCGCTTATTTCAAATTTTCATTTCGAGTTGACGGCGGCAGAAATTCGCACGGAAACTGCGTATAAAGATATCCTCTTGGAAAAAAGGAAAGAAATGCTCGATTACGTCTTTGAATTGTTGCATAAGGAACGCAGGTCTCGCAGCAATCGAAGAAAAGGTGAAGATCGAAGAAGATTCGATGATCCAAACCACAAGGGGCCCGAGCGAAGGAGTGGAAAGGACAGGAGATCAAAGAAAAACCGCAGAAAATCATTAAATCTTTCATCATGAGGCTTTAATAGCGGCGGAAAGATAGCGTAGAGCAATTCATATTTGAGAGCCATGCGTATTGTCTGATCAGCACAGCAGAGCCAGGGAAAATCATAGAATGACTAACCTTATTGAAGAACTAAAAGAAGAACACAAAATCATACTTGATATTCTCAATCAGGTTAAGACTTTGGGAATTTCATCAAAAACTGGACAGAAGAAACTTCTATCGGCAAGAGATCTGTTAATATCACATATGAATAAAGAGGATGAGAGATATTATCCTGCATTAACGAGAGCAGCAGCTAACAATAAAGATTTAAAGATAACGCTAGATTATTTTATTAAGGATATGGCAGTTGTCAGTAAAAATGCAATGTATTTATTTAAAAAATATTCTCAAGGCGGAGATGAAGCAGAGTTTGCTGGAGATGTCAAATTACTTTATATGACACTTAAAGACAGGATACGCATTGAGGAGGATACTCTATTTAAGAAATTCAATCAGATAAGCGAATCATAGCAGACACTCGTTTTCCTTTGCATGGGCACGCGTGTTTAGCGATAAGCAATGAAGTTCAGTCCCTCCTTTAATTTGCGCCAATGTCATGACATGCTGCAGAACTTTCGTAGCTGGCAATAAATAATCGAGACAGCCGCTCTACTTAAAAAGGTGTCGACGGGAAGATGGGAAAAGACGCCTCCAAGTCTATTGTCCGGAATATGATGATTGAATTTGCCAATCAGACCGGACTGTTATCTGCCATGGAATTGCCAAGGCGCTACTTATGGACTGACGCTTTTGCAGTCTGCAACTTCCTGGAACTGTATCGCCAAACGAGTGATGAGCAATATAAGAAACTCGCGCTGCACCTCGTCGATCAGGTCCATAACGTGCTCGGACGATACCGTGACGATGACCCGCGAACCGGCTGGATCAGTGGTCTCGATGAGCAGGAGGGCCGATTGCACCCCACAAGAGGGGGGTTAAGGATCGGGAAGGGAATGAACGAACGCAGGCCCGATGATCCTTATGATGAACAGTTAGAGTGGGATCGGGACGGACAGTATTATCATTACCTGACGAAATGGATGCATGCTCTCAATCAGGTAAGCCGCATAACTGCGGATTCAATTTATAATAGATGGGCGATTGAACTTGCAAAAACGGCACATGCCAAGTTTACCTATGTTCCATCGTACGGTGATCAGAAACGCATGTACTGGAAAATGAGCACTGACCTCTCGTATCCAGTTGTATTAACGATGGGGCATCACGATCCTCTTGACGGCTTCATCACATACCTCCAGCTTCAGGCAACCGCTGAAAAAGATTCAATTAAATCAAAATGGTTTGACCTCAGCGCAGAAATTACCGACATGGTCAATATCTGTAAGGGGAAAAATTGGGCAACAGATGACCCCCTTGGTATCGGTGAGATCTTGAGTGCCGCATACAAATTGGCTCAATTGATAATAACCGAAGGATTTGAACAAGTCGACCTTCTGGATGTTCTATTACATGCCTCCCTCGTTGGCTTGCAATCCTATGTGAGAACAAATCCCCTGAAGATGCCGGCCAATTACCGACTTGCATTTCGTGAGTTAGGATTGTCTGTTGGATTACACGCAATTGAGAAGTTGCTGGGACTAGTTAAGCATACTTCGCTCGATTCAAGAATGAAGCGTCTTCTGCAGTCACGAACTGAAAATCTACTGCAGTATGCGTCGCTTAGTAACATTATTGAGGCTTATTGGCTTGAACCCGCAAACAAACGGACGAGCGAGTGGATGGCACATCGTGATATAAACATGGTGATGTTGGCTACGAGTCTGGCCCCTGATGTATATCTTTCACTTTAATTATGCAGGGAGACCACAGTTCCACGGCTTTAGCCATCGAATCCTCATGATATGAAATCTTTATATTCTGATATTATGTTGCAGCATCACTTTCTTGCCGCTCTTCACAGAATTCACAAGCTTTGTAAAATCGGGTATTTTAATCGTAATTATATCTCTATCGGTGCAGGAATCCCCGGCCGCAGTCTATTGTGTTGATATTCAATCACTTCGATATGATAAAAAATCGCCCCGTGTCCTCTGTGATCCCCTCGGGGATAACCACTTCTCCTGTGCAGATTACCCTTTCCCAAATCACAAATCAGCACCCATGGAACGCTTCTCTTGACCTCAGTCCTACATTTCTGTATGATTTATATACAATGACGATAAACAAATCCATATTCGGACTTCGCTTGCAGTCGCACCCTGAACTCTATCCATCGAATGAGGAGCTCAGGGCATTCATCGTAAGCATCAAAAAGAATGGTGGGCAGGAAGCACACGGCAACGACCTGGCAAAGTATGGTGAGCTGCTCAAAGAAGTGAAGCAGGACTTCCAGGGGAAAATGTTCTACGGCGTACTGAGCCATTCCCGGTTTGTCAATCCTGCTCTCAAGTCGGCAGTGGAGCAGTACAAATATCTCTTGCACTCACTCATAATGCTCGATTTGAAGAAGCCAAAGGTGTTCATCAGACGCTGGGCAGCGTTATCAGAAGAGTTAAGCAACATTGCGCTGTACATCAGGGACAATCTGCTCAAGATCGAAAAACTTTGCGAAGCGTCCATCGTTATCCTTGTAGACCTCCAGATTGAGAAGAAGTTTGAGGGCCAGCTGATCGAGGAGATCAGGACACACTTCAAGGAACATCTCAAGGATTCCCTGCACCACGGTCCGATCGCCGACCAATACCTCGAATCTGTTAAAAAAGACGTCAGTATTCTCTCGAAGGAAATATCCGTAATTCTCAGGGAAGACGTTTACACCCTCCAAAATATGTACGAATCAATTTATAGTCACGTAAAGAAAATCGCACGCGAAATAGAAACCTTGATGGATAAGTTCAAGAGCAGGAAAGGCAAAAACTTCGAGGATGACTGGAGACTCTTGGAGCAGGTCGAGCAGGCACTTGTTTCGCTCATTTCAGAATATCACTTTGAGTTGACAGCGACAGAAATTCACACCGAAACTGCGCATGAAGA
>Ga0335082_10007537_pt1 | contig 11814 bp, 11 predicted proteins | sample Lox_Sample_41_FD_206718 | JGI IMG/M metagenome (GOLD analysis project Ga0335082, IMG submission 206718) | Soil microbial communities from Loxahatchee National Wildlife Refuge, Florida, United States - Lox_Sample_4.1 | ecosystem: Environmental > Terrestrial > Soil > Wetlands | place: USA...
CAACCCTTCGCATCTTCGACGCTTCCGCGCGCAGCACGCGCTTGTCTGCTGCGCGCTTTTCGCGACCGCGATCGCCGCCGGGCAAACGACGCCGCGCCCGGAAGTCGCCGGCGCCGCTGCGACGATGCCCGTCGCAACGCTGGCGTCGTTTTCCTGGCTCGCGGGCTGCTGGAGCGGCGCCGTCAACCAGCGCGAATTCACCGAACGATGGACCGCGGGTGCCGGCACGATGCAGGGAACGAGCAGGATGGTCATGGCGGGAAAATCGCAGGGGGACGAGCAGCTGCGCCTGGAGTCGCGCGCCGACGGCATCTACTACGTGGTGGCGCCCGAGGGCGGGAAGGAAGAGGCGTTTCGTCTCACCGGCAAGACGGTTGAAACCGTCGACGGGCGCGGTGACGATATCTTCACGTTCGAGAACCCGGCGCAGGAATTTCCGCAGCGCATCGTCTATCGCCACACCGCGGGCGGCGCGCTCTTTGCGCAGGTCGAGGGGAAGGTCAACGGGGCCGAGCGCAAGGTGATTTACCCGATGCACAAGGTCGACTGCGGCGCCGGCACGAAGCCGGACAAGTAATGGCCGATCTCCCGTCCTCGGCGCTCGCGAACTTCGAGAAGATGCTCGCTGCCGGCAGGGACGGCGCGCTGTTGCGCTACTCGCTCGGCAACGAATACCTCAAGGCCGGAGACCCGGCGCGGGCAGCCGAGCATCTCGCGCGCGCGGTGGTGCAGGACGCCAGGTATACGGCAGCGTGGAAGCTCTACGGCAAGGCGCTCGCCGGCGCCGGGCGCAATGCGGAGGCGCTGGCCGCGTACCGCGAGGGAATCGCCGTCGCGCATGCGAAAGGCGACAAACAGGCGGAAAAGGAGATGACGGTGTTCGCGCGGCGGATCGAGCGCGATCTCGGGACGGGTTAGCGCCGCGCAGCGACGGACGGCGCGCACACCTACGGCGCCGCAAGGGCGCGGGCCACGCCTTCGTTGGCGAGCGCGTCCGCCCGATCGTTTTCCGGATGACCGTTGTGCCCCTTGACCCAGTGCCAGCGGATCCGGTGCAGCGCCGCCAACGCATCGAGTTCGCGCCACAATTCGGCGTTCTTGACGGGCTTGCGGTCGCTCGTCTTCCAGCCGTTTCTCTTCCAGCCGTGGATCCAGCTCTCGATCCCGTTCTTGACGTATTGAGAGTCCGTATAGAGATCGACCTCGCAGCCGCGCGTGAGGCTTTCGAGCGCGCGGATCACCGCAGTGAGCTCCATCCGATTGTTCGTGGTGTCGGGCTCGCCGCCGAGCAATTCCCGCCGGTGCGTACCCGACACCAGCAGGGCGCCCCATCCACCCGGACCCGGATTGCCCTTGCACGCACCGTCGGTGTAGATCGCGACCGGCGCGCTCAATCCGCAACCTCCGCCAGGCTTGCCCACTGCGCGGGCGTCCGTGCGGCGCTCATTGCGTCCGGCACGCGTTCGATGCACTCGCGTGCCTGCCGCGGGGCCGTCGCGAGGCCATTCTTGCGCCGCTCCCATGCCGGCGTGATCACGCGCATCCCGAGCACCCGCTTGGTTGCGCGCAGGTAGTAGACGCCGCCGCCGATCGGCCACCAGCGATCGCCCGCCGCCTCGAAGAAGCTCGACCGCGACAGCCATTTTTCCTGCGTGAACGGCGGCACGTAGCAATCGAGGCCGCCGCCCGTGACCTCGAAGCCCAAAAGCGCGAGCCAGTCCTTCAGCCGGTAGAGCGCGATGAAGCTGCCGTTCCACGGCGGCGACTCGCCGCGTCCGAAATAACGTCGCGCGCCGAAAAGCGAGAAGGGATTGAACCCGGCGATCAGCACCTGGCCTTCCGGCCGCACCGCGCGATACACCTCGCGCAACAGCTGATGCGGCTCGGCCGCGAATTCGAGCGCGTGGGGCAGCACGATGAGATCGAGCGAATTCTCGGCAAACGGCAGCCAGCACGGATCGGCCAGCACTTGCGCGGGGGGCGCGGGGTCGACGGTCCATCGCGCCGCGATCCTGCTTTGCGCGAGAAACGCACATTCGGGCAAGCCGACCTGGATGGCCTGGAAGCCGAAGATGTCGGCCACCGTGCGATCGAACCACGCCTGCTCGCGGGCGAGGAGGTAGTGCCCGAGCGGCGTCCCAAACCAGCCGGCAAGCGTCGTTGACACGCTGCCCGGCGCTCCGGAAGATGCTTCCATGGCGGCGATTATCCCCATCCCTGCCCTTACCGACAACTACATCTGGGTCGTGCGCGAGGGGCGCAACGCGGCGGTCGTCGATCCGGGCGACGCGGCCCCGGTGCAGGCATACCTCGAACGGGAGGGCCTCACGCTCACCGCGATCGTCGTGACGCACCATCACTGGGACCACGTCAACGGGATCGCGGCGCTCGCTGCGCGGTTCAAGGCGCCGGTGTTCGGTCCCGCCAGCGAGTCGATCCCCGACCGGACGCACGCGCTCGTGGAAGGCGATACGTTCGTCGTGCCCGAAACCGGATTCGAGCTCGCGGTGCTCGACGTACCTGGCCATACGGCGGGTCAGGTCGCCTACGTCGGCGCGAACGAAGGTCATCCGATCACGTTCACCGGCGACACGCTGTTCGCGTGCGGCTGCGGCCGGCTCTTCGAAGGCACGCCGGCGCAGATGGTCACTTCGCTCGCGAAGCTCGCTGCGCTCCCCGGCGACACGCGCGTCTATTGCGGGCACGAATACACGCTCGCCAACGTGCGCTTCGCGCTCGCGGTCGAACCCGGGAATCGCGCGCTCGTCGAACGGCAGAAGCGCGAGCAGGCGAAGCGCGATCGGGGCGAGCCGACGGTTCCCTCCGAGATGGCCGACGAATGCGCGACGAACCCGTTCCTGCGTGCCCGCGAGCCGGCGGTGTTCGCTGCCGCGCAAGCGCATGCCGGGCGCCCCCTTGCCGATGCGGTCGACGCGTTCGCGACGCTGCGCGAGTGGAAGAACACGTTCAAGTGACGCTGCGCGGACGCGGACCTCGATTGCCGCTCGGATGGGGACGACGTATCCGTTTCCGTTCGCGGGCCGCTTGCGCGACCCGCTCCCGGACGGATGTGTTGGTTGACGGTTGGGGCGGTGACGCCTACCATCGCCCGAATTTTGTGCAATCCGACGACTGACCGAATTGCGACGACGCACCGTCCCTCTGCTCGCCCTCGTTGCGCTTCTGGCCGCATGCGCAACGCCCGCCCCGGAACGCTCCGCGCCTCCCCCGGAAATCCCCGCCCCGGCGCCGCCGGCAACGGAAGTCGCTGAACCGGCACCACCCGTCGTCGAAGCGCCGGTCGATGTCGGGCCGCCGAGTCCGTTTTCGCCGTCCGCCGCGGAGGTCCTCGAGCCGCTTCCACCTGCGGCCGACGACCTGTGGATGCGCATCCGCAAGGGCTATGCGATGCCCGATCTCGACGGGGCGCTCGTCCTGAAATGGGAGCAGTGGTATGCCGAGCGTCCCGACTATGTGGCGCGAATGATCGAGCGCAGTCGCAGATACTTGTACTACATCGTCGTCGAGGTCGAAGAGCGCCACATGCCGAGCGAGGTCGCGCTTCTGCCGATGGTCGAGAGCGCGTACAACCCGATCGCGCTGTCGACGAGCCGAGCGTCGGGGATCTGGCAGTTCATGCCGTCGACAGGAAAGCTCTACGGCCTGAAGCAGAATTTCTGGTTCGATTCGCGGCGCGACGTGATCGCGGCGACCGACGGCGCGCTCAACTACCTCGAAAAGCTGCATGGCGATTTCGGCGACTGGCAGCTCGCGCTCGCGGCCTACAACTGGGGCGAGGGCAACGTCGCCAAGGCCGTGGCGATCAACCAGAAGGCGGGCAGGCCGACCGACTACGCGAGTCTCAAGATGCCCGACGAGACCCGTAACTACCTGCCCAAGCTGCAGGCGGTCAAGAACATCATCGCCGATCCCGAAAAGTACGGCATCACGCTGGCCGACATTCCCGACGCGCCCTACTTTGCCGTCGTGAAGACGAGCCGGGAAATGGACGTCAAGCGCGCCGCCGAGCTGGCCGAACTTTCGCTCGACGAATTCCAGTACCTCAACCCGCATCACAACCGTCCGGTGATCGCCGGAGCGGACGAGTACACGATCCTGCTGCCGATCGACAAGGCCGAGCTGTTTGCGGCAAAGCTCGACCTCATGGACCAGCCGCTCGTGTCGTGGCAGGCCTATCGAATGCGCAACGGCGAAACGCTCCAGCAGGTCGCGGCGAAATTCCAAATGCCGGTGGAGACGCTGCGCGCGGTGAACGGTATCGGTGCGAGGGCCCGGGTTCCCGCCGGCCACACGCTGCTCGTGCCCGCCGCGCATCCGACGCAGGATACGGTCGACGGCCTTTCGCAGGCTGTCTTCACGACGGTGCCGCAGGGCCGCACGTTCTACTATCGGGTGAGCCGCGGCGACACGCTGGCGCGCATCGCGAGCCGCTACGACGTGAGCGCGCAGGACATCCGGCGCTGGAACGGGCTTGCGCAAGACAGCGTGGTCGCGGGACAGCGACTGCGCATCACGAGCGAGCTCGGGCCGAATGCCGGCAAGGCCAAACGTGCCGGCGGCAAGAGGATCCTGTCGACGCAGGCGAAGAAGGGTCCGGCGAAGGCGACGACGCGCCCAGTGAGCGCCAAGCCCGCCCCGCGGCCGGCGCCGAAAAACGGCGGCGGGACGCGATCGGCGAAGAGCACCACTGCTGCCGGAGGGTGACGAGAGCCTCTCCGGAAACAAAACAGGCGACGCATCGAGCGTCGCCTGTTTTTCGTCCACCACACATCTGGGGCGGACCTTTTCGCCTTGGCAGGCTTACTTTTTGGCGGCTTTTCTCTTGGTCGCCTTTTTCTTGGTCGCCTTCTTGGCGGCCTTGCGCTTCGGGGCGGCCTTCCGCTTCTTTGCCTTCTTCGCTGCCTTCCTCTTCTTCGGCGCGGCCTTCTTCTTGGCCTTCTTCGCCGCCTTCCGCTTGGTGGTCTTCTTCGCGGCCTTCTTCTTCTTCGTCGTCTTCTTCGCGGCCTTCTTCTTCGTCGTCTTCTTTGCTGCCTTGCGCTTCGGGGCCTTCCTTGCCTTCTTCGCGGCCTTCTTCGGGGCGGCCTTCTTCTTCTTGGCTTTTCGCTTCGTTGCCTTCTTGGGCGCCGGGGCGGATGCCGCCGGCATCATCGACATAATGTCAGCCATTGCGTTTTCTCCTGTCTGAGTTGCTGTGACTGTTATGGTGCTTCTGCTTCTTCGCAGGCAACGGCGTTTTCGTCGAGCGGTATTGCAAACTGCTGCACCTCTTGACAAACCCGCTGCTACCTGCTGCATGAATTCTAGCCACATTTTGTTGAATTGCAAGATTTCTTCGCCGATTCCGGGCCTTGCATGCACGGGTGTTGCGTCCGCGCACACGCGTTGCAAGGCGCGATCGAGCGCGCAAAACGCGTGCGTAACGGCGTTTGCGCTGTGCGCTGGGTTGGTCTAGGGCAGCGTGGATTCGCGAGCGAAAAGATCGGAAGGCGTCTCGCGCGGCCGGACAAGATGGACGCGATCACCGTCGACGACGACCTCGCAGGCGCGAGGCCGCGCGTTGTAATTGGAGCTCATCACGAACCCGTACGCGCCGGCCGCGCGCACGGCGAGGAGATCGCCGGCGCACAGCGCGAGATCACGGTCGTGCGCGAGGAAATCGCCGCTCTCGCAAACGGGCCCGACGAGTTGCCAGCGCCGAGGTGGATCGGCCCTGGGACGCACCGGATCCACGGGATGCCATGCGGCGTAAAGCGCCGGGCGGATCAGGTCGTTCATCGCCGCGTCGACGACTGCAAAATCGCGGCCTTCGCCCGGCTTGAGGTAGAGGACGCGCGTCAGCAGGACGCCGGCGTGGCCGACCAGGAACCGGCCCGGCTCGAAGAGCAGCCGGTGCGTCCGCGCGCCGCGCGCACGCCGCACGGCGAGCGCGTACTCGTACGGATCGATCGTCTCTTCGTCCCGGTAGCGGATGCCGAGGCCGCCGCCCAGGTCAACGTGCGAGAGCGCGATGCCGTCGGCCGCGATGCGGTCGGCGAGCGCAAACATCTTTTCGGCCGCCTCGACATACGCCGACAGGTCGGTGACCTGCGAACCGATATGGCAACCAATGCCGTGCACGGCGACGTGCTGCAGTGCGAAAGCCCGGCGATAGAGGTTCGGCGCATCGGCATAGGCGACGCCGAACTTGCTTTCCTTGAGGCCCGTCGAAATGTAGGGATGCGTGCGCGGATCGACGTCGGGATTGACCCGAAAAGAGACGGGCGCGACTTTGCCGACCTTCGCCGCCACCCCGTTCAGGAGATCGAGCTCGGCGTCCGACTCGACGTTGAAGCAGAGGATCCCGGCCGCGAGCGCAGCTTCCATTTCGGCGGCTGTCTTGCCCACGCCGGAGAACACGATCTTTGCGGGGTCGCCGCCCGCCGCGAGCGCGCGCGCGAGTTCGCCGCCGGAGACGATGTCGAAGCCGCTGCCGGCCCGCGCGAGCAGGTTCAGCACCGCGAGGTTCGAATTCGCCTTCATCGCGTAGCAGACGAGGTGCGGCAGGTCGGCGAAGGCGGCGTCGAAGTCGCGGAAGCCGGCCTCGAGCGCAGCGCGCGAATAGACGTAGCACGGCGTGCCGAAGCGTGCGGCGATGTCCGAAAGCGCGACCGCCTCGACGTTGAGCTCGCCGTCGACGTAGGCGAATGCACCTCCCTGCTGTATCCCGACGCTTGCGGCGGCTGGCGGCCCGGCGGCGCTCACGGCTTCCTTTCCGGGTCTCCCGGATCGGTGACTCCGGACGGCGTCGGCGCGGTCGCAGCGGGTGGCGACGTCGCGGGCGTCGTTCCCGGAGCGGGCCGCAACGGGCCCTTGATGCCGCAGCCGGCGAGCGCGCATGCGGTGATCGCGACCATCGTCGCAGCGACGATGGGCATCCGCGCGGCAAGGCGAACGAGTGCGGTGAAATCGCGTAACATCGGCCGGAATCCTAGCAAGGAAACGCCACCCGAACCACCTCGACCGCCGTGCTGACCGATTCCGAATTCATCGCCGCCGCAGATCGGACGCTCGCCGCCATCGGCGAGGCGCTGGATGCGGCGCTCGAGGCTTCCGACGCCGACATCGACTGGAGCCTGAACGACGGCATCCTCGAGATCGACTGCGGCGGCGGCGGGAAGGTCATCGTCAACCGTCACGTTCCCAATCGCGAGATCTGGGTCGCTGCGCGCAGCGGCGGATTCCACTTTCGGCCGCTCGACGGGACGTGGCGTGATACCCGTTCCGGCGCGGAGCTCGCCGCGTCGCTGGGCACGCTGCTGAAGGCGCAGGCGCAGCTGTCGATTGTGCTGCCACGACTCGCGGCACCGGCATGAGCAGTGTCTTCGACGCTCTTTATTCCAGCAGCGCCGTCCAGTCGGAGAGCGCGCGCCGCGCCGCCGCATGGCCGGGAAACAACGATTCGACGAGCGCCCAGAACCGAGGCGAATGGTTGAGCTCGACCAGGTGCGCGACCTCGTGCGCGACGACGTAGTGCGCGAGGCCCGGCGGGAGATGGACGAGCCGCCAGCTCAAGCGGATCTCGCCCTTGCGGTTGCAGCTTCCCCATTCGCCGCGAGCATTCGACAGCGCGACCGGAGGGGTCGAATCGGTGATTCGCGCCGCGCTCGCCGCGACCAGCGGCAGCACCAGGCGCAGCGCCTCGTCCTTCAACCAGCGCATGACGAACGCCGCGACGGTACGCTCGTCGTGGGGTGACGGATGCAGCACCGTCAGGTTGAGGAGGTCGGCGGCGATCTCCTTCGCGGGCGCCGGATGGATCGCAAGCGTCAGCTCCCGGCCGCGGTAGAGGATCGGCGCGCCGGACGTCCACTGCTGCGGCAGGACATCGCGGCGGCGCTCGCGCCACCACGCGAGCTGGCGCATGATCCACGACGTGTGCTCGGAGAGCGTCGATTCGATCTCGCGCACCGTGACCCAGCGCGATGCCCGCACCGTAAGGCCCGCAAGCCCGACGTCCATGCCGATCGAGCGGCGCTTCGCGCGCACCAGCCGATAGTCGAGCGGCACGCCGCCGAGAACGATGCGACGCACCTGCCCGTCGGCCGCGGACCGTGCGCGCACGTCGAACGGCTCGTCGGCGCGCAAGCCGGTGTGCGGTGGCTTCGGCGTCACGCGGGGACGCCGAGCCTCGCGACCTCGTTTTCGATCCATGTCTCGACTTCGTTCGTGAGCTTTTGAGGATCCTTGCCGTCGGGGGCGATCGGCTTGCCGAACGAGATCGTAACGGTTCCCGGGCGCTTGCCAAAGATCCCCTTCGGCCACAGCCAGCCCGCATTGTGCGCGACCGGCACAATCGGCACGCCGAGCTCGCAGGCGAGGCGCGCCCCGCCGGTCTTGTACTTCGCGCGCGTCCCGGCCCTGATCCGGGTGCCCTCCGGATAGACGACGATCCAGAATCCTTGGCTGAACCGCTCGCGGCCCTGCTTGGCGATCTGCTGCATTGCGTTCAGGCCGGCCTTGCGGTCGATCGTGATCGGCGAGGCGAGCGCGAAGCCCCAGCCGAAGAACGGGATCGACAGGAGCTCCTTCTTGGCGACATAGGCAAGCGGCGGGAAGAACCACGTCAGCGCCAGCGTTTCCCAGGTGGAGCTGTGCTTCGACATCACGATGTGCGGCGCGCCGGAGGGAATGTTTTCGGCGCCGATGACCCGGTGCCCGATGCCGCAGATCCAGCGTGCGCCCCACAGGTTCGTCTGGCACCACGCGGCGGCGATCCGGTACATCGGCACGCGCGGGATCCAGAACAGGAGCAGCATCACGGCGGCGAAAACCGGAGTCACCACCGCCTGGAACAGCAGGAACAGGGATGAACGGACGGCGCTCACTCGGCGGCCTCCGCACCGCCCTCTAGCATTCGGCGGCCGAGGTGTCGGCCGCCCTCAATCGCTCGCGGACGCGCCCTTCGGGCCTTGCTCGCTGCGCTCGCCCGCTCGCTCATTCGCCGGCAAGCAGCGCCGAAGCCGCGAATGCGAGGTCGGGGAAGATCACCGTGTTCTTCGGGAAGTTGCCCTCGCGCAGCGTCTTCTCGCCCTTGCCGGTCAGCACGAGCATCGGCTGGGCGCCGACGGCCTCGGCCGCCTTGAGGTCGCGCACCGAGTCACCGACGCACGGCACGCCGGTCATTTCGACGCCGAAGCGCACGCCGATCTCCTTCAGCATTCCCGTCTTCGGCTTGCGGCACTCGCACTCGGAATCCGCGGTGTGCGGGCAGTAGAACAGCGCGTCGATGCGGCCGCCCGCGAGCGCGAGCGCGCGGTGCATCTTGTCGTTGATGGCGTTCAGCGTCGCCATGTCGAGAAGGCCGCGGCCGATGCCGGACTGGTTGGTGGCGACCACGACGCGGAAGCCCGCGTGATTCAGGCGCGCGATCGCTTCGAGGCTGCCGGGAATCGGCCGCCATTCCTCCGGCGACTTGATGAACTGCTCACTGTCGCGGTTGATCACGCCGTCGCGATCGAGCACGATCAGCTTGACCGCGCGGGTCTGGGCGACGCCTTCGGAGGCGAGCTGGACCATGTCAGTCCCGTAGGGCTGCCCCAAGGGACTGACCCGCTCCCTTGGAGGACAGCAAGCAGCGCGAGCGTGGCGGCCGTTTCATCCTAGGCGGCCAGCTTCGAGATGTCGGCGACGCGGTTCATCGTCTGCGCGACGCCGCGAAGCAGCGCGAGCCGGTTGGCGCGGACGGCGGGATCGTCGGCCATCACCAGGACGTCGTCGAAAAAGCGGTCGACCGCCGTCTTCGCCGTCGCGAGCGCCTTCAGCGCGGACGTGAAGTCGCCGCGCCCGCAATCCGCGGCGACGGCCGGTTCGAGCTTCTGGAACGCGAGCCACAGGTCGTGCTCGGCGCCGGCCTCGAGCCGGCTGCGGTCCACCGCCGTCGCCGCTTCGGCGTCGGCCTTGCGCAGGATGTTGACGATGCGCTTGTTGGCCGTGGCGAGCGCTTCGGCCTCGGGCAATTCGCCGAACGCGCGCACCGCCGCGAGCCGCGCCGGAAGATCGTCGATGGCATCGGGCGCTGCGTCGACGACGGCGGCCACCTGCAGCGCCGTGTAGCCCTGGTCGCGCAGATAGCCGCGCAGACGGTCGTAGACGAAGTCGAGCAGCGCTTCGCGTTCGCGCTTCACGGCGGAAACGTCGTCGAACGCGTCGTACGCAAGATCGACAAGACGCGATAGCGGCACGCGGCGGCTGCGCTCGATCAGGATGCGGATCACGCCAAGCGCCGCGCGACGCAGGCCGAACGGATCCTTGTCGCCGGTCGGCATCTGGCCGACGCCAAAAAGACCCGCGAGCGCTTCGAGCTTGTCGGCGAGCGCCACGGCTTCCGCGACGCCGCCTTCGGGCAGCGCGTCGCCCGAAAACCGCGGCCAGTAGTGCTGCGCGATCGCATCGGCGACTGCCGAAGGCTCGCCGTCGTGCTGCGCGTAATAGCGCCCCATGATGCCTTGCAGCTCCGGGAATTCACCCACCATATCGGTGACGAGATCCGCCTTGGCGAGCAGCGCCGCGCGGTCGGCGAGGGCGGCGTCGGCGCCGAGCAGCGGCGCGATCCTCACCGCGAGAAAGCGCACGCGGTCCACGCGTTCGGCCTGCGTCCCGAGCTTGTGGTGATAGACGACGCCGCGGAGCTTCGCCACCCGCGTTTCGAGCTTCGCCTTGCGGTCCTGGTCGAAGAAGAAACGGGCATCTGCAAGACGTGCCCGCAGCACGCGCTCGTTGCCGTGGACGATCGCTGCGGGATCTGCGGTTTCGACGTTGCTCACGAGCAGGAACCGATTCGCGAGCCGGCCGGTCGCATCGGCGAGCGCAAAGTATTTCTGGTTCTGCTGCATCGTCAGGATCAGGCATTCCTGCGGCACGGCGAGGAACGCGGGATCGAATGTGGCCGCGTAGACGGCGGGCCACTCGACCAGCGCCGTGACTTCGTCGACGAGGGCATCGGGCATGATCACCGCGGCGCCGGCCGCGGCCTTTTCGAGTGCGGCGACGATCTGCGCGCGCCGTTCGGCGAAGCTCGCGATCACCTTGCCCTCGGCGCGCAGCGTCTCCTCGTAGGCGTCCGCCGTCGCGATGGCGAGATCGCGGCGCCCGAGGAAGCGGTGGCCGCCGGTCATTCGCCCCGCGTCGAGCCCGAGCGCGCGCACCGGCACGACGTCGGCACCGAAAAGTGCGAGCACCCGATGCACGGGCCGGACGAACTTGACTGTCTCGCCGTCGGGCCGCTGGTAGGTCATCACCTTGGGAATCGGCAGTTTTGCGACGGCTTCATCGAGCGCGTCATCCAGTCCACGCACTAGCGGCGGGCCTTTCGCAAGGCTTCGAAGGTAAACATAGTCGGCTTTCCCGTCGGACGCCGTGTATCGATGATCCGGTCCGTCCCTTGCTTCGGCTGCTCGCGTCGCAAGGTGTCCGCGGCCCAGTGAGGCGAGCTTCTTACGCAGTGCCTCGGTCGGTTCTCCGTCGGCTCCGAACGCGACCTTCGCCGGCATTAGCTTCTGTTTGACCTCGCTGTCGGGCGCTTCAGCTAGCACTTGCGTGATCGACACGGCAAGACGCCGTGGTGTGGCGAAGGGCGTCGTAGCGCTATCGTTGGTCAAATAACCGCGTTCCCTCAGGCCGACGTGGATACCGTAGGCGAACGCCTCGCCGAGCCGCTTCAGCGCCCTGGGCGGCAGCTCCTCGGTGAAGAGCTCGACGGTCAGCGTCGCGGCCTTCATGCGGCGGCCATCTTTTCGCCTGCGCTCAGCATCGGGA
>Ga0335082_10007538_pt1 | contig 11813 bp, 11 predicted proteins | sample Lox_Sample_41_FD_206718 | JGI IMG/M metagenome (GOLD analysis project Ga0335082, IMG submission 206718) | Soil microbial communities from Loxahatchee National Wildlife Refuge, Florida, United States - Lox_Sample_4.1 | ecosystem: Environmental > Terrestrial > Soil > Wetlands | place: USA...
GCACGGCGTCAGTCGCTTGGATCAACATTGAATATCACCGCCGCTATGACCCATAGCGGGCATCCGCCCATATCAATGTCCGCTGAACACCAGCGTCTGGAAGGGAAGTATCAGCGCCTGCAGCCGTAAAATTATGGCGTGTACGAGAGCAAGCGCATCCACAGCATGCAAAGCGAGACCACGTAAGGTGCCGGTATCCTTTGCCGCGATTATGTCGTGGTTGCTGGAATAGGCATTGGCAATGCAACTGCTGCCCGGCGTCACTCCCTCGAGTCCGCCCTTGAAAAGAGGCTCGAGAAAAACAAGAAGCGTGCCCGGCCGCGTCACCTGCTGCGCTTCCAACAATTGCTCGCCACCGCGAAACTGGCCCGCAGCGATGTAATCCTGCACGCCGGTCACCACCATCGGGATGATAGTGAATGGCTTGGACACGCAGGTGACTTCTGCGGCCATCCCGACTTTCATGATCTGCGCCTCGATCTGCCCGAAACCGGCTTGCAAAGATCGCTCACCGGCCCCCTCGGGGATCAGGACGCCGGCCGGACGCATCAGTGGATTGACGACGTCGCCAACGCGCAGAAGGAACTGCTCGACCCGCCCGTTTACTCCCGCCCGGATCACTGTCTTGTCGAGCTCGACCTGGGCCTGGGCCAGCTCGGCCTGGGCGCTCGCTTTCTCTGCAGGCAGAAGCGTAGATATCCGCTCCTCGGTGCCCTGCTTCGCGGCCGTCGCGGCGGTGATCGCACCGAGCTGACCCCGCTCGCGTTCCTGCAGGCGCTCGATCTCACGGAAGGGAACGTTTCCCGGATTACGTCGATACAGTTCTTGCTTCGTCTCAAGTTCATCGACCGTCTGCTGGTGCGCACTCTTGGCCTCCTGCAGCTGGCCTTCGGCTTTCGTCACGTCCGCCTGCGCCACCAGCATTTGCGCTTCGATCTCCGCAATCTTGCGCCGGGCCGACTCGACGGCGGCCTCCTGCTTCGAGCTGTCCAGCCTGAAAATCTGAGCGCCCTTCGTGACGGGACCGCTAACGCCGAGGTTAACTTCGGCGACACGCCCGTTAGTCTCGGGAAGGATCGGAATCGTCCGGAAGAAGAGCGTCACGTTGGTCGTGGACGGGTGGTTGTAAAAAACGGTCGTGATCAGGAGTACGGTCAGGATGAGGCAGCCGGTGATGCCCCATCGGAGCTCGAACCACACCGAGTAGAAGGTTATCTCCTTGCCGAGTCGCTTTCCCTGGACATAGCGGCGGTAGAGATAGTCCGGAAGAAGTGTCACCAGTGAGCAAAGGAGCATCTCAAGCATGGTCGAGCTCCTTCGTGCCAGCCGCAACACGCGCGGGTTTTCGTGGCGCAGATACTGCATCGTCGGCGTGGCTGGCATCTGTCCCATGCGTCGGCCTGCCACGGTCCGGTACACCATCGGCGCCCGCGCCAGGCCTCACGCCGGCCATCCTCTCAACCGAGCCCGCGATGCGGCCAAGAAAGCCACTGAAGTTGGGAAGGTCGATAAACGCCAGCAGCAGTCCGGCGACCCAGAAAATGTGCATGTGCGTGAAGAGAGCAATCAGTCCCAGGATTGCGACAATCTCGAACTGCACTTTTTGGCCCTTGTGCGCTATCTGCTCGGGCAACGCATGCAGTCGCAAGTACAGGATACCGAAACCGACGACGGACGCGCCAAGGATTACGGCCGTAACGACCATGAGCACGTCGGTCTCGCCGGGCGCGGTGATGAATGCCGGCAGATGGTGAGTAGCGGCGGGGTTCAGTTGCTCAGCCATATTGAGATCCTATCACAAACAGAGCGCACCGATACCGAACATCGCACCTGGCCAATTCCGAAATCTACCCACTCCTATGAAGGCGTGTTTTTTTTAACTGATGCCATTGGAGAACCCTTCCTGTGTCGTCGCCCCCGCCAGGCCACAACCTTCAGTCAGTGATATGATAGCCGCCATCGACATAGAGCGTTTCGCCGGTAATGAGCCGTGCTGCGTCGTGCGCCAGAAAGGCAGTCGCGGCCCCTACATCATCAATGCTGACGAGGCTGCGCGCGGGCGCTTTCGCTTTCGCTTTATCGAGCAAGGCGTCAAATTCGGGGATGCCGGAGGCTGCTCTGGTCGCGAGTGGCCCCGGTGAGATGGCATGCACGCGAATGCCCTTTGGTCCGAGCTCCGCTGCGAGATAGCGCACCGCACATTCGAGCGCCGCTTTGGCAACGCCCATAATATTGTAATTCTTAACGACCATCTGGCTGCCGTAGTACGACATCGTGAATAAAGTGCCGCCCTTGCGCATCAGTGGTTCGGCCAAATGCGCCATGCGGATAAAGCTCCAGCATGACACGTCCATGGTTGTCGCGAAGCCTTGCTGCGATACGTCGACCACACGCCCCTGCAGCGCTTCCTTCGGCGAAAAGGCGATGGAGTGAACCAGAAAGTCGAGCTTGCCCCATTCCTTGGTAATCCGTTCAAAGACAGCCTCCATCTGCCCGGCCACGCTCACGTCGAGCGGCATAAAGATCGGAGCTTCCAGCGCGCGGGCAAGGGGCTCGACGAACTTTTTGGCTTTGTCATTAAGATAGGTTACGGCCACCTCGGCGCCGAAGGCGCGGAAGGCCTTCGCGCAACCCCACGCAATTGATTTGTCGTTGGCAATGCCAACGATGAGACCCTTTTTTCCTTCCAGGAGCTTGGCCTTCACCGCGGGGAGCATCGGTGCAGTAGTCTTGTTCATGTGAGACTCCACGTAACGTTCCGCGGTCTGTTGAATTGCACGAAAAGCCTGGCGTCGATTCCTGGCATCGTTGATGTGCGATTTTCCGGCTGTTGATCTTAAGCCAACACTCCCATCATCAAGCCGACTACACAATGTCATTTCGATGACGAGCGATTGGGACAATTAAGGGACGAAGCATTAAAAAAGACAACGAGAACAAAGATGAAGCGAAAGCAAAGAACTCTTTTGAATCACGGCAAAGGGCATGGCCGCAATCGCTGCGCGCCCCTCAATTACTTGCGTGCGGACTTTCGATCTGCGTGATCCCGCACGTCAGCCGGCTAGAGCTTATAGCCATATTTCTTCATGCAGGCCGCACCGCGCGTATGACGCACATTCGCCTGAGTCGACGTCCCCGGAGTGCCTTCCTTGTCCATAATGGACTTGCACCGTGCGTATGCCTGTTCGTACGTGAGTTTTTTCTTGGCGGCCGAGGCGCTGTCGGCGAAGCAGAAAGCCCCGGCAAGCGTGGCAGCCAGCAACGTCGCAAAAAGTTTGTTTTCACGCACCATGGTTTCCTCCTTTAATTTATCTGAAAAACCATTGATCATGGTCGCCGCCAAACATTTGATCTAAGTCAAAGAGGTAAGTCAAAAACCTTGCACACACGCGGATCTAAAGGGTGACCTGTTTAGACAGGATTGGATTGTCGACGATGCTCGAAACGTCGAAGTATTCGGCGATGGAGCGCCTACGTGATGGGCGTACGGTCGAAATCCGCGCCCTCACGCCGGAAGACAAGCCTGGTTTGTTAGCCGCTATCGATCGCACCAGTTTCCAGTCGATGTACCGTCGCTTTTTCGGCGGAAAGCGTGAATTTTCGGAGAAGGAACGTGCATTCTTCCTGAACGTCGACTTTGTCAATCATGTCGCGCTTGTCGCGGTCGTCGAAGAAGCTGGCCGTGCCGATATCGTCGCTGGCGGGCGGTATATCGTCCAGCGGCCCGGCACGGCAGAGATCGCTTTCGTTGTGATCGACGACTATCAGGGTCAGGGCATCGGCGCGGCGTTGTTGCGTCATCTCGCCATACTTGCTCGCGATGCCGGACTGAAGGAATTCACCGCCGAGGTGTTGCCGGAGAATATCCCGATGCTGAAGACGTTCGAGAAAAGCGGTCTGAAAATGAGCACCAAGCGCGAGTCAGGCACCGTGCATGTCACGCTCCAGCTTTGTTGATCCGGATTAACCGAACGATTTGCGATGCCGACCGACAAAATGGTCCAGGCGAAACTGAAAACACCGCGGGCAGCCGCTATCGCGGGAATAGCCTTTTCCGTGCTGTTTGTCGCCGCGTTCTCGATGCTGCGCATTTCCGTTCCAAGCGATCCCGCCGAACCAGGTGAGTGGCTCAAGACAAGCTCGAGACTGGTCGGTTTTGCGCTCAACCTCCTCCCGTTTGCCGGAATTGCGTTCCTTTGGTTTGTGGGGGCGTTGCGCGATCGCCTTGGCGCACTTGAGGACCGTTTTTTTGCCACGGTATTTCTGGGGAGCAGCCTGCTGTTTCTGGCTATGCTTTTTGTTCTGGCGGCCGTCATAGGCGCGATCATTCTGACCTTTGCTGCCGATTCCCAGGCTCTGACGAGCGCCCCGACATTTCAGCTGGCCCGCACGCTCAGCTACAACCTGGTCAATATTTATCTGGTCAAAATGGCGGCCGTGTTCATGTTCTCGACTTCGACCGTCATCACCTACACCGGCATCGCGCCCCGCTGGGTCGCCTATCTCGGGTTTGTTCTCGCGCTGCTGCTCCTGTTCGGCAGTTCGTATTTTTCGTGGGTATTCGTGGCTTTTCCTTTCTGGGTGTTCCTGATCAGCATCTGCCTCTTGACCGACGAGTTTCGCAGGCGGCTTCGAACTTCAGGCTCAAAGCCCTGAGGACTCTTTTTATTGCGTCTTCTCGATACCCGAGGCGCCCCCCAATCCCTGCGCATCTCCCACGCGGGCAAGGGCGAGGTCCTCGGGATAGCGAAAGTGCTCTTCGATCGCACGGTCCAGCAATTGCAGTTCTTTCTGCAGGGCGGGATGCCGATTCCCCGGCAGTGTCTGAACCAGGTTTTCGATCATTGCGCGCAGTCGCCGGGCAATCTGCATATTTTGCGCGCCGCAGTGACGTATTTCGGTGAATGCGAGATGCACAAAGTCGTGCCAATTCGGCGTTCGAAAGATCACCACCAGCTTTCCGGTTTTATCGAGGATCTCGTCGGTGCGCAGGTTCTTGTTTCCGGCTTTCCGGAGCAACCGATGCAGCTGGTCGATTGCAATTACAGCCGTTGTCGGATCATTGATGGCGGGTGACAGAGCCTTGAGCGCGATGTCGACGATGATACGAAAGGCGAAGGTCGGGTCCTGTTCCAATGTCCGTTCCGGCCCGAATGCAACGGTTGATTTCAGCCTTCCCTCGTCGAGCGAGGCAGCCCCACCGTACAAGTTGAACAATGGCTCGTCGGTCGCAATAAAATCGCCGACCTGCGGAACGAATTCGACCACGCCGCCGGATCCCTCGGCCTCGGCCACAAGCTCGTTCACATTGGCTGCGAGAACAATTTCCGACGTGCCCCCGTGCTCAATTGTCCGGGCCGGTTTTCCAAGTTTGAAACGGTGGCTGTTCGATTGCGTAGACCCCAGGTTCGGGTCCGGGTAAACGCTGTCAATGACCGCGATCCCGGCTTTGCCAACGTGGCTCACGATGCTGATCGGGCGCAATAGTCGCGCAGCATAATCGATCAGAAAAAGAAATGCCGCAAAGCAAAGGATTCCAAGGCAAGCGGCGACGAATATGACGAGCTGAAAAACATCGTCCTGCATCGTGTTCCGCGCGCTGACCGCGAACAGCAGGGTAAAAATGAAAAGGCCGGTTGTATACCTGACAACGTTATTTCGGACCAATATGGTGGCGATGATGCGCGGGGTCAGTTGTCCGCTTGCAACCTGAAGGGCAACGAGGAGCGAGCCAAACGTAAACACGACAAAGCTCATCGTGGCCGTAATGATGGTGTTGAGCATCGCCTCGGCGGCAGATGCGCCGAAGTCGAGAAAACGCCAACCGAGCCAGGCATCCAGGCGGTGCAATAAGCGGGTTGCAACAAGCGCGAAGGGAATCGCAATAAGTGGAACGAGCCAGAGCGAAGATCTGAAATGGTCTTTGAGATAGTACGATTGCTTCCAGTACATGAGGAGCCCCCGCCCACGGTTTAGATACAGCGGAGCCTATCCTGTAGCGGTCCTGGGTGCGACGCTTTGGGTCGAAAGCAGCTCCAGCGTATGTCGTGCGATCATCAGCTCTTCGTTGGTCGGGATAACATAGACAGGAACGCGGCTGTCGTTTTTCGATATCAGCGTTGCACCTGCGTTGTTCGCGGCGGCATCGAGATGGATCCCAAGCCAGGCGAGGCGCTCGGCGATGCGTGCGCGCATTGTCGGCGAATTTTCACCGATGCCGGCAGTGAAAACGAACGCATCGAGCCCGCCGAGTGCGGCTGTCAGCATGCCGACATAGAGTCCGGCGCGATAGGCGAAATAGTCGAGCGCAAATGCCGCTTTCGGATCCTTGCTGTCCTGGAGCTCGCGTACGTCGTTGCTGATTCCGGAAAGCCCCTTCAGCCCGGATTCCTTATAGAAAAGGTCCTGGACCGCCGCCGGGCTCATTCCTTTTTCTGCAATCAAGTAAAGCACTACGCCGGGATCGAGTTGACCCGGGCGAGTTCCCATGGGCAATCCATCGAGAGCCGTGAATCCAAGCGTACTTTCGACGCTTCGGCCGCTTGCGAGAGCGCACATTGAGGCGCCGCTGCCAAGATGCGCGACGACCACGCGACCCTTCGCAATGTCCGGCGCGACAAGCGGCAAGCGCTGGGCGATATATTCATAGGAAAGGCCGTGAAAGCCGTAACGCCGCACGCCCTCTCTGTAGAAGCTTTCGGGCAATGCGTAATAATCTGCCAGCGCGCCGTGGCCACGGTGAAACGCGGTGTCGAAACAGGCGACCTGCGGTAGCTCCGGACGGCGGTCAAGAAGTGTCCGGATCGGAGCAAGGTTGTTCGGCTGATGCAGCGGCGCTAGCGAGACGTAGCGTTCAAGCTGCGCCGCAACTTCGCGGGTCACGCGCACGGGCCGGTCGAAGTCGGGACCCCCGTGAACGACCCGATGTCCGACGGCGAGAAGATTGACCTTCTGCGTGCTGCGCAGCCATTCCCCCGCGACCTGGATGGCGGCGGGCAGATCCGGGATTTTGTCGGCACTGTACGTCTGGTCGATCAGGGACTTTTTGTCCGCACCCTCGGCCTTCAGGCGCGGACGACTGCCGACCCCATCGACCTGGCCTTTGACCAGACAGCCAAGCTCGCCACCCGAGCCGCTGGTTGTGAACACCTGGAATTTGAGGCTCGACGATCCCGCATTGACAACTAGAATGGCATCCATGGCGGTCACACCGCAGTGACGGTCGCCAGACGGCGGCGCGCATCGGCATAGAGCACGGCGACCGCACAGGACGCCATGCGCGTGCGCACCGAGTCGGCGCGCGATGTCAGGATGATAGGCACGCGAGCGCCGAGCACGATGCCTGCCGCATCTGCATTCGCCATGAATGAAAGGTTCTTGGCCAGCATATTGCCGGCTTCCAGATCGGGAACGACGAGAATCTGGGCGCGACCTGCAACCTCGGACTTGATGCCTTTGATTTTAGCCGCTTCGGGATCGATCGCGTTGTCGAAAGCAAGTGGGCCATCGAGGATGCCGCCAGTGATCTGGCCGCGGTCGGCCATCTTGCACAAGGCCGCTGCATCGATCGTGGACGGAATCTTTGATGTGACGGTCTCGACCGCAGACAGAATGGCCACCCGGGGCGTCCCGAGACCCGTCTGCGTCCAGAGATCGATCGCGTTCTGCACAATATCGCGTTTGACGTCGAGATCGGGAAAGATATTGATCGCGGCATCAGTGATGAAGAGGGTCTCTGGATACGTTGGCACGTCCATGACAAAGACGTGACTGATACGCCTTGCGGTACGCAGGCCGGTGCTCGACGACGTCACCGCGCGCATGAGCTCGTCGGTATGCAAGCTGCCCTTCATCAGGAGTTCACCCATGCCCGCCTTGACAAGCTCGACGGCCTTGGCGGCTGCCGCATCGCTATGCGGCACGTCGACAATTTCGATGCCGTCCAGATTCAATTTGTGAGCGCGTGCGACTGCTGCGATCTTTCCCGCCGGACCGACCAGAATGGGTACGATAATGCCGATCTCTGCTGCTTCGAGCGCGCCGCGCAACGAAGTCTCATCGCATGGATGAACGACAAGGGTCTTGGCGGCCTCGACTCCCTTGGCCTTTGCGATCAGACGTTCGTACTTGGCATGAGGCTTTGCACTGCTTTGTTGCACCGTGGAAGACATTGCCATCGCCCTTCTCCTTGAGTCACAGATTCACACTCGCGAATCCAATGGCAGATCGCGCTCCAATTTTCCAAGTTGAATACTAGCGCCGTCCCTTCGATCGCGTTTGATTCACGTCAAAGGAGCAGCACTAGGTCGAGTCTATACACTAGCCCAACGCGACGCTACGCTTAAAGAAAGCCATAACGCCAGTGTGACAGAACGCCCAAAGGGAGAAGTCGCCATGAAAGGTAGCGCCGCACTTGCAAAGGAAGTCGGGACCAAAGGTGGTGAGGATCCATGGCGCGGCTTTAATCCCGGTGACTGGCGGACTTCGATCAATGTCCGGGATTTTATCGTTCGCAATGTGACGCCCTATACCGGCGACGAAAAATTTCTCGCGCCGGCATCCGCCAAGACAAAAGCGGTCTGGGCAAAACTGCAGCCATACTTCCAGGACGAACGGAAAAAAGGCGTTCTCGCCGTCGACGCAAAGACGCCTTCTACAATGCTGGCGCACAAGCCCGGCTACATCGATCGCGACAACGAAGTTGTCGTAGGTCTGCAGACAGATCAGCCCTTCAAGCGCGCGATCTTCCCGTTCGGCGGTCTGCGCATGGTCGAAGCGGGCCTCAAGGCCGCGGGCTTCGAAGCCGACCCGCAGGTCCACGAAGCATTCACGAAGTATCGAAGATCACATAACGACGGCGTGTTTGACGCATACACGCCGGAGATCATGCGATGCCGAAGATCGGGAATTGTTACCGGGCTTCCGGATGCCTACGGGCGGGGACGTATCATCGGCGACTACCGTCGCGTCGCGTTGTATGGCGTCGATCGACTGCTCGAGGTGAAGCAGATTGAACGCGCGCAGATCGATGACATGTGGCCCACCGATGAGGTGATCCGCCAGCGCGAGGAATTGGCGGAGCAAATTCGCGCACTCAAAGATCTTGCCGCGATGGCAAAGCTCTACGCCTTTGACATTTCCCGGCCGGCGGCCAATGCGCGCGAGGCCGTTCAATGGACTTACTTTGCGTATCTCGGCGCCATCAAGGAGGCCAATGGCGCGGCAATGTCGATCGGACGCATCTCCTCGTTCCTCGACATCTACATCGAACGCGACATTCGCGAAGGCAGGCTGGACGAGGCCGGAGCTCAGGAGCTGTGGGACCAGCTCGTGCAAAAGCTCCGTATCGTGCGATTCCTCCGTACGCCGGAATACGATGCGCTCTTTAGCGGCGATCCCTACTGGGCGACCGAATGCGTGGGAGGGATGGACCTCGACGGTCGTACGCTCGTGACCAAGAGCAGCTATCGCATGCTGCACACTCTCTACAATCTCGGTCCGGCGCCCGAGCCGAACATCACTGTGCTGTGGTCGAAGCACTTCCCCGCCACGTTCAAGCGATATTGCGTCAAGGTCAGCCGCGATACGTCGTCGCTACAATACGAAAACGACGACCTGATGCGCCCGTTCTGGGGAGACGACTACGGCATCGCGTGTTGCGTGTCGGCAATGAAGCTCGGCAAGCAGATGCAATTCTTTGGCGCGCGCGTCAATCTCGCCAAGGCGCTGCTTTACGCAATCAATGGCGGCCGCGACGAGATCTCAGGCGACCAGATCGCGCCGCCGACACCTGCGGTGAGCGGCGAATTCCTAGATTATGACGAGGTGATGAAGAAATTCGACACAACAATGGAATGGCTCGCTCGTACCTACGTGCATGCGATGAACTGCATCCACTACATGCACGACAAGTATTTTTACGAGCGACTCGAGATGGCGCTGCACGACCGCGACATTCTGCGCACCATGGCCTTCGGAATTGCGGGGCTATCGGTCGTCGCCGACAGTCTCAGCGCCATCAAGTACGGAAAAATCCGCGTAATTCGCGATGATAAGGGCCTGGCCGTCGACTACAAGAACGAAGGCAATGCCAACATTCCGCAATTCGGCAACAACGATGATCGCGTTGACAAGATAGCGTCCGAGCTCGTCACGAGCTTCATGCAGAAAATCCGCAAGCATCCGACATACCGGAATGCGACGCATACCCAAAGCGTGCTGACCATCACCTCGAACGTCGTCTACGGCAAGGCTACCGGCAATACGCCCGACGGGCGCCGCAAGGGCGAACCTTTCGGGCCGGGGGCAAACCCCATGCACGGCCGCGACAACCACGGCTGGCTCGCGTCGTGCCTGTCGGTTGCCAAACTGCCCTACAAGGATTCGCAGGACGGCATCAGCTACACCGTTTCTGTTGCCCCGCAGAAGGCACACCTGTCCGAACACGAGCTCATTGAATCAGCGACGAAGGCGTTCGACGTCTATTTCGATCATGGCGGGTTCCATATGAACCTGAACGTCATTGACAAGGAGACGCTCGAGGACGCGATGAAGAACCCGGACAAGTATCCGCAGCTCACGATTCGTGTGTCCGGCTATGCGGTGAATTTCGTCCGGCTGACACCCGAGCAGCAGAGGGATGTGATCAGCCGGACGTTCCACGGCCAGATCTGAGGTACCTGCAATGTCGACCCTTGGAACGTTAGAAGCCGGCAGCCGACACGATCTGCGTGTCGGGCTTTCCCCGGATGCGCCTGATGAAGGCGAGCTTAAGGACGAGGCTCAGGGTGCATTTGGTTACGTTCATTCCTATGAAACGTCATCCCGCTACGACGGGCCAGGCCTGCGCGCGGTCCTGTTCGTGTCGGGATGCCTGCTTCGCTGTACCTACTGTCACAACCCCGACACATGGCATCTGAAGGACGGGACACACATCTCCGTCCAGCAGGTGATCGATCGCCTCGGGCAGTTCGCCCCGGCCCTGCGCGCGCTAGATGGCGGCCTCACCATATCGGGGGGCGAACCCATGGTGCAGCTCGCCTTCACCAAGCAAATTCTGGCCGCCGCCAAAAAACTGGGTTTGCACACGGCAATCGAAACGTCGGGTTTTCTGGGCGACCGGGTCGATGAGTCCTATCTTTCCGTTCTCGATCTCGTCCTGCTCGACATTAAAAGTTCAAATCCCGACACTTATCGGAAGGTCACCGGCCGCGATCTGGCGCCGACGCTGCGGTTCGCCGAGCGTCTGTCAAAAATGAACAAGCCTGTGTGGGTGCGGTTCACCCTCGTCCCTGGCCACACAGACGATCCCGCCAATGTCGAAGGCATCGCCAAATTTGTCGCACCAATGAAAAACGTTGAATGGGTGGAGGTTCAACCATTCCATCAGCTGGGTGCGTTCAAGTGGAAGGCGATGAAACTCGAGTACAAAAACGCCAATACGCCGACGCCGACGCCAGACCTTATCGCTCGCGTGATCGAACAGTTCCGTACCGCGGGCTGCCGTGTTCGCTAGTCGGCCGTTCCGCGGGTCAGCACCAGAATTCTAGGAGATTTTGTCATGATCGATCTTGCGCGCGAGATCATTGGGACCCAGCCAATTCTTACGGCGTTTCTCGCGATCGGCCTCGGTTACCTTGTCGGACAGATCAACATCGGCGGGTTTTCACTAGGTGTCGGGGCCGTTCTGTTTGTCGGTCTTGCGCTCGGCGCATTTGCTCCAAAGGCGCAGATCACCGGGCCCATCGGGCTGACCGGCCTGATCATGTTCCTTTACGGCATCGGAATCCTGTATGGACGCCAGTTCTTTGAAG
>Ga0335082_10007539_pt1 | contig 11813 bp, 12 predicted proteins | sample Lox_Sample_41_FD_206718 | JGI IMG/M metagenome (GOLD analysis project Ga0335082, IMG submission 206718) | Soil microbial communities from Loxahatchee National Wildlife Refuge, Florida, United States - Lox_Sample_4.1 | ecosystem: Environmental > Terrestrial > Soil > Wetlands | place: USA...
GTGATCAATGCCGACGCCAACGCGACGCACCAGTCCGTGATCCACGTCATGGAGGCGGCGCGCCTTGCCGGCTACATCCACATCACGTTCGCGACGCAGTCGCCGGTGAAGTGACGCGGATGTCCGAGCGCAGGACGCGAAAGCGTCGCAGCGATCGGAGAATGACGTTGTCGTCCCGCCTCGTCGCCGCGTGGTACGCGCCGCGCCTGCGTGCGCTGACGTTGTTCCTGGTCCCGCTGTCCCTGCTGTTCGCGCTCGCCACCGGGGTGCGGCGTGCGCTTTATCGCGCCGGCGTACTGAAGACGGAACGTGTTCCGGTGAAGGTCGTCGTCGTCGGCAACATTACCGTGGGCGGCAGCGGCAAGACGCCGCTCGCCGCCGCGCTGTGCCGGGCCCTCGCCGAGCGCGGGTGGCGGCCCGGAATCGTGAGCCGGGGGCACGGCCGCGAGATCCGCGACGAGGCGCCGCTCGTCGTGACCCCCGATGCCGACGTCGCGCGGGCGGGAGACGAGCCGCTGCTCCTTGCGCGCTCGGGCTTTCCCGTCGCCGTCGCCCCCGACCGCGTCGCTGCGGCGCGGACGTTGATCGCCGCACATCCGGCGTGCAACGTCATCGTCGCCGACGATGGCTTGCAGCATTACCGCCTGCACCGCGACGTCGAGATCGTCGTCGTCGACGCGGCGCGCGGCCTCGGCAACAGCTGGCGATTGCCGGCGGGACCGCTGCGCGAGGCGGCTTCGCGGTTGAACGAGGTCGACGCAATCGTCGCGCTCGTCACCGCAGGCGCGGCGGCGCCGTGGATCGCGCCCAACGCCTACGTGATGACGCTCGTCGGCGACGCCTTCCGCCGGGTCGACGGCTCCGCGCTGACGCAACCCCCTTCGGCGTTTACCGGCGCGGGCGTGCATGCGATCGCCGGGATCGGCAATCCGGAACGATTCTTCGCCCATCTCGCAGCGCTTGGAATCCGCGCGACCTGCCATCCCTTTCCGGACCACCATCGCTTCGTCGCCTCCGATCTGGCGCTGCCCGACGCGCGCGTGATCCTGATGACCGAAAAGGATGCGGTAAAATGCACGACGCTCGCCGACGCGCGCTGCTGGTATCTTCCCGTGCGTGCGCACATCGACCCGGCGCTCGTCGAGCGCGTCTTGGAGAGCCTCCGTGGACCCGAAGCTGCTTGAGATCCTGGTTTGCCCCGTGACCAAGGGGCCGCTCGTCTACGATCGGCAGAAGCAGGAGCTGATCTCGAAGTCCGCGCGCCTCGCCTATCCGATCCGCGACGGCATTCCGGTGATGCTCGAGGACGAGGCGCGCAGGCTCGAGCCTTCGGAGTACGAGGACCGCGGCTGAGCGTCGGGTGTCGAGCGTGACGGCGCGCCGTACCCCGCGCTGCGCTCGCACTCGACCGATTCGATGTCCTTCACCGTCCTCATTCCCGCCCGCTACGCTTCCACGCGCCTTCCCGGCAAGCCGCTCGCCGACATCGCGGGCAAGCCGATGGTCGTGCGCGTGGCCGAGCGCGCACAGCGCGCCGGGGCCGCGCGCGTCGTCGTCGCGACCGACGACGCGCGGATCCGCGCCGCCGTCGCAGCGCACGGCATCGACGCGTGCCTCACGCGCGCCGATCATCCGACCGGCACCGACCGGCTCGCCGAAGCGGCATCGCTGCTGGGACTTGCCGACGACGCGATCGTCGTCAACGTCCAGGGCGACGAGCCGCTGCTTTCGCCCTCGCTGATCCGTTCGGTGGCCGACCTGATCGGGGCGCATTCCGATGCGGCGATCGCGACCGCGTGCCATCCGATCGCCGATCCCGGCGAGGCGTTCAATCCGAACGTCGTGAAGGTGGTGCTCGACGCGAAAGGGTACGCGCTCTATTTCAGCCGCGCGACGATCCCGTGGGCGCGCGATGCCTTCGCCGCGACGCGCGAGACGCTTCCGGCCGGTCTGCCGCTCTACCGCCACTACGGGCTCTACGCGTATCGCGGTTCGTTCCTGCGCGCGTTTCCCGCGCTTGCGCCTGCGCCGATCGAGCGCTTCGAGGCACTCGAGCAACTCCGTGCGTTGTGGCACGGTTCGAGGATCGTCGTCGAGATCACCGGCGGCACGCCGGCGCCGGGCGTCGATACCGAAGACGATCTCGCACGCGTTCGGGCGATCTATGCGAGGGGCGAAGCGGGATAGTCGCAGCCGGCGCGACTTGCGCCCGGGCTTCGCAACGGACACAATCGATGCGTTCGCTCCATTTCCCCACCGGCTTCACCCGATGCGACTCATTCTTCTCGGCCCGCCCGGCGCCGGCAAGGGCACGCAAGCCGCCGCGATCACCGCGGCCTACGGCATCCCGCAGATTTCGACCGGCGACATGCTGCGCGGCGCGATCAAGGCCGGCACGCCGCTCGGGCAGGCCGCGAAGAAGGTGATGGATGCGGGGAGCCTCGTGTCCGACGAGATCATCATCGGCCTCGTCCGCGAGCGGCTGAAGGCGCCGGACTGCGCGAACGGCTATCTGTTCGACGGCTTTCCGCGAACGATTCCGCAGGCCGATGCGATGAAGGACGCAGGCGTCGCGATCGATTATGTGCTCGAAATCGATGTTCCGGATGCGGCGATCGTCGAACGGATGGCCGGTCGCCGCGTGCACGTCGCGTCGGGCCGCACGTATCACGTCAGGTTCAATCCGCCGAGAGTCGCCGGCAGGGACGACGTGACCGGCGAAGAGCTGATCCAGCGCGACGACGACAAGGAAGAGACCGTCAGAAAGCGCCTCGCGGTCTATCACGCGCAGACGAAGCCGCTCGTCGACTATTACGAGCGTTGGGCCGCGACCGGCGACCCTCGCGCGCCGAAGTACCGGCGCGTCGACGGCATGGGCAACGTCGAGGCGATCCGCGATGCGTGCCTCGCGGCGCTCAAGACCTAATCGCGGCTTCGTGTTCGCTCCCCCGACATCATGACCAAACGCAACGCCTTCTACGCGCAATCCGGCGGGGTTACCGCCGTCATCAACGCCTCTGCCGCCGCCGTCATCGAGACGGCGCGCAGGCATCGGACGAAGATCGGCAAGGTCTACGCCGGGCGCAACGGCATCATCGGCGCGCTGACCGAGGACCTGATCGACACCGGCAAGGACAGCGCGGCCGCGATCGCCGCGCTCAAACACACGCCTGCCGGCGCGTTCGGCTCGTGCCGCTACAAGCTCAAGGGCTTGGACGAAAGCCGTGCGCAGTACGAGCGGCTGCTCGAGGTCTTTCGCGCGCACGACATCGGCTACTTCTTCTACAACGGCGGCAACGACTCGGCCGACACGTGCCTCAAGGTCGCGCAGATGGCCGAGAAGATGGGCTACCCGCTGATCGCGGTCCACGTGCCGAAGACCGTCGACAACGATCTGCCGATCACCGACAACTGCCCGGGCTTCGGCTCGGTCGCGAAATACGTCGCGACGTCGATGCGCGAGGCGGCCTTCGACGTGGCCTCGATGGCCAAGACGTCGACCAAGGTCTTCGTGCTCGAAGTGATGGGCCGGCACGCCGGCTGGATCACCGCGGCGGTGGGCATGGCCGACGACAGGGAGACGCCGCTCCCGCTGGTGCTGCTCTTCCCCGAGATCGCGTTCGACGAAGCGAAGTTCCTCGCCGCGGTCGACGCCAAGGTGAAGCGCTTCGGCTATTGCTGTGTCGGCGTTTCGGAAGGCTTGAAAGGCGCGGACGGCAAGCTGATGGCTGAAGCCGGCACCAAGGACGCGTTCGGTCATGCGCAGCTGGGCGGCGTGGGTCCGCTGATCGCATCGCTCGTCAAGGACAGGCTCAACTACAAATACCACTGGGCGGTCGCCGACTATCTGCAGCGCGCTGCGCGGCATCTCGCGTCGAAGACCGATCTCACGCACAGCTACGCGGTCGGCAAGGCGGCGGTCGAGCTCGCCGTCGCCGGCAGGAACGCGGTGATGCCGGCGATCACGCGCGTGGCCGACAAGCCGTACCGCTGGAAGATCACCGCGGCGCCGCTCGAGAAGGTCGCGAACGTCGAGAAGATGCTGCCACGCGACTTCATCACCGCCGATGGCTACGGGATCACCGACAAGGCGCGGCGCTACCTCGCGCCGCTGATTCGCGGCGAGGCGCCGCCGCCGTTCAGGGACGGCCTGCCGCGCTACGTGCGGTTGAAGAACGTCGCGGTGCCGAAGAAGCTCGCGACCGAGTTCAAGGTCTGATCTTTTGTCGCCCCGGCGAACGCGGGGACCCGGCGTCGCTCGACGAAAGATGACACTGGATGCCCGCCCCCGACTACCCTCGGGTGCAGGCTCTGCGCGGGAATGACGGCAAGGAGAACGTTTCAGCGCCATGAGCAAGAACGTCGACTACTACATGACTCCCGTGTCGCCGTGGACTTATCTCGGCCACGACCGGTTCGTCGCGCTGTGTGCACGGCACGGCGCGACGATCGACCTGAAGCCGATCGATCTCGGCAGGATCTTCCCGGTCTCGGGCGGGCTTCCGCTCGGGAAGCGCGCACCGCAGCGGCAGGCGTATCGGTTGGTCGAGCTCGCGCGCTTTCGCGATCATCTCGGTGTGCCGCTCAACCTGCAGCCGAAATTCGCGGCCGCCGGCGGCGATCTCGCGTCGCGCTGGATCGTCGCCGCACTCGAAGCGGGAATCGGGCCTGCGCTCGATTTCGCCGGCGCCGCGATGCGCGCCCGCTTCGTCGAGGAGCGCGACATCGCCGATGCAGGCGTCCTTGCGCAATGCGCGCTCGCAGCCGGGCTCGATCGGGCCGTGATCGCCGCGCGCGCGGAAGAGCCGGGAATCGCCGCGCGCTACGACGCATTCACGCAGGAAGCGATCGAGCGTCAGGTCTTCGGCGCGCCGTGGTACGTCGTCGACGGCGAGCCGTTCTGGGGACAGGACCGGCTCGACTTCATCGCCCGCAAACTGGCACAATAACGTGTTTTTCGATCGGCGCCGGGCACCCGGACGCCGTCGAAACGCGGGAAGTGCGGGGGCGGGCGGGGAACCCGCATACGCTGCGGCGAATGGGTCGACGACAGACCCAGGCCGCCACTTCCGACGCTGTTTGCCATTCAACGGGTAAGGGAGAACGACCATGTCCAAAGGGCTCATTTTCGCGCTGATCTGCGCGGTCGCAGCCATCGTCTACGGAATCGTGTCGGTCGGCTGGATCATGAAGAAGCCGTCCGGCAACGATCGGATGCGCGAAATTGCCGCCGCGGTCCAGGCCGGCGCGCAAGCCTATCTCAATCGCCAGTACACGACGATCGGCATTGTCGGCGTGATCCTGTTCGTGATCATCGGCGCGTCGCCGATCGGCTGGACCACGGCCGCGGGCTTCGCCATCGGCGCGATCCTCTCCGGGCTCGCAGGCTACGTCGGGATGAACGTGTCGGTGCGCTCGAACGTGCGCACGGCGGAAGCCGCGCGCACCGGCTTGAACGCCGCGCTCGCGGTCGCGTTTCGCGGCGGCGCGATCACCGGCATGCTGGTGGTGGGCCTCGGGCTCCTCGGCGTCGCCGGCTTCTATGCGTTCCTGCTGGGTTCCGCGCACGGCGCACCCAACCTGATGAAGGAAGGCCTGCATCATGCGATCCAGCCGCTCGTCGGTCTCGCGTTCGGCGGCTCGCTGATCTCGATCTTCGCGCGGCTGGGCGGCGGCATCTTCACCAAGGGCGCCGACGTCGGCGCCGATCTCGTGGGCAAGGTCGAAGCGGGCATTCCCGAGGACGATCCGCGCAATCCGGCGGTGATCGCCGACAACGTGGGCGACAACGTCGGCGATTGCGCAGGCATGGCCGCCGACCTGTTCGAGACCTACGCGGTGACGATCGTCGCGACGATGCTGCTGGGCGCGCTCCTGCTGCCCGTTGCCGCAGAAGCCGCCGTCACGTATCCGCTCGTGCTGGGCGGGTTTTCGATCCTCGCATCGATCGTCGGCTGCTATTTCGTCCGTGCGCGCGAAGGCGGCAAGATCATGAACGCGCTCTATCGCGGCCTCATCGTCGCCGGCGTCCTGTCGGCGATCGGCTTCTGGGTCATCACCGACCAGATGATGGGCGGGCTTGCGCAACTCGATCCGCGACTGACGACGATGCGCCTGTGGGGCGCGGGGCTGATCGGCCTCGCGCTGACGGCGGCGATGGTCGTGATCACCGAGTACTACACGGCCACCGAGTACGGCCCCGTGCGCCACATCGCGCAGGCGTCGACCACCGGTCACGCGACCAACATCATCGCCGGCATCGGCGTGTCGATGAAGGCGACGGCGCTGCCGGTGATCGCCGTGTGTATCGCGATCTGGGGCTCGTTCCTGCTCGCGGGCCTGTACGGCATCGCGATCGCCGCCACGGCGATGCTGTCGATGGCGGGCATCATCGTCGCGCTCGACGCGTACGGCCCGATCACCGACAACGCGGGCGGCATCGCGGAGATGGCCAAGCTGCCGGACTCGGTGCGCGCGATCACCGATCCGCTGGACGCCGTCGGCAACACCACCAAGGCGGTGACCAAGGGCTATGCGATCGGCTCCGCCGGACTGGCGGCGCTGGTGCTGTTCGCCGATTACACGCACGCGCTCGACTCGGCACAGATCGGCGTCTCGTTCGACCTGTCGAACTACAAGGTGATCGTCGGCCTGTTCATCGGCGGCCTCATTCCGTTCCTGTTCGCCGCGATGGCGATGGAAGCCGTGGGTCGCGCCGCGGGCGCCGTGGTCGTCGAAGTGCGCCGCCAGTTCAAGGAGATCAAGGGGATCATGGAAGGCACGGCCAAGCCGGAATACGGCGTCGCCGTCGACATGCTGACCAGGGCGGCGATCAAGGAAATGATCGTGCCGTCGCTGCTGCCGGTGCTGGTGCCCGTGATCGTCGGCCTGCTGCTCGGGCCGCAGGCGCTGGGCGGCTTGCTGATGGGCACGATCGTAACCGGTCTCTTCGTGGCAATTTCGATGACGACGGGCGGCGGCGCTTGGGACAACGCAAAGAAATACATCGAGGACGGCCATCACGGCGGCAAGGGGTCGGACGCGCACAAGGCGGCCGTGACCGGCGACACCGTCGGCGACCCGTACAAGGACACCGCCGGCCCCGCGGTGAATCCGCTGATCAAGATCATCAACATCGTCGCGCTGATGATCGTGCCGCTGATCGGCGCGTGGAGCTTGAACAAGGCAGAGGTTGTGCTGCCGGTTTCGACCGCCGTCGCATCGATCTCGGCGCCGGCTCCGGCCGCAAGCGTCGCGTCCGCGCAAGGGGACACCGCCAGGGACGCGCCGAAAAAATAGCGCGCTGCAGATGAGGACAAGATGACCGGCCCCGCGTGGCCGGTTTTCTTTTTGCGCTAGGATCGCGCCGTCGCCCGCACGACCATGCTCCCCCTTCGCCGCCTCGACGCCATCGTCGCCGCATTTGCCGGCATCGTGCTTGCGCTGCCATTCGTGGTGCAAGCGCAGGGCCTGCCGCCCAGGGCCGCATCCGGGTGGACCGACAAGCCGCCCGTCGCGAGTCGGACGTTCATGGTGGCGGCGGCCAATCCGCTCGCCGTCGACGCGGGCTACGAAATATTGCGGCAGGGCGGCACCGCGGTCGATGCTGCGATCGCCGTTTCGCTCGTGCTCAATCTCGTCGAGCCGCAAAGCTCGGGGATCGGGGGCGGCGCGCTCATGCTGTTTCACGACGGCAGGCGCAATCGCCTCATTGCGTACGACGGCCGCGAGACCGCGCCGGCAGCGGCACGCCCGGATCGCTTTCTCGATCGCGACGGCAAACCGCAGGCCCGCATGGCTGCCATCGTCGGCGGCCGCTCGGTCGGCGTGCCGGGAACGGTGGCGCTGCTCGCGGAAACGCATCGCCGCCACGGCCGCCTGCCGTGGGCCACATTATTCGCACCCGCGATTGCGCTCGCCGAAAACGGCTTCGTCATTTCACCGCGTCTCGCGACGCTGATCGCGGCCGAAAGACACTTCGTGCAGCCGCGCGCCCGCGCGTACTTTCTGCTGCCCGACGGCAGCCCGCGCGCGGCCGGGACGATCCTCAGGAATCCGGAATTCGCGGCGACGCTGCGCATCATCGCCGCCGCGGGGGCCGATGCGTTCTACCGTGGCGACATTGCGCGCGACGTCGTCGGCACCGCGGATTCGTTCGCGCCGAGCCCGGGCGATCTCTCGCTCGCCGACCTCGCAAGTTACCGAGTCAAGGTGCGCGAACCGCTGTGCGCAGCCTATCGCGTCTACCGGGTCTGCGGGTTCCCGCCTCCCGCCGGCGGCCTCACCGTGCTGCAGATGCTCGGTCTGCTCGAGCCGTACGACGTGGAAGCGATGGGTCCGGCGTCGTTCTGGAGCGTGCACTTCATGAGCGAGGCGGGCCGGCTCGCCTACGCCGATCGCGATGCGTACATCGCCGATCCCGATTTCGTCACCGTGCCCGGGGGCCTGCTGGACCGCGATTATCTGCGCACGCGTTCGCTGTTGATCCACGCGACTGCAAGTCTTGGTCGAGCGGAACCGGGGACGCCTCCGGGCCTCGCGGCGAAGAAGGCCGCCTTCGGCACGCCCGTCGTGGTCGAGTTTCCGTCCACGTCGCACATTTCCATCGTCGACCGGTATGGCAACGCCGTCGCGATGACGACGACGATCGAAGACGCGTTCGGCAGCCGATTGATGACGGCCGGCGGCTTCCTGCTCAATAACGAGCTCACCGATTTTTCGTTCACTCCGGTCGAGAAAGGCCGTCCGGTCGCGAACCGCGTCGAGCCCGGCAAGCGCCCGCGCTCGGCGATGGCGCCGACGATCGTCTACGACCGCGCGGGCCGCGTGTACATGATCGTCGGCTCTCCGGGCGGCCCGGCGATCATCAACTACGTCGCGAAGACGCTGCTCGCCGTGCTCGACTGGCGGCTCGATCCGCAGGCGGCGGTTGCGCTTCCGAACTTCGGCAGCCGCAACGGGCCGACTGAATTGGAAGCGCGCACGGCCGTGACGACGCTCGCGGCGCGGCTGCGCGCGCTCGGGCACGAGACGACGGTGGGCGAGCATGCGAGCGGCCTCGCCGCGATCGTGCGCACGAAGCAAGGCTGGATCGGTGGCGCCGATCCGCGGCGCGAGGGAACCGTGCGCGGCGATTGAGCGCAGCCGCGCTCAAGGTCAGGCTGAAGCTGCCGCCGGCGGTGTCCGCGTGTTGACAGGACGGATGCGCTTTGGTACCATGGTACCATGATAACAGTAGAGCGGGTCCAGACCGGCGTCCGGATGGAGAAGCGGCTGGTGAAGGTCCTGAAGGCGCTCGCCGAGTATCACGACCTCTCGCTCGGCGATCTGCTCGAGGGCATCGTGCTGCATGCGTTCGAGGGGAAGGCGCCGTTCGGGCCGGAATCGAGGCACCGGATCGCCGAGCTCAAGAAGATCTACGGTCTCGACCTCGACTCCGCTCACGCCCACAAGCTCGTCGAGACGCCGGCGCCTGCGAAGCGTACGCGGCGAAAGCCCAAATGAACGATCGGATCGGCCGCGCGATCCGCGTGCTGACGGGCATCACGCTGCTCGTCCTCGCCCTCGACGCCGTGCGCGGCAATGGCTTCGTGCGCGTGCTTGCCGGCGCGGAAATCGCCGCGGCGGCGGCGTTCTGCTTTCCGCGCGTGTGGCGATTCGCCGGCGTCGCGCTGTTGGCCGTTCTCGCGATCGCCTTCGGTCATCACGCCATTGCGGGGCACTTCGCGGCATCGCTGCTCTTTGCCGGATTCGCGGTCACCCTGCTGCTGGCCTATGAACGACCGTGATTTCGTCCTGGCGTTCGAGCGGTGCGCCATCGCGGCGTCCGATTTTCATCACGCCGATCACATCCGCCTCGCGTGGATCTATCTCCGCGAGCAAACGCTGATCGAGGCGATCGAACGCTTCACGACGTCGCTGCGGCGCTTCGCCGTTTATCATGGCGTCCCCGGCGCCTACCACGAGACGATCACCTGGGCCTATCTCGTGCTCGTCCACGAACGCATGCATCGTGGCGGCGCCGCGCACGAGTGGGAAGCGTTCCGGGCGGCAAATCCCGATCTCTTCGGATGGAAGCCGTCGGTCCTCGAGCGCTACTACGCGCCCGGAACGCTGAAATCCGATATCGCGCGCAAGGTCTTCGTGCTGCCCGACTCGGGGACAGGCGCGGCCATGCGCTGACGTTCGAGCGGAATCTGGTTTTTCGGCCGTCCGGCGCCGAGCAAGGCCGCCCATCGCGCGGGATTTGCTCCGTGGCGGTGCGCGCGACGACGGCGCCCGGTATCATCGGTAGGACATTCGCTCGCACCGCCATGTCTTCGCCCGTCGCCTCGGTTCCGCATCGCATCGTCATCGTCGGCGGCGGCGCCGGCGGGCTGCCGCTCGCGACCAGGCTCGGCGACACTCTGGGACGGCGGGGCGCTGCCACCGTCACGCTGGTCGACCGCTACGCCACGCACCTGTGGAAGCCGCTGCTGCACGAAATCGCGGCGGGGCGGCTCGACGCCGATCTGCACGACGTCGACTATTTCCTGATGGCGTACTGGCACCACTTCCGTTTTCGCGTCGGTGCGGTCATCGGGCTCGACCGTACGCGGCGTTTGCTGATGCTCGACGCGGTCCACGACGACGAAGGGATCGAAATCCTGCCGCCGGATACCGTGCCCTACGACACGCTCGTCTTCGCCGTCGGCAGCATCAGCAACGATTTCGGGATTCCCGGCGTGGCCGAGCACGCGATCTCGCTCGACAGCGCCGCCGACGCCGAGCGCTTCCATCGCCGGCTGGTCGCCGCATCGCTGCGCGCCGAAGGCCGCGCCGCGCGGGGCGAATCGCCAGCGGTGAACATCGTGATCATCGGTGCGGGCGCGACCGGCGTCGAGCTCGCTGCCGAAATCCGCCATTGCACGCGCGCGTTCGCGAGCTACGGTCTCGACCACATGCAACCGGAGCGCGACATCGTGCTCACGCTGATCGAGGCGGCGCCGCGGATCCTGCCGCCGCTGCCGGAGAAGATCGCGGTTGCCGCGACGGAACTGCTGGGCAGGCTCCGCGTCGCAGTGCGCGTGGGCGAGCGCGTCACCGGCATCGACGCGGACGGCGTGCACATGGCGTCCGGTGCCGTGATCCGCGCCGACCTCGTCGTCTGGGCGGCGGGAATCCAGGCGCCGCCGGTGCTCGCCACGCTGGACGGGCTCGAAGTCAATCGTGCGCATCAGCTCGTCGTCGACGGGACGCTCGTGACCACGCGCGATCCCGCGATCTTCGCGCTCGGCGATTGCGCCGCGTGTCCATGGCCGGAGGCTCCGCATCCCGGCGCGCTGCTGCCGCCGCGGGCGCAGGTTGCACACCAGCAGGCGACGCTGCTCGCGAAGAGCCTCAAGGCGCGGCTCGCCGGCAAACCGTTGCCCGAATTTCACTTCACCGACTTCGGCTCGCTCGTCTCGCTGGGCGAGCTTTCCGCGGTCGGCAACCTGATGGGGCGCCTCGTCGGCGGCAATCTGTTCATCCAGGGGCTGATCGCGCGGTGGATGTATGCGTCGCTCTACAAGATGCACCAGGTGTCGATCCACGGCGCATTGCGCGTCGTGATCGATACCCTGAGTCGCGTCGTGCGCCATCGGCTCGAGCCGCGGGTCAAGCTGCATTGACGCGCGTTCGCGGCGGGCCGCGGGCACGCGCAAAGGAGCATTGCGATGGAGCTCTTCGTGTTCGCCCGGTTCCACGCACGCGAGGGACAGGAGACCGCGGTCGCGACGACGCTGCGCGAGGAAGTCGGCCAATCGCGCACGGAGCGGGGCTGCCTCGCGCAC
>Ga0335082_10007540_pt1 | contig 11813 bp, 7 predicted proteins | sample Lox_Sample_41_FD_206718 | JGI IMG/M metagenome (GOLD analysis project Ga0335082, IMG submission 206718) | Soil microbial communities from Loxahatchee National Wildlife Refuge, Florida, United States - Lox_Sample_4.1 | ecosystem: Environmental > Terrestrial > Soil > Wetlands | place: USA: Florida...
AGGCATTTTCCCGATGAGCCGCAGCAATCGCGGCGCTGGAGGTGTATCCAACGGCAGGTCGACTTGTTCCACGAGCTTCGCTGCCAATCTCTCCGCGGAGAGGTGAGAAAACAAGAACTGGAAGGCGTCCCGAATCAATGGGCGCCATTTTCGGTAGACCTCGGGGACGAGCAAATCCACCGAGAGAATCCGCGCGATCCAATTCCCCAGCGAGTCTCTTAATGGTTGCCCCGCTTCGGTCAGCAACGTCAGGACGTTCGCAATCCGGTCTTCCTCCGGAGCTTCGCTAAGAGACGCTCGAATCACCGGTTGCAGATCTTCCGGCACGCTACCCAGCAAGACCTGCTCAATGATTTGCGGCGTAACTATACCAGAGTTCGGTTCGAATGACATGGTCGGACTCAAAAACACCCGGCAACTCGGTGGCCAACGTAATCTTTCGTCTGGTCTTCGAGCTTGGCTGCGCCAAGAACTGAGCGAGAGGACACTACAAGGCTGCGCGAAATAACCCGCCAGAACGATTCGAGTGGATTTACAAGCTAACGGGTAGACCGCTCGAGCCTATTGAGCCGCTCTTCAATGAGGCCCAGACGCTCGTCGAACTCGCGAACCAGGATGGCAAGTGCCGCGAGCACGCACTTTCTATGTTTGAGCCCAGTTGTGAAATGCGGTAAGTAGTCGTGTTTCAGTCGCTTCAATGCGCACGTTCAGGCGTTCTTCCAGTTGTGTGACGTCCCCGCGTAGCTGCGTTACGTTCGCCTGCAACTGCATGACGTTCCCCTGCAGCAGCGTGAGGTGTTCTTCGATCCGGCCGAATGCCTGTTGTAGTTCGGAGTCCACGGGAACCCTCAACATAACATGTTGCCATCCTGTGAACAAGCCACTTGGTTCGAGAGCGGCAACTTACCTGCTGCGAATTCCCAGGAGGAGGTGGCAGCGTTATGAACACTCACGTAAGCGACCGGCTGGGACCGTTAGATTCTCTGTTTCTGTACCTCGAGAAGAAGGAGATGCCGCTGCACATCGGCAGCGTCTTCGTCTTTGATGGCCCGATTCCTTTCGACGATCTGAAGTCGCTAATCGAGGCCAAACTCCCGCTGGTGCCCCGCTACCGGCAGCGCCTGCTCTTCCCGCCGTTCCAAGCCGGTTACCCGACCTGGGAATACGATCCGGACTTCGATATCGATCGCCATATCCAGCGGGCTGTTCTCGAAACTGGAACGAAAGAAGAGCTGGAGACTCTCGCCGGACAGCGATTCAGCGAGATGATGGACCGCAACCGCCCGCTGTGGGATCTGACGGTCGTCGATGGCTTGCAGAATGGACGGAGTGCGCTCATTGCACGTGTGCACCACTGTTTGGTGGACGGCATCGCAGGTGTGGCGCTCATGAAGCTGATTCTGGACGATAGCCCGGCTGTGACTCCGCTGCCGGCCAAGCAGCCGTTCCATCCGCCGTCGCTGCCCGATCCGGCCCTGAGTCTGGTGGATGCCCTAGCGAGTTCCTATTTCCATACGGTAAATCGGGTGCTTTCGCTGCAGTCGGCCGCTGCGAACCTTGCGGAGCAATGGTTCAACGAATTTCTTGGGGGAGCGCTCGGCAGTTCCGTGGGGAGTTTGCCTGACGCTGTTCCTCCCCGAGAGCGGTTTCCGTTCTATGCGCCGTCTCTGGGCCCACGCAGAGTAGCTTGGGCCGAGTTCCCGATGGCCGATATCTTCGCCATCCACGACGCCTGCGGCGTGAAGGTGAACGACGTCGGCATGATGATCCTCGCCGGCGCCGTGCAGCGCTACGCCCATTTGCATCATGTCTCTGTGAAAAATCGACCATTGCGCCTCATGGTGCCAGTCAATTTGAGGGCGCCAGATCAGCACTCGGGGTTGGGGAACCGAATCTCTTTAGTTCCAGTGAACGTTCCACTCGATATTACCGATCCCCTGGAACTCCTGAATGCGATTCACCAAAGAAGTGATGGGTTGAAGCATATCCGTGCCGCGGATGCGATGGTTCTGGGCGGCTCACTGCTGGCGCTGTTGCCGGTGCCCACGCAGGCGCTTTTGGTCGGCCAGCTCTCCAACAACGTCTCCGTGCTGCCCTTCGACATGGTCTGCACCAATGTTCCCGGTCCACAGCGTGCGGTTTACCTGTTCGGACGCGAGATGCTGACCTACTATCCGTACGTGCCGATCGGCGACTTCATGGGCGTCAATTGCGCGATGGTGAGCTACAACGGCACGCTCTATTTCGGCCTAACAGGTGACTGCGCGTGCGCGCCGGATCTCGATCGGCTCCGCGATTTTCTCAATGAAGCCTTCGAGGACGTACGAAAAGCGGCCGGAGTGGCGCCAGTGATTTCTGAAGAGCCGCAATCGGAACCGCTCGCCGAGCAGCCGGTCGCCGAACCGACCTCGGAGCCTGTTGCCGAGCAGCCAGTCGCGGAGCAGCCCGTAGGCGCTGCAGCGACCTTGTAGCTCGCAATGCGCGATAGCGCCCTGGAAATCACGGCATTGGGTGCGGCAACTGCCCCTAGCGTCTAGTACTTCCCGTTTAGATAATTGTGCTCATTCGATGCAGTAGTGGTCGCTTGTGTGCCCTAAGTACCACGATAAGAATTCTGCGAAGAGGAGAGGAGTGTGTTTGTCATGAACCAAACCGTTGAGATGCCAGAAGTGAAACTGACGACGGGGAACCTTGCCCGTTTGGAATTGGAAAATATCGAGCGCTTCGGTGTATACACCAGGCTCTATTGCGAAGACCAGAGTTATACCAACGCGCAGGAGCTGGCCTTCGCCGGTTCTCTTGCTCGCGTACTGGAGGGCTACGGTGTCCGCAGAGGTGATCGAGTCTTGGTGCTGCTGCCCAATTCGCTGCAGCTGAGCGCATTATTCCAAGCGGCTTGGACTATCGGAGCCGTCATCATTCCGGTGATACCGCAGTGGACTGCCGGGGAAATCGCAAATATCATTCGCGGCGCGGAACCCATCGTCGCGCTAACCATTCCCCAGCTAGCCGAGCGGGTTCATCAGGCCGACAGCGAGCTGAAAAAACTGAATCATCTATTGGTGTTCGGCGAATGCAATGTGCCGGGCTGCGCGAATATCTCCGACGCCGTACGAGGCTCGTCGCCCATCGAGACGCCTGTGGACAGCCAGCCAGCGGAACTGGCGGTTTTGCTTTACACCTCGGGAACAACAGGAACTCCGAAAGGCGTGATGCTCACCCATGAGAACTTGGCCGCTGCCTTCGAAGGTACCTTCCGCCAAAACCCCAAGCTGGAGCGCGGCACAATGCTGAGCGCGCTGCCTCTGAGCCATGTATATGGCGTGCTAGCCCAAAATGCGGCCAATCGCTGGGGTTGGAGCACGGTTCAGATGCGCCAGTTCGAGCCTGGGAAGGCGTTAGAGGCAATTGAACGTTACCAGGTCAAGTACCTGCCCGTTGTACCGACAATGTTGATGTACTTGTTGCATCATCCGGACCTCGAGCGGCGCAATACCTCCAGCCTGGTCCGGATCACTAGCGGGGGTGCGGCGCTACCGGAACGGCTACGCCAAGAAGTGGAACGTGTTTTCCGCTGCCGCATCGATCAGGGATACGGCCTGTCAGAATCCGCCTCGGTCGCCAGCGGCTACGCGGCCAGCTCGGACTATCGCCCCGGTTCCGTGGGCGTAGCAACTCCAGGTGTCGAAATTCGCATCGTAGATAATCAGGACGTGCCGTTAACAGCGCCGAACGTCGGCGAAATCTGCCTCCGCGGCGCTTGCATTTCACCTGGCTATTGGCGCGATCCGGAAGCAACGAAGGCGATCTTCAGAGATGGTTGGCTGCACACTGGGGATATCGGTTATCTCGATCAGGACGGCTATCTATTCATCACCGATCGCAAGAAGGACTTGATCATCAAGGGCGGCGAGAACGTGTCACCCCGTGAAATTGAGGAAGCGCTCTACCTGCATCCCGCGGTGGCCGAAGCAGCCGTGGTGGGCATCCCGGATGCGGTTTATGGTGAAGAGATTTGCGCAGTTTTGCAGTTGAGGACCGGCATCGAGGTCACCGAAGAAGAAGTGCGCCTGCATGTCGGGCAGTTCGTGACCAAGTTCAAAATACCGGGCAGAGTGATCTTCCAGCCCATGCTTCCTAAGAACCTGAACGGGAAGATCCTGAAGTATCAGATCCGCGCGCAACTGTTAGGCATGCTGGGCCTTCACTAGCCCATTTGCCGAAGTCTCGATCTTACACAGAAAGAACAGAAGGAGTGTCATCATGAAAGCTCACGTTAAGCCTGAGCATGCTCCGATGCATGCTCGGGATGAATCCATCGTTCCTCAGTTTTCCGAATGGGTGCAACAGGGGACCGAAAATTTCTTCGCCGCCCAGCGTATCTTGCTGGATCTGGTGATACGCCAAAACGCAATGGCCATTGATGCTTTACGCGAAAGACTAACGGCTGCGGGCCCGCGTCCTGGCGCCGTTCTGTCGGAGGTGGCCGGAGAAGGCTTCGGCAATTTCATCGCGGCACAGAAGATCTTCTTGAACCTGGCCCAAAAGCAAAATGAAATCGTCATGCTGGGGATCAAGGAGAGAGTAGGCGCATCCACTCCGGCGGCCGCGATGACGGATCTACTGCGCCGGGGCGTCGCGACTTTTATCGATCTCCAACAGCACTTCCTGGACGTCGCAGAAAAGCAAACGAAGACCTGGCTCGAAGCCGCCAAGACGGGAAAGCCCTATACCGGAAAGGATCTGGCGGAGCTCGTCCGCGAAGGAATCGAGGACTTCGCCAAGACACAGAAGAAGTTCCTGGACACGATCGCCGAGGAGACAGTAAAGGCGACCAAGGAGGTCAAAGAAACCGAGAAAGCTTCGAAGAAGACGAGTCTGACAGAACTGGCGCGTCAAAGCGGGGAAGCTTTCATCGAGGCCCAGAAGAAGCTACTCGATACGGCGACCCGGGAGATCGACATAAAAGTGCCCCAAGGCGTCGCGGCTCCAGGCACAATCCTGACCACTCTGACGCGGCAAAGCGTCGAGAACTTTGTGGCCGCCCAGAAAGCATTGCTCGACGTGATGGTGAGGCCTCTTGGCAATGGCGGCCATGAGAAAAAACACGTAGAGAAGGAGCACGCCCATCCGGCCCATGCCCGGTGATCGGTAAGTCCCGCCGATCCCTTAGGGGATCGGCATCATAGCAGACAAAAAAAGAGGGTGGATCGAATCCGCCCTCTTTTACGTTTAGAAGATGAAAGATCAGCCGTTAGCGTCCCGCAACGTTCTTGCCCCACTGAATCGCCGGCCCGACCGAGAAACGGATTGTGTTGCCTCCATTCAAAAGGTCGTTGTACAGATGATCGTGAGCAACGTCTACCGCGAATCGAAGGGCGAAATGGCGCGTGACGTTATATTCAAAGCCGCCACCGAACCCATAGAAGTAGGTCCAGTCTGTCTTGCTTCCGGCTGGCGTTAGTTGGGCTACGATCCCCTTTGCGATCGGGTCGCCCGGACGCGGCGTTCCAACGATCTGCATCGCGCCCAGATTTGGCCTCACAAAGAAGGTGACGGATTCGAAGTGGCGAATCGGGAAATCCGGGCCAATTTGGAAGGACTGTGTCTTCGTATTGATGGGAACCGCCAGCTTGTAGCCGGGCGGGATGAGTCCCATTGCCGCCAGTTGGCCTAGTTGTGCACCAAGCTGATTCTGAACGGAAGTTATCAGCATGCCTGGCACCAGAATGTTTTGGCCTGTGGCCACCGAGTAGTCGAAGCCGAGTGTAAGCCAGGTTCGCGCCCTCATAGCGGCCTGCAGGTTAAAGCCGTTTTCAGCTAGATTGATGCTCGGTTGGTTGATGCGTGTGAATCCACCATAGACATCCCAGCGGCCAACATAGCTTTGCTGGGCGAATGCGGGGAAAGCCGTCACCAAAGACAAGATCAACAGTATGCCGATCAATTGCCCCAAGCGAGTGGAGGATGCTTTGATTGCGGATTGCAGTTGCATAGTTTCTCTCCTAGAAATCTTCGGAACTGTACCAATCGTTGCAATCCGCGCACCAGACGTTATACCTGCGCTGCGGTAGTAGCCAGGCAAGCATTCCGCAATGGTTTGACGCATTCCCGAACAAGGCGTGACAGTGGTCCGATTGCGCCCCCGGTAGCTGGGGCATATCGCTAACGCTATCAGGGCGATGCAGCGCAGTTCACCCCCAGTGGTGATGTTCTTCGGCGGAATCGTTCCAATCCGCTGTCGACGCGGGTGGGAGAAAGCTCATGGCTCGCTCGGTGATGGCGCAAATTGTGAGACTCGGGTTGACGCCCAGATTCGCCGCCAAAACGGAGCCGTCGCAGATGTACAGGTTCTTGTATTCGAATGCGCGGTTCCGATGGTCCACCACGCCGTCGGCTCGCGACCCTCCCATGGGACACCCGCCCAAAATGTGCGCCGTACCGGGAATGTCGAAGAGGATCTCGGTGAGCATACTCATTGGCGTTCCCCCTGTGGACGCGGCGGCTTTCGAGGCGAACTCGTTGGCGCTCGGAATGAAAGTCGGGATGCGATCGCCACTGCTCACCAGGGCCTTGTGGAATGGCCAGTACCACGGCCGCCGAAGGCGCATATTGACATAGCCTTCGACGGTCTGCATGCACAACAAAATCAGCGATTCCCGCGCCCAGCGAAACGGCTGCAGGCAGCGCACAGTGCGAATGGGATGGCGAACCAACGAAATTGCGAGGGTCCGCATCCAGAGCAGGATGCGGGTCCAGCCGGGGCGGCCGTTGGTCAGCAGCGTGCTCATTAAGGCCATCGCGTCGGAACCTTCGGGGTAACGCACTGCTTCAATATGAGTGTCGTCGTCGAGATAAAAGCCTGAGCCGATCGCTATGCCTTTCGACAGGTCGTCGCGGCCTCCTGGTACCCGCACGCCGATCAACGATTCGGCATTGGTGCGCACCCGGTTGCCTAGTTGATCGCTGATCGCCGGAAGCGACCCCTTCTGCTTCAGCCGGAATAGCAGATCTAGCGTACCGAGCGCGGACGCTGCGAAGACCACGCCACGGCAAGTAAACCGCTGCCGCTGTCCGCCTAGTAAAGCTGTGGAATCCGTCGTGCGGACTTCGTAGCCCTCGCTTCCATCCAGCCTGGCGTTCAATGGAGCGACGTCCACTACCCGCGTCTCGGCAAACACGCGTGCACCGCGCCTTTCGGCCAGGTACAGGTAGTTCTTGTCGAGGCTGTTCTTGGCGTTATACCGGCAGCCCACCATGCAACCGCCGCACCCGATGCAAGTTGTGCGCTCGGGGCCCTCGCCACCGAAGTAGGGATCCGGATAGGTTCGGCCAGCCGGTTCTCCCTCTGGCGCTTGGAAGACAGCGACATTCGTCCGGTAGAACGTATGACCGGCGCCCGCGGCATCGGCTGCCTGCTTGAGGATATGGTCCGCCGGCCCAAGGATCTGATTCTCCCGCACACCGAGCATTCGTGCGGCGGTTTCATAATGAGCCGGCATCTCGGCCTGCCAGTCGGCCAAGCCTGCCCAGGAACCGTTCTCCCAAACCGACTCCTTCGGGACCAGCAACGTATTGGCGTAGGTAATGGAGCCCCCACCGACCGCGCAACCGTGCAGAATCAGGACGTGCCGAAACATCTTGATATTGAAGAAGCCGCGTAGAGCGAGCCGCGGGCGCCAAATCCACCGCCATAGCAGCCAATTTGTTCGGGGCAGGTTCTCGGGCGTCCAACGCCGGCCCATTTCCATCACCGCCACCTTGTAGCCCTTCTCCGCCAGGCGGTACGCCGAGACACTGCCCCCGAAGCCGGAGCCGATTACGATGAAGTCAAAATCCCAGTTCGATTCCACGATAGAGTCCGCCTTTTGTCAGGCATGTTTCATTCCGTCGTCCCGTTGAACGATACTGTGTAGTCATGAGGCTCTTCGCGATCCTGATCGTAACGGTACTGTCAGCGACCGCGCAGGATCCTCTGCCGCCAGGCGAAGGCAAGGACGTGGTCGTGCGGGTTTGCGCCCCCTGTCATGGGGTCTATCCGCTCGCACAGCGGCATCGCACCAAGGAGGCCTGGGAAGGCCTCGTCGACAATATGGAATCGCGAGGAGCCAAAGGAACCGACGCTGATTTCAAGACCGTAGTCCAGTATCTGGTAACAAACTTCGGCGTCGTCGTTTCCGACAAGGTCAACGTCAACAAGGCATCGGCGCGGATACTGACGAATTTTTTCAAGCTTTTTCCGGAAGAAGGCGAAGCGATTGTTGCCTATCGCGAGCAGAATGGCGATTTCAAGGATTGGCAGGATTTGAGGAAGGTTCCGAAACTGGACGCGGCCAAGATCGAGAGGCGGAAGGACAGTATCACGTTCTAGCAGACTAATAGGGCGCAGATGAACGCCGATCAACGCGGATATTTTTCAGTCCGCGTTCATCAGCGTTCATCTGCGGCCGAGGCTGTTTCTAGAAGATAAGTTTCAACCCAAACTGGATCTGTCGTCCAGGATAGGCCGACGTGAATCCCAGCGGCGACGTGGGGCTGAGATTCTTGTTGCCTTGCACATTGAATGGCCCAGTCAACAAGAACGGGTCGCCCGGGGAGAACTGATCGTTCACCGAGCTGAAGTTCGTGTGATTGAACAAGTTGGTTCCTTCAATGATGAAGTCGCACTTGAGTCCGGTCTCCCGATTGATGAAGAACGTCTTTGCCAGTCGGGCATCGAAGTCATAGTAGTCCGGTCCAATACCCGTGTTTCGCGAAACATACCAGGGACGAGCATAGAGGGAATGACCCAACGTACCGTTGGATGCTCCGGGCACGCGAATGGTGAACGGAATTCCGGTGCGCATGTGCACAATCGGAGCGAACGTCATGTCCGCGAGCATTCGAGACCAGAACGGTGAGCCTGAACCAGCCTTGAAGGGAGTGCTGTAGACTGCGTTCGCCACAAAATTGTGACTGATGTTGTACGCCGAAAGTGCACGGTCCAGATAGAGGCGCGTGGGGAAGAACGACTCGAATTGAGAGTTGAAGTCGACGTTGTCGTCTATCGCCTTGGAGAACGTGTAATTGATTTGGCCTTGGAGGTTGTGAGTATATCGTTTGGTCAGGGACACGGTCAGACCGTGATACATGGAGTTTCCGATCGAGGAATATGTATTGGCCTGCGTGATTGTCGGATCGATCGGAGCATACTGCGGGCCCCACACCGGATCGATCTTGCCCGTCTCCTTATAATTGGTTTCCTGATCCATCTGCAGATGGACGCCCTTGTACATCTGATACCCAAGTTCGAGCGACAGCCCCCTCGATAGCTCCCTGGCGATGCTCAAACTGGCCTGGATGGTGTAGTTGTTCTTGTAATTCGGAGCGAGGTTGAAGATCACACGTCCCGGCTGCCCTTGCGCCACGGTTATGCCGAGCGCCTGCAAGTTGGCAGCGGTCAATTGGCCGAACGGGAGAATGCCCTGTTGCAGACCGTAACCATAAATGGTCGCGGAGTTCACGCCAGTGGAAGTGATCGCCCGGAATACCTGGTTGATGTACTTGCCGCTGTCATTCAAGATATTCACCAAGTAAGGTACTTGGAAATAGACGGGAGAAACGAAGATGCCGCTCCCGGCGCGGATCACAGTCTTTTGATCGCCAAAAGGATCCCAGGCGAATCCCAGCCGCGGTGAAAAGTAGATGTTGTGCGGGATGGGCGTTGGCTCGGCGTCAAAGTCCAGCCGGGTGCCATAGCTCAAGGTGAACTTGGGAGAAAGCTTCCAGGAATCCTGCACAAACGCCCCCAGATAGTTCGCCCAACTGCTCCACTTAGCGTTGTTGAAACCTTGCCTGTAGGCGACGGGCAGCCCCAGAGAGAACGACTCTAGAGCGGTTAGATTTGAGGTAGGCGGGCCAGTTGCGGGATATCCCTTGCTCAGGTTAAACCCTACCAGGGCTGGTTGCGATGCGGCCGGTACAAGCAGGATCAGCGGCAGCGCGCCCTCGTAGAAGTCGAACTCACCGCCGAACCACAGGTCGTTTTCCACCGTGTAGTTCACCGGGCGGAAGGACGCTCCGAACTTCACCGTATGGTTTCCTTTCATCCAGGTCATCGTGTCTTCGAACTGATAACGCTGTTGATGGGAGTGATATGGATATTGATAGTTTTGGTTGAAAACACCCAGATCGCCGATCGATAACTCCGTCGTTCCGGGTAGGACCGGTGGAGTATCGGCGCTGTTGTAAGGAACAACCTGCACGCGAAGCTGGTTGACGAATTGGGGCGTGATGACTCGGTTCCAGGTCCCGAGGATCGCGTAATCCCTGGTCGTGGTGTTACTCGCAGTATTCATCGCGTAGAGATTGTTGCCGCCGATATTCGTATAGTTCCAGTGCTCGATGGAAAACCGGAATGCGAACGTGTCCTTGTTGCCCGGCTGATAATCCATGCGTGTCACCCAGTCGTGGCTGTTGTTGATATCCGTAAACACGCCATCGCTGGAGGTCAATAGTTTCGACACTGCCGGATTATTCATGGGCAGCAAGGCTTGTTTGAAGAAACCGGCCAAGCCCATGAGCGTCGGATCTCCCGAGCTCGCCAATTGATTCACATAGTTGAGCTGCGCCGGGTTGCCGTTGAGACCCTGAGACTCGGGCGTATTCAGATAGGTGCGGAAGCGCGGAGTATCCAGCTTGCGAAACTCATACGACGTGAAAAAGAACAGCTTATCCTTCACGATGGGCCCGCCGAGCGTGACCCCGGGAGAGAAATTCTGGTCGAATGGCTTGTTCGCGCCCTTATCGAAAAAGCTCCTGGCGCCTGTGTGCTGGTCGCGGAAGAAAGCATAGACGCTGCCGTTGAATTTGTTCGTTCCGCTCTTGGTCACGACGTTCACCGCCGTGCCTGCCGTGAACCCGAACTCCGCGTTGAACGCACTTCGGTTGACTTGGAATTCCTGCACGGATTCCACGCTGATGGTCGAAGTCCGGAGCTGCCCCGAGCCGAATTCATTTTCGCCACCGTCGATGGTGACCAGATTGTTTCGTCCATTACTGCCGCCGATCGAGAAACCGGACGTAAGAAAGCCCGTGTAGCCGGGATTCTGCGCGCGCGGAGCATCCGAACTCGACACGCCGGGTAGCGTGAAAACAGAATCGGTGAAATTGCGCGTGAGATTCGGAAGGTTGCCGATGGCCTTCGGATCGAGCGTGTTCGCCTGCTGGGTCTTCTCGGTCTCGATCAGCGGCGCTTCGGCTGTCACCACCAGGACATCCTGCACCGAACCGATCTTGAGATGGACATCATATACGACACTAGCTCCGATGCTCAGCTGAACGGCGTTCGCCACGGATTTCTCAAACCCTTCGCACGACACCTCGATGCGATAAGTTCCAGGCTGAAGCAGAGGGATTTGATACGTTCCGTCAGTGTTCGTGGCAATAGTCTTCGTAAAACCACGATCTAGATTTGAGACCGTAATATTCGCTGCGGGAATGCCGGCGCCAGTCGGGTCGAGGACAATTCCTTTCAGCGTGGCGCTGGACACGTCAACCTGAGCAAGCGCCGATATGGATAGAGCTATAGCGGTAAGCACTAAAAGCAAAATGTGCAGAATTCGTTGGGACATATCAACCCCTTGGCCGGCGAAACGGGGCCGGCATAGCTGCGTGTGAATTGGAAAGCGGGATGGATCGGTTAGTATGATCGACCCCGAAAAAGCACTGCGGAAGGTTCGGGGTGCGAGTTTGCAACTGCGTTGCCGTTTGCCGAACGGAGGTAACCATTTTATTTCGTAATAGGAAGCGATGGGGGGCGGGAATTTGACGCA
>Ga0335082_10007544_pt1 | contig 11811 bp, 7 predicted proteins | sample Lox_Sample_41_FD_206718 | JGI IMG/M metagenome (GOLD analysis project Ga0335082, IMG submission 206718) | Soil microbial communities from Loxahatchee National Wildlife Refuge, Florida, United States - Lox_Sample_4.1 | ecosystem: Environmental > Terrestrial > Soil > Wetlands | place: USA: Florida...
GATCGACGGGATGGCGGTGCGGCGCACCACCGCGGCGCCGTACACGGTGGCCATCATGCTCGGGGGCACGCTGATGCTGACGCCGCCGGTGCTGGCCCGGTACGGAAGCCGCGGTGTCGCGGCGGCGTGGCGCGCGCACGCGTGGCGGGTCGTGGCGGCCGGCGCGCTGATGATGGTGGCGTACGCCCTCGTGCTGCGGGCCTACGCCGTCGCGCCGCTCGGCTACGCGGGCGCGGTGCGCGAAGTCGGCGTGGTGATCGCGGCGCTGGCGGGCTGGTTGTGGCTGGGCGAGCGCTTCGGCCCGCGCCGGGTGGCGGGAGCGGTCGCGGTGTTCGCCGGCATCCTGGTGCTGGCGTTCGCGACCTGAGGCCTTCCCCCTTGCGTGCGCCGCCGGTCCAGGGTGTATTGACCGTCGCCATCCAGAGCCCCACGTCTGCCGCGAGCCAACGTGCCAGCCGCACGGGAGGAAGCATGCGTCGGTTCTCGTTCACGTCCGCCCTGATCGCGTGTCTGGTCGTGCCGTCGGTCGCGGCGGCCCAGCGGCCCCGGCGGCCCGAGCCGGGGGCCAATGCGCCGGCCGCGGCGGGGGACTCCGCCGTCAGGACGATGTCGGCGTCCGACACCGTCCCGGATTCGTCGGTCACGATGCACACCGTCCGGGTGGGCGGCCAGACGATCCCGTACCGCGCGCTGGCCGGAACCCTGATCCTGAGGAACGACTCCGGCGCGCCGGTCGGGCGGCTGTACTACACGGCGTACACCCGCACCGACGTGCGCGACGCGAGCCAGCGGCCGCTGGCGTTCGTCTACAACGGGGGCCCCGGCTCGGCCTCGCTGTGGCTGCATATGGGTGCCTTCGGCCCGCAGCGGATCGTCACGACCGACGCCGCGCCCACGCCGCCGCCCCCGTATCGCGTCGAGGACAACGGCAACACCCTGCTCGACGTCACCGACATGGTGTTCGTGGATCCGGTCGGCACGGGCTTCAGCAAGCCGGTGGGGAAGGGCACGGGCAAGGACTTCTGGGGCATCGACCAGGACGCCCGGTCGCTGGCGCAGTTCGTCCGCCAGTACGTCACGCGCAACGGCCGGTGGAACTCGCCCAAGTACCTGATCGGCGAGAGCTACGGCACCACGCGCTCGGCGGTGCTGGTCAACCTGCTGCAGGGCGACGAGGGGATGGACTTCAACGGCGTCGTCCTGATCTCGAACGTGCTCGACTTCGAGACGCTGAACTTCGCGTCGGGCCACGACGTCTCCTACGTGCTCTACCTGCCGAGCTACGCGGCGGTGGCGGCGTACCATCACGTGATCCCGCAGCCGGCCAACCTGGCGGCGTTCATCGACACGGTGCGCCAGTTCGCCGCCGGCGCGTACGCCGACGCGCTGGCGAAGGGCACGGCGCTCGGCGCCGCGGAGCGCGCCGACGTGCTGCGGCGGCTCTCGGCCTACACGGGGCTCGACACCGGCTACCTCGACAAGGCGAACCTGCGGGTTACGCTGGGGCAGTACATGGCCGAGCTGCAGCGCGCGCACGGCCTGATCACGGGCCGCCTCGACGCGCGCTTCAGCGGGCCCGAGGCGGACCTGCTGGCGGAGAACGCGTACGAGGACCCGCAGTCGAACGCCATCTCCGGCGCGTTCACCGCCGCGATCAACGCCTACCTGCACGACCAGCTGAAGTACGGCGGCGATCAGCGCTACGTCACCGGCGGCGACGTGCGCTGGGACTGGAGCCGCGGCGGCCGGGGCCCGGGCGGCGGGGGCGGGTGGCGTGCGACGCCGTACGTCGGGGGCGACCTCGCGGATGCCCTCAGGTACAACCCCAACCTCCGGGTCCAGGTCGAGAACGGCTACTACGACCTCGCGACGCCGTTCTTCGCCACCGAGTACACCATGGACCACCTGGGCCTGAGGCCCGACCTGCGCGGCCACATCGAGCTCAAGTACTACGACGCCGGCCACATGATGTACCTCTACCCGCCGGCGCTGGCGCAGCTCAAGACCAACATCGCGCAGTTCATCGGCGCCACCAGCCGCGCGCCGTAGCGCCCACCTCAGCGACGGGTGCCGCGCCGCGAGACGACGACGGCCGGGACGCCACGCGCCCCGGCCGTCGTGCGTTCGGGACCGGCTGGCGCTACCGCATGCCGGCCGGCGCCTTCACCGGCGGCGCCGGACGCGGCGGCAGCCGGCGCGGGTGCTCCCGCATCTCCCGCAGCACCTCCGCGACGCCGCGCTCGAGCTGCGGGTCGCGGCCGGCGATGACACTCGCCGGGTCGTTCTCCACCACGATGTCGGGATCCACGCCGTGGCCCTCGATGATCCAGCGGCCGTCGGCGCTGGCGAACCCGAACTCCGGGACGTTGACGTTGCCGCCGTCCAAGAGCGGCCCGTGGCCGGTGATCCCGATGACGCCGCCCCAGGAGCGCTTGCCGATCAGGGGGCCGAGCCCGGCCTGCTTGAACATCGCCGGGAAGATGTCGCCGTCGGAGGCCGAGGTCTCGTTCAAGAGCGCGACCAGGGAGCCGTGGAAGATCGGCCCGTTGGGGTAGGTGCCGGCGAACTCGTTGTCGCGCGAGAACCGCGTGGCCAGCAGCTGCTGGCTCAGCCGCGCGATGATCATCGAGGAGACGTTGCCCCCGCCGTTGCCGCGGTCGTCGACGACCAGCCCCTCCATCCGGATCTGCGGGTAGTACCACTTGATGAACTCGGCGATGCCGTCGGCACCCATGTCGGGCAGGTGCAGGTACCCGACGGTGCCGTGGGTCAGCGAGTCCACCCGGCGCCGGTTGGCGGCGACCCAGTCGTAGTAGACCAGGTTGGTCTCGCTGCCGACGGGTTGGTAGGTGACCTGCCGCGCGCCGTCGGCGGTGGGCCGCGCGTTGAGCGTGAGCGTGACGGGGTGATCCGCCTTGTAGCGGAGCAGCCGGTACGGGTTCTCCGGCGCCTTCAGGTCCACGCCGTCGATGGCCAGCACGTAGTCGCCCACCCGCGCGTCCACGCCGATGGCGGTGAGCGGCGAGCGGTACGGCTCCTCGGCGTTGTCGCCCTCCATGATGGAGGCGATCCGGTAGCGTCCGGAGGCCGGGTCGAGCGCGAACCGCGCGCCGGGCAGGCCGACGGGCGGCCGGGCGGGCACGGCGCCGTAGTCGCCGCCGGAGATGTAGGTGTGCGAGTTGCTCAGCTCCGCGACCATCTCCTGCAGCACGAAGTCGAGATCGGAGCGGTGGCCGACGTACTGGAGCAGCGGCCGGTAGCGGTCGTGCAGCGCCTTCCAGTCGTACCCGTTCATGTTCGGCACGTAGAAGAAGTCGCGGTACCGCCGCCACACCTCCTCGAAGATCTCGGCCCACTCCTGCTGCGGCACGACGTCGGCCACGAGCCCCTCGGTGGACACGGTCTTTTTGGACGATGCGCCCTTGGCCGTGGCGTCGTACAGGTTGTACGCGCCGCCCTGGCGCACCAGGACCTTGGAGCCGTCGGGCGAGAGCGCGTAGCCGCCGACGTCCTCGGCGAGCGTCGTGGCCTTGCGGTCCTCGAAGCTGAAGGCCACGAGCGCCGAGTGCTCGTCGCTCGAGCGGCCGTAGTAGCCGGCCGGCGACCGCACGTAGAGCAGGTTCCCCTTCACGGCCACGAGGCCGCTGTAGTTGTCGGCGGGCACCGGCACCGGCGCGATGCGCCCGGCGAGACCGTCGAAATCGATGGCGACCGGCGTCGGCGCGCCCTTGGGTGCGGTCCGGGCGGTGTCGGCCGCCGGCGCGGCGTGCCGGCCGCGCGCCGGTGCCGGCGCGGGAGCCGCCGCCGTCGTATCCGGCTTCACCTCGTCGCTCTGCGGCGGGAACGGCGGCGGCACGTCCTTGCGGAGCGCCAGCGCGAAGATGCCGGTGGTGCGGTTGCCCGCGAAGTCCCACTCGAGCGAGCTGATCTGCGGGTGGTACTCGCGGTCGCTGAGGAAGAACAGGTACTTGCCGTCCCGATCGAACACCGGCTCGTACGAGCCCGCCAGCGCGTCGGTCACCTGGTGCAGGACGCGATCGCCGAGACCCCACACATACACCGAGCGGAAGCCGCTCGCGTGGGCGAGGCTGAAGGCGAGCCAGCGGCTGTCCGGCGACCAGCTCTGGTCGTACATCGTGCCGCTGGAGTCGCGCGCCACTTCCGTGAGGCGCCTGGTCGCCAGCTCGAGCGCCCACAGGCGGCCGGACTTGTCGGCGAAGGCGAGGTACTTGCCGTCGGGCGACCACACCGGCGGGTAGCGCATCATGTCGCCGCCGGTGGTGAGCCGCTCCGGCGCGCCGGAGCCGTCCTGGTCCACCAGGTACAACTCCTCTTCACCGCTGCGGTCGGAGATGAAGGCGATCTTGCGCCCGTCCGGCGACCAGCGCGCGCCCTTGTCGTGCGCGTCGGAGCTGTGGGTGAGGTTGCGGGTCGGGCCGTGCTCGGCCGGCACGGTGAAGACGTCGCCGCGGGCGGTGAACAGCGCGCGGGTGCCGTTCGGGCTCAGCGCGAAGTCCTCGACGTAGCGTGACACCGACTGGTGGTGCGGCCGCGCCGCGAGCTGGTCGTCGGGCGCGACGATGTCGAGCTTGCGGTCGGAGTTGTCGTGCGTGTTGAAGACGTGCAGCTCGCCGTCGGATTCGTACACGATCTGCCCGGTCTCGTCGGCGCTCGGCCAGCGCACGTCCCAGGTCGTGCTGGTGGTGAGCTGGCGCAGGTCCGTGCCGTCCGGCAGGACCGTGTACAGGTTGAGCGTGCCCGAGCGGTCGGAGGCGAAGTAGACGCGGCCGCCGATCCACATCGGATCGCGGTCGGCGAACGGGTTGTCGGTGACGTTCTTCGCCGCGTGGGTCGCCAGGTCGAAGACCCACAGGTCCTGGGCCCAGCCTCCCTGGTAGCGCTTCCAGGCGCGGAAGTCGCGGAACAGGGGCGAGTAGACGACCTGCCGGCCGTCGGGCGAGACGTCGCCCGCGCCGGCCTGCGGCATCGGCAGCGCCGTCGGGAGGCCGCCCTCGAGCGGGACCGTGTACAGCCGGTTGTCGGCCAGGTCCCAGCCGTCGCGCAGCGAGCGGAACAGGATCGCCTTGCCGTCGGGCGTCCACCCGTACACCTGGTTGTCGTAGCCCCAGCGCGGCGGCAGCGGGCCCCTGGCCGGGTAGAAGGTCAGCTGGCGCGGCACGCCGCCGGTGGCCGGGATCACGTACACCTGCTCGTCGCCGTCGTACTGGCCGGTGAAGGCGATCCACTGCCCGTCGGGCGAGAACTTGGCGAACAGCTCGAGGCCCGGGTGCGCGGTCAGCCGCACCGCGGTGCCGCCGGTCGACGGGGCCGTCCACAGATCGCCCGCGTAGGTGAACACCACGCGGTCGCCGTGGATGTCCGGGTAGCGGAGCAGCCTGGTCTGGGCGGCGAGCGGCGCCGCGGCGACGAGGGCGGCGAGCGCCGCGAGGCGCAGCACACCTCGCACGGTACGGACGGTCAGGACCATCGGGTGGTCTCCTTGGACGTGGCTGGAACGGAGTGCCCGGTGCGGGGACGCCCGCGCGGGCGGCCTCGGGGGCAGGGCATGGACCTGCTGGTGTCTACGGCCGGCGGGGCCGGCCCGTTTCGATCCGGCCTACAGCCGCCGCATCGCGGGCGCGGCCGGGGTCAGGAAGAACTCGGCCCGCGCGGCGTGGGCGGGGAAGGCCTTCCGGTAGCCTTCGGCCCAGCGCTTCAGGAAGCCCTCGGCGTCGCGCACGGCCACCAGCGCCCAGACCGCGCCCCCGAAACCGCCGCCGAACGCGGAAGCCGCTGCCGCGCCCAGGGTGCGGGCGCCGGAGGCCAGGGCGATCGTCTCCGGGATCTGGTTCTTCAAGAGGCGCACCGCCCGCTCCATCGAGCGGTCCACCAGCGGGCCGATGCCCGTCACGTCGCCCGTCGCCAGCAGGTCGCCCACGGCGGGGATGATCTCGGCGTTCTCGACGTAGAACTGCTCGAACCGCTCCAGCAGCTCGGGTGTCGGCTCGAGCAGCCTGCGGAAGCGGGCGGGCGCGCCCGGCGATCCCTCGAGCGCGTCCGCGAGCCACAGGTCGTCGCGGCCGGTCGCCCCGCGCCACACCCGCATCACCTCGTCCACCAGGCGGGCGGCGCGGTTGTACTTCTCCTGGGCGGCGGCGTTCTTGTCCGCGACCACGCCGGTCACGCCCACCGCGAACGACCAGCCCGCGGGGAGCGGGAGGTTGCGCTCGTGGCGCACCGGGCAGAACGAGTACTGGCTCAGCTCGCCGGCCCGGCAGCACAGGATGGCGGTCTGATCCTCGCTGCCGCCGGCGAGCCCGACGCCGGTGTCGCCCCGCAGCGTGCCGAAGGTGCGGCCGTTCTCGACCGTGCCCAGGTAGCCGGCGAGGTCCTCCATCGTGCGGATGTTCGCTTCGTACTCGGGCCGGCGCTCGAGCGCATTCGCGTCGGCGAGGGCCACGTAGTAGCCGATGGAGACGGCGCTCGAGCTGCTCATCCCGGCCGCGAGCGGGAGGTCGCCGATCATGCCGACGTCCACGCCGGTCCAGCGGCCGGGGAAGTTGCGCGCCAGCCGCCGCGCCATGGTCATCGGGTAGTTGGACCAGTGGCCCGGCGCGGCCTTCACGTTCGGCTCGATCGCGAACTCGACGGTCTCGCCCAGGCGGGCGTCCGCGATCCGCATCCGGCCGTCGCCGCGCGGCGCGACGGCGAAGTACATCCCCCGCTCCGCCGCGCACAGCAGGCTCCGCCCGCCGGCGTAGTCGGTGTGCTTGCCGAGCACCTCGATGCGGCCGGGCACGAAGTAGCGGCGCACCTCCTCCGAGGTGCCGCCCAGGTGCTCGAGCGCTTCCTGCGCCCGCGCGATCAGCTGGTCCGAAGGCATGGTCTAGAGCTCCACCCGGACGCCTGCGAGGCGTCCGGTCACGTAGGCGACGTCGCCGCGGGCCGTGAGGTCGAGGACCGGGGCGCGGAACGCGAGCACCCGGAACCGCTCGCCCTCGCGCATCGCGTGCCGCACCGCGGCCTGGATCTCCAGCTCGCCGTTCGCCGACGGCGGGATCGCGCGGCAGGCGGCGAAGATCCGCGGGGTGAACATCCAGCAGTTCATGCTGATCAGCGCGTCGTCGTCCGGCTTCAGCGCGGTCTCGCCGGGCTCGACGAGCCGCGAAGCGTAGCCGGCGGCGTCCCGCTCGACGATGGGGAAGCCGGCGACGCGGTCCGGGAGCAGGTTGCCCTCGCTCACCAGCGCCCGGCGCCAGAACCCGGCGATGCCCGCCCCCCCGGCTTCGCGCAGTCCGCGGTACGCCTCGAGGGGGTAGTAGTTGTCCGAGTTGATGACCAGGAACCGGTCGGGCCCGGCGAATGCCTCCGCGGCCAGCACCGCGTCGGCGGTGCCGCGCGGCTGGTCCTGGATCGCGAAGGCGATGCGGATCCGCTTCGGCGTCACGTCGCGCTCGAAGTGCTCGCGCACCGCCGGCCGGTCGGGGCCGATCACGAGGCAGATCTCGTCGTAGCCCGCATCGGCCAGCGCGCTCAGCACGTAGTGCACGAACGGCCGGCCGGCGAGCGGCATCAGCACCTTGAGGCCCGCGGCGGCGGTCGCGGCCTGCCTCGGGTCGAGGCCGGCGGCGGCGTCGTCCTGGCGCATCCTGGTGCCGAGGCCGCGGGCGAGGATCACCGCCTTGCGTGCTGGCGCGTTCACGGGCGGGAAACTTACCGGCCGCCTGGACCGGCGGAAGTGCCGTCGCCCGGGCGTCCGCGCCCGGTCGTGAGGATCATTCCCGACATGCCCGCCGTGGTGGTGCACAATCCGTGCGCGCGTATCTTGAGCGCATGACCGACCGCCGGGAGTTCGTGTCTTCGCTCGTCGCGGCGGGCGTGGCCGCGCGCCTGCCGTCATCGCGCGCCTTGGGGGGCGGGGCAGGGTGGCCTTCTGCCTTGCCGTCTGCCGACCAGAGGCACTGGCAGGATCTGGAACTGGGGATGTTCGTCCACTTCGCGCCGAACACGTGGCAGGACCGCGAGTACGACGACCGCTCGACGCCGCCGTCGTCCCTCAATCCCGACATCGACACCGACCAGTGGGCGAGCGTCGCCCGCGACCTCGGCGCCAGGTACGTGGTGATGGTCGCCAAGCACGTGGGCGGCTTCTGCATGTGGCAGACGCACACGACGGAGTACGGCATCCGCACCACGCCGTGGAGGGGCGGGAAAGGCGACGTGATGGCGGACCTGGCCGCCTCGTGCCGGCGGGCCGGGCTCGGCCTGGGCGTCTACCTCTCGCCGCGCGACGACACCTTCGGAGCCGCCAACGGCGGCCGGTGCGCGACGCCCGAGCGGCAGCGCGCGTACAACCGGCTCTACCGGGCGCAGCTCACCGAGCTGCTGACGCGCTACGGCGAGCTGGTGGAGGTCTGGTTCGACGGGAGCATCGTCGTGCCGGTCGGCGACATCCTCGGGGCCCACGCGCCGCACGCTGCCGTGTTCCAGGGGCCGCACGCCACCATCCGGTGGGTGGGGAACGAGGACGGCTTCGCGCCCTACCCGTGCTGGAACGCGCTCCCGCGCCGCGCCGCGGCGACGGGCGAGGCGACGGCGAAGGACGGCGACCCCGACGGCGATGCGTGGCTGCCCAACGAGGTGGACGTCTCGATCCGCCGGCCGAACTGGTTCTGGAGCACGACGGACCAGGTCAACCTGTTGTCTCTCGACACCCTGCTCGACATCTACTACCGCTCGGTCGGCCGCGGCGCACAGCTGCTGCTCAATCTGCCACCCGACCGGACCGGCCACATTCCCGCGGCGGACGCGGCGCGCGCGAAGGCCTTCGGCGACGAGGTGCGGCGGCGGTTCGTGACGCCGCTGGCCGAGCGCGCCGGCACCGGCCGCGAGGTGGTGCTGCGCCTGCCGGCGCCGGCGCTCGTGGATCACGTGGTGATCGAGGAGGACCTCACCGGCGGCGAGCGGGTGCGCGAGTACTGGCTCGAGGGTCTGGCCGGAGGGCAGTGGGTCACGCTCGGCACCGGCACGGCGATCGGCCACAAGCGCATCCAGCCGGTGCCGCCCCTGCGGCTCGGGGCCGTGCGCCTCGCCGTCACGCGCAGCGCGGCGCCGGCGAGGATCAGGCGCCTGGCGGCGTACGCCACCGGCGCCGTGCCTCCCCCCTCCTGGAACGACCCCGGGCCGCGCTGAGCGGCCTCGGAACGACCTGGCCGGCTGAGGCCGGCCCGGACGCGCCCGCTCTCCCGCCGAGCCGGCGCCGGCCCCCGCCCCCCGCCGCCGGGTTGCGCTGAAACCCCCGCCGGGGTACCGTCGTATGGGAATCCCATAGGACAACCCGAGGTGGCGGACATGACCGAGATCGATCGGGCGCAACGGACCGCCGCGCGCGTCGCGGGCCTGGCGTACCTGCTGGCCACCGCGGTCGTCGTGGTCGGAAACTTCGCCCTGCGCGGCCGGCTCCTGGTGGCCGGCGATCCGGCGGCGACGATGCGCAACATCGCGGCGGGTGAGCGCCTGTTCCGGGCCAGCCTCGCGTTCGATCTCTCATACTGCGTCGGCGTGGTCGTGGTGGTCGCAGCGCTCTACGTGGTGCTGAGGCCCGTCGGCCCGCACCTCGCCCTCCAGGCCGCGGTGGGGCGATTCGTGCACGGCCTCTCCTACTTTCTCATCGCCCTCACCCTGTTCGCCGTGCTGCACCTCTCGGCGAGCCCCGACCCCGGGCACCGGTTCGGGCCGGAGCCCGCGCAGGCGCTGGTCCAGCTCCTCAGGACCGGGAGCGGCGACCTCTACTATGCCGGCCTGCTGTTCTGGGCGCTCGCGGCCACGGCGTGCTTCCGGCTCTGGCACAAGTCGCGGTACGTCCCGGCGGGGCTGGCGCTGGTCGGCCTGGTCGCCTCGGCGTGGTGCGTCCTGTGCACGGTCTGGTACATCGTCAATCCCGGGTTCACGGACGCGGTGAATCTGTGGTGGTTCGATTCGCCGATGGTCCTGTGCGAGATCGCGGTCGCCGTGTGGCTGATTGTCCGGGGGCTGCCCGCGCCGGCCGCCGTCCGGGCCTGAGGGCGGTCCATGGGCGACCGACTCGACGTCCAGCAGGGCACGCTCGCCCTGATGATCCTCCGGACCCTCGAGGTCCTGGGCCCGCTCCACGGTTACGGCATCGCGCGCCGCATCGAGGAGACGAGCCGGAACCGTCTCACCCTGAACTACGGCACGCTCTACCCGGCCCTGCTCAAGCTCGAGCAGGAGGGCTTCGTCTCCCACGAATGGCGGAAGTCGGAGCACAACCGCCGCGCCAAGTACTACGCCCTGACCGCCGCCGGCAGGCGCCAGGTGGCGCGCGAGGCGCAGGAGTGGCACCGGACGGCGGACCTGATCGCCGCGTTCCTCGCCCCGCGCCTGGAGGCGCCATGAAGACCGTTCGCGCCCTGTTCGTCCGCGTCGCAGGCCTGCTCGGTGCTTCCCGGGCCGACGCGGAGCTGCGCGAGGAGCTGGAATCGCACCTGGCGATGGAGACCGAGGAGAACCTGCGCCGCGGCTTCTTGCCGGCGGAAGCGCGCCGGCGGGCCCTGATCGCCTCTGGCGGCCTCACGCAGGCGACGGAGGCGGTGCGCGACCGGCGCGGGCTGCCGTGGATCGAGCACCTCGCTGCCGACGTGCGGTACGCATGGCGCACGCTCGGCCGGAGTCCGGGCTTCACCGCCGTGGTCGTGACCACGCTCGCGCTCGGCATCGGCGCCAACACCGCGATCTTCAGCGTCGTCCGCGGCGTGCTGCTCAAGCCGCTGCCGAACCGCGACGGCGACCGGCTCGTCTACCTGCGCCATTCTGCGGACGGCCCCGCGAGCCAGAACATCGAGTTCTCGGTGCCCGAGGTGGGCGACTTCCGCGCGGGCGCGCCGGCGTTCTCGGGGATCGCGGAGTTCTGTCCGTTCTTCGCCACGCTCCAGGGCGACGAAGGCGCGACCCGGGTCCAGACGGGGCTGGTGACCGGTAACTACTTCGAGGTCATGGGTCTTTCGCCCGTGCTCGGCCGCCTCACGACGTCCGCCAACGACGGACCGGGCGTCCCGCCGGTCGCCGTGCTGCCGTACGACTTCTGGGTCCGGCACTTCGGGGCCGACAGCGCCATCGTCGGCAAGACCCTGCGGGTGGACGGCAACGTGGTGACGATCATCGGCGTGCTCCAGCCGGCGCCGTCGTTCCCCGAGCGCGTGGACGTATGGATGAACATGGTGGTGAGCCCGCACCACCTGAGCGCCCAGATGGTGCAGGACCGGGTGCACCGGATGACCGAGATCGTGGGGCGGCTCAAGCCCGGTGCGACACTCGACCGGGCGCGCGCCGAGGTCCTGGCGGTGGACCAGCGGACGCAGCGCGACAACCCCGGCATCTACGACCCGACCCAGCACTACCGTGTCAGCGTGGTGCCCTTCAAGCAGGCCATCGGCCAGCGCGCGAGCCTGACGCTGTGGCTGCTGATGGCGGCCGCCGCGTTCGTCCTGGTCATCGCGTCCGCCAACGTCGGCAACCTGACGCTGATGCGGGGCGTGCGGCGCGAGCCCGAGCTGGTGGCGCGCGCGGCGCTGGGCGCCGGCGCCGGCCGGCTGCGCCGCCTGCTGCTCGCCGAGAACCTGCTGCTCGCCGTGGTGGGCGCCGCGCTCGGCGTGGTCCTCGCGGTTTTCGGCGTCCGGCTCCTGACCGCGCTGGTCGCGCGCACATCACCACGGGCCGACGAGATCCACATCGACTGGATGGTGCTGGGGTTCACCTTCGGCGTGGCCGTCCTGCTGGCGCTGGCGCTGTCGT
>Ga0335082_10007545_pt1 | contig 11811 bp, 10 predicted proteins | sample Lox_Sample_41_FD_206718 | JGI IMG/M metagenome (GOLD analysis project Ga0335082, IMG submission 206718) | Soil microbial communities from Loxahatchee National Wildlife Refuge, Florida, United States - Lox_Sample_4.1 | ecosystem: Environmental > Terrestrial > Soil > Wetlands | place: USA...
AGAAGATCGAGGCCTGCGCCACCTGCCATTCCGTGCACAAGCCGCTGCAGATCACGTACGGCAAGGACACTCCCGCGAACAGCTGCGGTGCCTGCCATTCCAAGGTCTACGCCAAGTGGTCGAAGACCCCGAGCCGGCACGGCAAGGTCAACTGCGCCACGTGCCACAAGGAGAAGCACCGCTACGTGCCGAAATGCAGCGAGTGCCATCCCACGGTCCACTGGAAGGACCTCATGAAGCAGTACCCCAACTGCCTCAGCTGCCATATCGACGTTCACGACCCGCCGGCCAAGGGGAAGTAGGCGGATACTCTCCGCAGGACAGCGGAAAACAACAGGAGAAGGGACAGGCACAACAGCCTGTCCCTTCTTTCTTTTCCCGGTGTGCCCGGCCCGAAATCCGGTTGCGGACTGTTCCGGCCCAAAACCCGAGAGGCTGGACTTTCGGATGTTTGGTGATATTTTGTTAATACTGCATGCCCTCTCCGCCGTTTCGGCCTGAATGGGAGAATCACGTGCGCTTCATGGGAATCAGGTTCAAGCTGTCGCTCATATCGTTTCTCCTCGTATCTGCGGTCATCCTCGTGGCATCATTCATCTTCATGGGGATCATGGACTCTTTTCTCCTGGCGGAACTCGTCAAGCGCGGCTCGTCCTTGTCACGGGGAGCGGCGGATGTCGCGGGCTACAGCATGCTTGCCCGCGACCGGCTCTCCCTCGACAACCTGGTCGCCAAGATCAGGGAGCGTCAGGAGGATATCCGCTACGTTGCCGTTGTGGACCGGGATGGGACGATCACGGCCCACAGCGACATGAGGAAAAGCGGGACGAAATTCGTGCCGGCGGACGGGGTCGTGATCAGCAGGGAGCCGGATGGCTCCCGGGTTTCCCGGATAGACCGCAGCGGCGGGTCGTCCTACGAGTTCAGTACCCCTGTCGTCTTCGCCAATCGGGAGATCGGCCGGTTCTACCTGGCCATCGACAGCGGGGTCCTGACCGCTGCACAAGCCGCCGCGCGTCGGAAGATCGCGTTCGCCGCAGCGGTGATCCTCTTCATCGCCGTGCTGGGCACCTATCACATCGGCCGGATTTTCACCGCTCCCATCAAGCAGCTGAGCGACGGGGTCTCCCTCCTGAAATCCGGCCGGTACCTGGGAAAAATCAGGGTCACCCTCCATGACGAAATCGGGGACCTCACCCGCAACTTCAACGACATGGCCCACGTCATCACGATGCAGCAGGCGAAGCTCGAAGAATACGCCCGGGGACTGGAAGAATCGTACCTCTCCACCGTCAAGATCCTGGCCACGTCCATCGATGCGCGGGACGACTATACCCTGCAGCATTCGGCCCGGGTCGCCGCTCTCTCCCTCATGGTCGGTGAGGAACTGGGCCTCGGCGACAACGAGCAGCGGGAGCTGGAAGTGGCCGCCCTGGTCCACGACCTGGGAAAGATCCGCATTCCCGACCAGATCCTGAAAAAGGCCGGCCCGTTGAGCCGGGACGAACTGCAGCGCATCAAGCAGCACCCCCGTGACGGCGCGGAGATCCTCGACCATTCCCGGGCGCTGCGCCGGTTCATCCCGGCGGTCCTCTACCATCACGAATGGTACAACGGCCAGGGATACCTGGAAGGGCTCAAGGGAGACGACATCCCGCTCTTCGCCTCCATCATCGCCATTGCCGACGCCTACGACGCCATGACCACATCGCGCACGTACCGCGTGGGTCGGCCGACCGAAACGGCGGTCCAGGAGATCGTCCGGTGCCGCGGCACGCAGTTCAATCCGTTTGTAGTCGATGTCTTTGTCGCAGCGCTGGCACGGCGCAGCGACATCCCGTCGCTCACCGTTCTCGGTGCGATGGCATGAGACGGGCTACGGGCCTGGGCGTTCTGCTGCTGGCGCTTGCGGGGCTGGCGGGTTGCGCTACCCGGGAGAAGACCGTCAAGCCTTCCGGCGAAATCACCGCCGAGCAGCGCCAGAAAATCCTCCACCGGAAAGTTGCCTCCCTGCTGGAAAAAAAGAGCTACCGGCGGGCGATCGAGCTCATGTGCGGCGAGAATCAGCCGGGGTATCCGGTCGCCGGCTTGGGGAGGGAATACGTCACGGCGGTCAACGGGCTGATAGCGACGGGAGAAGAATCCCTCTCCCGGGGGGAATGCGGCGCTGCCGGGCTCTCCTTCCGGTGGGCGCTCGATGCCTATCCGGCGGAGCCTTCGTTGCGGGAGAAGGTGGTGCGGGACCCGAAGCAGGTGAGGGGGATGATGGACGGCTGTTCGAACAGCCTGATGGAGCAGGGGCTCCTGGAATACCGACGGGGCAACCTGGAAAGCGCCATCAGGAAGTGGAAGGAAATCGTCGCCTTCGACCCCGGGAACAAGGAGGCGAAAAAATCGATCGAAACGGCAACCGCCCAGCTGCGGACGCTGCAGAATATGGAAAAATCCCGCCAGTGAGTGGGCGGATGGGGGTGTCCGCTTCCCGGGTCGAAGTCCACGGCCTCTCTCCGGGGCCGGCATTCACGGGCGTGCCGGCCAGGGCGCTCCCCTCAGTTCTTCAGGTCGATATCCCACGTATCTTTCCCGTTGGTCATGACGAGGTGCTTGAAACCGGCGCGACGCAACAGGCGCAGGACGTCGTTATTCCTGAGGATCTCATGGACCATCGGCCTGGAAACCGCAGTGGACTGGAGCTGGATCGTCGTATGGGAATCGCCGGTCGTGGTTGCCCGCACCTCCGCGTCCCTGCCCTGGAATTTCAGGACGAACTGGAGGGCAAAATTTCTTCTCTGCTCCGGGAGGAAATTGTTCCCCGCCGGCGGATCGGGGTTGGTGGTCTGGAGGTGGATCACGCGTGTCGTGCCCACACGGGACTCCTGATACTTCCTGTACCCCCAGGAGGCGGCGAGGAGAAAACAGGCCGCAATGATGAGAAGGGTTATCCAGTTCCCCCGTGCCGGCGTCATCGGCATACCTCCGAGCATCTGATGTGTTGATTCCCCATGGCGGATGCGTGCCGGTTGACACAGGGTGACCACGCGGGTATCATGGACGAAGAGTCATCTCCCCCAAAGGAAGTACCATGAGCACAGATGATGCGACCGTGAAGGACGCTCCCCCCCTCACGCCCCACGACACCCGCTATATCTTCGTCCTTCCCTTTTCCACCGACACGCCCCTGGCGCGGCGTTTCCTCGCCACCGACCGGGACGTGGTGGGGAACATCCGCTTCGGCAAGCTCCTGGAGACCCTCGACAAGGTGGCGGAGAACACCGCACTTGCCTACGTCAACCGGTTCCATCCCCAGGCCCGGGTGGTCACCGCCGCCATCGACAGCGTCGTGGTGCGGCACCCGGCCGACACGAAGCACGACCTCGTCTTCTCCGCGCAGCTGAACCACGTGGGGAAGTCCTCCGTGGAGGTCGGCATCCGGATCGAGCACCTGGGGCCGGGGTCGGGGCATGTGGCGTCCGCCTACTTCACCATGGTGGCCCGTTCCACCGAGGGGGGCCAGGCCCGCAGCCTCACCCTTCCTCCCCTGGACTACGTCCTGGAGATCGAGAAGAAGCGGTACGACAAGGCCAACCTCCGCCGCAAGGCGTACCGGGAGAGCCTGGCCAAGGCCGAGGAGATGCCCTCACTCGACGAGTACCTCCTCCTGAAGAATCTCCACCGGCAGCAGGAGGCCGAGGGGTTCAGCGGCATCCGCGCCGGCGACCTCGTCCTGCAGTCGACGCAGCGGGCCTATCCGGAACAGGAGAACGTGCCGAAGACCATCTTCGGCGGCTATCTCGTGAGAAGGGCCTATGAGCTGGCGGCCCTCGCCGCGGAGATGGTGGCCCCGGACCGGGTGGTGCCCTGTCAGGTGAACCGGATCAACTTCAACCAGCCGGTGCTCCTCGGCGACCAGCTGAAATTCACCGCGCGGGTCGTCTACACCGGCCGCACGACCATCACCGTCCAGTCGGACATCGAGCGCTTCGTCCGGGGGGGAGAGGACAAGGCGCTTTCCAACTCCTGCCTCTTCACCTTCCGCAATGTCGACGGCCGGATGGAGCCGCAGCCGGTGCCGTTCATCTACCCCGTCACCTACGCCGAGGACGCCCGTTTCCTCAACGCCTACCGCCAGCGGGTCGATTGAGCGGGCACCCGCTCACCCACCGAAAGGAGAATCGCCATGCAGCTCCGATGCAGTGCCGTCATGCTCTTCGTCGCCCTCTTCGCCGCCCTTCCCACCGGCGCCGAAACCGGGGCAAGCACCCCTGTGTCAGCCTCTCCCGCCATGAGCAAGCCCGACGCCTGCGCCGAACCGTCGATCCCGGCCCTGGCCGCCACCGATACCGCTATCCGCAAGGCTCTCCAGCCGGCTGACACCGGCTGCCCCAAGGTGGTGTTCCAGATCAACCAGGCCGGCGACGCCCCGACCATCCTGCGCTTCGTCACCAACTACCTGGCCGCCGAGCCGACGGCCAGGGTGGTGGTGGTCGGGTATGGCGGCGGGGTCGACTTCATGCTGAAGGGGGCCGTGGACGCGGCGGGGAAACCCTACGCCGACCAGGTGCAGGCGCTGGCAGCCAAGGGAGTGTCGTTCAGGGTCTGCAACAACACGCTGAAGGCGCGCACCCTGACTGCCGACGCGGTGATCCCGGCCGCCACCGTGGTGCCGGGCGCCGTCAACGAAATCATCCGCCTCCAGACCCGGGAGGGGTACGCCTACTTCCGGCACTGACCGGTCGGAGGCTGACGGAGAGGGGGCGAGGGTGCGAGCCGCCGGTCACGGTGCGTGGCCCTGTCGCTTCCTGCCGGCCCGCTTCGTACGGGGACTGATTCGGACCACGGGTCGTCTTCCCTGTTCGCTCCCCACAAGGTCGAAGCCGGCCGTAGCCCCGGCACCGCCCCATTATACGCCGCCACCTCCATTATTCAAGGTCGAATTCTCTCCCCGCGTTCCAGCGGCAGCTACCGCTGTTTTGCCCTGCCACCTCCCCTTTCGCCCCTTTTCTTTTCCTTTTTTTGTCATCGCACGACGACCGTTCGGCGTTATAATAGATGAAGGGAGAGGGAAATTAAGAGACCCGCGGCCGGCATCGGCGGGAGGAAGGGCTGGTGTCCGGCGGACCGTTCAGAGGGGTCGCAGAAAGAGCGTTCAACGCGGTGCGCACAGCGCACGCGTTGAGGAGTGACTCTACCATGAAAGCGCTGGTATTCAGGGAAATATGGCTGATCATCGCCGGCATCCTGATGCTGTCGCTTCCGGGGGGCCTGGCTGCCCGGACGGAAGGGGCGCAATCCGGCCCACCGCCGATAGCGCAGGCACTGGTCCGGGAAGGTGACTTTGCCGTGAGGCTGACGGCAGCCCTCGGACTGGGGAGCTACCAGAACGAAGCGGCAGCCGAGAGCAGGCTGGGGGATGTGGGGATCGTGCCGCGGAACGGCTGGATCGCCGACTACCCGGTCACTCCCGACATCGTGGGCGAGCTGGAAAAATCGGTGGGCGACGCCGCGGATGCGGGGAGGATCGCGCTGAGCAGGGACGAGGCCCTGGCGAAGCTGGCCGAGGTTAACGCCGGCGTGAACCTGGCCGTTACCTCATACGCGGGCGACCAGCGGAGCGAAGCGCCGCCGGCAGATGCGGCGGTCTATCCCGACCAGGCGGGGCTCGTCGACTACTACGCCTCGGTGGGGCCGCCGGTGGTGACGTACTATGCGCCGCCCCCCGACTACTCCTACCTCTACTCCTGGGTTCCGAGCCCGTTCTGGTGGACCGGCGTCTGGTTCTCCGGCTTCTTCGTCCTGAACGACTTCCACCGGCAGGTCTTCGTGGGGCATCAGCCATGCTTCGTCTCCAACCACTTCCATGACGTCGCGCATCACCGTGTGTTCCGCATCGACCCGGCGGGGCGTTTCCACGGTCAACCCTTTGTCGGTGCCGGTGGCTCCGGCGGCAAGAGGTTCGATCCGGCGGGTATGCCGCGGGGCGGGCAGCACTTCGCCACCGGCTCCCGGCCGCAGGGCAACCCGGCATTCCGCAACGGCGGCAGACCGGCTACCGTATCGTCTTCCGGCACGAGGACCACTCCGGCGATGTGGCACGGCGGCACGTGGGGCACAAGGACATTCAGCGGAAGCGGCGGGAGAATGGTGAGCCAGACCCACTCCGGCGGCAGCAGGATGAGCAGCCCGGCCTCCTTCGGCAGCGGCGGCAGGGGATGGGGTGGTGCGCTGCACACCAGCTTCGGCGGTTCTTCCGGCAGAAGCGGCGGCATGAGACGGTAACCGCTCACAGAAAGAGGAAGGGAAAAGGGGACAGGATGCTTTTTCGAATCGTCTTCGAAAAGTAGTCTGTCCCCTTTTACTTTATCGGCATTCTGTGAAAGAAATAATCATTCGGTACTGCTAAACATCCAGATGATAGCTGTTATCTGAGCTTAGATGCCTCGTTTTATGGCGAAAATTGGGGTCGTAAGACGCAAATTCTTTCTTCAGGACGCACAGGCCTTCCTTTTGCGCCTCGATTCTCCTAGAGGCTCCATTTCTCCTACAAAAACAAAATGCTCAGCCCAACAACAGGGGCTGTTTTTAACCTTCTACTACACGATTACGGCACGTTAGCTTGGTCCGACCCCAAAAATTTCCATTCTTTTTTTAAACATCTTCAAAGAGACTAGGTTGCCCGGAATCCCCAGTAGCTTTAGCGCGTTTAATCATCCAGTCCACAGATTCGTTTGTATTAACAGACATAAGATGCACATTGGGATGTTCTTGTGCAAAGACTCGGAAAATCTCATCAGCAAAACCTTGGCCGATTTCGTTCACGTCCTTAAAGTCAAGGACAACCTCTGTGAATTTTTCTACTCTGGTTAATACCCTTTTTGCTTGGGACCTTGAAACCATATTTTCGTCACCATATTTAGCCAGTTTTAGAGGAATAATAGTCTTATAAAAGCCAGGATGATCTATAGTAGCGTATTCCTCAAATATTGACTTTGTAGTCCTTGTGCTAGAAGTGTTAATTTCCATAACTACAGATGTTCCTTTATTTATTGGCTTTTCCTCTTCAAATAGCCAATCATGTGAAGTATGTGTGAAAATAAGCTTGTCAGACAAAATCCCAAACCTGTCAAACATTCGACTTGTGAAAAATATACCTTCTCCACTATGACGGGCTGGATCGGAAGTCAATTTCCCTTTGGCAAGTTCAAAAATTGCATGTCGTTCATCATCAAGGTTGAAGTCTTTGGCAATTTTACGAAATATTCCTATGCCATCATCGCTTACCCACATCTTCACATTGTAGGCGGTCAACTGCACACTCACTAATACAGTATTCCCGTTTGAATGTTCAATTGCATTGTTGAACATTTCCGTGAAACCATATTGACATATAGAAATAATGTTGCTTGGCAAGTCACCCAATAGCGGCCTTACAAAATCACGCCAAGGCAAATCCTCCGTAATGCCTGGGATGAGTTGGTAAATCTTCTCTTCTTCTGCAATGATGGCAAGCTTATAAGACACTCCCTTAGTTTGGCCGCTCTTCTCTAGCACGCCCTCTTTAATAAGTTGCTTAATATGTTTTTGTGCCGATTGCCGAGATATGCCAAACTGATCTGCTACTGATTGGGAAAGATGTTGCGATTGCCCTCCGGCAACCTTTCCGCAAATAAATTCTTTTGTGTCCAACTCATCCCCCAAAGGCTTTTTATTGTCAGCCAGATGCTAGATAATTGTAAGCATAACATGATTTATTTGTCAATAGATAGTTTACGATTAATTCTCAATGGGGGTATGAATATGACCGATATTAGTCGTTTGTGGAAGGCAACTCTAAAAAATTATTAATCTTTTTTTGATGTGTCAAAAATGATAATGCGAAAAATGTTTACGTTCGAGGCAGGGCCGGCACGAAAATGCAAGAGCCGTGTCGGTTGCTCCCGGCACGGCTCCAGTCTCCCCGCATCTGCGCTCACGATCGTCTACCCGGGGTCACCCGGCTAGGAGCTCATTCACCTTCTTCATCACCTCGAAGGCATCGGCCACGTAGAGGACATCGGCCTTCCCCTGGGCCCAGCCGCAGTTGGGGTCGGTGTTGATCGCCCGGCGCTCGGTGATGAAGCGCCACCCCACGGCGTGGGGCTCCTCGCCGTGACAGCAGGTGGCGAGCCCCTTGGGGTGGCGGGGGGTGGAGCCGGTCTGCCCCACCTGGTTGAGATGGCTCATGAAGGAGAGGACCGCCTCTCCCTCCACCGACTGGTCCACGAGGGACTTGCTGCTCCCCAGGGAGGCGTTCCCCTTGCGGAGGAAGTCGAGGATGAGGTCCTCGGCGTCCTTCAGGTGGAGCTGGCCGTCGCTCTGCTTCTTGGTCCAGCCGGCCCCGGCGACGAAGAGGAGCGGGGCGTCGGAGCGGATGGTCTGGGTCTTGACGGCCGGGGACTGGACCCCGACGACTTTCGTGCGGACCTGGGGGAGGGAGACCGCGACCGCCTCGACGGCGGCGGTGCCGGCAGCCCCCTGCCAAGCCGGGAAGACGCCGGCGTCCACCACGAGGAACCAGGGGCGCTGGCTCCGGGTGAGGGTGCCGACCATCCGCTGGCGGTAGTACCAGCGCTGCACCCGGACCGTCCCGTCTGCAACGTCCAGGCCGCTCACGTGGGTCTCGATGCGTCCCCCGAGGCGCTGGACCGCTCCGGGGAGCGAGCGGGAGAAGCGGGATGTGGTGGGGGCCACGACGATGGTGGCGCCCGATTGCCGCACCAGGGCCTCCACTGCGGCCGCGTCGGTGGCGTAGCGGGAGACGCTGAACTCCTCGCCGGTCACCGCCAGGAAGCGGGCGGCGCTGCAGGCGGCAACGACGTCGGCGGCCGGCTGGGTATCGCCGCCGACGAGGGCAACGGCGAGGGACGCGCCGGGGAGCTTCTCGGCGAGGCCGACGGCGGCGCTCAATGCCTCGCGGGCCGCGTTCGGCAGGGTTCCGTCAGCTTCCGTATGGGCAAGAAACAGGATTTTTTCCATCGAATTCCTCCTGAGAAAATGTGGTGCTTGTGGCGCTCCTCCGATCACCGGTCGCCGGTGACCGATTGCTGCCGGTTACCCCTTGAGCCACGCCACGATCTCGGCGGCGATTTCGTCCGACGAGAGGTCCTTGACGATGCGGGTCTCGCGCCGCTGGCTCGGGAGCTCGACGCCGAGGTAGCTCACCCCCTCGGCCCCCACCTTGGCCGGTTGGGCCTTCTGCAGGGCCGGCATGACGGTGCGCATGTTCACCATGCCGATCTGGGGGTTGTTGGGGGGCTCGGGGAGGTTCCCCGTGGCCCAGGCGAGGACCGCCGGGGAGCCGGCACAGGAGGAGACCAGGTACTGCCCCCCCTCGATCCTCTCCAGGACCTTGAGGGAGCCGTCCGCCTCGACGGTTAGCTCGTCCACGCCGAGGAACTGCTCGGTGATCCCCAGGTGCTCGCCCACCATCTGCATGGTCACCCCGGCGTCCCGGGAGGCGGAGGAGCAGCCGCCGAAGAGGAGGAGCCGGGAGCGGTCGAGGCCGGGAATCGCCGCGACGGCCCCGGCCAGTGCCTGCGCCACCTCGCAGGGATCGGTGAACCCGCCGGCCGGGCCGTCCAGGACCACCAGCTCGAAGGCGACCTTCTGGGCGATGGTCATCATCAGCTGCTGCAGTTTCGCCTTGGGGCCGAGGCTCACCAGCCAGACCTTGCTCCCCGGAGTCTTCTTCGCCAGGTTGGCCGCCTCGTAGAGGGCGTGGCCGGCCCAGGGGTCGAGGACCGCCGGGAGCATCAGCTCGTTCTTCAGGGCCGGGCCCGTGGGACTGTCGATGGGGGCAAGGGTCTGCAGGGGGTCGGGAACGATGCTCCCGCAGACGACGATGTGGAATCCTTCGCTCATGCCGTAATCTCCTCGTGTCGTATTTCTGCATGGGCGCAGCATGCTGCGTCCCTACGAATGATTTGGGTCCCCGGTCCCGAGTCCCGAGCCCCTGGTTTTCAATTCTCCGCCGAGTGCAGTCCTCCCGCTCCGGCGCGAAAGTCGATGTTGCACTGCTCGCCGCCGGGCTTGCGGGGCCGGGTGCAGTTCCACTGGCAGGCGCCGCAGTGGACGCACTTCTCCCGGTCGAACTGGGGCGTGCCCCCTCCTTCGCTGGCCGTGAGGGCCTGGCCGGAGCAGATCTCGACGCAGAGCTGGGGGGTGCAGCCGTCGCAAATCCGGGGGTCCGTGGCCACCACGTGGTCGGCGTAGCCGGCCGGCGCCTGGACCTTTCCCCCCAGGAGGAGGGCATCCTGCTGGGAGATGAGGAGCTTGCCGTCGAGGGGTATCTGGGGCCAGCCGAGGCGGTCCATGACGGCGTCGGCCAGCGACAGTCCCTTGGTGACGGCCTCCCGGCGCAGCGTGGCGATCTCCTCCTCCGCGATCCTCCCGCGGCAGTATTCCTCCAGGGAGGGGACCCGCTCGTAGGGGCGCTTGATGGCCGCGGAGACGTTCAGCTTGCCCCCGGTCATGCCGGCCAGGCCCATGCCGACAAAGCCGGTGAGGACCCCCCGCTGGAAGCCGTCCCGGGCCTGCCGGGCTACCTGCGCCTCCTGCTCCACCCACCCGGCGCGCCGGCGTCCCACGTAGGCGGTCTCCAGGTTCTCCCGGGTGAAGGGGAGGCCCCCCTTCAGGAGCTCCACCACCCCTTCCGCCAGCTGCACGCCGGTGGCCCACGCCTCGTCCACGCCGGAGCCGGTCAGGACGTTGGTGCTCCCCGACCCTTCGCCGATGCGGGCGTAGCCGTTGCCGGCAAGGTACGGCTCCCCCCGCTTCCCCGACTCCTGCAGGGACTTGGCCCCCCAGGAGCGGAGCGTCCCTCCCTCCAGGTGCTGCCAGATGGCGGGGTGGGTCATCCAGTGCTGCAGGTAGCGGTAGCTGGTGCGGACCGGGGAGTCGAACCAGGAGGGGACGAAGATCCCGAGGGAGGCGACCCGGTCGGGGTAGACGTAGAGGAAGCCGAAGATCTCCGGCTCCGGGTACCCCATGGTATGGATGACGGTGCCGGCGGGAAGGCGGGAGCTCTCCGGGAGCTCCACCACCATCTTCATGCCGACGGCCCACTCCCGCTGGTGGTTCCCGGCGGGAAGGCCGAAATGCCGGTCGAGGGCCTGCCCCACCGGGCCGACCGGGCCGTCAGCCACCACGGTGAGGGCCGCCCTGATGTCCATCCCCGGAAGGAACCCGGCCGCCGGAGAGCCGTCCCGGTTCGCCCCCTGGTCAGCGAGCCGAATGCCGGTCACCCGGTTTCCCTCGATGAGGGGGGCTGCGACCGGCATCCCCGGCCAGACCTGCACCAGGCCCGAGGCCATGAGCTGGGAGCCGACCCACTGGCAGAACTGGCCGATGGAGAATACGTAGCCGTCCCCTTTGTGGAGGAAGGGAGGGATGTAGGGGAGCTCGCAGGCCCCGTTCTTCGTGCCGAGGAGGCGGACGAGACGGTCGAGGGCCTTCACCCCGAGGGAGCGGCGGCTGGCGCCGACCGGGTCGAGGAGGTAGAGGACCTTTTCGTTGCTGACCGGGGCGGCCAGGGGAATCTCAGCGGGGTTCAGGTCGGGGAAGCTGGCGCGGATGCTCCGCGCCCGGGTAACGACGCCGGAGACGCCGAAGCTGATGTCGTCGGCCCGCTCGTAGCACAGCACCTGGAGAGGCATGCCGGGCATGACGCCGCTCTCCAGGAGCGGCGCGCCGCTGTCGTCCACCATCGCCCGGGAGAGAGTCGTGAGGAACCCCCCCATGGCCGGCCCGAAGCCGACGCAGGCGATATCCACGTCC
>Ga0335082_10007547_pt1 | contig 11809 bp, 9 predicted proteins | sample Lox_Sample_41_FD_206718 | JGI IMG/M metagenome (GOLD analysis project Ga0335082, IMG submission 206718) | Soil microbial communities from Loxahatchee National Wildlife Refuge, Florida, United States - Lox_Sample_4.1 | ecosystem: Environmental > Terrestrial > Soil > Wetlands | place: USA: Florida...
TGCCCGGCATTCGCCGCGTGATGGCGAACAATCCGGGGCCGTTCACCTTCAAGGGCACGATGAGCTACATCATCGGCAAAGGCCGCGTCGCCGTCGTCGATCCGGGTCCGGCCGACGACCGTCATATCGCGGCGCTGCTCGAGGCCGTGCGCAACGAGACGGTGGCGGCGATCTTCGTCACCCACACCCATCGCGACCATTCGCCGGCGGTGCCGGCGGTCAAGCGTGCGACCGGCGCCACCGTCTACGCCGAAGGTCCGCACCGCGCCGCGCGTCCGCTGCATATCGGCGAGCACAACCCGCTCGATTCCAGCGGCGACCGCGACTTCAAGCCCGATGTTGCGCTCAAGGACGGCGAGGTCGTCGCCGGCGACGGCTGGACCATCGAAGCGGTGACGACACCCGGCCACACCGCCAACCACATGGCCTACGCCTTCAAGGAGAAGAACGCGCTGTTCGCCGGCGACCACGTCATGGGCTGGGCCACCTCGATCGTGGCGCCGCCCGACGGCGCCATGAGCGACTACATGGCCTCGCTCAACAAGCTCGCCAAGCGCAGCGAGGCGACCTATTTCCCGGGCCACGGTCCCGCGATCCGCGACGCGTCGCGTTTCGTCAACTACTACATCCTGCACCGCAAGGCGCGCGAGGCCTCGATCCTACATCGCTTGGCCAAGGGCGAGGCCGATATCCCATCGATCGTGCGCGCGGTCTATATCGGCATCGATCCGCGCCTGACCGGCGCGGCCGGCCTGTCGGTGCTCGCGCACATGGAAGATCTGGTTGCGCGCGGCATGGTCGCGACCGACGGCGCGCCGGCGATCGACGGGCTCTACAGGCTGGCCGAATAGCCGCCGGCGCGGCGTCAGCGTTTCGGCTGCCGTTTCGGCGGCGGCGGCTTTTGCACCGGCTCCGGCCGCGGCGCGGGAGCGGCGCCGACCGCATCATCGATATCCTCGAGCAGGCTGCGGATGCGCGCGGCGTTGGTGCCGAGATCGGAGACGCCGTAACGCGAGGCCGAACGCATATCGATGCGCGCGCCCTCGCTGGTCGGCGTGATGCGGATCGCAATGTCGTCGCGAAAACCCATGATCGGCGTGCGCGCCGTCGCTTCGATCACGGCATCGCGCCGGCTGCCGACCGGCGGGCGCGCTTCGGCGACGGGCCATTTGCGCTTGGTCACCAACGCGAGCGTGACGTCATAGGCGACACGGACCGGCGCGGTCACCTGCAGCGGCACGATATCGGGATAGGCTTCCGCCTGTTTTCGGGCGGTCGCGGCGCCCGGATAGGCGACGCGGTCGGCCGGCCGCAGCCGCGCCAAAAAGTCGAAACGCGGCGGGTTGTCCGGGTCGGTGGTGATGTCGGAAATCGGTGGCAGCTTGGCCGCGCGATAGCCGAGATAGGCGGGATAGGCCAGCAGCAGCACACCCAGCATCAGCCCCGACAACGCCGCGCCGAGGCCGGATTTGCCTTGCCGCCAGATGACGACGAAGGCCGCGAACGCGAGCAGGATCGAGAGCGCGGCGAACACCAAGGCGGCGCCGAAGGTTGCCAGCGCCGGCTCGATCTCCAGGATGTTGGAGCGCACGATGAGAATGGACAGCGCGGCGACCGCAAGGGCGAACAGCGCCAGCCGCCGCGACCACGCGGCCAGCCGCGACATCGGCTCGTCGATCAGATGCAGTCGTCGTGCCATGCGTTCTCCTCGGGCCGCCATCGGCGGCGGACAGGGATAACGACAAGCGCGCAGGCGGGCAATGACCCCTCCGGCTTTCGCCGGAGGGCGATTGTCTAAGGATAATCTTGGCCGCCGCTAGGCGACCATCTGCGCCAGTGTCAGCGGCGTCTCGAGCCGCGCGCGGATGGCTTCCCCGGACATCGGGCGGCCGAACAGAAAGCCCTGGCCCTCGTGGCAGCCGTGCGACGCGGCCAGTTTCATCTGCTCTCGCGTTTCGATGCCTTCGGCGACCACGATCTTGTCGAGGCCGGCGCCGAGGTTCGCCACCGCGCCGATGATCGCCTTGGCGCCGCGTTCGTCGCCGAGGTCGCAGATGAACGACTGGTCGATCTTGATCTTGTGAAACGGGTACTTGCGCAGGTAGTTGAGCGAGGAATAGCCGGTGCCGAAGTCGTCGAGCGACAGCCCGACGCCGAGGTTGTTGAGCTGCTGCATGGTGGACAGCGTCCCCTCGTTGTCCTCGAGCAGCAGCCGCTCGGTGACTTCGAGCTCGAGCCGCTGCGGCGACAATCCGGACTTCGCCAGCGCCGTCACCACCTGCAAGGCGAGCCCGCGGTCGCGGAATTGCACCGGCGACAGGTTGACGGCAACCTTGATGCCGTGCGGCCAGTTCGCCGCCTCGCTGCAGGCCTTGAGCAAGGCCCACTCGCCGAGCGCGATGATCAGGCCAGTTTCCTCGGCGACCGGGATGAATACCGCCGGCGGCACCTCGCCGCGCACCGGGTGCGTCCAGCGCATGAGCGCCTCGCAGGTCGTCACGCGGCCGGTGCGCAGATCGACCAGCGGCTGGTAGTTCAGGCGGAACTGCTCGGTGCCCAGCGCGTCGCGCAGGTCGAGCTCGAGCGCGCGGCGTTCCTGCACCGCCGCCTCCATGTCCATGGCGAAGAACCGGTGGCTGCCGCCGCCGCCGTTCTTGGCCGAATAAAGCGCCATGTCGGCTTTCTTCAACAGCTCGTCGGCGTTGACGCCGTCGATCGGCGCCATGGCGATGCCGATCGAAGCGCCGATGTCGATACGGTGGCCGTCGATCTCGAACGGCTCCTTCAGCGTGCGCGCGATGCGTTTGGCCAGCCACTCAGCATCCTGCCGGCGTTCGGTGACGGTCTGCAGCACCACGAATTCGTCGCCGCCGAAACGCGTGATCATGTCGCCCGGCTTGATGACGGCGCCCAGCCGGGACGCCACTTCCTTGAGCAGCTTGTCGCCGATCGGATGGCCGAGCGTGTCGTTGATCGACTTGAAGCGGTCGAGATCGATGAGATGGATTGTGAGCGGGCTTTGCCGCTCGTGCACGGTCGCCAAGATGCCGTTGATGCGCTCGCGGAACTGCGTGCGGTTGGCAAGACCGGTGAGCTCGTCGAACCTGGCGAGATGGGTGATGCGCTCCTGCGCGCGCTTGCGCTCGGTCACGTCTTCCAGGATCACGACCGAGCCGCCGTCCGCCATCATGCGCCGCGACACCGCGATGGTGCGGTCGCCGTCGAGCGAAGTGTGATACTGGCCGAATTTGTCCTCACGCAAGCCGTTCATCAGATCGGTCATGACTTGCTTGATGCTCGTGTTCCGGTGATTGCCGGCGCGGACGCTGTGGCGGGCGAGCTGCGAAATGCGCATGCCGACGCGCACCGGCGCTTTCTCCAGATGCAGCAGTTCGAGGAAACGTTCGTTCCACACCTGCAGGCGGTCCTGCCGATCGAGCATGCACAGCCCGTGCGACATGTTGTTGAGCGCGACGTCGAAGCGGTTGGCCTGCTCCTGGAAACGCGCCGCCAGCGCCGCCTCTTTGCGCGTCATGGTTAGCGCCTGGATGATGACGTCACGGATGTGCAGCGTGATGTCCATCATGCCGTAGATGAACAGCAGGATGACGAAGCCGAGCGCCTTGTGCACCCAGTCGGGGTAGAGCAGCAAAGCGACCGCCATCGGCAGCGTGCAGAAGGTGAGCTGGCCGACGGCGATGAACGGCCGGCCGGCATTGCGGCCGGAGATCGCCGCGGCGTAGCCGGTCGCGGTCGCGGTGACCGCCATCTGCAACGATGAATCCGCTGTCTGCGTGATCGTCAGCCAGCACAGCAGGCCGAGCAGGCCGGAGAAGCCCCAGGCGCCGAATTCGTAAACGCGTTCCCACAGCTTGGTGGCGGCGATGTCCTCGCTCTTCTTGGACTTTGCGTAAAGCACCGCGGAGGCGACGCGCAGCATGCCGACCGCGAATATCGCGATCGAGCAGGCCATCAGCCAATTGTTGCCCACGCGCAACGCAACCGCCGCACCGATGATCGAGCAGGCGATGGCGCCGACGATCAACGAGGCGAGCGGAGCGAAAAGCGACTCGATCAGCGCCGCACGAATATCGCTGGCGAGCCCCGCATCCGTCTTGCGGGTTTCGATGAGCCTCTTGATAAGCATTTGACCTGCGCAGCTTTTCCGACGCTTCCAAGGCTACCTTCCAATCTTCAACACGGTGCAAATCGATCGTTCGATCGGTGCGCGTGATGAACAAGTGGCAAATGCGGCGTTGCCCGATCGGATAAAATTGCTCGTAAAAATCGTTCGGCACCGCCGCCCATTTTTGGCGATTGAAACGTAGCGGGCTACCGCCTGTGCCGAAATGAAACGGGACGGCGCGCCCGCCGACTTGGCTTGTTGGTTAATTGCAGTTCCGTCGTGATTTTTCCGCGCGTTTTGCGCCGGTTCCGCGCTGCCGTGCGGCGGAAACATACCTGCCAAACATGGTTAACGGGTGATTGCAATTGTTGGGCACGCAACTTTCTGTTAGGGTAAACGAGTAGTAAACGTGGTGCCAGGAAATGCAAAGTATTGCGTTGTCTTACGCTTCGGCGCCGAGCCGGGCGTTGTCGTGGCCGCTACCTCAGATCGCGAAAGAGCCGGCCGCAACCCAAAATGACGCCAAATTGCTGGACCTGATGAGAGGCGCCGACGCCCGGCGCCTGTTCAAGCTGGAACAGCTCGAAGTGAACTGGGACGAAGACGCCGGCGCGCTATGGACCTTCATGCGTCCGCGTGGCCGCCCGGCCTATAACCCCGACTTCCTGGAAGACTTCCACGCTTGGCAGCGCGGCATCTCGGCGATGTTCGCCGAGCGGCCGGACGACCTGCGCTACCTGCTGCTCGGCTCGCGCACGCCGGGCGTGTTCAATCTCGGCGGCGACCTCAATCATTTTCTAAAAAAGATTCACGAGGGCGACCGGCAGGGGCTGATCGACTACGGCGAATCCTGCGTGCGCATCCTGCACCGGAACATGAATACGCTCGGCCTGCCGATGATCACCATCGGACTGGCGCAGGGCGATGCGCTCGGCGGCGGTTTCGAGTCGCTATTGTCGTTCAACGTCATCATCGCCGAACGCGGCGCCAAGTTCGGCTTCCCGGAGACCATGTTCGGTCTGTTTCCCGGCATGGGCGCCTATAGCCTGGTGGCGCGGCGCGTCGGCGCCGCCTTCGCTGAGGAAATGATGCTCACCGGCCGCATCTACAGCGCCGAAGAAATGAAGGAGATCGGCCTGGTGCACATGGTGTGCGAGCCGGGGCAGGGGATCGAGGCGGCGCGCGACTTCATGCAGAAGAACAAGCGCCGCCACGTCGGCGCCCGCGCGGTCTACAAAGCCGGCCACGTCGTCAACCCGGTCACGCTCGACGAACTCGACGCGATCGTGCAGATCTGGGCGGACTCCTGCCTGCAGCTGCGCGCGCGCGATCTCAAGGTTATGCAGCGCCTGGTCGCCGCCCAGGACAAGCTGCAATACACAACGCTGGCGGCGGAATAGGAAACGACCCACCCTCCAAACTGCGAACTGTCATGCCCGGCCCCCAAAGGCCGGGCATCGGCGTTTCGGGAACCGTTGCCGCGGCCGGGAACGACTTGGAACGACTTGGCCGCCATTGCGTTTGCTTCCCGCACAGGGGCCGAGGCCATGAACGACCGCGCGACAACGCAATTTTTCGGGCTCGGCCTGGGACTGATGATCGTTGCGGTGCTGCTGCTGAATGCGCTCGCCTACCGCTGAATGCGCTCGCCTACCGTTGAATCAGAACGACAGGCACTATCGCCGTTGCCGCTTGCGGCTCACTCCGCCGCCTGCACGCCGGGGAAGCGATAGTCCTTGAAGCGCTGGCGCAGCGTCATCTTCTGGATCTTGCCGGTCGCGGTGTGCGGGATTTCGTCGACGAAGGCGACGTCGTCCGGCATCCACCACTTGGCGGTCTTGCCCTGCATGAAGCCGAGGATGTCTTCCTTGGTCGCGACCTCGCCCTTCTTGAGCACGATCACCAGCAGCGGCCGCTCGTCCCATTTCGGATGCGCGACGCCGATTACCGCGGCCTCCGCCACCTTGGGATGGCCGACCGCGAGGTTTTCGAGATCGATCGAGGAAATCCACTCGCCGCCCGACTTGATGACGTCCTTGGAGCGGTCGGTGATCTGCATGTAGCCGTATTGGTCCATGGTGGCGACGTCGCCGGTGTCGAACCAGCCGTCCTTCTCGAACACCGGATCGTTGTCCACCTTGTAATAGGCGCGCGCCACCGCCGGCCCGCGCACCTTGAGCCGGCCGAAGGTCTTGCCGTCCCAGGGCAGCTCCTTGTTGTGGTCGTCGGTGATCTTCATCTCGACGCCGAACGGCGGATGGCCCTGCTTCATCTGCACATCGAGCCGCGCGTCCCCCTCGAGCGCGGCGTATTCCGGCTTCATGGTGCAGAGCGAGCCGAGCGGACTCATCTCGGTCATGCCCCAGGCATGCACCACCTCGACGCCGTAGACCTCCTGGAACGTCTTGGTCATCGCGCGCGGGCAGGCCGAGCCGCCGATCACCACGCGCCGCAGATAAGGCAGCTTGCCGCCGGTCTTTTCCAGGTCCTGCAGCAGCATCAGCCACACCGTCGGCACCGCGGCGGTGAAGCTCACCTTGTATGTGTCGAGCAGTTCGTAGATCGAGGCACCGTCCATCTTGGCGCCGGGCATCACCAGCGTGGCGCCGACCATCGGCGTCGAGAAGGCGAGCGACCAGCAATTGGCGTGGAACATTGGCACGACCGGCATCACCACGTCGCGCGAGGCTATGCCCTTGGAATCGGGCAGCGCCGCGATATAGGCGTGCAGCACGTTGGAGCGGTGCGAATAGAGCACGCCCTTCGGATTGCCGGTGGTGCCGGAGGTGTAGCACATGCCCGACGCGGTGTTCTCGTCGAACGCGGCCCACTGGAAATCGCCGTCGACCTCGGCGATCCAGTCTTCATAGGCGACCGCGTTCTTCAACGCGGTCTGCGGCATATGCGCGGCGTCGGTGAGCACGATGTAGCGCTCGATGGTCGGCAATTTGTCGGCGATCTTTTCCAGCAGCGGCACGAAAGTGAGGTCGGTGATCAGGATGCGGTCTTCGGCATGATTGACGATCCACACGATCTGGTCGGGAAACAGCCGCGGGTTGACGGTGTGGTAGATCGCGCCGATGCCGGTGATGCCGTACCAGCATTCGAGATGCCGCCACGTGTTCCAGGCGAGCGTCGCTACGCGGTCGCCGAGCTTGATGCCGTCCTTGCTGAGCCGCTGCGAGACCTTGAGCGCGCGGGCGCGGACGGTCGCGTAGTCGGTCTCGACGATCGGGCCTTCGATCGAGCGGGTGATCACCTTGCGCGGTCCGTGGAACTTGGCGGCGTGATCGATGATCTTGTGGATCAGCAGCGGCCAATCCTGCATCAGTCCGAGCATGGCATCCCTCTCCTCGTCTTACCGGCGCATGATCTTGTCCGAAAACCGGCATCCATCCGCGATCAAGCCGAGGACAGGCTTTTCGGGATCACGCGCTTGCTTTTTTGGGCCGGCGCCCCTCGCCAGCCGGTGCTAAGGTTAGCGGCCGGATCATCCGGCGCAAAGGGTCGTTGTCAGGTACGGGGAGTAGGCCGGTTTGGCTTCGTGGCGGTGCAAAATCGGTGCGGCGAAGGTTCTGACCATCGTCGCCGGCGTTCTTGCCTGCGGCGGCCTCGCCGTCGCCGAGGAGGTGCCGCTGCCGCGGCCCCGGCCGCCGATGTGGGTCGAACCGCTGACCTTCCGCGACGCCGCCGGTCCCGACTTCAACACCGCCGAGGTCACCGACAAGCCCACCGCCTGCGACCAGAGCCTGACGAAGATCGCCGTGTTCCAGCTGGTGCCGCGCCTGATCGGACCGGGCGAATGCGGCGGCCGCGACATGATCTCGCTCGAGGCGGTGTGGCTTGCCGACGGCGCGTATGTCGACATCAAGCCGGCGCCGGTGCTCACCTGCGGCATGGCGACGACCTTCGCCGGCTGGCTGCGCGACGACGTGGCGCCGCAAATAACGGCGCTCGCGTCCGAATTGCACGCCGTGGAGAACTACGACGACTACGAATGCCGCACGCGCAACCGTGTCATCGGCGCCAAGCCGAGCAACCACGGCACCGGCATTGCCATCGACGTGCGCTCGTTCGTGCTCGCCGACGGCCGTGTGCTCGGCCTGACCGACATGACGGTGTCGAAAGAACTACGGCTGGCCTTGCGCGCCAGCGCCTGCGCGCGCTTCTCGACGGTACTCGGACCAGGCGCGCCTTACCACGACGGCCACATTCACCTCGACACCGCGTCGCGCTGGCATGGCTACCGCATCTGCGAGTGGGACGTGCGCGAGCCGCCGCCGACCGTGATCGCCAGCGTTTTGATCGATGGCAAGCCGGTTCCGCTGCCGCCGCCGCGTCCGGCCGAAGCGCGTTAAGCATTCCGGCAAAGTCCGCCGCCGTGACCATTCCAGTGCCACGGTTGCGGGGTTAGCTCTCGGGCCATGGCGATCGATCCACCCATTTCGCGCCCGGCGGCCGGCGTCAGCCGCCGCCGCCTGCTCAAGGCTAGCGTCGTGCTCGGCGCCGCCGCGTCCGTGCTGCCCGGCACGGCCGCCTATGCCGCCGCGCAGGCCGCCACTGATCTCGTCATCACAGATTACCGGCCGACGCCGCCGAATTGGCCGGCGGCGCACCGGCTGACCGTCACGGTCGTCGCCGATCTTCACGCCGGCGGCCCCAATATGGGCATCGCCCGCGTGCGCGAGGTGGTCGACGCCGCGCAGGCGCTCAATTCCGATCTGATCGTGATCCTCGGCGACTATTTCGCCACCCACCGCTTCGTCACCGAGCATGTGCCGAACGCCGCTTGGGCGGCCGAACTCGGCCGGCTCAAGGCGCGGCTCGGCGTCTACGCCATCCTCGGCAATCACGACTGGTGGTACGACATCGGCGGCGTGCGCAAGGCGCTCGCCGACGTGCGCATCCCGCTGATGGAAAATGACGCGGTGCTCATCGACGACAACGGCCGCCGCTTCTGGCTCGCCGGGCTCGGCGATCAGCTCGCGCACTGGATCGGCCCCGGCCGCTTCCGCGGCGAGGACGACTTGCCTGGCACGCTTGCGCGCGTCACCACCGGGGACCCGGTCATCCTCCTGGTGCACGAGCCGGATGTGTTCACCAGCGTTCCGCGGCGCGTCGCGCTCACGCTTGCCGGCCACACCCACGGCGGCCAGATCGTGCTGCCGTTCATCAAACCGACGTGGACGCCGTCGAAATACGGCGCGCGTTTCGCCTACGGTCACATCGCTGAAGATGGCCGCCACATGATCGTTTCCGGCGGGCTCGGCTGCAGCAAGGTGCCGCTGCGCCTCGGCGTGCCGCCGGAGATCGTACGCGTGACACTCGGCGCCTGAGCGCAAAAACCAAAACGGCGCCCCGGGGGCGCCGTTTTGTCCTCAGCCCACAATCGACTCTAGCGGAACATGCCGCCGGTCGACGCCATGCGCGGGTTGTACGGTGAATCGCCTTGCTTGGGCGCCAGCACCACCACGATGGTGCCAGGCTTGACCCGCTTGTACAGGTCGATGACGTCCTCGTTGGTCATGCGGATGCAGCCCGAGGAAATCGCCTGGCCGATATATTCCGGCTGGTTGGTGCCGTGGATGCGGTAGAGCGTATCCTTGTTGCCTTCGAACAGGTACATCGCGCGCGCCCCCATCGGGTTCTGCGGCCCAGGCGCGACATAAGCCGGCACGTCCATGCGCTCGCGCTCGCCCGGCGTCGGCGTCCACGACGGCCATTCGGTCATGCGCTCGATCTTGGCGACGCCGGACCAAGCCATGGCTTCCTCGCCGACGGTGATGCCGTAACGGATCGCCTTGCCGCCATCGAGCACGTAGTAGAGATAGCGCGCGTCGGAATCGACCACGATCGTGCCGGGGGCTTCCTTGCGGTGGTACTCGACGATATGACGCCGATAAGGTTCCGGGATCGTCGCCTTTTCATAGGGCGCCGCGGCCAGCAGTTTTTTGTCCCGCGCGGTGAAGTTTGCTTCCGACGCCGGCTCAATCACCGACTGCATGCAGCCGCCCAGCAACACGGCGACGCCCAATACCGCGAATGACAACCCCCGAACGCGCATTTCCGTCCTCTCTCCAGGCCGCCCACCGGACGGCCGACTGAACCTCGATCAGGCCGCAATTAAACGAAAAATCCGGACGATTGCCACGATTTCCAGGTCGTCCACAGCAGTCTTGTCGCGATCTGTTGCACGAATGTCGCAGTTGGCGTCCAGCGGCCACAGCTGGCCCACTCAACCCCCGGCGAAACCCGAAAATGACTTTGCCGGCAAGGCGTTAAGAGAAGGTTTACCATGCGGCCGACTATATGATCGAAATCAACGCGATAGCGACTTTGTTGCGCCAAAAGTCACAAAGGGACACGAATTGCCGCTCAATTCCGCCCCACTCGTTGACTAAATTTTCACCTTCGCCGGCTCGCCAAAGGCCGGCTTCCCAAGGATGGACTGGAGACTACGATGAACGCGACTCGGGCGACGGAGCAGAGCCAAGACTCCCAGCGCCACTACAAGAACCTCGACGACCGCTATGGCGAGATCGGAATCTCGGCGGTCGCCGCCGCGGTGCGCCACCAGGGCGAGCTGCGCAACGTCAGCGAGACGCGCTATCTGCCGGCCGACAGCGACTAAACGGCCGGGCGGACCGGCCTGAAACGGCCGGGCGTCCGAAGCAAGTTTCACCATCGCCACGCCTGACCGACGCGGCCGCGCTCCCGGCTGCGGCGGCGCATTATTGTCTTGCGCGACGCTGCGCGATCGGGTCAAGAGACGATCCAGCCGGTGCGTGATCTCGGATTTGGCGAGGCGATTACGCGCGCGATGGTGATGTGATGCTCTCTGTCTACGTTCCGCGTGGCGCTTCGCTCGAGCGACTTCCGGTCGAGCCCGGGCGGTCTCCCCCGGAGGCGGCGGTGTGGATCGATCTGGTCTCGCCGACCGTGCAGGAAGACAGGCTGGTTGAAGCCATGCTCGGCATCGCCGTGCCCACGCGCGAAGAGATGCAGGAGATCGAGGTCTCCAGCCGCCTCTATATCGAGAACGGCGGCCGCTACATGACCGCGACGCTGATGTGCCAGGCGGATACCGCGACGCCCAAGACCACGCCGGTCACCTTCATTCTTTCCGCCCATCGCCTGGTGACGGTGCGCTACGATGATCCGCGGCCTTTCGCCATCGTCGAGCGTAAATTGGCGCGTGCGTGCCCGCCCAAGGTGTCGGGCGAAGCGGTGCTGATGGATCTGCTCGACGCGGTGATTGATCGTGCCGCCGATATCCAGGAGCGCGTCGGCGCCGAGGTCGACCAGATCTCGCGTTCGATTTTCGAGCCGGACGACGAAATGGATCCGCCGTCCTACAACGACGTGCTCAAGGCGCTCGGCCGCAAGGGCGATTTGACGTCGAAGGTGCGCGAGAGCCAGGTTTCGGTCGGGCGCCTGCTGTCGTTTCTCGCGCATGAGGCCGAAGTCATGAAATGGGGCAAGGACATGCGTACGCAGCTGCGGTCCATGCAGCGCGACGTGGTGTCGCTCACCGATCACGCCAGCTTTCTCAGTAACAAGATCACCTTCCTGCTCGACGCCATGCTCGGCGTCGTCAACATCCAGCAGAACGCCATCATCAAGATTTTCTCGATCGCGGCGGTGGTATTCATGCCGCCGACATTGGTGGCGTCGATCTACGGC
>Ga0335082_10007548_pt1 | contig 11808 bp, 8 predicted proteins | sample Lox_Sample_41_FD_206718 | JGI IMG/M metagenome (GOLD analysis project Ga0335082, IMG submission 206718) | Soil microbial communities from Loxahatchee National Wildlife Refuge, Florida, United States - Lox_Sample_4.1 | ecosystem: Environmental > Terrestrial > Soil > Wetlands | place: USA: Florida...
ACATATTGCCACGGGCCCGTCAAAGCGGCTGCGCGGAACCAGTTGCCATAGATCCGCACATACACCGAGTTCGACTCGTCCTTGAACAGGTGCGCGGAGGTGTTCGTCGCGTACTGCAGGGGAGTGCCCGGGATGCGGGCGAAGCGCGGTTTGCCGTCCAGGACGATGAGCGCCGCTGGCTGCATTCTCACGACGATCTGTGGCAGGCTCCCCTTCGAGAGCGTCGGACTGCGGCCCTGCGCGTCGGGCTTGCCGGGGAGCAGATTCACGCGGCCGGTGGCCCGCGCGGTCTGCTCCAACTTGGCGGCGCCGGCCGGCGGCGATGCGATCTTCCACGGACCCTGCAGCGAGGGGGAGCTGACCCAGCCGTTGTACAGGCGCAGGTAGTGCGTGCCCGAGGCATCCTTGAGCAGGAGCACGCGAGTGTTGAGCACGCCCATCAGTTTCGTGCCCTTCACCGGCACATAGCGCGGGTCGCCGTCGATGTAGATGAGCACAGCCGGCCTCTCGGAAACAATGATGAGGGGCGCGGCGATGTCGACTGCCGAGCTGCCCTGCTGGCGCGCTTTGACCACGGCTTGGCCCGACTCGAGGCGCGCCAGCGACACGGTCTTGATCTTGTCGGGCAGCGAGAAGCGCAGGAACTCCTGCCATCCCTGCGTCGTGTCGGCAGGCGCGGAGAAGCTGGTGCCCTTTACTTCGAGATCCTGCAGTGAAACCACGCCGGCCGCCGCGTCCACCTCGGTTACCGCCTTGATGACCACCAGGCCGTTCACTGGCGGCTTCTTTCCGGGAGGCTGCGCAACCACGAGCGAACGGGCGGTGAGGACGCCGTCTTGCCAGGATTCCACGAGCGGCTCGTGCACTTGGAACGCTACGTTGTCCGAGGACAAAACCAGCGGCCATGCGGTGGTGGCGGCCGCGGTACCGAGCGAAGCGGGCGGCAGCACGGCGGCGCCGGACTTCTCCGCCGAAGATGGCTGCGCGGCGGGGGGGGATTGCGCAGCAGAAGGTGGTTCTACAGCTGGGGAAGGCTGCACGGCCGGCTGTGCGGCGGGTGGCGCCGGCGACGGCGGCGGCGCGCTTGTCTGCGGCGGGAGATGAAGCTCACGCATCTCGCCCGGATCGAACGGATCTTGCTTAGCGCTCTTGCACGCCGCGAGGGCTGGAAGCAGGAGCGCGCATAGGGCGGCTCTACCGATCATTTTTCGCATAGCGACGATTGGAGGCGGCTAGCCGCGGCTTGCAGATTTGGTAGTGGCGTCGCGCCTGGGCCGGGAACGTCCCATGCAGGGCAGCGAGCACCGTCCGATGCCTAGGACGACGGAAGCGCAGCACAGACCTACGCACGCAGGCGCGAAACAGCTCGCCTCGCGAAGCGCGCCCGAGTCTGTCACGAGCCCGATGACGTGTCAACGCTGGCGCCGGGTCATGGCGCCTATGAACGCCGTCGAGCTCCTGCGCTGCTGCCGTGAAACCCTCCAGGCGGACGCGAGGCCTGGAAGCTGTTCGCACGCTGGTTGCCCAGCTCTTGCGCTCGACGTTGGCGGTCGAGGTCTTGCATGTTGCCAGCCAAAGGCCGTGCTGCGGCTGCTCCGGGCGGTTGCGATGGAGCGCCCCGCGGGACGCCGCCACTGGAGTATTGCGGCGGCATTTGCGCTCCGCTGCCCGCTTGCGGCTGCTGGACAGGCGGCTTGGCGACGCTGAACGGCCGAGTGACCTGTTCCCACTGGCCCTTGTCCCCGCGACGATAGACGTTTCCGTCCTTGGTTCCGAAAACCTGTTTGTCCCCTGGCGACCCAACGGCGGTCAGGCTTCCTCGGTCGCCTGTCACAGCGACAACGGAGCGCGACGGCTCACCCGGCCTGGTAGCGGCGATGCTACCGGCCGTCGTCGATATTCCCTTGTATGTGGTCCCGATGGCCGCATGGCCGTCGGAGACTGGCGCACCGGCTTTCGCATCGGTCGCAGCACCGCGCGCTCCGTAGCCGTAGCTGCCGGAGAAGACATTTCTCACCGCGCCCTTCGGGCCGGTGATCAGCGCGCCGGTCGTGGAGTTGTAAGCGGTCCCGTAGCGCGCCGCCCACTGGTTGGAAGTGAAAGCGTTATACCCTGCTGCGCCACGCTGCGCGATCGACAAGCCCGAGCGCTGGGCGTAGATGTTCGCGCTAGTGCCGGCCCAGCCGCCGGGACCCCAGGCCGCGACACCACCGCGAGCGTTGTATCCCGAGGCGTAATACGGACCCCACCATGGCGCGGGAGGGTGGTACCACAGCGCGCCATACGGCCAACCGAAGCCGAACGCGAAGGCCCAGCCGGTCCACGGCGTCCATGCCATGCCGGCACCTACCCCGTAGGTCGCCGGACAGCCGTACCAATAGCGGCCAATCCACGGCGAGTACATGTGACCGGTGCCGTAGACCACCACGCCGCCTGGCGCCACGAAGGCACCGTAGTAGCCAGGCGTATAGCCCACGTAGACATGAGTCGGCGTCGCACGGTACACGCGCACAAAGGTGACGTAGTAGAGGGTCGAGGAAGGCGGAATCGCATAGATAGCCGCAGGGACGGTGGTGGCGACCGTCCACGGGCCGGTGAGCGCGCTGGCGACGAACCACACGCCGTCCTGACACGCGTACCAGGTCTTGTCGTCTACCCGGATGACAGGCGCAGAGGCGTTGAGCACATACTGCAGCGACGTGCCGCTGATGGCGGTGAGCCTGGGCTCGCCGTCGGTCTGCAGCACGAAGCCGCTGCTCATGGGGTCGACGCGCGCAGTGACCGGAATCTGGTTCGCGATCAGCGCCTCCTGCGCTTGCCTCGTCCCAGGGACGGCAGCTTTCACGTTCTCCTTGGGACTCGCGTCGGGGATCTTCGCGAACTCTTTGGGCAGACTCTTCGCGGCGACGAATGTCCAGGGACCGTCGATCGATTTCGCGCGGAACCAGCGTCCCCCCAGCAGCACGTAGGTCATCTGGTCGATCAACAGCCTGAAGACGTCCGCCGTGGTGTTCTTCACATACAGCAGCGAGGTCCCGCTGATCGGGACGTAGTTGGGTTTGCCTTCCGTGACGATGAGCTCGGTCGGCGCAGTGGCGACGATGATCTGCGGGGCGGGTCCGCTGCCGAGCGAGAGTGGCTTCTTCTTGGCGTCCGGCTCTTCTTGCCCCTCGAGCAGATCGACCTGGCGCAGCTCGCGCGCCACGGTCTCCGCCTTGGCTGCATCGGCCGGTGGCGTCTTTGCGACGCTCCAAGGCCCGGTCATCGCGGCTGCTTCCATATAGCCGTCCAGGAGGTGCAGGTAAAGCTTGCCCGCCGGAGCCTTGAGCAGGAGCACGCGGGTGTTCACGACGCGCGCGAGGTTGGTTCCCTCGACCGGTACATATTGCGGCTCGCCGTCGATGTACACGAGCACGGACGGCTGCTGCATGAAGACGATTAGCGGGGGGCTGTTGTGAAGCGGCAGAACCTTGGCTTTGCTGCGCGCCCACTGCGTCGTTAACTGTGCTTCCAGGCGGTCGAGCGACATCGATTTGATGTCACGCGATAGCGCACCCTGGAGCACCTGCCCGTACGCTTGCGCCTGCTCGGGCGCGGACGGGAAGCGTGCGTCCGTCACCTTGAGATCGTCCAGGGACACCAAGCGCTCGTCCTTGTCCGCCAGCGTATGGGCAGACAGGCTCACGACGCCGAAGATAGGCGGTTGCTCACCGCCTGACTCCGCTGCGACAGCGGCATACGCCTCTAAGGTGAATCCGTCCCACGAGTCGAGCTGCGGCTGATAGACCGTGAAGGCTTGTCCGTTTGCGGACAGCATCTTCGGCCAGCCCGTATCGGGCGGAACATCGTCGGCTCCAGGCTCCGCGGCAGCAGCGGTCCGGGATGCTGCAACCTCCGCACTGGCGGCCGGAGCCGCTCGCGTAATGGGAGCTATTTGCGCAGGGGTGCTTGGCGCGCCCTCGCGCGAAGGCGCGCTAGGCTGGCTCTCGATGGTCGGCGGTGAGAGTGTTGAGACCGGCTGCGCGGCGTCGGCCTGCGTTGCGGCGGCTTGTTTGGTGCTGGGCTCGGGCTCAGCCGGCAAGAAAGGCGGGGGTTGCACCGGCGCGAGCTTTGCGCGTGCCGCTTGTGCCTCCGATTTCTTGGTGTCCGGCGTCGTGCAGCCGGCGATCACCAGCACGCACAAGCCGATCAAGACACACGCGCATACTGCTTCTCTTATTGTGTGATCGGAGCTCTCTGCCGTTGGATCATCGATCTTTGGGCAGACGTCCAGCACGGCGCGTTCACCATCCCGGGCGCGAGGCGTGTACCCCGCGCAAGGTCTGTGGCCCTCTCGCGCGACGCGCGCAGTGGTGCCCCCGCCAGTGCGCGTATTCGTGAACGTGTTCGGCTCCCACTGCGGGCGTACCGCCCAGGGATGTCGAGTGCTCCCCCGGGTTAAACCTCGCGGCAGCCCGGGCTGATGCGGGTATCGCTCTCAAGGCGGGCGCGGGGGCAATTCCCCCGCTTTCCCGCAAATATCCGGCGGACTATTGGTTGTCGCCGCGGCCCGGACCTTTCGGAGTCGGGCTCGTAACCGCGCCCCCGGCGGCGGCGCCGCCCGGAGTGCCTCGGCCCTGCGCTGCGGGGGCGCCTTGCTGTAGTGTGCCGCCGCCCGCAGCTGGTGCGCCCGAAGGAGTGCCTCGGCCCTCTGCTGCGGGGGCCCCTTGCTGCACAGTAGGCGCCTTTGCTTTCTTTTTCTTCTTGGCGTGCTTCTGGGGCGCGGGCGGATTGCCCTGGGTCCCCTGGTCAATGGCGTACGCCGAAAAGGTCACGGCCGCGAACAGAGCCGCCACGAGGGCGGGAATAAACCTGCGCATGTTTCCTCCTGATTGTTGGCTGAGAACGTCTACCCGGATCGGCGGGCGCCACGCCTGTCGGCGGCCACCTTGGGGTTCCAGTGTACCGCGCACCTTGCGCCCCGGTCCAATCGAATCGGGGGTCCAATCGAATCGGGTCCAATCGAATCGGCACCTTCGCGCAAAGCTCGCAGCCGGCCGCCCGCGCGGGCTCAACGCAACTCGCCAGCAGTTGGGATTGGATCGGGCGAAGCACGATCGATTGCGCCGGCGAGGGCGCGCTTTGACTTGGATCATTCACATGATCGGCGTATCGTTGACGCTGTAGTGCATGCGTAGGGGCTCTCAAGTCCGGGGCCCGCATTGATCTCACATCCAATCACAGGGAGGCCAACGATGAAGCGTTTTCTTTTTGCTCTTGCGGTGATCAGTCTGGGTCTGACTGCGTCGGGAGGATACGCTGAGGATAAGCCCGGGGCCGTTTTGACGGAGGTGACCGAGGCGGTGGTCACGGTAACGGCCGTGGATCAGCAGGCCCGCACTGTGACAGTACAAGGGGAAGATGGTCAGTCGGCAACGATCAAAGTGCCCGACCAAGCGCAGAACCTCGACCAAGTGCACCCAGGGGCGAGATTCCTCTTGCGTTATCTCCAGTCGGTGGCCGTATTCATCAGCCCGGTAGGCGGCGCACCCTCCGCCGACGTCGCGTCGAGCATGGAGCTGGCCGAAAAGGGCGCCACACCCGGTGGAGTGATCACCGAAGTGGTCCAGATTCAGGCGCGGGTCGATGCGATCGACTACAACGAACGCACCGTGGTGCTGACCGGTCCCGAGGGGAACAGCGTCAAGCTCAAGGTCGACGACCGTGTCAAGCGCTTCAATGAAGTCAGCGTGGGCGACATCGTCGTGGTGGCTTACACGCAAGCCTTGGCTGCAGAGATGATCAGAAAGTAGTGGCTCACCGATACGGGTAGCCGATGTAGAGGTAGAACGCCGAGTTCCCCTCCTGCGCATGTCCGTAAGCGAGATAGGCCGGGCCGATGATGGTATCTGCGCCCAGGAAGACCGAGCCCGCGTACTGCACTCCGGTCGGGGCGGCCCCGCTGAATGATCCGTACACGTTGCCCGCTTCCAGGGAGAAGCCGGCGTACACGCTGCCGACCAGGCCCAGGCTGGCAAAGCGGTTGTAATACATCAGCCGGCCCAGCGCGACGGATTGCCCCTGCAGCTGGCCGAAACGGTAGCCAGACAGGTTGAAAAGGCCGCCGATCGCGTACAGATCGTAGAACGGGAGGTCGCCGTTGAACCCGCTTCCGCCGCGCACCGCCGCGGAGAGGGTATTGCGCCCGAAGCTCCAGGCCGAGAGCCAGCTCAGCTCTGCCATCTGGTAGTTGAGCTGGCTGCCTAGGCCGGTGCGCGCTAGCGTGAGGCCGCCCCGCACAAGCGTCCCCTCGCGCGTGAAACCGACGTTGTCTCGGGTGTCGTACACCGCGCCGAACCGATAGCCGCCCAGCCCGGAGGTCTGTTCGGACAACCCTGGAATGCTGACGGTAGGCGTCGCGTTGAGCGTGCCGGTGAATACTCCGGCGCGTAGTTGGGCAGAGGGTTCGATCGTGGCGCCGACATCGAATGCAGCAATCAGTCGATTCTCGCGAACCTGGGCCGCCACGTTGTCGCCCTCGAAGAAGTTCACCACCTGACGGCCGGCGAAAACGCTCGGAGCTACGAACCAAGGCCCGGTCAGATCCAGAGGCTGGTAGAACTCGCTGCGCAGGAACGCAGGGCTTCCCAGGCCCACATCGTTGCGCCACTGGGCGCCCAGACTGTTGATCCACGTCATCGTGTAGTTGGCCAGAATCACGAAGTCGTTGTCGCCTTTGAAGTCTGTGGACATCTGGACGCCGAACCGGAGGTAGTTCGGCCCTTGGGGTTTTTCCACCGGGTGCACGACCAGGACCCGCTCCGAGTCCTGGTATTCGAAGTCGTACGAGATGCGCTCGAAATCCCCGGTCCCATAGAGCACATCGACCTTGTGTGTGAGTTCCCCGATGTCGGCGGGTCGATCCTTCGGCAGGCGCAAACGTGCCTCGACGGCCTTCGGGTTGACATACGTGAGCCCGGCGGTGTCCACCAGAACCTTCTCGATTTGCGGCGGGGCGCGGTAGCGCGCGTGCTGCTCTGCGCGCAGCGCCCAATACTCGTTCTCGGGCAGGCTGTAGCGCTTGAGCTTGTCGACCGCGGCACGCGCGGCCTTCTCGCCCAGCGGAATGAGCTTGGCGGCTTGGTCGAAGCTGGCGGAGCCGTAGCCCTTGAGATCGGGCCGAATCAACACATCGGCATCGCTCAGCGTTGCAAGCTGCGCGTTGACGTTCTGCTGCATCAGGATATCGATCATTTGCGCCGTCACGGTGAGCGCGCTGTTCAGCTCCTCACGCGTGGCAAGCGGCGTTTCGAGGTTGACAGCGATCACCACGTCTGCACCCATGTCGCGGACCACATCGACGGGCAGGTTGCGCACGAGTCCACCGTCCAGATACAGCTGGTTCCCGACTGCGGCCGGGGAGAAAGCGCCGGGCACCGACATGCTGGCTCGCATCGCGTCGGCCAGATCCCCGCGATCGAACACCACCATCTTCCCAGTCAGAGCGTTGGTGGCCACCGCGCGGTAGGGGATCTCCAACTCGTCGAACCTGCTGGTACCGGCGCCGCGGGCCGCGAGCTTGTCCAGAACATAGCCCAGCTGCTGGCCCGCGACGGCGCCGCTCGGCAACGACACGCCGCCGCGGCCGATGCCCAGCACCAGCGGCCACAGATTTTCCTCTTCCAGCCGTTTGAGATAGACGGATTGGTCCTTGCGCGGGGGCAAGTCCCTGAAGACCTTGGTCCAGTCGAGCCCTACGACGAAGCGTGCCATCTCGTCGGACGACATGCCCGAGGCATAGGCTCCGCCCACCAAAGAGCCCATGCTAGTGCCGGCGATGTAGTCCACCGGGACGTGCAGCTCCTCCAGCACCTTGATGACGCCGATATGGCTGATGCCCTTCGCCCCGCCACCGCCAAGCACCAGGCCGATCTTGGGTCGATGCACGGGTGGCTGTCCAGCTTCGGCGGGCTCCGCGGCACATGCGCGACCGAGCGCGATCGCCAGGCATAGCGCTCCGGCCACGCGAGAGAGGATCAGTTTGCGCCGTACTCGTTCAGCAACGAGCACAGGGACGGCTTCGAGTCCCGTCAAGGAATCGGCAGCGCGCAATGGTGTAGCCACCGCCGTTGCGCGTTGGCGCCGCCGAAGCGTCGAACGGCGATTTCCGCAACGCCGGTGCAAATACGGCTATCCGGATGCAGTCGGCGTTGACCGGCGGATCATCGCGGTTTGGTGGCGCCCGACGGCGGGTAGACCGGCGTGTAAACCTGCGGGTAGACCGGCTTGTAGGGCTGCGGCGGGTATGTGGCCGGGTAATTTCCTGGACCGATGGGGTTATCGAGCGACCAATGCTTGAGGTAGAACTCCAATGGGTCGCTGCGGATCAGCACCCGGCCGTCCTTGTCGATGACAGTCGCCTGGAGGACGTGTGAACCCTGGTCCATTCCAGGCAGCACCACCTGGGGAGGGTGGTAGTCCGAGTCGAGCGCATGCCCATCGAGCGTCAGCCTGATGTGATCGCCTCTGGCAGCAACCATGTCGGGTACAACGCTCAGCCCGATTGCAACGTTGCCCGCGTTGTCCCGAATAGTGTTTTCATCGGGAGCACTCAAGGTCACCGACGTGTACTTGACGCCTTCCTCTTCACGGGACAGGAGCGAGCCCGCCTGACGCGGTACTGCCTGGGGCGCTCGTGTGACGCTGGCGGGAGGACTCGCTGCTATCTTGATCTCTCTCGCACCTTTGCGTGGCTGATCCGTGTACAGGACGTTGCCTTGCTCATCGACCCACTTGTAGATCCTGCCCGCCTGTGCGGCAGGCACCGCAAGCAACAACGCGAATATCAGCAATGTCAAACGCATGGCAACCTCCCGTCGAGCCACGGCCGGCGCGCCGCGCCGCTCCAGGCCGCGCGCAACCTCCCCCATTGTAGTGCGATTCACGCCGCAGTAAAGGGGTTAGCGCGATCGGGCCTGCAGTCTCGGTTCTCGGCACGACGGCGGTCATGCTAACCTTCGCCGTCTATCCCGACGGGTGACAAGACCGGCAGAGCCGGCGAAACCGGGACGTCTTTTCAGGGAGGAGGCCTAAGGTGCATTCGACTTTTCTTCACCCCGACCGAGACGGACGGACGAGAGGGCCTGGCGCTAGCCACCATTCCTGCCGGTTGGGCCGGCTGCGAGGCTGTAGGCGTTGCCCCTGTTAGACCGGTCCAGGACAACGGCGGCAACAACCCGCGCGCTGGCCTGGGTGCTGGTCGTTACGTCGACCTCGGGTGCATGGGCAGGGCAGGAGCAGCTCAACTTAGAGGTGGCACCCGACTCCGCGCAGCAGGTGAGCACGCCGCTCGAGCGGGCTTTCGAGAAGGTGCCTGGCGGAGCCCAGCTCAACGCCATCACCGACTGGACGCGCAAGCAGCTGCAGGACATGCCTGCGTTCATCCGCGACACCGAGCTCAAACTCAAGCCGCGCACCTACTTCTTCGATCAGGACAAGACGACACAGAGCTCCAGCGACCCGTCAGACTGCATCTCTGGGGACGAACAGTGCGCTGCAACGACCCATGCTAAAGAACAGGCGTGGGCGATCGGCGGGTCGATCGAGTACAAATCGGGCTGGCTGTTCGATCATTTCCGCGTCGGCGCCGAGTATTTCGGCTCCTGGCCGCTGTACGCGGGCCCGAATGCCGGCGATACGCTGCTGCTCTCACCCTCGGGCGGCTCGTATACTGTTCTGGGACAAGCTTATGCGCAGCTCAAATTCTCGGATCAGGTCCTGACCGCCGGGGACAGCGAATACGGCACCCCCTATATCAACCGGCAGTTCAACCGCATGACGCCGAATACCTTCGAGGGCGTGTCACTAAAGGGATCGTTCACGGGCCTGCGCGGCAAGGACTTCGACTATTTGGTTGGCTATCTGTCCAAGATCAAGCAGCGCAACGCGACTGAGTTCATCCCCATGTCGCAGGTGCTCGGCACCGCGGACAAGTACTATGGCACCTATCTCGCGCAGTTCTTGTTCACCGCCTTCGGCGCCTCCGTCGGCCTGTCGGAGTACTACACGCCCCAGAACCTGAACATCTTCTACGCGGAGTCGGCCTGGACGCCCAAGGTCAGCGACAGCTACGGACTGAAGCTATCCGTGCAATACACCGCACAGCGTGCTGTTGGTAGCGCGTCACTCACTGACCTTCTCCAGAGCGTGCCACTGGCTAGCAATGTGGGCGCGCGGGCGACCTTCAGCTACGAGCTCTCTGTGCTGAGCCTCGCTTATTCGCTCACCGCGCCCCAGGGCGCAATCGTCAACCCGTGGGGATCCAGCCCCAGTTACACCAACGGCTCGATCCGCAACGTCAACCGTCCGAACGAGCAAGCGGCGCTGCTGAACTACTCGTACGACTTCAGGAAGCTCAGCGTCCCGGGGTTGAGCGCCATCGGAATCTTCTCCTATGGCTGGAACGCGAAAGACCCGACCACAAGCCAGCGGCTGCCCAACCAGTGGGAGCTGGATCTGGTAGCTGACTATCGCTTGCCGGAAGGAAACTTCAAGGGTTTGTGGTTTCGCCTGCAGCGCAATCAACAGCAGAACACCGACGGGTCGTCTGCGATCAGGCAATGGCGTGCGATCGTGTACTGGGAGACCCCGCTGATATGACAGCAGCCGATGCTTGTCAGCGCTGCTCTTTACGGAACGCGCGGTGCACGTAGAATTGCACCGGCGTTGCCGCGATCAGCGTGTTGCCCGACCGGTCGACGACCGATGCCTGCAGCAAGTGCTGCACGTTGGCTGCTGCGGCGCTGTCCCATTCTTCCTGCGTGATGTCGAATTGCAGCGAGTAGCGCAGAGTGGGCAGCTGTGTCCCGTCCAACGATACGCTGATCGCATTGCCGCCCTGCAGTCCAGGGGGCAAGGCGAGGCTGACCTGGAATGCGCCGGTGTTAGTGTGTACGGTGCCTCCATCTTGCGGCGACACAATGGTGAACACGCTATAGACCGGCGCATCGACCTGCGCGGGTTGCTGCTGCGGCGGGTTCCCGGTGTCGATGACGTTCGGCGGACCGAGATCGAGTTCCTTCCCGCCGGCGCAAGGGGTGTTCGTAAACACTGGGCCCTCCTTGCCCGGGCACTCGTACATTGTCTGAGCGCACGCGATGGCTGGCAGCAGCCAGATCAGCAGCGGCAATGCATTTCGTTTCATGACAAGCTCTCGGTGATGGGGCCGGTGTTGCTACGTAGTAACCCTCTCGGGCATTGTAGCGCGTGGCGACGCCGCAGGGGCGGCCGGAACTCGCCGTCAGCTGCTTGTCACGAAAATCGGCACGTTAAGAACATGAGGAGCGCGCGCAGTTGAGTAAGCATCGCCGCCGCAAGCAGTCGGGCGGCCAGGCCGACCGCAAGAGCGCGGCGGGCGTCAAGCCCGCAACGCCGCCGCCTGGGGTGGGACCCTCGGCCTCCCCACCTTCGCGTAGAGCGGCGCTCTCGACGTCCGCGCCGCGGCGTGCGCTGCGCCGGGCTGCTTGGTGGGGCGTGGGTGCGCTCGTTGTCGTGCTCCTGGCAGGTATCGGCGGCGCTTGGTGGTGGTACGGATACGAGCAACGCAGCGCCTCTGTTCCCCCAGGGTCGGTCGCGGCGGCGTATGTCGGCGCGGCGGTCTGCGGCCAATGCCATGCCAAGGAGATGCAACAGTGGTCTGGCTCCCAGCACGACCAGGCGATGCAGCACGCCAACGATAAGAGCGTGCTGGGCGATTTCTCGGGTACGCGCTTCACTCATTCAGATGTGACTTCCACGTTCTCCCGCCACGACGGCAAGTTCTTCGTCAAT
>Ga0335082_10007549_pt1 | contig 11808 bp, 7 predicted proteins | sample Lox_Sample_41_FD_206718 | JGI IMG/M metagenome (GOLD analysis project Ga0335082, IMG submission 206718) | Soil microbial communities from Loxahatchee National Wildlife Refuge, Florida, United States - Lox_Sample_4.1 | ecosystem: Environmental > Terrestrial > Soil > Wetlands | place: USA: Florida...
GAAGTCGAATGTGAGGAAATAAAGCAGCGGCGACCCCAGAACCGCGAGGGCCAATGTCCCTGCGATGACCGGAACACGGTAGGTCTGAAGAAATCTGTCCACCGGCGCGAGCGCACGGTACCCGACGGCTTCAGGTTCACCTGTCGGATTGAATACCGTGAGCAGCGCGGGCAGCAAAGTGATGCTCGTGATGTAGGCGATCAACATGCCTGCGCCGGCAACTTGACCCAATTCGGAGACGCCCCGGTAGTCGGTCGGCAGAAACGAGAGGAAGCCCGCCGCCACAGCGGCCGCCGCAAGCGTCAACGGAACGCCGATTTTTTCCGCCGCATTGGCAAGAGCCGGACGAAGCTTGGGCTGGTCGTGACGCTCGGCGCGGTAACGCACCGAATATTGAATGGCAAAGTCGACGCCGAGGCCGACAAACAGCACGGCGAATGCAACCGATATCATGTTTAACGCGCCCACCATCATCAGGCCGAGCGCGGCGGTGAATGCCAATCCCACGAACAGGTTGATAAACACGGCGACGATGATGCGCGCCGATTTCAGCGCCAGCCACAGGATCGTGAGCACAATTGCGATGGTGCCGATGGCGTTGATCAGCGCGCCGTCCTGAACGGTCGCGAATTCCTCATCCGCCATCGGTATTGATCCGGTCAACCGCACGTGTGCCTGGTATTTTTGCGCAAGCTGAAGGTCGGATGCAGTCTGCCGAATGATCTTGCTTGAGGTCTCGCCGGGTTGTAGCGCCGAAAAATCGAGCACCGGGTGAACTTCAATCAGACGCCTCTGGTCGTCCGGGGCAGGCTGCTGCCGGCTCAGCAGCGCCTGCCACGAGAACGAGGCCGGGCGCCCGGCCAATGCGTCCTCGACCGTCGTCGAAGCCATCGACAGTGGTCGAGCCAGCGCGTCGAGAGTGACCATCCGGTTTTGCACGCCGATGAGACCCAACGAGAGCGCACGGGTGAGACCGCGCAGGCTCGGGTCACCGGCAAGCGTGCCGACAAGCGGAGCGGCCTGCCCTAGCCCTTTGGTGAACTGCTCGACCGTTTCCGTCGGTTGAAACAGCAATCCGTTGCGCGTAAAGAATTCACTCCCCGCGACATCGGCGACCGAACGGAAAACTTGCGGTTGTGCCTTGAGCCGCGCAGCCAGTTCAGCTGCCGCACGCGACGCGTATTCCGCGATCGGCGCATCGACGACCACCAAGGTGGAGCCGAAATGGCCCGGAAACGCCTTCTCAAAGGCGGCCTCGCGTTTTCGCCAGTCGAGGTCTGACGAAATCAGCTTGTTGATATCGGTGTTAATGGCGAAGTGTCGGGCCGAATATGCCCCCGACGCCACCGCGCCAACCAGCGCTAAGGCGATGATCGGCCATGGGAATTTTGTGCAAAAGCGGACGATTGCCGTGATTGCGGACGCTAGCATGGGCATTGATGCCTTTCGCACATAACAAGGTCGTCCCCAACTGTGGTCACAAGCAGGAAAATCAATGCTTTCCGTATGGAACTTTTGCTAGCCTTACAAATTGACGCAGACTGATAGCCATACAGGCAGAGCCGGCAAAGCTCGTATTGGGCGACAAAAGACATTTCGTGGGGTTTTGCGAAAGGTACGAGCGCCTCCGCGTATGTTGGAGAAGGGTAATTAAATGACGGCGCCCAATGAAGACCTTCACCCGAAATCACTCGCTCCTTTCCTAGACTCGATCAAGAGTCCTGCCGATCTGCGACGCTTCAATGCGCGCGACCTGCAGCAGGTTGCCGACGAATTGCGTACCGAGACTATCAATGCCGTCGCCGTTACCGGAGGGCACCTGGGAGCAAGCCTTGGCGTGATCGAACTCACTGTCGCTCTCCACTACATCTTTGATACACCAAATGACAAACTGATCTGGGACGTTGGTCATCAGGCCTATCCGCATAAAATTCTGACCGGTCGCAGAGATCGCATCAGAACGTTGCGAACAGGCGGCGGTTTGTCTGGCTTTACCAAACGGTCGGAAAGCGAGTACGACTGCTTCGGCGCAGCACACTCATCGACATCGATATCGGCCGGATTGGGTATGGCGGTCGCCCGCGACCTTGCGGGACAGAACCATAACGTCATTTGCGTCATTGGTGATGGCGCGATTTCTGCCGGCATGGCCTATGAAGCCATGAATAATGCTGGAGCGATGAACCGGCGCCTGATCGTTATCCTGAACGACAATGAAATGTCGATTGCGCCACCCGTCGGTGCAATGTCGAACTATCTCACGCGGCTGCTGTCGAGTCCAACGTACATGTCGTTGCGCGATATCGGCAAACAGGTTGCCGATCGACTGCCTAAATTTTTGAAGGAGAAGGCGTATCTCGCCGAGGAACTGGCGCGCGGATTTGTTACGGGCGGGACGTTGTTTGAAGAACTCGGATTCTACTACGTCGGCATCGTCGACGGTCACGATCTTAATCAGCTGTTGCCGGTGCTCGAAAACGTACGCGACGCAGACAACGGGCCGTTCCTCGTGCACGTGCGCACGGAAAAAGGCAAAGGCTACGCGCCGGCTGAAGCCTCGCAAGACAAGTATCATGGCGTCGTCAAATTCGACGTTGCGACCGGCAAGCAGCAGAAGGGCACATCAAACGCGCCGTCTTACACAAAGGTATTCGGCGAGAGCCTGGTGAAGGAGGCGAAGAAAGACGACAAGATCGTTGCCATCACGGCCGCGATGCCGGGCGGCACCGGCGTCGACATATTTACGAAGGCCTTCCCGGATCGTGCATTTGATGTCGGAATTGCAGAACAGCACGGGGTCACGTTTGCTGCTGGATTGGCGACGCAGGGTTACAAGCCATTTGTCGCCATTTACTCGACGTTTCTCCAGCGCGCCTATGATCAGGTCGTTCACGACGTGGCCATTCAGAGCCTGCCGGTTCGATTCATGATGGATCGAGCCGGTCTGGTCGGTGCCGACGGGCCGACCCACGCCGGCTCATTCGATCTCGCCTATCTCGGTTGCCTGCCCAACTTCGTCATTATGGCGGCAGCAGATGAAGCTGAGCTCGTGCATATGGTTGCGACTGCCGTAACAATAGACGATCGGCCCTGCGCGGTGCGCTACCCGCGCGGCGATGGCGTCGGCGTCACAATGCCGGAGGCCGGCATACCGCTCGAAATCGGCAAGGGCCGAGTCATTTCACAAGGCAACACGGTCGCCTTGCTCTCGCTCGGCACACGGCTTGCCGAATGCAGCAAGGCGGCGGAGATGCTCGCGGCGCACGGAATTTCGACGACCGTTGCGGATGCACGGTTTGCCAAACCGCTCGATCGCCAACTCATCCTACGGCTGGCACGCGAGCATGAATTGCTCATCACGATCGAGGAAGGCGCTGTTGGCGGCTTCGGCGCACAGGTGATGCAATTGCTCAGCGACGCTGGCGCGCTCGAACGTAACGGTTTCAAGGTCCGCTGCATGGTGTTGCCGGATATCTTCATCGATCACGACAGCCCGCCGGCCATGTATGCCAAGGCCGGGCTTGACGCGAATGGCATCGTCAAAAAGGTTTTCGACGTGTTCGGGGCGCGTCACGCGCCGGAATTGCAGCCTGCCGAGATTGCGTTTCTTGCCGAACGGGCGGAGCGTCGCCGGCAGGCGAAAGCAATGAACGGGCATGCCAAGGGGGCGGCGGAATGAAGGTTATTTTGGCGAAACCGCGCGGTTTTTGCGCGGGAGTCGTGCGCGCGATCGAGATTGTCGAGCGGGCGCTCGATAAATACGGTCCGCCGGTCTACGTGCGGCATGAGATCGTGCACAACAAGTGGGTGGTCGACGCACTCAAAGCGCGCGGCGCCCGTTTTGTTGAGGAATTGTCCGAAGTGCCGCCGAACGCGATCACGATCTTCAGTGCGCATGGAGTAGCAAGAAAGGTCCAGGACGAAGCCGCCGAACGCGGTCTGCGCGTGCTCAATGCCACGTGCCCGCTTGTGTCGAAGGTGCACGCGCAAGGCCGCCACTATCTGCGCAACGGACGCACGGTGATTTTGGTCGGCCACGCGGGCCACCCGGAGGTGGAAGGCACGCTGGGACAGATCCCCGGCCCCGTCATCCTCGTACAGACCGAAGCGGATGTGAACGGGCTCGATCTTCCGACAGATACGCCAATCGCTTACGTCACGCAGACCACGTTGAGTGTCGATGACACGCGCGGAATCATTGCCGCGCTATATCGACGCTTCAAGGACGTGGTAGGGCCCGGCACAGAGGATATCTGCTATGCGACGCAGAATCGGCAAACTGCGCTGCTCGAACTGACCAAGCTGGTCGACGTGATTTTCGTGGTCGGCGCCAAAAACAGCTCAAATTCCAATCGCCTGCGTGAGATTGGCGTCGAAGCCGGTGTTCCCACGCATTTGATCGCCAATGGCAGCGAAATACAGCCGGAATGGTTGCAAAACGTCGAGGTTGTTGGCATTACGGCGGGCGCCTCGGCGCCGGAAGTCATGGTCCGCGACGTGATCAATGCGTTGCGTACAGTCGAGCCGGTGGAGGTCTTCACCCTGCCCGGCCAGGATGAGCACATCGAATTCAGGGTACCGGTCGAACTACTCGACGTGACCAGCTCCCAGCAAATCAGCAAGGACAGCAATCTTGGGCATTCCACTTCTTCAGAAACTGTATGTCGGTAGCTACGTCGTTCGCCAGCGCCTGACCGGCCGGAAGCGTTATCCGCTGGTGCTGATGCTTGAGCCGTTGTTCAGGTGCAATCTGGCCTGCGCCGGCTGCGGTAAGATCGACTATCCCGATCCGATCCTGCACCAGAATATGTCGGTGGAAGACGCCCTGCACGCGGTCGATGAGTGCGGCGCGCCTGTGGTGTCGATCGCCGGCGGCGAACCGTTGCTGCACAAGCAGTTGCCGGAAATCGTGCGCGGCATCGTCGCGCGGAAGAAATTCGTCTATCTGTGCACCAACGCGCTGTTGATGGACAAGAAGCTGTCGCAATACGAGCCGAGCACCTTCTTCACCTGGTCGGTCCATCTCGACGGCGACAAGGAAATGCACGATCACTCGGTCTGCCAGCCGGGCACTTATGACCGAGCTGTGACGGCGATCAAGAACGCCAAGGCGCGCGGCTTTCGGGTGAACATCAATTGCACCTTGTTCAACACTGCGCAGGCCGACCGCGTCGCCGCGTTTTTTGACACCGTCATGGAGTTGGGCGTCGATGGCATCACGGTGTCGCCGGGTTACGCTTATGAGCGCGCACCCGATCAGCAGCATTTCCTCAATCGCAGCAAGACCAAGCAGCTGTTCCGCGACGTGTTCAAGCGTGGACCAGCCAAGACGAAGTGGTCGTTCAGCCAGTCCAGCTTGTTCCTCGACTTCCTCGCCGGGAACCAGACCTACCATTGCACGCCGTGGGGCAATCCGACGCGCACCATCTTTGGCTGGCAGAAGCCCTGTTATCTGCTCGGCGAAGGATACACGCGGACCTTCGACGAGCTGATGAACGGCACCGACTGGGACGCTTACGGCGTCGGCAATTACGAGAAGTGCGCCGATTGCATGGTGCATTCCGGCTTCGAAGCGTCCGCGGTTCAAGATGCGGTCGCCCACCCTCTCAAGGCGATGGGCGTCAGCCTGCGCGGCGTTCGTACGGACGGCGCAATGAGCCCGGAGATCTCGCTCGCCAGCCAACGGCCCGCGGAATATGTGTTTTCAAAGCATGTCGAGCGCAAATTGGAAGAAATTCAGCAACACAAGCATGAACCCCAAGTCGTTGCGGCAGAATAACGATATTTCCGTAGGTCAAGCGGCAGGCCGGATGGAACCCGCAGCCCGTTTGCACCGTTAGTACGTACCAAAGAATTCCACTGGTAAGTCGTGGCCAAAGACCACCGGAATTCAGCCATGCGATGGCGGACTGCCATACTCCTTGGGCTGCTCGGTACAGCAGTTACGCTGCCCGATATTGCATGCGCTCAATTGTCGCCACAGGGCATCGTTGGCGGCCTCACGCGGCCACTTCGCCAGGCGCTGGGCCATTTTGGTCATTTCCCCCGCGGTCATCGCCACCGCGCGGCAGCCGCCGAACCGCAACAGGCCTCGACGGCGCCGCCAAATGACGCAGCGCCCTCTTCAGGGTCACGCCTCGGCTGGGCGGGTCCCCCAGCCTGGGTGAGCGCTTACGAGGACGTCCTCGGCTATACGTTCTGGCCGGATGACTATGCCTTGCGTCTTCGAAACCGCGGGTTTGATGTGATCGCAGACACCATTAGCGGGCGTTTCAATGCGCTCCGCCGCATCGATCGCATTGCAACGACAGGCGCCGCGACCACAAGTGACGCTGGCGATGAACGTTCAAAAGCTCGCTGCGATGATGCAGCAAGCAAACAGGACAATTGGCCGGCAGCGCGAATCGAACAAATATTGCAATTGTCCGACAGCCAGCATGATGCTCTTGAAAAGCTGCAATCGGCGACACTGCAATCGATGACAGCTGTTAAATCCGACTGCGGCGCATCGATGGAGCTTCCGCCGCCGGAAAGGCTGGCAGCATTGGTACAAACGCTCTGGGCGGTGCGTGATGCCGGAATATTCGTGCGCGGCCCGCTCAAGAATTTCTACGATGGCCTCACAAATATACAAAAAGAGAGGTTTGTCAGCCGCCGCCCGCAAAACGAATTGCCGGCCGATGGCAAGGGCTCAAATAGCGACATGAACAGGCAATATCAGGCTTGTGCCTCGCAAAACCCTGAAAAAGCAGAACGTCTGATCAAAGAAGTTGAAATCAGAGTTCGGCCGACCAAGGATCAGGCTGCAAGCTTCGAAAACTTTCACAAGATTTCATCAGATATGGCCAAGCTCCTGATCGCGTCCTGTGCGCAGCCGACCCCAGCAGACCCCATGGCGCGACTTGATGATGCCAATGACCAGTTGACGGCCATTAATTATGCGGCGACGACCGTGCAAATAGCGTTCGATGATTTTTACGCAAGATTGGATAACAGGCAAAAAGCGCGATTCGATTCGCTAAGTCGCTGAACGTTACATTCCGAATGGAACGACGTTGCCTTTGTTCGCTTTCAGATTGCGATAGCGCGCGAGCGCCCATAGTGGAAAGAATTTTCTGTAGCCGTGATAGCGCAAATAGAATACGCGCGGAAATCCGGTCGCGGTAAACCGCTCTTCATCCCAGAATCCACCTGCGGTCTGCGTTTGCGATAGGTAGCGTATCCCGCGCTCCACCGCCGGATGATTGACTTCCCCGCAGGCCATCAGTCCCAGAAGAGCCCATGCGGTCTGTGACGCGGTGCTGGCGGCCGGCTCGTGACCGCGGTAGTCGAGCTTGTAACTCGAGCCGTCTTCACCCCAACCGCCGTCGGAATTTTGAATCGAGATAAGCCAGTTGACGGCTCTGCGGATTTCCGTGGATCCATGATTGATACCGCACGCATTGAGCGCGCAGAGCGCCGACCATGTCCCATAAATATAGTTCAGACCCCAACGGCCATACCAGCTTCCATCTCGCGTCTGCGTTTTGATCAGGTAATCGACACCGCGTGACAACGACCCGCTTCGATCCAGAGTTTCGCCGAGTTGGGCGAGCATCGAGACACACCGTGCCGTGACGTCCTCTGTCGGCGGATCTATCAGCGCCCCATGATCCGCGAATGGAATATTGTTGAGGTAGTCATAGGTGTTATCGACGTCGAATGCCGCCCAGCCGCCATTGCGGCTTTGCAGGCCTTTCACCCATTCGACGCCGCGCGCGATGGCTTGGTCATATCGCCCCCCAGCGCCGACACGACGGGCGCGATCCATTGCCATAACGACCACCGCGGTATCGTCGAGATCGGGATAATGCGGGTTGGCATATTGGAAGGCCCAGCCGCCGGGCCGCACCTGCGGACGGCGCGCAGACCAATCCCCAACGATATCAAGCACCTGGAGCGGCAGCAGCCAGTCAAGCCCACGCAAGGCGGCGGTGCGTGCACCCTCATCGCCTGCTTCCAACAACGCATGGCACGCGAGCGCAGTATCCCAAACCGGCGATACGCAAGGCTGGCAGTAGGCTTCATCGTCTCCAACAACCAGCAGCTTTTCGATTGAGCCGCGCGCGATCGCGGCATTTGCCTTATCGCCGAGCACATCAAACATCATCGTGGCATTGGCCATCGCCGGAAAGATCGCGCCGAGCCCATCCTCACCGTTGAGATGTTCGGTGACGAAGCTGGCCGCACGATCGATCGCGCGCTGGCGCAAACTTTTCGGAAACAATTTTACGGCCGGACGCAGCACCGCATCGATACCGCGAAAGAGCGCAAACCAGATCCAGCGTTGGTGCGGAGCCTTCGCCGCCGGTCCGACAGAGCGCGGCGATTCGATAAACAATTCGTCGATACCGATGCCAAGCAGATTCTGTGCGCGCGGGCGCAGTGCTTGCACGACGAGTAGCGGTACCAACACCGTGCGCGCCCAGTACGATACCTTCGACAGGTGAAACGGAAACCAGCCGGGCAGCAGCGTAATTTCAACCGGCATTTCCGGAACGCTTTGCCAGCGCAGAACGCCAAAGAGCGACAGCAACACGCGCGTGAACACATTGCAGTGGACGGCACCACCTCGCGCAAGTATCGCTTCGCGCGCACGGCGCATGTGATCTGCGTCAGGCTTGTCGCCGATCATTTTAAGCGCAAAATAGGCCTTCACACTGGCGCTCATGTCGAAATCGCCAAGATGATACAGAGCCCAACCGCCATGGGCGCCCTGAATGCGGCGTAGATAGTGCGCAATTTTTTGCTCTAGGACTGAGTCGACCGGCTCGCCGCGATAGTGCCTGAGCAGCACATATTCGGACGGAATTGTCGCATCAGCCTCAAGTTCGAAGACCCAATGGCCGTCATTCTGCCGGCATCCGAGCAGTGCGCGCGTTGCTGCCGCGACCGTTTCTTCCGCGTTTCCATGTGAAACGCGCGACTCGTTGGCAAAAGCCAGCGTCATGCGGCAGCCCGCAGTTTATAGCTCACGAGATCGGCCGCGCGATGACCTGAGCGGACCGCGCTCTCGAGCGTGGCCGGGAGGCCCGTCGCGGTCCAATCGCCAGCAAGGAACAGGTTGTCCCATGCCGTTTCTGCGGCTGGACGCAAGGCATTCTGTTCCGGAGTGGCAGCAAAGGTAGCGCGCCGCTCGCGCACAATCTGCCATGGTGGGACGCTGTCAAATGGCAGGCCAGCGACTTTGGCAATGTCACTCCATATCGTCTGTGCGAGCTCCGCTCGCGGCATCTCGAACAACCGTCCGGCATCGCTGATCGTTGCTGAAATTCGGCCAGGCAACGAGAATATCCATTCACAAGTGCCATTGATGACACCCAGCATCAGCGGCAACCGCTCCGGCGGTTCGATGCGGAAGTGGGCGTTCACGATTCCGCGAAATTCGGACGGCGCACGCAACTCAGGCACGAGATTGGTTGCCACATTGGGTGGAACCGCCAAAATGACCGCGTCACCGTCGCGGAGGTCGATGGACTGCCGGGCAAACTCAAGCCCTGACACGCGACCGTCGGAAAGCTTCAGCGCAACCAGCTCGTCCTCAAACACGACAGAAACGCCCTGTTCACGCAAATAGGCGAGCGCAGGCTCGACAAATACGGGTCCCAATCCGTCGCGCGCGAGCAATGGCCGGCACGCCTGTCCGCCGAGCGCGAGCGTTTCGCGTATCAGCGCGCCAGCAAGTTTTGCCGATCCTTCACGCGGCGCGATGTTGAGGGCGGCAAGAAAGAGAGGCTCGAGCAAGCGATCATATATTGGTCCAACGCAGTTCATCACGTCGCCGATGGGCCTGTCCGCAGACGTCCAGGCAAGGCGCGCCAGAGGCAAATAGTCACTGACTGCAGTTTGCGGCACGCGCCGGTCCTTGTTGAATACCCACCAGGGGAATCGACTGTCGCCGAACCGCAAGGTCCACTGTTCGCCGCTTGTGATGTCTATGAAAGAAAATTCCGCCTCTTTCGGACCGCTCAATCCCGACCTCGAGCCGATCGCCTCGGCGTACGAAAGAACGGCGTGATTTCCCGACAGCAGCAAATGCGTACCATTGTCGATCAGCATGCCGGTGGCCTGGTCGTGGTACGAACGGCACCGGCCGCCGGCCTGCATCGTCGCTTCATGGATCGTGACCGCTCGTCCGGAACCCGCCAGCCGCACGGCGGCTGCGAGCCCGGCCAGACCAGCCCCGATAATGTGAACCCTGCCGATGTCAGACGAATGCATGCCGTAACGCAATCCAGATTAGGCGCGGTTTGTTGATGCGGACACGGTTGCGGGGCCGGGCCCAGCCACGCGATATCATGCCTTCGAGCATCTGACGATAGACCCCTCCCATGATTTTTGGCGCGCGTACGACCCGGCGGGGGCAACGGGACATGATTTCATTTGCCTGTGTAAAATGCTCGCGCGCTCGTTCAGCAAGCACGATGCAGGCCTCGCCAAGGCGGGGATTTCCCACGACCGAAGCCGGGTCAGTCATTGTAATCCCCGCTAACCGCAGGGCCTCTCGCGGCAAATACAGGCGCCCGATTTCCGCGTCCTCGTCTATGTCGCGCAAAATATTCGTCAATTGAAGCGCCCGGCCGAGATGATGGGCAAGCGCAATCCCGTCGGCCTCGCCCATCCCGAAGACGCGCACAGACAGCCGTCCGACCGCAGACGCAACGCGATCGCAATAGAGGTCGAGCTCATCGAAACTCGGAGCCTGAATATCCGCGCGCGCATCCATTTCCACACCGTCGATTACGGCAAGGAAGTCGTCTTTGCGCAATGCAAAGCGGGCGATGCATTTCGCGAGCCGTTCAAGTCCGGCAGGAATACTTCCGGAATAAAGTGAATCGATTTTCTTCCGCCACGCTAAAAGCCCCTCCACCCTCTGCGCCCGCGGTGCATCGTTGTCGGCGATATCGTCAACCTCGCGGCAGAATGAATATATTTCGAACATCGCCTCCCGCTGCTCACGCCCCAAGATACGCATTGCCAAATAGAACGAACTGCCGCCAGCACGATTGGCAGCAGGCGGATTATTCTCCGTCACATTTTGAACCTGAAGGTTCATGGGGTCTGGTACCGGCGTGTCGGCGCGACCGTTCGCATCAGCCGCCGTAGCAACACGCGCGTCCCGCCGTTCGCAGCCTCCGCTATCGCCTCGCCCCTGGTGAGATGTACGCGCTCGCTTAACGGATCACGCACGCGCAGAATTTCCAGCAGACGCGCAGCCAACGTCTGGATGACCGAGATTTCGCATGCAAGCCGCGTATCACATACATTTGCCTCAAGCCCAAGGCTCTGGTCCAGCAGGGCCGACGTGCGCGTCACCAATCCCTTCAGACAATCGCGCAATTCCGGCCCGGCTTTGTCAAACCCGAGCGATTCGACACCAATTCCGTGAGCCGCCAACGCATCGAGCGGAATATAGACACGATCAAGCGTTCGATAATCCGAGCCGCAATCCTGCAGGTGATTGATGATCTGCAATGCCGCGCATAGCGCATCTGACGCCGGCCATGTATCTCGCGACTCACCATGGACATCAAGCACGAAGCGTCCAACGGGCATCGCCGAGCGCGAGCAATAGTCGATGAGATCGTCCCAATCATTGTAACGGAGCTTGGTCGCGTCCTGCCGGAAAGCGTTCAGCAAATCCTGCGCGTGGCGGGCGGACAATCCGCGGCTCTGTAATATTTCACGAAGCGCGAGCCCTTCCGGCTCATCGTTGCCGCTGCCAAGCAAGCTGGCTTCGAGCCGGTCGAGCCGCGCAAGCTTTTCCGT
>Ga0335082_10007554_pt1 | contig 11799 bp, 11 predicted proteins | sample Lox_Sample_41_FD_206718 | JGI IMG/M metagenome (GOLD analysis project Ga0335082, IMG submission 206718) | Soil microbial communities from Loxahatchee National Wildlife Refuge, Florida, United States - Lox_Sample_4.1 | ecosystem: Environmental > Terrestrial > Soil > Wetlands | place: USA...
GAGGTCAAGACGGCCGCAATTTACGGGATCTGCATTATGATTTCGACTCTTCTCAATGTTCAGCGGATGCGACGTCTGGGCGCCGTCTTGACCTCGACGCGCACGTGGGGATTTTGAGATAGGTTCCAGGGTGCGGGTGGCGCTCGCGCTCGATTAAGATGGCGTCGTATGACAATTCACGATCGCACCCAATTCACCGTCGCACTATGGATCCCGCACGAGCTGCGCTGAAATCCGCTCAACGCCGAGCGGCCGACGTCGCCATGCTGCCATCGCGGCTGGCACTGTTGAGCGCCTTGCTGATGCTGTGCCTGGTCGGTGTAAGCGCATATCTGCGCTTGTCCGCCGCCCAGCTCGGCTGCCAGCCGTGGCCCGACTGCTATGCGCAAGGTTTCCGCCAGACGTCGCCCGCGGACACGCAACAGCATCCGGTGGCGCGTTTGACCCACCGTGTGCTCGCCAGCGCCATCGGCGTGGCGGTGCTGCTTTTGGTTTTCGCGAGCTTCGTGCCCCGCTCGCAGCGTCCGAGACAGTTCTGGATCGCACTCTCCGCGTTGGTGCTCACCGCATCCCTCGCCGCGCTCGGACGCACAACGCCGGGGACGTACCATCCAGGGGTCGCGTCAGGCAATCTATTGGGCGGACTTGCGCTGCTGGCATTGTTCACGTGGCTTGCCATCGACGCGGTGGTTGCAACGGGCCACGAAAGGAAGGCCCGCTTGCACGTGCAACTGCTTGCGGGCACGACACTGGCGTTGCTCGCGGTTCAGGTTGTCGTCGGCGCGATGCTCAGTACGTCGGGCGCGGCGGCGGCCTGTCCCGACCTGGCCGGGTGTGGCGCGGGGTCGCCCGCCGCAGCGTTGCATCTGATGCATCGACCCCTTGCGCTCACGCTGCTGGCGGTCGGCGGCGCGCTTTCCCTGGCGTTGTGGCGAGCGGGCGGCTTCGGGCGGGGCCTGGCTAGCGCGCTCGTCGTTTGCATAGCTCTGCAGATTGGAATTGGCGCCGCAATGGTGTCCTCGCAGTTTCCGTTGTGGCTGGGCCTGCTGCACAACTTCGGCGCGGCGCTGCTGACGATGACTGCGGTCGGGAGCGCGCGCTGGGCGTCCCGGTCGTAGCCTGCGCACTGTGGCAGAATACGTTGGTGCGATCGAGGCGGCTGTCCAGCCAGCTTCACGACCGGGACATGAAAAGCGACATCAAAGTCAGCGCCTTCTTGAGCAATCTTGCGCTCTTCAAGCAGATCGCGCCGGAGGAAGTCGAGCGCATCGCCGCGGGTGCGCGCGTGCAGCATGCCGCCCGCGGCGAGACGCTGTTCCAGCGCGGGGACGCGTGTGAAGGCTTTCATCTGGTCGTGTACGGACAGGTAAAGCTTGCGTTCTCCTCCCCGCACGGCGCCGACAAGGTGGTCGAGATCATCGGCCCCGGCATGAGCTTCGGCGAAGCGGTGATGTTCCTGGATCGGTCTTACCCGGTTTATGCACAGGCCCTGGTTGACAGCATGCTGGTGTACGTGCGCAAGTCCACCGTGTTCGAAGAGATCGATCGCAATCCCCAGTTCGCGCGTCACATGCTGGGCGGGTTGAGCAGCCGCCTGCACGGCCTGGTGAGCGATGTCGAAGCGTACACGCTGCGCTCAGGCGCTCAGCGCGTGATCGGGTATTTGCTCCGCGACATTCAACTGAAGCAGCCGGGCGCGAACGAAGGCGAGGTCACGCTGCCGATCGGCAAGGGCGTCATCGCTTCGCGGCTGAATCTGACGCCGCAGCACTTCTCGCGCATCCTGCACGAGCTGACGGCGCGCGGCCTGATCAAAGTCGAAGGCCGCACGGTCCAGGTGGTCGACCTCGAGCAATTGAAGGCATACGACTGAGCGACTGCTCGGTCGAGACGCTCATTTGCAGCTTCCTATCCCGGCTCCGCTCCCGCCTAGCTGCACCACCTTGATCTAGGCGCTGTTCACACTAACGAAGCCCGTCGATAACCGGATGGTCGGGGGGCCTCACGCGGGTGGCGTATCCCGCTTCACACGTTACACTTCGTGCGTGAATCGTCACTTGCCTTCGTCGTTTTCCTGCTGGCTGGCTGCAGCAGCCGTCAGCAACTCATCGTTATTGAATACCTGAAGGCCGAGAACCGCATGTTGCGCGAGCGCCTCCCCGCATCGACGAGGGATTCCCTTGCGACCGGATGATCACGTCCAGTCGGACCCTATCACGCGCGGAGAGATGCCGGCTACCGGGCTGGAGCCGCCGCCCCATTCTGCGCACTCCGATTCGCGTCCCGTGTGGGCAGGCTCCTCGCCCGCTAGCGGACGCAGGATCGGGCTCTTCGCCGCGATCGCTGCCATCGTGCTGGCCACCGGCTTCCCGATCGTCCACTTTTTCAAGGCGTCGCAACAGAAGGAGCTCGCGAGCACATCGAAAGCAGCGGCGTCGAGCAAGTCGCAGGTCAACGTGGTCATCGTGCGTTCTGCCGAGAGGACGCGCCCGCTCACCCTTCCAGGCGAGACAGCAGCATGGTTCGAGAGCACGATCTACGTTCGGGTCAACGGCTACGTTGCCAAGTGGAATGTCGACATCGGCGATCATGTGCGCCAAGGCCAGATTCTGGCGATCATCGACACGCCGGAGCTCGATGCTGATCTCAACGCCGCCCGCGCCGCGCTGACAGCGGCGAGAGCTCAGGTGAAGGTGAGAGAGGCAGAGGCCGAGTTCGCCAGGGGCGCCAATGAGCGCTGGCGAGACTCGCCCAAGGGCGTCGTCGCTGAGCAGGACCGTGAATCTAAGCGCGCGGACTACGACGCTGCGGTCGCCAACTTAAACGCTGCGGTCGCGCAGGTCGCCCTGGAGCAGGCGAAGGTGGACCGCCTTGTCGCAGTGACCCGATTCAAGCGGGTTGTCGCCCCGTACGATGGGACGATCACGGAGCGCCGCGTCGATATCGGCAACCTGGTCACCGCTGGCAGCGTTGCCGGAAACACGCCTCTGTATCGCATGAGCCAGGACAACCCGATGCGCGTGTACGTCGATGTGCCGCAGAGCGCAGCGGGCGACCTGATGAAGCCTGGCGTTTCGGCGCAGGTGAGGATGAGCAACCGTCCAGACTGGACTTTCAACGCCAAGATCGCGCGTACGGCCAAGGCCATCAATCCACAGGCTCGCACCTTGCGGGTCGAAGTGGACATTCCGAACCCCGACCAAGGGCTGGTCCCGGGGATGTATGTGAATGTGAGCTTCGATCTTCAGAGCCACAACTTGATGCAGGTGCCTGCGGCCGCCCTGGTGTTTCGCTCGAGCGGACCGGAGGTTGTCGTGGTCGATGGCACTGGGCGAGTTCACTTCCGTAAGGTGGCGATCGCTCGAGACGAGGGAACTTTGGTCGAGTTGGCATCGGGGGTTGCTCCCGGCGACAAGGTCGCGCTGAATATCAGCAGCCTGATCAATGACGGAGACATAGTAGTGGTGAACGAGCCTGCGGCTGCACCCGCTACCGCTGATCCCAAGACGACTGAAGAGCGAGCGAATTGAATGCTGGCGTTGAAGGCCCAGAATTCATGCTCGCAGTCCGAGTTCTTGGACACTACGTGACTGGCTTGCATAGCTCCGGCGGCTCTGGGCGAGGATTGATCCATCTGAATGACGCGGGCTGTTGCGCTGTTGATCGCGATAGGGACTGGAGATTTGGCAGACTAGAAGCGCTGATCGAACTCCCAGAATACCGAACAGCCGAGCTTTCCCAAAATCAACCACAACCAGATAAGCGGACACTGCCAAGATCAGCCCGGCAACCGTCCACGGGCGCACGGCGGCCATCAAGATACATATGCAGGGGTGCGGCTCTGCAGCATTTCAGTGCCGTACCCTTCCTGTCCCCGAGCCCCGCAAATTCCGCCGTCAGCAATCGGATCGCGTTGTGCGTGCTAGTTGACGTGCGTCAAGTCCGGAGCCATGGGGCAGGTTATCGTGACTACAGCGCGCGAGCGCTGTGAATGAGGTGCCGGTGACTTAAGTCACAGACGCACTTTTCGCGTCGGAGTATCTGTTGCGTTCAAACACGGAGAAGGGGCTATGAAGCTCAATGTTGGCGTCGTTGACAAGGTCGGTCGCATCATCGTGGGTGTTGGGTTGCTCAGTCTGCTGTTCTTCTGATGGGAGTTCGAAGCCGGCGGTCGGCTCGAGGCTTGTCGGCGCGATAGATTAGAGTGAGCGGGAGTGCTCTTCTTCAATCACACATGGGCCTCATGACCAACGGCGCTCGGACTATCGGGTCCTCGATCGAAGAGATCAAGACCACAACCTGCTACATGTGCGCGTGCCGCTGCGGTATCCGCGTGCACCTGCGCGATGGGGAGATCCGCTACATCGATGGCAATCCCGACCATCCGCTGAACCAAGGTGTGATTTGCGCCAAGGGCGCGTCGGGTGTCATGAAGCAGTACTCGCCCGCCAGGCTCACGAAGCCGCTCATGCGCAAGCCCGGCTCGGCGCGCGGCGACAACGAGTTCGTCGAGATCTCCTGGGACGAGGCATTTCGGATCCTGGAGGAACGCCTCGCTCGCATCCGCTCCACCGACCCGAAGCAATTTGCGTTGTTCACCGGGCGCGACCAGATGCAGGCACTCACCGGGCTGTTCGCGCGCCAGTTCGGCACGCCGAACTATGCCGCGCACGGCGGTTTTTGCTCGGTGAACATGGCAGCGGGAATGATCTACACGATCGGTGGCTCGTTCTGGGAGTTCGGCGGCCCCGACCTCGAGCGTGCGAAGCTGTTCGTGATGATCGGCACCGCCGAGGACCACCACTCGAACCCGCTCAAGATCGCGATCTCGAAGTTCAAGCGCGAAGGCGGGCGCTTCGTCTCGATCAATCCGGTGCGCACCGGCTATTCCGCGATCGCTGACGAGTGGGTACCCATTCGCCCCGGCACCGACGGGGCGCTGCTGCTCGCCATCGTCCATGAGCTCCTCGAGCTCGGGCTCTACGACCGCGACTTTCTCGTCCGTTATACCAACGCCGGTCAGCTGGTGAAGCTCGACGAGAAGAGCGACCAATACGGCCTGCTCGCCCGCGACCCGGATGCCGACGAGGTGAATCCGCAGTATCCGCAGAACCAGATGTGGTGGGATCGGCACACGAACCGCCCGGTCGCGACACACACCGAAGGCGCCGACCCTTATCTCTTCGGCAGCTTTACCTTGCCGGACGGTACGCCGGTCAAGCCTTCGCTCCAACTGCTCGAAGAGAGGGTGAAGCGCTACACGCCTGAGTGGGCGGAGCGCCTCACGGGTGTGCCGGCGGCGACGATCCGGCGGCTGGCTCACGAGATGGGCGTCACCGCGCGCGATCAGCAGGTGGAGCTGCCGATTCCGTGGACCGATTCGTGGGGGAAAGAGCACGAGTCGGTCACCGGCAACCCGGTGGCGTTTCACGCAATGCGCGGCCTCGCAGCCCACTCGAACGGCTTCCACACGATCCGCGCCCTGTCGATCCTGATGACGTTACTCGGCACGATCGACCGGCCGGGCGGCTTCCGCCACCGGGCGCCGTTCCCGCGCGCGATCCCACCCTCGGCGAAGCCGCCGAGCGGTCCGCATGCGGTCAGGCCGAACACTCCGCTGGGCAGCCTGGCGCTCGGTTGGCCGGCCTCGCCCGACGATCTGTTCGTCGACGAAAGCGGCGGCCCGGTGCGCATCGACAAGGGCTTCTCGTGGGAATACCCGCTGTCGGTGCACGGGCTCATGCACAACGTCATCACCAACGCCTGGCGCGGGGACCCGTATCGCCTAGACACGTTGATGATCTTCATGGCGAACATGGCGTGGAACTCGACCATGCACACCATGGAAGTACGCCGCATGCTGAACGATCGCGACGAGAGCGGCGAGTACAAGATCCCGTTCCTGGTCGTATGCGATGCGTTCCAGTCGGAGATGACGGCGTTCGCCGACCTGCTCCTGCCCGACACCACTTATCTCGAGCGGCACGACGTGATGTCGCTGCTCGACCGGCCGGTTTCGGAGTTCGACGGCCCGACCGACGCGGTGCGCACTCCCGTGATGCCGCCGAAGGGCGAGTGCAAGCCGTTCCAAGAGGTGTTGGTCGAGCTCGCCTCGCGCTTGAAGCTGCCGGCCTTCGTGCGGCCCGACGGCTCGCGCAAGTTCCGCGATTACCCGGACTTCATCGTGAACTACGAGACGGAACCCGGATCGGGCATCGGTTTCCTGGCCGGGTGGCGCGGCAAAGGCGGAGAGAAGTTTATGCTGGGCGAACCGAACCCGCGGCAGTGGGAGATGTACGCGAAGAACAACTGCGTGTTCCATCACCAGCTGCCGCCGTCGTACCAGTACATGCGCAACTGGAATAGGGGCTACATGGAGTGGGCGCAGCGCACGCGCATCCGCCGCTTCAGCGAGCCCGTCCTGATCCAGATCTATTCCGAAGTACTGCAGAGATTCCGGCTGGCGGCGCAGGGAAAATGGGGCACGCGCCGGCCGCCCGAGCGCCTTCGTGCTCGCGTCGCGACGCACTTCGACCCGCTGCCGTTTTACCAGGAGCCGCTCGAGGCGCAGCTCACTGACACAGCCAAATATCCGCTCAACGCCATCACCCAGCGGCCAATGGCGATGTACCACTCGTGGGACTCGCAGAACGCGTGGCTGCGCCAGATCCATGCGCACAACTATCTCTTCGTAAACTCGCGCACCGCAAAGGCGGCCGGTGTCGGCGACGGCGACTGGATCTGGGTCGAGTCGCAGTGGGGCAAAGTGCGCTGCATGGCGCGCTTCAGCGAAGCGGTCGAGCCGGGGACGGTGTGGACGTGGAATGCAATCGGCAAGGCGCCGGGCGCCTGGAACCTCGCGCCGGATGCGAATGAGTCGCAGCGCGGATTTCTGCTGAACCATCTCATCACCGAGGAGCTGCCCGGGCCGGAGGCGAGCGTATCGAACTCCGATCCGATCACCGGCCAAGCCGGGTGGTATGACGTGCGGGTCCGGATCTACAAGGCGGCCGCCGATGAGCCGCAGGAGACATGGCCTCGCGTGCCGACGGTAGGGCCGATCCCGGGCGTCGAGCAGGTGCGCCGGGCGTGGCAGGCTTTCATCGCGGGAAGGAGAATCGGCGCATGACGCAGCTCGCTCTGGTAATCGACCTCAACGTGTGCGTGGGCTGCCATGCCTGCGTCACGAGCTGCAAGGAGTGGAACACGTCGGGTGCCGCCGGCTTCCTCTCCGACGATAACCCTTACGGGAAGGATCCGACCGGGACCTTCTTCAACCGAGTGCAGACCTTCGAGGTCGGCGAGTACCCGAACACGCAGACGGTGCACTTTCCGAAGTCGTGCCTGCATTGCGAGGACCCGCCATGCGTGCCGGTGTGCCCGACCGGCGCGAGCTACAAGCGCGAAGAGGACGGCATCGTCCTCATCGATTACGACAAATGCATCGGCTGCAAGTACTGCGCATGGGCGTGCCCCTACGGTGTGCGCGAGATCGACGAGCACCGGCACGTGATGACCAAGTGCACCTTGTGTGTCGACCGCATCTACGATGGATCGCTGCCTGAGGCGGAGCGCAAGCCGGCGTGCGTGATGGCGTGCCCAACGAACGCACGATTGTTCGGCGATATCCACGACCCCGAATCCGTCGCCTCCAAGGCGATCCAGGAGAACGGCGGCTATCAGCTCATGCCGGAATGGGGCACCTCTCCGGCGAACCACTACCTGCCGCGGCACAAGCAGGAGATCAAGGTGCGCGAGGAGGACCTCGAGCGCGTGGACAACCCGCTCAAGGTCGACGGGCGCTTGCCCAAGCCCGCGCTCAAGTCCCCGTCGCTGGACGATGTGACGAGCTGGTAATGCGCCCCGCGCTCTCGGTGATCCTGCTGACGACGCTGATCGGCGTGGGGCAAGGGCTGTTCGCGGGACTGTACACGGTGCAGGTGTTCGATCGCATCGGGCTGATCCGCGGCCCGACGAGCCCGATGTTCTATCCGTTGGGCTGCGCGTTCGCGCTCGCGTTTCTCGCCGTCGGGCTCGGTGCGTCCTTCTTCCATCTCGGCCGGCCACAGCGCGCCTGGCGCGCTGTGGCCATGTGGCGAACGTCGTGGCTTTCGCGCGAGGTGATCGTGCTGCCGGCGTTCATGGCCTGCTTGTTCCTCTACGGGCTGGGCCACTACCTGGGTTGGGCCCGGCATCCGATCGTCGCCAGCGTGGACGCCACCCTCATCATCGGTGCGCTCGGCATCGTGCTGTGCGCGCTCTTGTTCTTGTGCACCGGCATGATCTACGCGTGCCTCAAGTTCCTGCAGGAATGGCACACGCCGCTCACCGTCATCAACTATTTGCTGTTTGGGAGCGCGTCGGGGCTCATGCTCGCTACGGCTTACGCGGCCATCGTCGAGCCCGGTCTGGTGCGCTTTTTCGCGGTCTGGGCTGCGGGCTTCACGCTCGCCGCCCTGCTCGGTCGCAGCGTGAGCCTGATCCGCAACGCACGCCTGAAGCCGCGCTCCAGCCTGCAGACTGCGATCGGCGTGAAGCATCCGCAGATCGTTCAGAGCTCGCAGGGCTTCATGGGCGGCTCGTTCAACACGCGCGAGTTCTTCCACGGGATGTCGAGTGCGTGGATGCGCTCGGTCAAGTGGATGTTCTTGCTCGCAGTGTTCCCCATCCCGCTCGCATTGCTGGCCGCAGGCCTGCTCGGCGGCGTTTTTCCCGCGCTGCTGGCGGCGGCTTTTCTGGTCCAGTACGCGGGGCTGCTCGCCGAGCGCTGGTTCTTCTTTGCTCAGGCGAACCATCCGCAGAACCTGTACTACCAGCGCATCTCGTGAAGGCGGCTGCCATCAAGCGGGAATGCGACCCGGCACCGTCGATTGCGGGTGTCGATTGCGGGTTTGCGCAGGGGTTTGCTTCTGGTATATTAGAACTCACTAATACACATATAGGGCTGGGCTGTGTAGACCCGGCATTTGCACCGGGCGATCGAGGCCGCGTTAACCGTGCCTCCTCGAGGATCCGGGATATGGAGGAGAGACGCTCATGAACTTCGACAAGGACCTCGACGCCCGGGGCCTGAACTGCCCTTTGCCGATCCTGCGTGCCAAGAAGGCGCTCAACGAGCTGACGAGCGGCCAGGTGCTGCGCATCATCGCGACCGACCCTGGGGCGGTACAGGACTTCCAGGCATTCTCGAAGCAGACCGGCAACGAGCTGCTCTCGCATTCCGTAGCGGACAAGGAGTTCACGTTCTTCATGAAGAAGAAGTGAAACTATCCCACTCTTGATCCAGCGCAATCGCGCCTGCCCCCGGTGGGGTGAAAATCCAGTTTCCAATTCGGAGACCGATATGGCATCGGTGAAGAACTGCAACCTTCCCGACGATGTGCTCTACAACGTCGAGAACAACGTATGGGCACGGCGGGAGGCGGATGGAACGGTGACGATCGGCATCACCGCGTACGCCTGCGCTTTGGCGGGCGAGGTTGTCGCCTATACGCCGAAGAAAGTCGGCCGCGCCATCGAGCTCAACAAGTCGCTCGTGACCATCGAATCCGGCAAGTGGGTCGGGCCAGTGAAGGCGCCGGTGAGCGGGGAGGTGGTGGCGATCAACGATGCGCTCGTCTCTGCCCCGAAGGGCATCAACGCCGATCCCTACGGCGCCGGGTGGCTGGTGAAGCTCAAGCCTGCCAACTGGCACGCCGAGTCGGGAAGCCTGGTGACCGGCGCCGCGGTCGCACCGGCTTTCCAGGCGAAGATGGACGCCGACGGTTTTGCCGGCTGTCCTTGACCGCCAGTCCGGCGAAGAGGAGGTACCAATGTCGAACAAGATCAGCATCGTCGTGATTTCGGGCGAGCGCGAGCGTCTGCAGATGGCCGGCATGATCGCGTCGGTCGGGGCGGTGAGCGGCGACGAGGTCACCGTGTTTCTGTCGATGAATGCGCTGCACTACTTCCGCAAGGATGCGGCCGAGCCAGCACCACCCGAGGGTGCGTTCGGCAAGTTGCTCGAAGAGAAGAAGGCGCCGGCGTTCAAGCAACTGTTTCAGAGCGCGGCCGAGCTTGGCGACGCCAAGATCCGCCCTTGCTCGATGGCCGTCGACGTGCTGGGCGTCCGAGCGCAGGACCTTGAGCCCTGGATTGGCGAGCCCATGGGTCTCATCAAGTTCCTGTCCGAAGCGCACGGCGGACAAGTCTGGTCCTTCTGATTGAGAGGCGGCGGCATGGCAGAGAAGATCGTGGTCGACGCTCGCGGCAGCTTCTGCCCGGGCCCGTTGATGGAGCTGATTGCGCGGCTCAAGTTCGCGCAGGTGGGTGACGAGCTCGAAGTTCTGTCCACCGACAAGGGCTCGGCAGTCGAAATCCCGGAATGGCTGAACAAGGTTGGCCATCAGCTTCTGGGGGCGCGAGAGGATGCTGGCGTGTTTCACATCGCGCTGAAGAAGATGAAGTAGCCTGGTCCGCGCAGCAAGAACTATAAGGAGGAGGCATGAAGATTCTGATCGTCGGCGGTGGAATGGGAGGGACGATTCTCGGCAACAACCTGGCGCGGCGGCTCGCGCCGGAGCTGCGCTCGGGCAAAGTGCAACTCACCATGCTGTCGGCTTCCGACAAGCACATGTACCAGCCGGGATTGCTCTACCTTTGTCTGGGCCGGATGACGCCGGATGAGCTCTACCGCGACCAGGCGAGCCTCCTCGAGCCGGGGATCGAGTTCCAGGTTGACCCGGTGGAGACCTTCGACCTGGACAGCAACAGAGTGAAAACCAAGAGCGGTAAGACTATCGGCTACGACCTGATGGTGATCGCAACCGGCTCGCGCGCCATGCCTGAGTTGATCCCCGGGCTCGCCGAGAACGCCGAGACGTTCTATACCGAGCAAAGCGCGCTGAAGATGTTCAAGCGCCTGCAGCAGTTTCAGGGCGGCAGGGTGGTGATCGCGGTGGGCGTCCCGCATAAGTGCCCGATGGCGCCGCTCGAGATCGCGTTCATGCTGCACGACTACTTCAAGGATCGCGGCATCCGCGACAAGGTGCAGCTGCACTACACCTATCCGATTGGCCGGGTGCACAGCCTGGAGAACGTCGCGAAGTGGGCTGCGCCGGAGTTCGAGCGGCTCGGCATCACCTACGAAACCTTCTTCAACATGAAGGAGGTCGACGGCAAGAACCAGGTGTTGAAGAGCGAGGAGGGCACCGAGGCCACGTACGACCTGCTGATCACGATCCCGGCGCACAAAGGCATGGAGGTCATCGAGAAGAACGGGCTCGGGGCGGGCGGCTTCATTCCCACCGACAAGACCAAGCTCACCATGGAGAAGCGCCCGAACGTCTATGTGATAGGCGACACGACCAACATCCCGATCAGCAAGGCCGGCTCCACGGTGCACTACCAGGCCGAGACGCTCGGCGAAAATATTGCGGCGATCGTCAAGCTCGGCGCTCCGGTGCGCGAGCACGACGGCAAGGTGTTCTGCTTTATCGAGTGCGGCAAGGACCGCGCGACCTACGCCATGTTCAACTACACCACGCCGCCGGATCCCAAGCCGCCGACGCGCGCGGTGCACTGGTTCAAGGTGGCTTACAACAAGCTGTACTGGGCCTCGGCCCGCGGTCTGCTGTAGGAGGCTGCGATGGACGCGAACGACGCATTGGAGCTGGAGCGCGTGACCGCGGCGACCCGCGACGCGCTGACCGATGAGATGGTGAGCCGTTTGTCGGCCACCGCGGCCGACGGGATCGATTTGCTCGATCAGATCAATCGATCTGGAGTCGGACAGGCGCTGCCGGCGCTAGCGCAGCTGGT
>Ga0335082_10007555_pt1 | contig 11798 bp, 11 predicted proteins | sample Lox_Sample_41_FD_206718 | JGI IMG/M metagenome (GOLD analysis project Ga0335082, IMG submission 206718) | Soil microbial communities from Loxahatchee National Wildlife Refuge, Florida, United States - Lox_Sample_4.1 | ecosystem: Environmental > Terrestrial > Soil > Wetlands | place: USA...
GCTGCGGGTGCGACACGTCGTCGCTGTCGGCCATCGCGAGGTACTCGCCACGCGCGAGCGCGAGCCCGTGGTTGCGCGTGGCCGGGATGCCCTGGTTTCGCGCGTGCACCTCGATGCGCATGCGCGGGTCGCGCAGCGAGCGAGCGACCTCGACGCTCTCGTCGCCGGACCCGTCGTCGATCACGAGCAGCTCGAAGGCCGCGTAGCGCTGCGAGAGCAGCGACTCGAGCGCCTGCCGCAGCACCGGCGCGCGGTTGTAGACCGGCACGAAGACCGTGACGCGCGGAGCCGGCGCGCCCAAGGGCGCTAGCCCGAGGCGAGGCGCCGGAAGAGCGCCGGGTCCACCAGCTTCGGCTTGCGCAGCAGCAGCGACCGCAAGGTCCAGCCCGCCGCGAAGCGGAGCTCGAGGAAATCGGCGGCCGGCGCGAGGTCCGGACCGCCGCAGCGCGCGATGCCGGCCAGCAGGGCGTCGCGCGAGACGCCCGGCCAGCGGAGCCACGCCCGCGCGGCACCCGTGCCCTGCAGCTCGTCCGCTCCGACGCTCTCGAGATCGACGATGCGGAGCCGCCCGCTCGCGTCGCGCAGGAAGTTGTCGGGGCGGGCGTCGAGGTAGTCGAGGCCGTGCGAGAGCCCAGTCGCCGGCGTCGACAGCGCGCGCGCCTCGAGCGCGCGCGCGAGCGCCGGATCGAGGACGCCGAAGTCGCGCAGCCACCCGAGCTGCGCCGCGACCTCCGCGCGCAGCGGCGCGGGGTCGGCCGGGCTGCGCGGGCCGCGCGTGTAGAAGGTCGCGAAGAGCGCTGCGAGCTCGTCCATCGGAGCCGGCGCGGCGGGATCGAGCGCGACGCCCTCGAGGAACTCGACCCACAGCTCGCTGCCGTGGCGCGCGATGCGCCGCGGGACGAGCCCCGTGTCGGCGAGCGCATCGAGCAGGGCGGCGGTGCGCTCGGCGCGGGCCGAGTCCGCGAACACGATCTGCTTGACGTCGCGACCCGCGATGGTGACGCGGTAGACGCGCTGCGACTTCCCCGAGCCTCCGAGGAGCGATCGCTCGATGCGGCGCAGGCGCTGGGACCAAGGTTCGAGGCGCCGCTTGCGGTACGACGTCACGCGCGAGCGGTGTAGCGCACCGCTCGTGGCGGCGCCGTCGCTGCCGTAGATTGCGTCCATGTCGTCGGCGCTGCTCCGCCACGTGCTCGAGGTCGTGCGCGCGGGGCCGCGGCGCGAGCAGCCGTTCGCGCACCAGCTCCTCGAGGGAGTGCTCCCGGCGGACTTCTACGCGGAGCTGCTCGCGTCGCTGCCCGATCCGCACCAGTTCGAGCCGCTCTTTCACAAGGACGCGCTGCGTCCGGACGGGAGCACGACGCGCAGCACCTTCGAGCTCGAGGCCGATGCGCTCGCGCCGTTGCCTGCGCGCGCGCGCGCCTGTCTCGCCGCTTGCCGCGAGGCGTTCACCTCCGCGGCGCTGCGCGACGCGCTGTTCGCGCGCTACGCCGACGTGCTCGGCGAGCGCTTCGGGACGTCGATGCCGGGGCTCGCGGCCACGGTCAAGCTCCAGCGAGACGAGCCCGGCTACCGGATCGGCGTCCATCCCGACACGAGCGACAAGGTGATGCTGCTCCAGCTCTATCTCGCGCCCGACGGCTCGCATCCGGAGATCGGGACAGCGCTCTACCGGCGCGAGGGCGCGGGCTTCATGAGGGTCGACACCTTGCCGTTTCAGCCGAACACGGGGTACTCGTTCGCGCGCACCGAGGAGACGTGGCACGGCGTCGAGGCGATCGGTGCGCTGCGCCACTCGCTGACCCTGAACTACCGGCTCGAGAGCCAGCGCCTGCGGCGCGGCTTCAAGAAGCGGATCCTGCGCCAGATCTCGCGCTTCGCGCACCGGGTGCGAGCGTCGTGAGCGGAGGGGTAGGTCGGCCGGTGTAGCGGAGCGAGCGCAGCGAGCGGCGTACGGCGTCGCCCGCGACCGCGAGCCAGGCCGCGGCGGCCTCTCGCGCGCCGACCTGCGGGACTTCGCACCGCTCGTAGCCGAGCTGCTCGAGCAGCTCGTCGAAGCTCGCGACCGGCGCGTCGAGCGCGCGCGCGGCCTCCGGGGTGAGCCGGATCCGATGCAGCAGCGCGAGCGCGGCTCCCTCCAGGTCGTCTCGGAAGCGCCCGACCGACGCGGCGGACACGGGCTGGTCGGGCGTGTGGCTCCAGCGGGCGGCGGCCCGCTTGCGCCGCCACGGCTCCGGCGAGCCGGCATCCGGCTCGGGGACCGCCGGCCCGGGATCCGGCAGTCCGAGGTGGGCGAAGACGCGCGCGAGCGTCGCCGAGGGGCCGGTCACCAGGTCCTCGTAGCGGAGCTCGAGGTAGGCGGAGCTTCCGCGAGCGCCCCGACCCGCGAGCGTGTCGTAGAGCCAGCGGCTGCCCGCGGCGAAGAGCGAGCGGCCGCGTTGCGCGAGAGACGCCGCGACGTCGCGGCCGTCGCGGATCAGATGGACGAGCCGCACGTCCGGGCTCTCTCGCGCGAGGCGCGCGAAGGCGTAGACGTTGGTCGGTGTCTTCTCGATGAAGCAGGTCGCACCCACGCGCGCGCACACGTGCTCGGCGAGCCGACGGTGGAGCTCGCCGGCGTCGCGCGCGCGCGCGGCCCAGTCGGCGAGCCGCTCGCGCGGGAGGTCGAGCTCGCCGCGGGGGCCGAGGAAGGTCGCGACCTGCTTGTAGCCCGAGGTGAGCCGGCGCCGCGCGAGCAGCGCGTCGAGGGAGTCGGCGAAGCGCGCGAGGTCGAGCGACTCGGGATGGTTGAAGAAGTTCAGCTCGGGCGCCGTCGCCACCTGCGGATGTCGCGAGAGCAGGTGGATCAGGAGCGTGGTGCCGCTGCTGCCGCAGCCGCCGACGAGCGCGAGCCGGGCCTCGCCCATGGCGCGACAGGGTATCGTCCCGCCATGCGCGTCTACGACCGCGCCTTCCCGGGCGAGGCCGCCTACGACGTGGCCGTGTCGCGCGCGCTGCTCCTCGGCGCGGCCGACGGCACGCAGCCCGAGAGCCTGCGGCTCTACCGGCCGGACGACGTGGTCGCGTTCTCGGTCTCCGACTCCTCGCGACCCGGCTTCGCGGGTGCGGTCGCGGCGGCGCGCGCCTCGGGCTTCGACGCGGCGCTGCGGCTCGCCGGTGGCACGGCGGCGGTCTTCCACCGCGACGCGATCGCCTTCGCCTGGTGTCTGCCCGCGGCCGACGCGCGCCGCGACATCCGAGCCCGCTTCGAACGCGTGTCGGGGTGGGTGGCGTCTGCGCTGCGCCGTCTCGGCGTGGACGCGCGGGTCGGCGAAGTGGAGGGCGAGTACTGCCCCGGCGACTTCAGCGTCAACGCGGGCGGGAAGCGGAAGCTCATGGGAGTCGGGCAGCGGATCGTGCAGGGCGCGGCGCACGTCGGCGGCGTGCTCGTCGTGGACCGGAGCGCGCGCGTGCGCGAGGTGCTCGCACCGGTGTACGCCGCGCTCGGTCTGTCGTTCCGCCCCGAGACGGCGGGCAGCGTCTCGGACGAGATCGGCCCGGTCGCATGGGAGTCCGTGCGCGACGCACTCCTCGAGGAGCTGAGGCGCGAGCGCGCGCTCGAGGCGACCGAGCTCGCGCCCGCGTTGCTCGCCCGCGCGCGAGAGCTCGAGGCGCGCTTCCGCGCGGACCCGGGTCGCACGCCAGTCGCGGCGACCCGGTGATTCGGTTGCAGTCACGAAGGGCCGGTGTCATGGTCGGGTCCGTGCCGGTCCCGTCGCGCGTCGCCACGAGCGCGCTCGCCCTTGCCCTGCTGGTCGTCGGGGGCTGCTCCCGCGAGCGGTGCGACATCCTCGGCACCGGGAAGAAGCTCTACTCGCAGTTCGACGCTGATCGACTACCAGGCGGCCTGGGTGGTCGCGCGCCGACGCAGCGAATCCCTCGTCTACCTCGTGACCGACCACGCCGGCGGGATGTGTGCATCGAGGCGTCGCCGTCGATCCAGGAGGCGATCCTCGTCTACTTCCACGCGCGCGGATACGAGCGCATCGACCGCTACCTCGCGGCCGACCCGGTCAACTGGTACTTCGAGCCGCGATCCTGACCCCGAGGAGGAGTCATGCTCAGAGCGAGATCCATCCGATCCGGCGAGTGGCGCGCGGCGGCGGCGTTCGTCGCCCTCGCGGCGGTTGCGGCCGCGCCGGTCGCGGCGGACGAGACCTGCATGTCGCCTTACATGGCGAAGATCATCGGGCAGGAGGACTTCGTCTACGTCTGGACGCTCGGTGAGGAGGGAGTCGGCGACGGGCAGGACAAGCTCGTCACGGTGGACGCGAACCCTACGTCACCGAGCTACGGCAAGGTGGTCCACTCGCTGTCGGTGGGCAGCCGCAACGAGGCGCACCACTCGGGCCTCACCGACGACCGCATGTTCCTCTGGGCCGGCGGGCTCGACACCAGCCGCATCTTCGTCTTCGACATCCACAGCAACCCTGCGAGGCCGAAGCTCGCGAAGACGATCGACGACTTCGTCGCGCGCAGCGGCGGCGTGGTCGGGCCGCACACGCTCTACGCGCTCCCGGGTCGCATGCTCGTCACGGGGCTCTCGAACGACCGCGACCACGGCGGACGCACGGGCATGGTCGAGTACACGAACGGTGGCGACTACGTCGCGACCTACTGGATGCCGGACCCCGACGATCTGCGCGGCGCGCGCAAGAGCGGAGCCGCGGACGGCTACGGCTACGACGTGCGCGCGCTGCCGCGCCTGAACGCCCTGATCAGCTCCTCCTTCACGGGCTGGACCAACTACATGATGGACTTCGGCAAGCTGCTGGCCGACCCGGAGGCGATGAAGCACTTCGGCAAGACGGTGGTGGTCTGGAACCTGCACGCGCGCCGTCCGGTACAGGTGCTCGACGTGCCCGGCGCGCCGCTCGAGATCCGCTGCGCCTGGGACGGCGACCACAACTGGTGCTTCACGTCGTCGGCGCTGACCTCGAAGCTGTGGCTGATCCACGCCGACTCACAGGGGAGCTGGGGCGCCTCCGCGGTCGCAGACATCGGCGACCCCGCGAAGGTCCCGCTGCCGGTCGACATCTCGATCTCGAACGACGACTCGCGCCTGTGGGTCGACACCTTCATGGACGGGAAGGCACGGCTCTTCGACATCCACGATCCGCACCACCCGAAGCAGGTGTACGAGTCGCGCATCGGGAAGCAGCTCAACATGGTGTCGCAGAGCTGGGACGGTAAGCGCGTGTACTTCACCTCCTCGCTGCTCGCGAACTGGGACAAGAAGGGCGACGACGGCGAGCAGTTCCTGCGCGCCTACGGCTGGGACGGGCGTCAGCTCACGCGGCGCTTCGAGATCGACTTCCGCGCGCAGCAGCTCGGCCGGCCGCACCAGATGCGCTTCGGCGCCTACGCGCTCTACGGACAGACGCGGCCCGAGCCGTCCGGCGGCCTGGCCGCGCGCTGAGAACACCGTGCGCCGCGCGGCGCTGGCGGCTCTGTGCGCGGCGGTCGCGTTCGCCGCAGCCGCGGCGGCGCGCGCCGGCGAGGACGCACGCCTCGCGACCCCCGAGCCCGGCAGCTATGCGCTGCCCCCGCTCGGGGCCGCGGCCGACGGCGCGGTGCTCGCGTCGGACGGCTCGCCGACCACCCTGCACGCGCTCTTCGCCGAACGGGTGGTACTGCTGGCCTTCGTCTACTCCGCATGCGGCGACCCCGAAGGGTGTCCGCTCGCGATGGGGGTCTTCCACCGGGTCGGCAGGCTGCTCCGCGACGACCCGGCGACACGCGATCGCCTGCGTGTGCTGAGCCTCAGCTTCGACCCCGCGCGCGACACGCCCGCCGCGATGGCTCGGCTGGCCGAGTCGGTGGCGACCGAGGGGCTCGACTGGCGCTTCCTGACGACGTCCGGGGAGTCGGCGCTCGCGCCGATCCTCGCGGCCTACGGGCAGAACCGGATCGAGGAGCGCGACGAGCGCGGCGAGCCGAGCGGGCGATTCGCGCACGTCCTGCGCGTGTTCCTGATCGATCCGTCCGGGCGCATCCGCAACGTGTATGGCTCCTCCTTCCTCGAGGCCGAGCTCGTCGTCGCCGACGTCCGCACGCTCCTCGCCGAGTCCGGCGCGGCGGGCGGCGCGGTCGCGGCGCGCGGCGACGGATCCGCCGCGCTGCTCGCGCGCACCCGCGAGCCACCGCTCGGCCTGCCGCCTCTCACGTGGCCGGAGGGCGAGGCGCCGAGCGCCGAGCAAATCGCGCTCGGGCGCCGGCTCTTCTTCGAGCGGCGCCTCTCGGAGAACGCGACGGTCTCCTGCGCCAACTGCCACGTGCCGCGACAGGGCTTCACGCAGCGCGAGCAGCGGACCTCCGTGGGCGTCGAAGGGCGGAGCGTGCGCCGCAACGCGCCGACGCTCTACAACGCGGCGCACCTGCGGAACCTCTTCCACGACGGCCGCGAGACGCGGCTGTCCGAGCAGCCGTGGCAGCCGCTGCTCGCGCACAACGAGATGGGCAACGAGTCGGCCGACGCGGTGCTCGCGCGTCTGCGATCGGTGCCCGGATACGAGCCACTCTTCGAGGCGGCGTTCCCGGCGCGCGGGCTGACGCGCGAGAGCGTCGGCGTCGCGCTCGCGAGCTACGAGCGCGCGCTCGTCTCCGGCGACTCGCCCTTCGACCGCTGGCGCTACGGAGGCGACACGAGCGCGCTCGACGCGGCCGCGCAGCGCGGCTTCGCGCTCTTCAGCGGGCGCGGGGGCTGCACGGGCTGCCATCTCGTCGGCGAGCGCACGGCGCTCTTCACGGACGACGCCTTCCACGACACGGGTATCGGCGCGGTCGCCGAGGCGGAGGCGGAGCGCAGCGACGCGCTGCGCGTCCCGCTCGCACCGGGGGAGAGCGCGCTCGTCGCGGCGCGGGTCGCCAGGCAGGTGGGCGAGCCCCAGGTTCCCGATCTTGGGCGCTACGAGGTGACGCACGATCCCGCGGACCGCTGGGGCTACCGCACGCCGAGCCTTCGCAACGTGGCGCTGACTGGCCCCTACATGCACGACGGCTCGCTCGCGACGCTCGCAGACGTGATCGCCTTCTACGACCGCGGCGGTGCGCCGAACCCCGGGCTCGACCCGCGCATCCATCCGCTGCATCTGACGGCGCAGGAGGCCGGCGATCTCCTCGCGTTCCTCGAGTCGCTGACGGGCTCCGACGTCGGGGCGCTCGTCGCGGACGCGGAGTCGGCGCCGGTCGGAAACGTCGGGAGCGAGCGCGCCGCGCCGTGACGGCCGCGCGTTGCGCGCGGCTCGGGCGGATAGCAAGCCGCTTCGCGGCTTGCGGATCAGCGCTTTCGCTGGCTGCCGGAGAGCGCGCGCTTGCGCAGGCGCAGGCTCTTCGGCGTGACCTCGAGCAGCTCGTCCTCGGCGATCCAGCCGAGCGCCCACTCGACGGCCACGAGGCGCGGCGGCGTCAGCACGACGTTCTCGTCCTTCCCGGCCGCGCGGATGTTGGTCAGCTTCTTCGCGCGCGAGACGTGCACGTTCATGTCGCCCGCGCGCCGGTTGGCGCCGACGATCATGCCCTCGTAGCAGGCGACGCCCGCGCCGACGAACAGATCTGCCCGCTCCTGGATCTTCCACAGGGCGTAGGCGGTCGTGTCGCCCCCCTCGGTCGCGACGATCGCGCCCACGCTGCGGGTCGGCAGGTCGCCGGTCCACGGCTCGTAGCCGCGCACGGTGCGGTGAAGGATGCCCTCGCCGCGCGTGTCGGAGAGGAACTCGCTGCGGTACCCGAAGAGGCCGCGGCTCGGCACGACGAACTGGAGCACCGACGTGGCACCCCGTCGCTCCATCGAGACGATGCGCGCGCGCCGCGCCGAGAGCTTCTCGAGCACGGCGCCCTGGCACGCCTCCGGCACCTCGGCCACCACGTCCTCGACCGGCTCGCAGCGCCGTCCCTCGACCTCGCGCGTGATGATCTCGGGGCGCGACACCGAGAACTCGTAGCCCTCGCGCCGCATCTCCTCGACGAGCACGCCGATCTGCATCTCGCCGCGCGCGGCCACCTCGAAGATCTCGGGGCTCTCGGTCGGCTCGATGCGGATCGACACGTTGCCGAGCGCCTCGCGCCGCAGCCGCTCGCCGATCTGGCGCGAGGTCACGAAGCGCCCCTCGCGGCCCGCGAGCGGCGAGTTGTTGACCGAGAAGCGCACGCGCACGGTCGGCGGGTCGACCGTGACGCGGGGCAGGGGCTCGGGCGCGGACGGATCGCAGACCGTGTCGCCGATCTCGATCGAGTCGACGCCCGCGATCATGCAGAGGTCGCCCGCGGCCGCCTCCTCGATCTCGACGCGGTCCACGCCGAGCGCGCCGAAGAGCTTGGTCACGCGGAAGCTCTGGGGGAGGCCGTCGGCGCCGATGCGGACGACCGTCGCGCCGCGGCGCAGCCGCCCGCGCGCGACGCGGCCGATGACGAGGCGCCCGAGGAATTCGTCGTAGGCCAGCGTCATCGCCTGGAATTGCAGCGGCGCCTCGAGGTCGACGACGGGAGCCGGCGCGTATTCGAGCAGGGTCTCGAGCAGCGGGCGCAGGTCCTTGCGGGGGCCGTCGATCTCGCGCGAGGCGGTTCCCTGCTTGGCCGACGCGTAGACCACCGGGAAATCGAGCTGCGTGTCGTCCGCGCCGAGCTCGACGAGCAGGTCGAAGACCTCGTCGAGCACCTCGGCCGCGCGCTGCTCGGGGCGGTCGATCTTGTTGACGACGAGGATCGGGCGCAGGCCGTGCGCGAGCGCCTTGCGCAGCACGAAGCGCGTCTGCGGCATCACGCCCTCGACCGCGTCGACGAGCAGCAGCACCGCGTCGACCATGCCGAGCACGCGCTCGACCTCGCCGCCGAAGTCGGCGTGACCCGGCGTGTCCACCAGATGGATGTGGACGCCCTCGAAGCGAATGGCGGTGTTCTTCGCGTGGATCGTGATGCCGCGCTCGCGCTCCTGCGCGTCGCTGTCCATCACGCGCTCGACCGCGGCCACCTTGGGCGGAAGCGCGCCCGTCTGGCGCAGCAATCCATCGAGCAAGGTCGTCTTGCCGTGATCGACGTGCGCGATGATCGCGAGGTTGCGGACTTCCTTCCGGGACGCCTGCATGGGGCGCGCAGGCTAGCAGAGGGAAGTGGCGCCGCAGGTGCCCGCGCTCGGGGCACCTGCGGCTCTCGGGCTCGGGGCGACTCTCGGGGCGGTCGCTCGCCGGTGACTCCGGCCTGCCTAGCGCGCCGCCTGCTGCGCGGACGTGAGCTCGAACTCGGCGCGGCGGTTGAGTCGCCAGGCCGCCTCGTCGTGCCCCGGCGCGGCCGGCCGGTTCTCCCCGTAGCTGACTGTGTAGAGCCGCGACGCCGGGACGCCGAGATCCTTCAGGTAGCGGAGCACGGCTCCCGCGCGGCGCTCGCCGAGCGCCATGTTGTACTCCTCGCTGCCGCGCTCGTCGCAGTGGCCCTCGATCGTGAGGCGCGTCCACTGCGAGCTCTCCTTCAGCTGATCGGCGTTGTGCTGGAGCGTCGTGCGCGCATCCGGGCGCAGCTCCGCGCGCTCGAAGTCGAAGTAGACGGTCTGGAGTCGCGGCGGCACCGCGGCTGCAGGGGCCGGCGCCGCGGGGGCGCGGACCTCGTTGCGCGCGACCGGCGGGGCGGGCTCGGGGGCGCTGACTTTCGGAGTCGACTTGCATCCGACGGCCCACACGAGTCCGAAGGATGCGATCACACAGGCGCGCGTCGCGCGCGAGAAGGGGCTCATGGATCACCTCGGGTCCACCCGGGACGCCCGTCCTTCCCGCCCGGTGGCGGGCGGCATCGACGGCCTCGCACGGTCCCCGTGTGGCCGGAGTCACAGGCAGCGCCGGGTCGTGACGGACGACACGCGTATCCGGTCACCGGTCAGCCGAAGAGCGAGAACGGGGTGGAGGATCGGCATGCTCGCATGGCGTGAGGGGCTCCTCGCCGCGCTGGTCTGCACGCTGGGGACGGCCTGTTCGGGTGACTCGCGCGACCAGCTCGTCGAGCGCTGTACGGATGTGATCCTCTACCGGAACCCGACCTGGAAGGACGTCGAGATCCGCGATGTCCACCGGGGTCCGGGCGCGAACGCGGTGGAGTTCGGCTTCGAGGCGCTCGACGAGCCTTCGGGCGCGCGGATGGCGAGCCGCATCGCCTGCGAGTTCGCGCCGAGCGATCGCTGGTCGCTGGTCGGGGTCCGCCTCGATGGACACGCGCTGACCGAGGCCGAGCTGGCGCTCGTGAACTCGGAGTTCCTGCTGCGCGATCTGTCGGAGAGCCCCGAGCGGCTCTCCGGCCGCCCCACGACGTGAGCGGAACATGCTCGCGCCGAAGTGGCGCCGAGCCCGTATCCCTTCCGAGTTCGTCGGCGCCTCAGGACTCCTCGACGATCTCCGACACGACCGAGTGAACGGACGACCGCGCCTCCGGGTCGGTGTCGACGCGGCCGGGCAGTCGCTGCACCCACGCATCGAGCTCGGCCACGACCTCGGCTGCGAGGTCGACGAAGCGCAGCACGAAGCCGTCCGCGCCGTCGTCGCGAGCCACCTGTGAACGCAGCAGCAGCGGCGCGCTGCCGGCCGGTCCGTACACGACGAGCTTCAGCTCGTCGCCGACGATGAGGTCCGCGTTGGGGGCGACTCGCATACCGCCGCTCGAGAGGTCGCGTCCCATCAGCGTGCGCGCCGCGCCTCCGCTCGACGCGAGCACGGGGCGCGCATAGCTGCTGCGAGGCGAGCGGCGCCGCTCGGAGCGGCCCTTCTTCGCCCCGGGCGCCGCGGCCTGCTTCGCGCGCTTGCGCGCCGGCTTCGCGGGCGCGACGGCGGCTTCCGAGGCGGGCGCGAGCGCGCCGACACGCGGCGCGAGGATCGCGCCGCCGAGCGCCTGCTTCGCCATGAAGGCGCGCAGCGCGCGGCGCTTGTCGGGATCGAGCGCCTCGAACGACACCGAGCAGGCCTGCTCGCCGGGCTCGAAGCCGCCGGCCGGATCGAGGCCCACCACCCGCCCCGAGAGCGAGAGCGGGAGGCCGCCCGTCAGCTCGCGCGGCACGATCACACTGATGCTCTCGCCGGGCGCGGGAGCACGCTCGGCCACGAGGCGACAGCCGCCGCGCGAGAGCTCGACCAGCGTCGCCGCGCGCGAGAACACGCCGCTGCGGAAGCGCACTCCGAGCGACATCGCGACGCGCGCGGATGCGCGGCGCTCGGGTCCGATGTAGAGCGCGTGCAGGATCAGCAGGCGGAGCGCCGCCGCGTGGAAGGGCCGGCTCACGAGGAAGTCGGGGCGCGCGCGCTCGATCTCGCGCTGGAGGCCGCGCGTCATCTTGTCGGCGACCGCGATGCGGAAGGCGGGCGGCGCATCCGCGCGCTCGCTGCTCCGCGCGCCGATCAGGTATTTCGGCGTCGCGATCAGCAGCGCCGTCGTGCGCTCCGACTCCTCGCGGGCCGCGACCCACTCGACTCCGAGCTGCTCGAGGAGCTGGCGCACGTCGCGGAGCTCGCCGTCGTCGGCGATCCGGACGACGGGCAGCGTTCCGTGCTCCATCGCTCCTCCTGACGGTCCGTGAATCGCCTCCGTGTATCGACCGACCGACGCACGACTGTAGACCCGCCACAGGCATCCTGTTCGCAGTTCGGTGTCGTGGGCGGGGCCTCACGGCGTAGAGCCTCACGGCGTAGAGGCTGGGGGGCGACGCGAAGGCGAGCCGTTCCGCTCGGACTGCCGACTTCCGGCAGGGCTGCACGACACGCTGGGGACCGGTGGGCGCATTCATGGCG
>Ga0335082_10007556_pt1 | contig 11798 bp, 8 predicted proteins | sample Lox_Sample_41_FD_206718 | JGI IMG/M metagenome (GOLD analysis project Ga0335082, IMG submission 206718) | Soil microbial communities from Loxahatchee National Wildlife Refuge, Florida, United States - Lox_Sample_4.1 | ecosystem: Environmental > Terrestrial > Soil > Wetlands | place: USA: Florida...
CGAACGCCAGGAGAACCCGCCTGCGGATTTCAAGCGCGTCTTCGATCGTCTTCAGCCCGGGAGCGGACGCTTCCCAGTCGTCATGCCCAAAGTAGGAGTGAGTGGCTCCGGCGGCGACAATCAGATAGTCGTAGGTGATTTCTGTCTCGGAAGTGTGAACAATGCGCCGGTCGAGGTCGAATCCGGTGACCTCGCTCATCAAAACCTCGACGTTGTCATGCCCGCGAAAGATGGAGCGAATCGGCGCCGCAATTTCTCCAGGAGAGAGCCCGGCTGTTGCTACCTGGTATAGAAGTGGTTGAAATGTATGGAAGTTCTTTCGGTCGATGATCGTGATCTGAACTTGAGCTTTGGCTAATGCACGTGCCGCATTCAGGCCTCCGAAGCCCGCGCCTACTATGACAACCCTCGCTTTGCCTCTCATCTTGCTGCTCCCAGCCCTACATCTATAAGATTCACGCGATGGCAGACGGTTCCAGAACTTCTTCGGTTGTAAGTCCGTCATATCGCGCGAGATGGGTGCGGTGGGCAATGCCATCAGCCGCAGATCTGATATTTGTTGCGATACTGGCTGCTCTCGTCTTTACGCCCTTGTCGGTGAAGCTGCTCAATGACGCCGGAATAGGGTGGCACATCAGGACCGGTCAGCTGATTCTCTCGACGGGCACGGTTCCCCACCTGGATCCGTTCTCGACCAGCATGGGCGGGAAACCTTGGTTTGCCTGGGAGTGGCTCTACGACCTTGTTATCGGAAAACTGGAATCGACAATGGGGCTAAATGGCGTCGTATGGTTCACTGGACTAGTAATCGCGGCAACATTCGGATGGCTGTTTCGCCTTCTGATTGTGCGTAAAGCGAGTTTGCCTGCCGCGCTCACTCTGGTTCTCCTCGCACTGGCTGCTTCCACTATTCACTTCTTGGCGAGGCCACATGTATTGACTTGGTTCTTCGCCCTCGCCTGGTTATGGATTCTTGACTCCACTGAGCCAGATTATTCCGCTGGATGCCTTCATCACCGTTGGTTATGGGTTCTTCCAGCCTTGACGGTCGTTTGGGCGAATGTTCATGGCGGATTCTTGCTGGGCTTCGTTCTATTGATCTTTTACTGGCTTGGATCGTTGTGGACCTGGCTAAGCACGAAGGAGTCTCGGATCGAGGAGTCGCTGCTCAAAATTGCGGCAGGAAAGCGAACCCGGACGCTCGCGTCAGTCGGGTTCGCTTCACTTCTCGCGAGCTTGCTCAATCCCTACGGATGGAAGCTGCACGGGCATATTTACTCGTATCTGTCCGACCGCTTCTTGATGAACCACATCGAAGAGTTTCAATCTCCGAATTTCCACGACCTGGCCCCGAAGTGCTTTGTCGTTCTGTTGCTCCTCTGCGTGGCGGTCGTGATCACTCGCGGTCGCCAATTACGGCTAGCCCAGGTGCTGGTGTTCCTTTTTGCTGTATACGCGGGGCTATATTCGTCGCGCAATATCCCAACCTCTTCCATCTTGCTGGCGATGATAGCCGGGCCGCTCATGCCTCGCATAGGCCTCTCCCGAAGCTTCTTCACCAGAATGGAAACGATCGAATCCGGATTGCGAGGGCACTTGTGGCCAATTTTCTTGGGCGTACTCACTTCTCTGATCGCTGTGAGTGGCGGTCGCGTCGGCAGCAGCCAGATCATAGATGCACACTTCGATCCCGTGCGAATGCCGGTCGGCGCCGTCACATTCCTGGGAACGCGGGAAGGGCAGACCCCCATTCTCAGCCCTGACTATTGGGGTGGATATGTGACTTACCGGCTCCATCCCTACGCGCGCGTCGTTATCGATGATCGTCATGACTTATTTGGGGATGAGATCCTGAGGTCTTATCTCCGCATGATGCACCTCGAGCGGGGCGGGGAGGATTTCCTGGAGCAACAGAATCCTGCCTGCTTGCTGCTTCCGCGACACTCACCGCTTGCGAACATGATCGACAAGACTGTGGGGTGGAGGTCAATTTACGCAGATGACGTGGCCATTGTCTTTGCCCGCGACCGCGAGCATCCTTAGGATGCAGGCCGGAATCGGAGACAAAGTGCGGTTGGTGAGAGATCCACAAGATTGGTGGCCAAGTAGGGGTGTTGTTTCTATGCAAATGATGGGTCGTTCTTTTTTCCGGAAGTGTGCTGGTGCGTCTCTGCTCGCTCTCCTCACCCTGACGCTACCGGCTTGTTCTGGATCGTCCTCCACATCCACACAACCGGGAAATCCCGTGGGACCGAATCTGATTCAGGTCAGTACCGACGCGTTCACGATTGGTCCCGGACAGCACGCCACCGAAGTCGAGCCGCACATGCTGTCCAACGGTTCAACGCTAGTGTCCACGTTTCAGGTGGGACGGATCTCTCCTGGCGGATCGACGGGCATCGGATGGGCGACTTCGGCCGATGGTGCTGTGACTTGGACTCACGGTGTTTTGCCCGGACTGACGAAGGGAGAGGGAAGCGGTCCGTATGATGCGGCCAGCGACCCCGTGGTCGCATACGATGCGAAGCACGGAGTCTGGATGATCGCGTCGCTGCCTATATCCAGCACTTTGCAGGTTCCCGCTGTAGTCGTGAACCGTTCGACTGATGGAGGCCTGAGCTGGGGGAATCCGGTGAGCGTCGATCCCACCGCTCCGAGTTCCGATAAGAACTGGATCGTGTGTGATAGTTGGCCGAACAGTCCACACTATGGCAACTGCTATCTCGAATGGGACGATCCTTTCACCCAGGGCGAAATCCGCATGAGCACTTCGACGGATGGAGGCCTGAGCTGGGGACTCGCGACGTCAACTGCGGATGGGGCGCCGGGCATTGGAGGACAGCCGCTGGTGCAGCCGAACGGAACGGTCATTGTGCCGATCGAATCCATCGGCACGCAAACGCCGTCCATGTTGTCGTTTTCCTCTGCGGATGGCGGGGCGAGCTGGACCGCTCCGGTGACGATTTCGAACATCCAGGTTCATGCCGATGCCGGAGGAATTCGCAGCGGACCTTTGCCTTCCGCGGCGGTAGATGGTGCGGGAATGGTATGGGTGGTTTGGGAAGACTGCCGGTTTCGCACAAACTGCACGACGAATGACTTGGTCTACAGCACATCGTCCGATGGGGTGACATGGAACACGGTGACGCGCATCCCCATCGATGACGTATCGAGCACGGTGGATCACTTCATCCCGGGGGTTGGGATTGACCCTGCGACCTCGGGCGGGAACGCGCATGTAGCACTCCACTATTACTACTATCCAGAGACAAGCTGCGATGTTTCCACCTGCCAACTCTTTGTTGGTTACATTTCGTCGTCGAACGGAGGATTGACGTGGAATGCTCCGATTCCACAGACGGGAGCCATGCAGCTTGGCTGGTTGCCGAATTCGCAGAATGGATTGATGGTTGGAGACTACATCGCGACTGTCTTTGTGAATGGCCTTCCACACGGCATTTTCGCAGTGGCACAGCAAACTACGGGAGGGACATTCTCGGGAGGAACAACGTTCAATGAAGCGATGTACACAGGCAAGGGCCTGACTGTAACCGCTTTAGGCCGGCAACTTTCTTCAGCGCATGACAAGCCGCTCCACAAGCTCTCCGACAAGGTTGAACAGGAGATTCCTGAAAAAGGTATGACCCCGCCACAGCGTCGCAGGGCGAGGCAAAGCGCAAAATAGGTACGACCGCGAAACTTCCTGACGCAGATAAACTCGAAGGCCCACGGTTGGAATAACTTTACTTGTCCGTGTATGCTTCTTTTCAACGTGGGGTTTCACATGCACGGCTTTACCTGAACGTGACGCTTATAAAACGCCCGGCGGCCGTTTCCATCCCGATTCTCCGATCAGACATACGAATCAGCATCGTTCTAAGAGGAAGCTATGAAGAGGCGTGAATTCCTGCAATCTACAACTGTTGCGTGTGCTGGACTGGCACTCTCAAAAGCGATTCCACTATTTGCCAAGACATCCGCCGAAGCCGGTTGGCGCACCTTTGAAGTGACGACCCATGTGGAAGTCTTGAAGCCATCGGGAACGACCCGCATCTGGGTACCGGCTGCGCTAATCCGCAACACACCGTTTCAAAAAACACTGTCGAACAAGTTCCAAGCTGAGGGCGGAACCGCCGCGCTCACGCAGGATCGCCAAAACGCACTGGGAATCGTAGGCGCGACGTATCCAGAAAATGCGAAGCCTGCGTTGACCCTCACCAGCCAAGTGTCACTGAAGAACATTGCGGTAGACCTCAACGCAAAGTCGCATTCCTCCGGCGCCTCGAAAGCGGAGTTGAACTACTTCCTCCAGCCCAGCAAGTATGTGCCGACAGATGGCATCGTGAAGCAGACTGCTGAAAAAGCGACGAAGGGAGCGACTACCGATATCGACAAGGCCCGCGCGATTTACGAGTGGATCGTCGAGAATACGTTCCGCGATCCGAAAGTCCGCGGATGTGGACGGGGCGACATTCGTTTCATGCTGGAGTCCGGCGACCTGGGCGGCAAATGTGCGGACCTCAATGCCCTGTACGTCGGACTGGCACGGGCTGCTGGATTACCGGCGCGCGACGTCTATGGCTTGCGCGTCGCGAAATCTGAACTGGGTTACAAGAGTCTAGGACTGGCTACTGACAAAGCGACGAAAGCCCAGCATTGCCGCGCTGAGGTTTATCTCAAAGATCACGGATGGGTTCCAGTTGATCCGGCGGATGTGCGGAAGGTCGTGCTCGAGGAGCCGCCCGGAAATCTAAAGCTCGATGACGAAATGGTTGCCAAAGCCCGCACTCGGCTGTTCGGTTCGTGGGAAATGAACTGGATGGCATTCAACCACGCTCACGACGTGGCGCTGCCCGGCTCGAGCGGAGAGCCCCTCGTTTTCTTTATGTATCCGCAAGCGGAAACGGCTGCTGGTCGGATTGACCCACTTGATCCCGACAGCTTCAAATATGAAATCACAGTGAAGGAAGTCACGTAGTCGCTAGAAGCGGTCGTTGGTATCGATCCCGAAGCCGAGAATGGTTGTAACTTCCACCGGCTGATTGTTGCGTGTGGCGGATTGGAATTTCCATGTGCGGAGTGCGGCAAGAACCTTCGCGGTCATAGAGGCAGGCCCAGCCTCCAGGACACGGAAGTTGCTCAGGTTACCGGAAGCGTCCAGCCGGCACGTGACCACCATACGCGCTCTTGGCAGGCCATCCGGCAGATCGATCCGCATTGGCACGGGCGCGGAGAGAGTGCCTCCGAAGTTGTGACCGGCCCCTGACTCGTCGGCGAATTCCATGACGACTGTTCCCGCAGAGGTGTCGAGATACGTGATGTATTTCTCTCCCCGCAACAAGTTCTTGTAAGGCTCAAAAGCTCCCGCCGAACTCGCTGTGGCGACAACAGTTACGCCGAGCGGTTGTTGCTTTGCCCTCTGCGAAGTGTGCGGGGCGCTGGGGTCATTGGCAGCGGGATCGGAGCCGAATCCCGGAATCGTAATGATGTTGCTGCCCCCGCTGATATCGACGCCACGAATCGGCGGATTGCCAGAGGAAACGGTGCCGGCGCCTCCCGGCCCAGTTGAGGGAGAGATTCCGCCGTGCGCGTTCGAGTCAGAACCGTGTCCAGCACCGCTCTTTGCAGCTCCGCTGCCCGAGCCGCTCATCCCACTGCCCGAACCGTCCCCGTGTCCGATGCTTTGACCCTCGGCGCCGCCGCCTAATCCTGCCTTGTCACGGCCCGAGGGGGACATCGCCAGCGATCCCGTGCTGCCGCTGATAGGCACTCCGAGCTTGGTGCCCGGCTGGCTGGAGATCACTGTGCCTGCATCTCTTCCACTCCCGCCGTTGTTGGGAGGTGTCGGGCCTGACCCAGCATCCAAGGGAGCACCCAATCCGGTTCCTCGACGCCCTAGCCCTGAGCCTGAGACGCTGGAGCCTCCGCTGACCGAAGGCGGCGGAGGCACAATGTTTTCCGCGAGCATTCTCCCGCCTGAAGTTCCTGCCGCACCGCCGCTGTTCCCGGTTCCTCCACCGTTCCCGGCAAGCGCAGGTGGTGGGGCGATTACACTGGGATTCCCAAGATACGGCGCCGATGCGCGAGAGCTGCCGCTTCCTTCGGACAATCCAGTCGAAGGCGGCGGAGCAACCACGCTTCCGCCGGTCGCAGGCCCCAGGCCATTGCGGTTCCCGCGCGGACTTCCGACAGCGTCAGAGGCGATCGATGTCGTCGGCGGAGCCACGACATGAGGCGCTAGAGTTGGTGCAGAGGCGCCGCCGGTCGCTTTTACGTCAGTCGAGGGTGGTGGGGGTGCGACTTCCGTGGGCCCGAAGATTCTTCCAATCAAGCTGCTCATCAATGAGCCGCCGCTGGAATTCGCGGTCGGAGGTGGCACCACTGTTTTGGAGAGGTCCGGGGCATTGCCATTCGCCAGCCGGCGAACATCCGCGGTGATATTGCTCGACGGAGGTGGTGCGACCACGGCAGGGGCCGGCAAGCTCAGCTTCGATTGGTTGGCTCCTGTTCGCTCGGGTGCGGAAACGGGTGGCGGCACAACTCTGGCTTCCATGTTATGCACCGGTGCAGCGGAGACCTGTCGACTCAACGTTTCCGTCGCAGGAGCCACTACATTGCCGGATAACGTTGGCGCCGCCCGGAAGGGATCCCGCGAGACGTTTGGAGCCGGTGCCACGACTGAGGTTTCGAGACTCGGTGCAACAGGCGTGCGATCTCGCTTAACCGTCGCGGACGGAGGTACAACGATCGGCGCCAAAGCAGGTGCGACCAGCGTGTGATCGCTCGCAACATTCGGAGCAGGCGCAACCAGCGTTGAACTCAGATTCGGTGCTGTCAGCGGCCGATCGCGCGTGAGCGAGGAAGGCGGAGCGACTGCATCGAGCTTCACTCCATTTCGGGTGTAATCGCGGATGACATCGGGCGAGGGCGCTACGAGCGTAGCGCCAAGATTCGGAACAGCCCGCGTGGAGCGCATGCCCTCAGACGGAGGTGGCCCGGGATCGGGCTTGATGGCGAGCAGGTTGGCGACCGCATCGCGCGAGGACGGCAGCTTCAGATTCGGCGCGTCCACGACTTCGGGAACAAGCGATCCACCCCGCGCGATCTTGATGGTCTGGGTACGGTGATGGGCTTCCTCACCTCCGGCGCGGCCCGCGGTGCCGGCTTCAGCGCCACCCAGGTCTTCAGTCCTCGGAAGTTCGTCGCCGCTGTAATAGATCACGTCATGACCCGATGCCGCGACCGGAAGCACGACAGGCCGCAGTTGGTCGATCTTCACCTTCACGAAGATCACCGCCAGAATCAGGAAGGTCTCCACTACGTAGGACGGGATCATGATGCGAAGAGGAATCAGCCCGAACGGCGCTTCTCCTGCAAGTCGAGCCTCCGAGCGCTTGAGGGCCGGCCTGATGGAGCCGAGGAACTCGCGCCATGGCGAGGACCACTCCACCAGCAGCCTCGGCGCGTCGCGAAGGGCAACGGCCTCTTCGAGTTCGAGAATTGGGCTCATGTAGAAAGCTGGGTACGGTCCTTGGAGAGGGTTATCTCTATTGTATCGCCCACGGCCGTTCTTGTTTCGGCGGTTGTGCCGCACGGGAGTTCCAGTACTGACGCGGCTTGGCGCAGCACCGGAGTGAAACGCCAAGGCTTAACGTCAGTCCGTATGTCGATGACCGTCAATGCGCGATCCAGATACACGACCTCGATCGGAAACCCCATTCCAACGGTATGAACGCCGTGACAAGGAACGATCCACAACCCGGCGCCATTACGGAAGTCATCCGGCGCGAGCCCAAGCAGTCCGCGAAGCCGCGTCCAGTGCGTATTCGCCACGCTGAGCGCGGTCACCAGAAATGTATCTCGGGTGCGGTTGAAAGCTTGTCCTTGAGCGGAGAGCCATGCCATGAACGCCTTATGTATTGCAGTTCCGCGTCGTCGAAGCCTAGACCTATCGGCCTGAGACCGGCCCCAACTGCCGGATGAGTTCGATAACGGCCGGGCCAATCGTGACAAAGATAATCGACGGCAGAACAAAGATCACCAGCGGGGGAACCATCTTAATCGTGGTTTTTGCAGCTTGCTCTTCTGCGCGCTGCCTGCGTTCCGTGCGGAGGGAATCGGAATGCACGCGGAGGGCTTGAGCGACGCTTGTGCCGAAGCGATCAGTCTGAATCAGTGTACCAACGAGAGAGCGGATGTCGTCAACGCCGGTGCGCTCCACCAGGTTGCGAAGAGCTTCCGCGCGAGGTTTACCGGCGCGCATCTCGAGGTTAACGAGATGGAATTCATCGCTCAGGTCGGGGTGCGCATGGTGAAGATCCTGTCCGACGCGCATGAGCGCCTGATCGAGAGCGAGACCGGCTTCGACGCATATGACTGTGAGGTCCAGGGCATCGGGTAAGCCCAACCTGATGCGATTCTGCCGGTCGCGGATCATGCGCTTGAGAATAAATCGGGGCAGCAGGAATCCGAGGGCCGTAATGCCGATGACCAGCGGAAGATTGTCCACGCCCGCGAAAAGAATCACCAGACCAAACCCGATCGCCGCCATCAGAATGCGCGCGCCGAAGTAGTAGTTGACGTCGATGGCGTCGCGGAATCCGGCCTGAATCAGCCAGCGGCGTGTGCGGGAAACGTCTGCCGGAGAGAGTGGAATCGCCTTGCTTAGCGGTTCCAGTGTCTGCTCAATGCGTTCGCGAATGGCAGGCTTGTTTTCGGGGGCGTGTTGCTGCTGTCCGCCGAGGGCGCGCAGGCGCGCGCCGAGGACCGAACTGGGCGTGACTGCGGCCGCGCCAAAGGCGAAGACCGCCGCAACCACCGTCACGAACACGACAATAATCAGCACCAGAGGCATCGAACCTATACCTGAATCCGGATAATCTTCCGGATTACGAAATATCCAATCGTCTGCAAAGTAATACCAGCGACCAGCAGGGTATGACCGATAGGATCCGCAAACAACGGGTGAATAAAGCTGGGATTCAAAACCAGCATCACCGTGACGATGATGGGCGGCATGCCCATCAGAAGAGCCATGGTGAGACGGCCCTGCGCCGTATAGACCCGCACCTGCCGCTGAATCTTGAACCGTTCTCGAATGACGTACGAGAGATTGTCCAGGATCTCAGCCAAGTTGCCGCCGGTCTCACGTTGCAGCATCACCGCAGTGACGAAGAATTTCACGTCGACCAGCGGCATGCGTTCCGTAAGATTCATCAGTGCGTCGCGCACCGGCATGCCGAATTTCTGTTCTTCATAAAGTTGGCGGAATTCGCCAGAGACGGGTTCGGCCACTTCGGCAGTGATCATTTCGAGAGCGGTCGTAAAGGCGTGACCGGCACGAACTGCGCGAGCTAGGGTATCGATTGCTTCCGGAAAAAGTTCTTCGAACTTTTCGAAACGCTTGTTGCGGCGCATTGCCGCGTAAGAATATGGCAGTACGAATCCAATAAGCAGCGCCACCCATCCAACTTCCGAGCGTTTGCTGAGACCGTAGGAGACGATGGTCGCGGCAACCCCGCACAGCGCGGAAATGCCCAGAAAGTTCCCGGCTCGCATCTCCATGCCGGCCTGCGAAAGCAGTTTCTGCAAATCGGAGACGCGCGATGAACGCCGCAGCAGCGTATCGAGAGCGGGGATTTCGCTGAGCTGCTCGTCACGCAGCAGTGCCAGTTCTTCTTCGGCTGCGCGTTCCGGGGCCTTCCGCTCGTTCGCAAGACGCTCTTTGATGAGACGGGCGCGGGCATTTCGCCGATCAATGAGCGAGCCTAGGGCAAAAGCCGCAAGCGCGACCACGATGAAAACCAGAATCGCCATCAAAGTTGCAGCTGTTGCGCTCATCGTCGGCCCTAGACCTCTGCCCTCGATTCGAATAAAGCCGGACGTAAACGGGCGCCGGACGTGGCCAACCGGTCTGCAAAATGAGGCCGGATGCCGGTCGCCCGGAATGCGCCGCGAACCTTCCCACTCTCGTCGATCCCGGTACGGTCAAACGAAAAGATATCTTGCATGGCGATTCTCTCTTCATCCATGCCGGTGATTTCCGAAATCGTAATGACCTTGCGCGTGCCGTCGGACAGGCGCGCGATTTGAATGACGGCATGCACTGCCGAAGAGATCTGATGACGGACCGCACGCTCCGGAATGTTGAGATTCGCCATCGACACCATGTTCTCGATACGAGCCATCGCGTCACGCGGAGAGTTGGCGTGAACTGTGGTGAGCGATCCTTCGTGGCCTGTGTTCATGGCCTGCAACATGTCGAACGCTTCTTCGCCGCGCACCTCGCCCACCACAATGCGATCGGGACGCATACGCAAGCTGTTGATCACTAATTGCCGTTGTCGCACGGCGCCCTTGCCTTCAATGTTCGGCGGGCGAGTTTCGAGACGTACCACGTGCTCCTGCTTCAGTTGCAATTCGGCGGCATCTTCGATGGTGACGATGCGGTCCGAGTTCGGAATGTAGCCCGAAAGCACATTGAGGAGCGTCGTCTTACCGGCTCCGGTTCCACCGGAAACCAGGATGTTGAGGCGGCCCTTGACCATCGCGGAGAGCAACTCCAGCATGGACTCGGTCAGGGTCTGATTCTCGATCATCTGGCGTGCCGTTACGGGATCGCGTCCAAAACGCCGAATCGAAAGGCACGGACCGTCGATGGCGAGTGGCGGAATGATGGCATTCACGCGCGATCCGTCGGCCAGTCGTGCATCCACCATCGGCGAAGATTCGTCGACGCGGCGTCCGACACGCGAGACGATGCGCTCGATGATCTGCATCAGGTGGGTATTGTCTTTGAACGCCAGAGTGGTCAATTCAAGCTTGCCGGCCTTCTCCACGTATACGCGGTCATAGCGATTGACCAGGATGTCGGAGATGTTGGGATCTTTGAGCAATTGCTCGAGCGGGCCAAGCCCAAAAATCTCGTCCAGGATTTCGCGGGAAAGCCGTTCGCGCTCGGCAAAGCTGAGCGGTACCGCTTCACCGCTGACGGCTCTGCGGATGACGACCAGTACTTCATCGCGCGCCGAATCGCCCGAAGTCTTGCCCAGTTTCTCGAGATCGAGCTGGTCGAGAATTTTGCGGTGCAAGTCGGCTTTGACCTGCTGGTAATCGGTCCGCTCGAAGGATTGAAGATTCGCCATGATTCCTGAATCGGACTACTCAATTTTAAACCGACTTGAACAACGACCACGCCGCGCGTTTTACATCGGCGTCATTGCGTGTTAACTCCTGCGCTAGTCCGGAGAAACAGCGCGCAATCTCGGAATTTCGCTGATCCATCACTGGAGTACCGCGGTCGATTGCGCTCGACACCGCAAAATATTGATTCGGCACGCGCCACAACACTTTCGCACCGACAGCCGTTTCGGCATCGGCTTCGCTGAATCCCGGAACCTTGCGGAAGCGGTTCAATACCAGTCGCACGCGCTCGCGGCTTCCGGTCTCCCCGAGGTATTGCTGTACGCGGGCAGCACTCCACAAAGAAGCAACATCACTGCATGCGACGAGTAGCACGGTTTCCGACAGGCTGGCAATCAGACGTGTGGCTGCATCAAAACGCGACGACGAATCCACCACAACATACCGGTAATGCGTCACCAGCATGTCGAACAGACGGACAAACTCTGCGGTAGAGGGGTCGACCACCGCGGGGATATTTGTGCCTGCGAGCAACTGTAGTCCACCACTGTGCCGCGTCATGAAGCTCTCGAGTAGGGATGCGTCCATGCGGTGCAGGTTGCGCGTGGCATCGGCCACCGTGAACGCCGGCTTCAGGTTCATGTGCAGGGCGGCGT
>Ga0335082_10007557_pt1 | contig 11796 bp, 7 predicted proteins | sample Lox_Sample_41_FD_206718 | JGI IMG/M metagenome (GOLD analysis project Ga0335082, IMG submission 206718) | Soil microbial communities from Loxahatchee National Wildlife Refuge, Florida, United States - Lox_Sample_4.1 | ecosystem: Environmental > Terrestrial > Soil > Wetlands | place: USA: Florida...
TTGAGCAATGCACCAAGACTTCGCGGCGGGGATCACGCAGAGCTTTGGCCAGCGGCTCGGCTTCGAACGCAAGTTCAAGCATGCGCGCAAATTCTCCGAGCGGACCCAGGCTCATGCGCCCCGTCAGGCGCAGATCTATCGCTTGCTCCAGTGTGGCGTTGGTCTGAGGCAGATGCACGAGCAGTGCAATTGCCTGTTCCAAGTGTGACGCGGCCTCCCGGTTCGCGGAGCGGGCAATGGCTCTTTCACCGGCGTGGCGAGAGTAAATGAGCGCCTTGTCCCACACCTCGCCACGCAGCGCATGATGAGCCAGCCGCTCGACTTGCTCCGTCAGTCGATCCGGGTACAGCAGCTCAATCGAGGCCATGATGCGGGCATGCAGCGCTTTGCGCCGCTCCTGCAGCAGGCTCGCGTAGGCGACCTCGTGGGTGAGCGCGTGCTTGAAGGTGTATTCCAGGTCGGGGAACAGCGTCTTCTCGTAGATAAACTCTGCAGCTTGCAGACTCCCCAGGCGATGGCGCAGCGTGTCCTCAGGCAGCTCGGCCACCGCCTGAAGCAGCGCGTAGGGCACGTCCTTGCCGATGACGGCAGCGGCCTGCAACAGCTGCTTGTCGTCGGGGGCCAGGCGGTCGATGCGCGCCGCGAGGATCGCCTGTACCGTGCCCGGCACCTGCGTGTGGGTCACGGGTGCAGTAAGCCGATAGGCACCGCGGCTGCCGCGAAGCGCTCCGGTTTCCACCAGCGCGCGCACGCTCTCTTCGAGGAACAGTGGATTACCCTCGGTGCGCTCGATCAGCAGGCGGGCCAGTGGCAGGACGGATGCGTCGGTTCCGAGCAGGGCACGCAGCACCTCCTCGGCGCTTTCGCCCGTTAGCGGGTCGATGCGAAGCTGGGTGTAGTAAGTCTTCGTCCCCCAGCGGTGCTCGTACTCGGGGCGGAAGTTAACCAGCAGGAGCAAGCGTGCCGTTGGCAGGCTCTCCACCAGGGCATCGAGCAAGGCTTGCGTCTCGCTGTCGATCCAGTGCAGGTCCTCGAATACGACCACCAGCGGTTGCACCTGACTCTCACGCAGCAGCAGACGTTTGCACGCGTCCAGAGTGCGTAGGCGCTTCTGCACCGGATCGAGCGCCTTCCAGCGCTCGTCATCGACCGCCACATCCAGGAGCGCGAGCAGCGGCACCAGATGCGGCTTGAGCGCCTCGTCCAACGTCAGCAGCTTGCCGGTCAGCTTCTCGCGGATGCGCCGCGCGTCATCGCGATCCTCGATCTGGAAATAGCTCTTGAGCAGATCGATCACCGGGCGGTAGGCGCTGGCCTTACCATAGGAGACGGACGCGCTTTCCAGCACCAGCCAGTCCCGCGTCCGGTGCGAGCGGGTGAACTCCCAGACCAGACGCGACTTGCCAACTCCGGGCTCGCCCACCAAGGCGACGACCTGCCCGTGTCCAGCGTGCGAGCGCTCGAGCGCGGAGAACATCTGCGCAAGCTCGGCGCTGCGTCCAACGAACCGCGTCAAACCGCGTGCCGCAGCCGCCTGCAAACGCGTGCGGGCTGATCCCGCACCGATGAGCTCGAAGACTTCGACGGGCTCGCTCAAGCCCTTCACCGGCGCCGCACCGCGGGCGCTGACCTGTACGAAGCCCTCGGTCAGATGCAATGTCTCGGCAGTGATCAACGTGCTGCCAGGATCGGCCAGCTGTTCCATGCGGGCCGCAAGGTGCGTCGTCTGTCCGACCGCTGTGTAGTCCATACGCAGGTCGCTGCCGATCGAGCGCACCACGACTTCACCCGAATTGATGCCTACGCGGATGCGTACCGTCAGGCCCTGAGTGCGGAACACCTCGTTGGCATAGCGCTTCACCGACTCCTGCATACGCAGCGCTGCGTAGCAGGCGCGCACCGCGTGGTCTTCCTGGGCGAGCGGAGCGCCGAACAGTGCCATGACGCCGTCGCCCATCACCTGATTGACGGTTCCTTCATAGCGGTGCACGGCCTCCATCATCTGCTCGAGCACCGGGTCGAGCAGCTTGCGGGCCTCCTCGGGGTCGCGGTCGGCGAGCAGCTCCATCGAGCCCTTGAGGTCGGCGAACAGCACCGTGACCTGCTTGCGCTCGCCAAGCAGCGCTTCTTTGGACAGCAGGATGCGTTCGGCTAGATGCTTCGGCGTGTAGGTCTCAGGCGAGCCGAAGCGTGCGAGCGTGCCTGCTGAGGGGGCGACAGGGTGAGCACACGTCGGACAAAACTTTGCCGTGTCTCGCAGGGAGGCGCCACAATTCGAGCAGGTGCGCCCAAGCGCTGCAGCGCACGCCTCGCAGAACCTGGCCTCTGGTAGGTTTTCGTGCTGGCAGCGTGGGCACTTCATGCCGGGAATTTGGGAAGCACCGAAAGGATCAGTTTAGTCCCATTCTCGCGTGCCTATCCAACGTCGTGGGATAGATGCTTTCGCCGTAACTTCTTCGCAATCAACAGCGAGGATGCTGCGACCATTTGGACTAGGCGTTTGGGACGTGCTGATTGCGCCAGTCGAGGGGAGTGCCGACCTCAAAAGCCGCCGCCGTATTGGACCTTGTGACTATTGCGCCTCGGCCAAGATTTCCCGGACAATGACGCGGGGACACGTGCTGTACCGTCTTTATGACTAAACGGAGAGACATTCCATGGCGACCAGAGCGATGAAGGCAGAACCCTACGAGTTCGATTTCGATCCGAAGGCGACCGCGCTGCTCATCATCGATATGCAACGCGATTTCGTCGAGCCCGGAGGATTTGGCGAATCGCTCGGCAATGACGTTTCCATTCTGCGCAAGACGATCGCGCCGACCCGTGAGGTGCTGGAAGCCTGCCGCAAAGCGGGGATGATGATCATCCACACGCGTGAGGGGCATCGGCCCGACTTGAGCGACTGCCCGCCAAGCAAGATGGAGCGCGGCCGCCCGAGCCGCAAGATCGGCGACGACGGGGCCATGGGCCGTCTGCTGGTGCGCGGCGAGAAGGGGCATGACATCGTGCCCGAGCTGTACCCCAAGCCGGGCGAGGCAGTGATCGATAAACCGGGCAAGGGCGCATTCTATGCGACCGACCTGGAGCTGATCTTGCGCAATGCGGGGATCAAAACGTTGATCGTGTGCGGGGTCACTACGGAGGTGTGCGTCAACACCACCGTGCGCGAGGCCAACGACCGCGGCTTCAACTGTGTGGTGCTCGAGGACTGCGTGGGCTCCTACTTCCCCGAATTCCAGCGCGCGGCGCTCGCCATGATCAAGGCGCAAGGCGGCATTTTCGGATGGGTCGCGGATTCCAAGAGCGCTTTGACGGCCCTCAGAGGCTGATACGCAGAGAGCCATGTGTTGCACGGCCGCTGACCGCTTGGCGCTCATGCGGTAGCGGATAACAGAACAAAATACTTCGGCGGGGAGAAGAGCATGGCGGACAGCAGCAGGCAGTTGCGCTGGTGGGTGCGTGGGGATCTCGACGGCTTCTTCGGCTTGTTCAGCAATTCGCTCGCCAATACGCTGACGGCGATCTTCCTGATTTCCGTGGTGGCGAAGATGCCGAACGAAATCGTGTTCGGCAGCATGGTCCCGGCGATTGTGCTCTCGCTCGCGTTCGGCAACATCTACTTCGCGCTTCAGGCCTACCGTCTGGCGAAAAAAGAGCGCCGCGGCGACGTAACGGCCGTGCCTTATGGCATCTCGGTGCCGCACTACTTCATTGTCACATTCGCGATCCTGCTCCCAGTGCTCGCCACCAGCAAGGATCCGATGCGAGCCTGGTCAATTGCGGTGGCCTGGTGCTTTGTGCACGCCGTGGTCGTTGCCATCTGCGCATTCATCGGGCCGTGGCTGCGCAAAGTCACACCGCGCGCTGCCATGCTGGGGACGCTGGCCGGCGTGGCGCTCACCTACATTGCGGCAAACGCAGCTTTCCAGGCGTTCGAGATTGCGTGGCTCGCGCTGGTCTGCTTCGGCATCCTGCTGTTCGGCTGGTTCGCGCAGGTACGCTTTCCGTTCAAGCTCCCGGCCGGGCTGGTGGCGATCATCGTCGGCACGATACTGGGCTGGATCACCGGTTACATGCAGCCCGGCCCGCTCCAGGAAGCAGCCAGCCATGTCAGTTTCAGTGCTCCGCTTCCGCAGCTGCAGGTGCTGTTCAACGGGCTGCCGCTGGTAACGCCGTACCTGGTTACCGCGATCCCGCTGGCGATCTATCTGTTCATGGAAACGCTGCTCAATGTCGAGAGCGCGGAAGTAGGCGGCGACAAATACAGCGCGCGTGAGACGACGCTGGCGGCAGCAGCGGGCACGGCGATCGGCGCGTTATTCGGCAGCCCGCTGCCCACGCTGGTCTATATCGGCCATCCTGGATGGAAGTCCGTGGGCGCGCGCATTGGCTACAGCTGGGCCACGGGTCTCGCCATGCTGCTGCTGGGCTGCCTAGGTCTGCTTGGTCTGCTGCTCAAAATCATTCCGATTGTCGCGATCCTGCCGATCCTGATCTATATCGGCATGGTGGTTACCGCTCAAGCGTTCAACGAGACGCCGAAGGCGCATGCACCGGCCGTCGCGCTTGCGTTCCTTCCTTGGATGGCGGATTGGGCGCGCACGCTGATCAACAACGCGCTCACCGTCGCCGGGACCTCAGCCGGGCAGCTCGGCAACGCAGCATTGCAGGGCGGGGGAGTCGCTTATCCGGGCATGTCGCTCCTCGGCAATAGCCCGATTTTGGTGGGGGCAGTACTCGGTTCCATTACCGCCTTCATCATCGACAAGAACTACAAGAACGCCGGCTACTGGGCGCTTTTCGGTGCCGGCGCCTCGTATATCGGGCTGGTGCACGGGACCGAGTTCAAGCTGGGCGCCGCGGTCGGGCCCGCCATCGGCTACCTGCTGATCGCGCTGCTCTGCGGTCTCTACACCTACTTCCCGGGGAAAGCGCCGCTTGCGGAGCTGAAGAAAGACTGATTCGATGGAGCTGGTAGACACTGACGTTGGCCAGCGCGCATTGGCGGCCCCGTCCCCGCCAACGCAGCTGGCCGCCGAGTCCATCGGATGCCGCGTCCCGCGCGCTCCGCGCGAGGGCTGGGTGGAAGCGGTATTCCAACGTGCATGCAATGTCGCGCTCGCCGGCGGCGGCATGATTACCGTGCTGGTGCAAAACGCCGGCAACGTGCCGCACGGCGTGCGCCTCACGTGCAGTCCGCGGCTCGATCGCACGCTGCGTGTACACATGCCGGTCCGGTTGTCGCATGAGCGAATTGTGTTCGCCGGCGGCGCCGTGGTCGTGCGTCTGGATGGCGCATCGACCTGGACCTCCCGCCTGCAGCCGGGCCTATGCGCATGGGATGGAGCCGCGGTTGAGACAGCGTCGCACTTGGTTCGCGGGTTGAGCATGCGAGCAGAGAGCACGTCGAGCGATCTCCTGCGCACACTGCTAGGGCGCAATGTGGCCGGCACACCGCTCGCCAAGCGCTTTGGCGAGCTGCTGTCGCTGCTCTCACGGTCGTCGCAAAGCAGAGATCCCGTGGCCGCATTGGCATGCATTGCACAGCTCATCGGATTGGGTCCGGGGCTTACACCAGCCGGCGACGATTGCGTGATCGGCTGGCTCGCCGGGCTCACCCTGGGCGCTGTCACCCGCGAGCGGCTCGCTTTCCTGCACGCTGTGCGCAACGGCATGGCGCCGCTCCATAGCAAGACCCCACTGGTCAGCTGGCAGCATGTGGACGATGCACGCGCGCTCATGTTCTCCGAGCGCTTGGCCGATCTGTGTCTCACCATTGCCGACGGCGCTCCCGCACCGGTGCTCGCAGCGCGCCTCGATGCGCAGCTTGCAGTGGGGGCGAGCTCGGGTGCCGATGCCGCGGCAGGACTGTTGTTTGCCCTGCGCGAGTCATGCCCGCAGCTGCGGGCTCTTTTCCCCAAGTCAACTCACTGAAGAAAACGCGATGCCGATACTGCACAAGGTCCTCCCCAGGGAATATCGCGACTCGGTGGCGCTGATGCAGCTGTCCGCCGCGCTCGCCAAGCTGCCCGGTATCACACAGGCTTCGGCCGTGATGGGCACCGAGAACAACCTCGATCTGCTGCGTCAGGCCGGCCTGGACATCGGCGCGGTCTCCGCGGGGCCGAGCGATCTGCTGATCGTCGTCCAGGGCGATGCCGGCGGGCTGCAGGCCGCGCTGGACGAAGCAGAGGCACGCTTGTCATCGCAGGGACAGCCCGAAGTGTCCGGCGTCGCGGCCAAGCTTTCCGCGCGCAGCCTGGCGATGGCGTTCGCCGAGGATGGTGAAGCCAACCTCGCCATGATCTCCACGCCGGGTGAGTACGCCGCAGCGGAAGCGTTGAAGGCGCTCAATCTCGGTCTGAATGTCATGCTCTTTAGCAATAACGTGTCCGTGCCCGAGGAGGTGATGCTCAAGCGCGTCGCACGCGAGAAGGACTTGATCGTGATGGGTCCCGATTGCGGCACTGCCATCATCAACGGCATCCCGTTGGCATTCGCTAACGTGGTCAAGCGCGGCCCGATCGGTGCGGTAGGCGCCTCGGGTACCGGCCTGCAGGAAGTCACCGTGCTGATCGACCGCCTCGGCGGCGGTATCACCCAGGCGATCGGCACCGGCGGCCATGATTTGAGCACCGATGTAGGCGGCATATCGATGCTGAAAGGGCTGAAAGATCTCACTGCAGATCCGGAGACCAAAGTCATCGCGCTGATCTCCAAGCCTCCCGCCAAACAAATTGCCGACGAAATCCTTGGCAAGGCACGCGCGTCGGGCAAGCCGGTCGTCGTGATCTTCCTCGGCGCGGATGCGAAATCGCTGAGCGGCGGAAATATTTACGGCGCGCGTACGCTCGAGGACGCCGCTCGGGCCGCGGTGGCTTTGGCTCAGGGCCGCAAACCCGAGCCAGCCAGCGAGGCGGTCGCCATGCCGGCCGCATTGCCTAAGCTTGCCGCCGGCCAGAAGTACATCCGCGGCCTGTTCAGCGGCGGCACCTTTTGCTTCCAGGCGACCATGCTGCTGCAGGAGAGCCTGCAGATCCACAGCAACACGAAGGTCGGCAACTCGCTGCCGTTAAAGGACATGTGGAAGAGCGAAGGCAACACCGTGGTGGACCTTGGCGATGACGTATTCACACGCGGACGCCCGCACCCGATGATCGACTATCGCCTGCGGACCGAGCGCATCGTGCACGAAGCCGAAGACCCGGAAATGGCGGTTCTGCTGCTCGATGTCGTGCTGGGGTTCGGCTCCAACGCCGATCCGGCTGCGGAGCTCGTGCCTGCGCTCGCAGCCGCGCGCGCGGTTGCGCAGAAAGCGGGCCGCCCGTTCATCTGCGTGGGCCACGTGTGCGGAACGAGCGGCGACCCGCAGGGGCTCGCGCGCCAGAGCGAAGCGCTGCAGGCGGCAGGCATGCTGCTCACCGACAGCAATGCTCAGGCGGTGCGGCTGGCACATCGCATCGCCCGCCAACAGGCCGCGTAGTCCAATATCAGCCCACAGGAGAGTGACGTGAGCACGCTGTTCAAGCAAGGCACAATCATCAACGTGGGCTTAAGCTCGTTTGCGGAGGCAGTGGGTCAAACGGGCGGGAAGGCCGTGCAGGTCGAGTGGACGCCACCAGCGGCAGGCGATCGCGATGCCGGTCTCGCGCTGGCGCGTCTGGTCAACCATCCCCGAGTCGAGAAGGCCAACGAGAAGGCCTATCAAGCTTATCTGCAGTCGCAGCCGGTACTGGTGGGCATCGGTGTCGCCGGCAAGGAATTGCCGGGGATGGGCGAGCGCATGCTGCTGCACGCCGGCCCACCGATCGAGTGGGCGCAGATGTGCGGTCCGGTGCAAGGCGCGATCGTCGGTGCGATTCTGTACGAAGGCTGGGCGGCGAGCCCTGAGGAGGCGCGCAAGCTCGCGGGCTCCGGCAAGATCACCTATGCGCCGTGCCATCATCATCGCGCGGTGGGACCGATGGCCGGTGTCATCAGCCCGTCGATGCCGGTGTGGATCGTCGAGAACGCAAACGGCGGCAACCGCGCTTACTCGAACATGAACGAGGGGCTTGGCAAAGTACTGCGCTTCGGCGCGAACGGCAAGGAAGTGATCGACCGCCTGAAGTGGATGGCATCGACCCTGGGACCCGTGCTCGCTGCGGGCCTCAAGAAAACGGGACCGGTGGAAATGAAGCCGCTGATTGCGCAAGCGCTGCACATGGGCGACGAGTGCCACAATCGCAACGCGGCGGCCTCAGCGCTGTTCTTCAAGCGCTTCGTACCGGCCGCACTGCAGTCCGGCATGCCGCAGGCGCAGCTCGTCGATGCGTTGAGCTTCCTCGCCGCCAACGAGCATTCCTTCCTCAATTTATCGATGGCGACGTGCAAGGTCATGCTCGACGCTGCGCACGGGGTGTCGGGAAGCAGCATGGTGACGGCGATGGCGCGCAACGGCGTGCGCTTCGGCCTGCGCGTATCGGGCACCGGCGATGCCTGGTTCCAGGCCGACGCGCTGCCGGTGGATGGTCTTTACTTCCCAAGCTATGGTCCGCAGGACGCGGCCAAGGATCTGGGAGATTCCGCAATCACTGAAACTGCCGGTATCGGCGGGTTCGCGATGGCGACCGCGCCGGCGATCGTGCAGTTCGTCGGCGGCACGCCGGCGGACGCGATCGCCAACACGATGTCGATGACGCACATCACGCTCGGCCGCAACAATGCATTCACGCTGCCGCCGCTCAACTTCACCGGGACACCGGCCGGCATCGACGCGCGGCGCGTGCTCGATACCGGCATCATGCCGATCATCAACACCGGCATCGCGCACAAAGAGGCGGGGGTCGGTCAGATCGGTGCGGGGATCACGCGCGCTCCGCTGGAGTGCTTCGTGCAGGCCGTGAAGGCATTGGCAGCAAGCGTCGAATAGCAAGGCCCGAGGCTAAGCCGGCCTGCCGTCGCGGCTTGCGGCGGTTGCTGGCGTGCGTGCCTTCACCCGAGGAGCACGCGAACCGCCGGGCGCAAAGGAGCTTTTCATGAGCAAACGAGGCAGGACTGCAATCGTGGCGGTAGGCGGCAATTCGCTCATTTTGGACGAAGAGCACCAGTCGATCCCCGATCAGTACCGGGCCGCCGCAGTGTCGTCGCATTATGTGGCCGACATGGTGGAGGCCGGCCTCACGGTGGTCCTCACGCACGGCAATGGCCCGCAGGTGGGCTTCATCCTGCGCCGCTCAGGCATTGCGAAGGGCCTCGTGCCCGAGGTGCCAATCGACTACGCTGACGCCGACACGCAGGGCGCCATCGGTTACATGTTTCAGCGTGCGCTATACAACGAATTCCGCCGCCGCGGATTGAAGCGCCAGGTGGTCGCGGTAGTGACACAGGTGCTGGTGGATCGCGCAGACCCGGCCTTGCGCAACCCCACCAAGCCGGTTGGTGCACAGATGGATGCGGAGACTGCACAGAGCCTGGCGGAAAAACTGGGCTGGGTGGTGCAGGAGGATGCAGGGCGCGGCTGGCGTCGCGTGGTCGGCTCACCCAAGCCCAAACGCATCATCGAGCTGGACATCATCCGCGGACTAGTCGCCGAGGGCCACATCGTCATCGCCTGTGGCGGCGGCGGCATCCCCGTCGTGGCGGATGCGCAAGGCAACATCGAAGGCATGGAGGCCGTGATCGACAAGGATTTCGCCTCGGCGCTCCTCGCCCACGATCTCAGCGCAGATTTGTTCGTAGTGTCCACCGGGGTGGAGAAGGTGGCGATCAATTTCAACAAGCCGGATCAGCGGTGGCTGGAGCGGATCACTTTGACCGAGGCGAAGCGCTATCTCGCCGAAGGCCAGTTTCCGAAAGGCAGCATGGGACCCAAGATCGAAGCCATCGCATCTTTTCTCGAGCCGGGTGGCGAGCGCAGTGCGATCATCACCAATCCGCCCAATCTGGGCCGCGCACTCTCCGGTGGCACCGGGACACACATCGTGCCCGGGTGATAGGCAAGCTGCAGCGCGTCTGAATTCATACAAAAGCACAAGAAAGGATTGGGAATGGCGACAGCCGCATCAGCAGTCGGGGCACCACGGTGGTGGGTCGCGGGGGACCTGAATGGTTTCTTTGGATTGTTCACCAATGTGCTGCTCAATGTAATCGTGCTGTCCGGCCTGTCGCTCGGGCTGGTGCAGCTTCCGGCGAATATCGTCTATGGACGCATCCTGCCGGCGCTCGGCATCGCGCTTGCGCTCGGCAATCTGTTCTATGCCTGGCTCGCGTATCAGCTCGCTAAGAAAGAAGGGCGCAACGACGTAACGGCGCTGCCTTATGGTCCCAGCGTGCCCCACATGTTCATCGTCGTGTTCCTGGTCATGCTGCCGGTGTACCTGCAGACCAAGGACCCGATCCTCGCGTGGCAGGCGGGCCTGGCGTGGTGCTTCATCATCGGCGTCATCGTTCTGCTCGGCGCCTTCGTTGGCCCATGGATCCGCTCGCTGACGCCGCGCGCGGCGATGCTTGGGACACTGGCCGGCATCTCGATTGCTTTCATCTCCATGCGGCCGGCATTCCAGATGTGGGAGGTGCCTTGGATCGGCCTGGCCTCGCTCGCCATCGTGCTGATCGCATGGACCGCGGGGATGCGCTTGCCGGGAGGCGTCCCGGGCGGACTTGCGGCCGTGATCGTCGGGAGTGTGCTGGGCTGGGTCGCTGCGTTCGCCGGCTGGAGCAACTATATGGATCCGTCTGCGGTGGGCGCCTCGATGGTGCACTTCGGCCTGTATGTGCCAAGCATATCGGGCGATGTCGTCACCGGCCTCAAGCAGGTTGCGCCGTTGCTCGCTACAGCCATTCCACTGGGCATCTACAACTTCGTGGAGGCGATGAACAACGTGGAGAGCGCCTCGGCCGCAGGTGACAGCTACGATCTGCGCAAAGTCCTGCTCGCCGACGGCAGCGGCGCGGTGATCGGGTCGCTGCTGGGCAGCCCGTTCCCCCCTGCGGTCTACATCGGTCATCCCGGCTGGAAGGCGGTGGGCGGCAGAGTGGGTTACTCGCTCGCGACCGGCCTCGTCATTGCGCTGGTCTGTCTGTTCGGTCTCACGGCATTGCTGCTCGCCGTGATTCCCCTGGTGGCGATCCTGCCGATCTTGTTGTACATCGGCCTGGTGATCGGCGCGCAAGCCTTCCAGGCGACACCCGCGAATCATGCGCCTGCGGTGGCGCTTGCCCTCATTCCCAACATCGCAGAGTGGGCGAAAACGCAGATTGACGGCGCGCTGGGTGCGGCCGGCACGTCAGTAGCGGCAGTTGGTCTCGACAAGCTGGCTGGGACTGGTGTGCTCTATCACGGTCTGGAGCTGCTTGGCGGCGGCTCGGTGCTCGCCGGCATGGTGCTCGGAGCGATGGCTGCGTTCGTCATCGAGCGCAAACTGGTGGCTGCCGCGGTAACTGCATTTCTCGGCGCGGCGTTGGCGTTCATTGGGCTCATCCACGCGAGCCACCTCGGATGGGCAGCATCGCCTTTGGTGGCCCTCGGGTACGTCTTTTTTGCGGTGGTCTGTCTGGCGGTCGCACTGCAGTACAAGCCAACGGGAAAATAAACCAGGAATCTAGGGAAGCACTGATTAAGTCTCACATGCGCGACCGGAGCGCTTTTGTGCCTTGGCTCCCGGTCCGCTCAATAGGCCGGCACTCGACTATGACAGTGCGCACCTCCATCGGCACAAAAGCGCTCCGGTCCCTCGTAAGAGGCGAATCTTATTGGGTTGCGTCAGCTGCAGCGTCTGCCGCGTTGCGCGCCTTGCCAAGGTACCTACCTTGGCT
>Ga0335082_10007558_pt1 | contig 11796 bp, 10 predicted proteins | sample Lox_Sample_41_FD_206718 | JGI IMG/M metagenome (GOLD analysis project Ga0335082, IMG submission 206718) | Soil microbial communities from Loxahatchee National Wildlife Refuge, Florida, United States - Lox_Sample_4.1 | ecosystem: Environmental > Terrestrial > Soil > Wetlands | place: USA...
TGTATGGTGACTGTACCCGAGGCCGAAGGCCGGGATTTGAGATGGCGGCCCGGCCAGAGCAGGCAAAAGTACTTTACGATCATTTTGTTGCTAATCTCCGCAAGAGGAGTATTATAGTAGCAACCGGAGTGTTTCAACGTCTGATGTGTGTAGAACTCGTCAACGACGGACCGGTTACGTTGATTGTTGAGTCTAAGAAACGATGACTAGGGTTCCTTAGTGGGAGCTAAGAGAGGAACTAATGCCAAGAACCAGAAAAACGATTTCTGCCGCCGACCCTGCTTTACTAACGGCCGCATTGGAAGGACTCGAGCTTCAGAGAGCTCGCCTTGAAGAACAGATCCGTGCGGTGCGGTCGGCGCTAGGTGTGCGGCGGCGTGGAGCCGCGTCCACCGCAGCGCCGGCCGCCGAGGCAGCCCAGCCGCGCAGACGGAAATTAAGCGCCGCCGCCCGGAAGCGGATAGCGGCAGCGCAGAAGAAGCGGTGGGCGGAGTATCGGAAGAAGAAGGGCGCGGGCGAGTAAGCGAGTCAAGCCCATTCGTAGCGGTGGATGATCTCATCGAGGGGACCATCCGCCGCAACTACGCCATTTACAAAAAAGACGGCGCGTGTTGCCAAAGCACGAGCAAAAGGCAAGTCGTGTGTCACAATGAGCTTGCCTTGGGGGAGGGTGTGCAGTAATTCCGCCAACTGGCGGCGGGCGGGCGGGTCAAGGTGGGTTGTTGGTTCGTCCAAGACCAGCAACCGCGGCTGCATGGCGAGGATACCGGCCAACGCGGCGCGCTGCTTTTCGCCCGCGCTGAGGTGATAGGGGGGCTTATTCCATCCGGCGGTCAGCCCGACCTTTCGCAGAGCCTCTTCACTTCGCAGGCGTACTTCTTCCTGCGGTAATCCGAGTTGAATAGGGCCGAAGGATACGTCCTCAAGAACGCTGGGTTGGAAGAGCTGGTCGTCGGGGTCCTGGAACAGTAACCCCACCATCTTTCGTATCAGCGGCAAGGTCCGGGCTTCGAGGGGGAGCCCCGCGATTTCGATGGTTCCTTCGCCTCGAAGCAGGCCGTTCAACTGCAGGAGAAACGTCGTTTTGCCCGAACCATTCGGCCCGAGGATCGCAACGGTTTCTCCTTGCGCGAGCTCGAAATCCACTCCTTGCAGCGCCTCGGTTCCGTCGTCATAACGATGCCGGAGATTTTTGACGCGGACGAGAGGCGGGCCAGTAATCATCTTCGTGCTATTTCCACCAGGCAGACCGCAATTCCCAGCGCCGAGGTGACGATGGCGGCATCGAGCAGAGTGAATCGCAAGGGGCGGCTGCGCGGAAGTGTGCCGCGAAACCCGCGTGCCAGCATAGCGCGATAGGTCCCTTCGGCCCTTTGATAGGCTCGCGCGAAGAGTACCGCCACGGAACCGGCGCGCGCGTGGAATACTTTATGGCTGCCACGGGCATGCGCGGCGAGATGCATCCGGTGGGCCTGGTCCGCAATGACGAAGAGGTATCGCCAAACGAATTGCACGACCACCAGAAAGAATGGCGGGGCGCCGAGGCCCCGGAGCCCGGCCAGCAGGTCTTCGAGCGGAGTCGTGCCGGCCAGGATGACGACCACCCACGCCGAGCAGAGGGTTCTGACTAGGATAGCTACCGCCCGAGCGGTATCCCCCGCAATGGCTGTTACACCCGCAAACACGGCGGAGAAGGGCAAAACCCAGAGGGCGCGCCGGATGACTGCCGCCACGGGCAGTCCGGCAAGGGCAGTGAGTAATGCGAGGGCGGCCAGCAGTAACCCAATCCGGATGAGTTCAACCGGCAGGAAGCTGACGGCAAATAGCAGGACGAGGGCGGCAACAATCTTCGCGCGCGGATCTCGTCTCTGTAGCCAACCGGGGTGGCGGCTCCAGTGGTCCAAAGAAACATGTGAGTGAAATTCGGACAGACGCACTTAGGCGCTCCGTGGACGCGACATCCACCGCCAGAGGAATAGGCAAAGCACAAGCACAACGGCGATGCCCGTCGGAGCGGCCAGGTATTTGCGTTCCAGATTTTGAATGCCGGCGTTCTGTAAGAGCTGTTCGAGACCGTCGGGCCGCGTGGATGCAATCCAGAAGCCGGCGAAAGCTGCGACGGCGGCCAGCGCTATCAGGAGAACGAAAGCGGGCCTCCCCATGGGCTCGGGCGCCTTCACCCACCGCGGGTTGAGCCGCCCCACGGCTTCCAGGACCGCCAGCGTGATGGCGCCTTCGATGACGGCTGTGACGCCGAACACGAAAAGAGCAATGTGCATGGCCTCGCTGGGTATTCTGACTTCCGACAGCAGCAGTTCTCCGATGGCTGCGAGCGACGCGGCAAAGACGGAGCAGAAGCCTCCGAGGAGAATCGCTGCGCGGCGCGCCCGGCCGCCGCCCCAGAGGCGGTAGGGCAGGTACGCGGCCCAAACTCCCAGGACCGCCATGTTGAAAGTGTTCGCGCCGAAGGCGAGCAAACCGCCGTCCTGAAACACGAGCGCCTGGATGATGAGAATCGCCGCCATGACCATGCTGGCGGCCCATGGGCCTACGGTGTACGCGAGCAGGGCGCTACCCACCAGGTGGCCGCTGGCGCCCACGCCGACGGGGAAATTGATCATTTGCGCCGCAAACACAAACGCCCCGAGAACTCCCAGCAGCGGAGCCCGAGATTCCTCCGTTTCCACTTGCGCTTTGCGCGCGGTCCAGGCGATGGCGGGCAGGCTTACGGCCTGCAAACCAGCCCAAACAGGCGTAGCAAGAAATCCATCGGGAATATGCATCGGCTCGTTTCCACGCTAACACGACGGCCTGCCGGCGATCATGCTAGGCTCTAGTCCGTGATCTTAGGAAACGGCATTGATCTTGCCGAAGTGGAGCGGATTAAGGAAGCGATCGAACGCTACGGCGAGCGGTTCTCCGGACGCATTTACACACCGGCCGAGATTGCCTACGTGGAGACCAAAGCCAACCGATTCGAGCGGTACGCAGCCCGCTTCGCCGCTAAAGAAGCGGGGATGAAGGCGATTGGCACGGGGTGGCGGCACGGGGTCCGCTGGCACGATTTTGAAGTCGCCAACCTGCCGAGCGGAAGGCCGACACTGCGATTGCACGGCGTGGCTGAAGAAGTAGCCCGGCGCATGGGCGTGAAGAGCATCGCGCTTTCCCTGACGCACACGCGGGAATATGGGATGGCGTTTGTCATTCTAGAGGGTTAGCGTTCAACGGACGGGTACGTAGACGAAGCCGCGGGCGTGAAGACCATCCGTGAATTCAAGCCAACCGTACCCCCAAGCGGGGACGCGGACGTTGATCTGATAGACCCCCACCATACCTGGGGCGAGGCCGGCGAACAATACCTCGGCCGGCTCGGTACGTTCCGAATAGGTGAGCCACCTCCAATCGACGGGTCGGATGATGCGGCACTCGCGATCGATCGGCGCAGGCTTTCCGGTCGGGACCGGACAATCCACAGCGCCAAGACCAACGGCATAGATCTGCACGATCTCGCCAGGCGCTGCCGGGTTCTCGGACGTGGCGGGGGTCCAGTCCAGCCTGTAGACGGCGTTACCCCCATTCAATTCGGGATTGCCGGGCGGGAAGGCTTGCGGGTAGAAATCGGAAACGGGGTATGACTGCGTAAAAGTTTCGAAAGGCGAGACGCCTCCGTACATGGTGAACTTCACCCATTCATCGGTCAGCTCCCACGGGATTTGCACAATCGGCAAGCCGTCTGGAGCAGACAAGAGTGGCGCATCGCGCCCGTTTAATGTGATGTGATCGCCAGCGTTAATCGCGTAGAAGCGCACCAGTGATCCAGGGACAAGGTGTTCCTGAAGCGGGTAGAGCATATTGACGGAAAACGCGCGCTGGGCTCGGCCGGAGGCAGTGTCAACCCGTTCAATTCCCTCCCGGGAATCGGCGTACAGAACCGCACCATCGCGCGAGAGGGCCACGGGGCCAATGCCTGTAGAGGATGACGGCAACAATTTGCAGTTGCTTCCGTTGCTACTGCAAATCTTGGACGCCTCATCGGTTCGGAAAGCGACCCGGCTACCGTCGGGCGAGAGCAAAGGATAAAAGCGAGCACCCAAAGATGTCAGATCTGTTTCCTTGCCCGTCGTGGAAGTCAGCACGAAGAAGGAGTCGGGGGCCCTGAGGATGACCACCCGATCCGCATTTTCGTCAGCCGAAACAAGAGCGGCATTCCGCATCGGGGACCACACGACACGGTCCGTGCCGTCGGGCCAGACGCGATGTAGGCTTTGGCGGTCGCCGTAGAGGATGGAACCGTCGTTGCCGACGGCGAAAGGTCGAGGAACAGGGCGGGAACCGTTCACCGTGCGGTCCAGCAGGAATCCACCATGGTAAAGGAACCGGCCATTGCGGCTGAGCACAGGATTGTCCCCCAGAATTCCCAGCAGGCCGGTACCGGTGTAAAGCAAGGCACCGCGGGTTTCAGACTCGTTGGGAGGGATCAGCCGGAAGACGGCCAGGGCGCCGTCACCTGAAATCGTAAGGCCACTGATGTATTCTTCCGGAGCCTCGTAAACCAGGCGGACTCCATTCGCCACGTCCCAGGCGAACAACTTACTCCGAAACGACTGGCTTGTCCCGACGATGCGGTCTGTGGAGATGAAGAACAGCCTGCTTCCGTCATCCGTGGCGACGTATTCCGAGGTGTGCTGTCCAACGCACAGGACAGGGAAAGCAAGGAACGCGAGAGATCTGGGTACCACGCGCATTCTCCTCATCACTGACGAAGCCATTTTATCAATCGGACCTTTTGCTCCTCTGTTGCGTCCGTCCGGACCTCGAGATCCCAGCTTTCGCGCGGCGTTTTGGACAGGGTAAGTTCGAGCCTTTGCAGCTGGTCGCGGCGGGCGATGAGGACGCTGATTGTTTCGCCGGCTTTGTAGAGGCCCATGCGTTGTGAGAAGACTTCGGGACGGACACGGAGGTCACCCAGTGCGAGAATTTCATCGTTCACGTTAAACCCTGCAGCCGCGGCGGGCGTGCCGCGGCGCACCTGGGTTACGACCAGGCGGCCGTTGTCGACGCGCGTCGTGAGACCTTGGTCGCCGCTGAGTTCGCGTTGCGTTGCGGGCCGGAAGCGAAGGCCGAACCAATCCAGCGCCTCCGAGTATTCCAACTCTTCTGTCGTCTCGAGCACCTGGTGGAACCAGGGACCGAGGTCGGCGCCCGCGACTTCATTTGCGACGCGGCGAAAATCCTCCGGGGTATAGCCGCGGCTTCCGGAGTAACGGGCATAGGCGGTGGTCATGACGTCGTCGAGGCTTTTAGCGCCTCCGGTTGCTTTTCGGATTTTCGCGTCCAGCAGAAAGCCCAGCACGTCACCTTTCGTGTAGTAGCTGATGGCCGTGTTGTTCGTGTTTTCGTCGGGGCGGTAGAGCTTGATCCACGCGTCGAAGGATGCTGACTCGACCGGCAGCGCCAGGCGTCCGGGCACCCGCTGCAATTGGCCAATGGTCGAGGACAAGGATCGAAGGAACTGCTCGCGGGTGGTGAGTCCGGCGCGGCGAAGGGCGAGCGGGCCGTAGTAACTGGTGACGCCTTCCGCGATCCACAGGCTGCGCGTGTAGACTTCGTTTTCGTAATCGAAGGGCCCAAGTTCGATGGGCCGCAGCCGCTTTACGTTCCAGGTGTGGAAGTATTCGTGAGCGACGAGGCCCAGCCAGCCGGCGCGAGTGGGACCGCTCGGGGGCGGCGCCGCAGCGCCGGATTCGTTCCGCGGCGCGGGCTCCTGCGTGTTGCGCCAGGCCCAATGGCTCGAATTCATCCAGGTGGAGGTTTTGTGCTCGAGGCCTCCGCCGCTTTCGACGAGCATGTTGAAGAAGACGTACTTCTCGTAGGGCAAGCCGCCCCACATGCGCGCGTATTCTTCGACGATCTTTTGAACGTCGCGGGCTGATGCGGGACCGTCCCAGACGCCGGCCTCTCCTTCGTTCACCAGGAAGTGCTTCTTACCGGCGACGTCGAACGGATATACGTGCGCGTTGCCTGTGTAGATGGGTGAGTCGACCAGTTCGTCGTAATCGGCGGCGGCGTAGTGATTGCCGTCTCCCTTCATTCCGCTGATACTGAGCTTCCATGACGGAGGCAGGACGATGTTCACCTCATGCGGGCGGTTCGTGCCGCCCACAAGGGTCATGAAGTTCGCGGCGCCGTTGAGCATTGCGAATCCGGCATCCACCCAGTTGCCCTGCACGGCGGGGTCGTGGGCGAACACGCGATAGGACACGATGACCAGGGCAGCGCCGCCCGTTTCAACCTGCCAGCGGTTCTTACGTGTCTTGTGCCAGGAGAGTTTCCCGCCATCCGCCTTGAACGCTTCGACCTGGCGGGCGTACTCGCGCACCAGGTACGAACCCGGGGTCCACACAGGGAGGAATAGCTCGATCGTCGGCCTGCCTTCCGTAGGGAAAGACGCTTCGATTTCGAGGCTGTTGGATTGAGGAGCGGGAAAGCGAACGGTATAGCGCACGGGTTCCTGTGCGGCTGCCACCGACGCAAGGACAGCTAGGGTGAAACTCAGGAAACGCATAGGTCCAGAATTACAATGGTATTGCTTGAGCAATGTGATTCACATTTTGGGCGGAGGACTGGCCGGATGCGAGGCGGCCTGGCAGGTGGCGCGCGCGGGACATCGCGCCGTGCTCTACGAAATGCGGCCTGTTCGGCAAACGCCGGCGCACAAGAGCGGCAACCTGGCGGAACTCGTATGCAGCAATTCGCTAAAGAGCGATGCGCGAGACACGGCTTCGTGGCTACTGAAGCAGGAACTCCGGAGGTTGGGGTCGTTGGCCATGAGCGCGGCCGAGGCTTCCCGCGTACCCGGTGGCCACGCGCTGACCGTCGATCGCGAAGTTTTCTCTCGCGAGATTGAAAAGGCGACCGAGGCCGAACCTCTGATCGAAGTACGCAGGGAAGAGGTGTCGACTCTTCCGGAAGGCGAGATCACGATCGTGGCTACCGGACCTTTGACTTCGGAGGCCCTTGCCGCCGATATCGGGCGGCGGACAGGATCGGACGGGCTCTTTTTCTATGACTCGATCAGTCCGATTGTCGATGCCGAAACGATTGACCATGCGAAGGTCTTCGCCGCATCGCGCTACGGGAAGTCGCTCGATGGCGGGGACGATTATTTGAACTGCCCGTTCACGAAGGAGGAGTACGAGAGATTCCTGGACGCCCTGATGGGCGCCGAGAGCGCGACGGCTCACATTCCAGACGATGCCGCGCTTCAGAAGGGGAACGCGGCGTTCTTCGAAGCCTGTCTCCCAATCGAGGAACTCGCACGCCGCGGCAGGGACACGCTTCGCTTTGGCCCGATGAAGCCAGTGGGACTCGAGGATCCGCGAACCGGCAGGCGGCCTTACGCCGTCGTTCAGCTGCGGCAGGAAAGCCTGCGGGCCGGCAGCCATAATCTGGTCGGTTTCCAGAACTACATGCGGTTCCCGGAGCAGAAGCGAGTCTTTCGGATGATTCCAGGGCTCGAGAACGCGGAGTTTCTGCGCTATGGCCAGATCCACCGCAATACGTTCGTCAATGGGCCCGAGTTGCTTGCCTGCACACTCCAGTGGAAAGCCGAGCCACGGATCTTCTTCGCTGGGCAGATATCCGGGGTAGAAGGCTATGTCGAATCGATGGCGACCGGGCTGATTGCAGGCCGCCATGCGGTGACCTTGGCGCGGGGCGAGACACCAGAGGCGCCGCCTCGGGCGACGGCGATCGGCTCTCTCTGTGCGTACATTGCGGGGGCCGACCCGCGCCATTACCAGCCCGCCAACATTTCCTTCGACCTATTGCCGCCGCTCGATGACGAAACACGCAAGCGCTTTCGACATGACAAGCGTGCCCGTCATGCGGAGGTTTGCCGCCGCGCCGAGGTGGCTCTGGATCAGTACCTGGGGGCTTATGTCCGAGCTCGCTGATCGCATCACAGGGTACCTCGACACTTTGCGCCGCGAAAATGCGAGTGCCCACACCGTGCGGAACTATGCCGCCGACCTGGATCAGTTTCTGGCGTACCTGGCGCGAGCCGGTGAGCCGCCAGGGCCTCGCGACATCGACCTGCTTCTGCTGCGCGAGTGGCTGGGCGACCTGTATCGCCAGGATCTTTCTGCCGTGAGCATCCGGCGCAAGCTCTCGTCGATCCGTAGTTTCTTCGAGCATCTTCACCGGGGAGGCATCGTTGATGTGAACCGGGCGAAGCTTCTCAACACGCCGAAAGCGCCGAAGAAACTCCCGGAAGTGCCCACCGAGGAGCAGACGAACCGGCTTCTGGATAGCGTCGCCGCCGAGAAGTTGGAGCGGCCGTTTCCGGCGCGCGACCGGTCTATCTTTGAGCTTCTTTATGGTTGCGGGCTGCGGATTAGTGAGCTTGCCGGGCTTAGCCTGGACGACTACGACCCGGGTGAGGGCTGGCTGAGGGTGAGGGGGAAGAGAAAGAAAGAACGCCAAGTCCCGCTTCCCGCCAAGGCGCGCGAATCGCTGGACCGATATTTGGCCGAGCGCCATGCCGGGCGGGAAGAGCGCGCGATTTTCGTGAATCACCGGGGACATCGGCTCACGGACCGAGGGGCGCGCGGCATCGTCAAGCTCTACGCCATCGCGCTTGCGGGCGATCCGTCGCTTCACCCCCATAGTTTTCGTCACGCCTACGCTACGCATCTGCTGAGTGCGGGAGCCGATCTACGAGCGATTCAGGAACTGCTCGGCCATGCCAGCCTTTCCACGACTCAGAAGTACACTCAGCTGTCGTTGACCGACTTAATGAAGGTGTACGACAAGGCGCACCCGCGGGCCTGATAGAATCCGCGGCGTGGGCGACGCATTAGTCACTTTCGTTTCGCTCGAAGATCCCTTTATGCCGGGGCCGGTGGCGGGAGGGCGCCAGGCTGGGCCTGTGCTGACGCTGGCCACCGCGCGGCCCTTCGAGAAGATTCTGCTGCTCGCTTCTTCCCAGGCAGCGGCCAACGCGCAGGGCGTCGTCGGCGAATTGCGGCGGCGCGTTCCGGATACGGAGGTGGAGATCGTTGCGTTGGAAACGCCGAATCCCCGCGATCTGCAGGCTCTGTTGAAGGAAATCGGGAAGCTGGTTGAGCGTTCCTTCGACGACGATTGCAAGTGGTACGCGAATCTGTCCGCAGGCACGCAGGAGATGCGCTGGGCGTGGACGTTCGCCAGCCAGCGACTTTGGCTCGGGCTGAAACTGCTGCGGATCTACTGGCCCAGCTATCCGGATCTCCGCGGCGCCATGGTTCGAGAGGTGGGTGTTGCCGAACCGCGAATGGAATTCTTGTCGCGACTCGAGTCGATGCCGCTTGCGGCGCCCGAGCGCGGCATCTCGCTTTTTCGAAAAAGAAGAGTTAAGGCCGCCGGCGAGGCCACGAGGGCGGCTTTGGCGCCGGAGAGAAGTTCGCTTGAACTGGCTCTCGCGGAGTTAGGCATCGTGGTCCGCTCCGCCATGCTGCAGGATGTGGTTGAGCGGGTTGCCATGGTGGCGCCGCACGGCCTGCCGGTATTGCTGCTGGGTGAGACGGGAACGGGGAAGGATGTTCTCGCCACGCTGCTGCATCGCCTGAGCGGGCGCCAAGCCCGCCCGTTTGTTCCCGTCAACTGCGCCGCGCTGCCCGAAACACTGGCCGAGAGCACTCTTTTCGGCGCCGAGAAAGGAAGCTATACAGGTGCCGTGAAAGACTTCCCGGGCAAGTTCGCTGAAGCGGATGGCGGCATTCTCTTTCTTGACGAGATCGGCGAACTGCACCCTTCCATTCAGGCAAAGTTGCTGCGGGTTATCGAGGATGGAAAAGTCGAGCCGTTGGGGGGCAAGGCCGTGAAGCGCGACGTGAGAATCGTCGCCGCAACCAGCCGCGATCTGAAAGCGGAGGTGGAGGCCAAGCGATTCCGGAAGGATCTGCTCTTCCGTCTCAGCGTCGCGGAGATCCACCTTCCGCCGTTGCGTGCCCGGCGTTCGGAAATTGCGCCGCTGGCGATGGAGTTCCTGACGCGAATCAACAACGGATTTGCCGCTGAACCGAGAAGCCTCACCCGCGCTGCTATTGAACGGCTAGAGAACTACTCCTGGCCCGGCAACGTCAGGGAGTTGATGCACGTGCTGGAACGGTCGGCCGTCTTTGCCCGCAGCGACGAGATCGATGCCGCCGACCTGTACATCGAGGAGCCGGCCACGGTCGCCGATCCATTCCTTTCGCTTCCCGAACCAGAGCCGGGCTTCATCCTGGATGATTACATCGAGCAGGTGCGGCACCAACTCGTGCTGCGTGCGGTCGCGAAGACCGATGGAAACTTCAGTGAAGCCGCCAAGCTTCTCGGCATGACGCGGCAGGGCGTGAGCAAGCACTTCCAGGGGTACGACAACGAGAGTTGACGAGGGCGGCAACTCCGGTTGTCATGCGGCACGGGTAGCGCACGTTAACTCATTGATTCTGCGACGAACGCGGCTGGCCTGCCGATTGCCCATCTCAGGGCATGCACAAAGCACTTTCCGCCTGGCTTCTCGCTCACCGCACCGGAGAGCCCGTTTGCCACCGCAATCTTCAAATGATCCCGTTGTTCGCGCCGCGGGCTGCCTATCCCGAGCGCGACTACCTTCTGTTCGAGGAAGCCGCCGCGCAGAGCCTGGCGCAGGTAACGGAGGTTTCGCCGTCGGGTTCCGTCCCCGAATTGCGGGTCGTGAACGATGCCGATCTCCCGGTGCTGCTATTGGACGGAGAGGAACTCATCGGTGCCAAGCAGAACCGGGTTCTCAACCTTACTGTCCTTGTGGCAGCGCGAAGCACGACCTCGATTCCCGTTTCGTGCGTGGAGGCAGGACGGTGGCACATGGAGTCGGCCACCTTCCGCGCTGCTCCCCATGCTCAGCCCTCCGGTTCACGGGCCTCCCGCGCGGCGAGCGTCTCGGCCTCGATGAGGTCTGAAGGCAGCCGGCGGTCAGACCAGCAGTCGGTTTGGGACGACATACGCGTCCGTTGTCTGCGCATGGGATCCTCGTCGCCTACAGGCGCGATGAACCAGATGTTCGAGGATCACAAGCCGGCGATTGATGGGTTCGTGAACAATCTCCGGCCGTGCGAAGGGCAGGGCGGAGCTCTTTTCCGGTTGAAGAGCCGCGTTCTGAGTCTCGACCTGTTCGACCATCCGGCAACGCTTGCCCGGGTACTACCGAAACTGGTTCGCAGCGCGGCCCTGGATGCGATCGATCCGGCTTTGGAGCAGGATGCCGCCGGCGATTCCACTGCGGACTTCCTCGCCCGCATCGCCGGATCTTCCGTCGACTGCAAGCCCGGCGTGTCGCTTGGGGACGACTTCCGGATTGCCTCAGCTCATTCCACCGGAGGCGCGCTGGCCTGGCAGGGCCGGTTTGTCCACATCTACGCGTTCCCGCGGACAAACGGCGGGTCTCACGGCAGCAACTTCTCCCGGCCTTCGTCCCGCGCTCGCGGCTCGGAGAGGCCGTAGCGGCGGAGGATCGCGCGGCCTTCATCGCTGGCCAGGAAGTCCAGGAACGCCCGGGCCTCCGCGGCGTTCCGGGACGATTTCACAACGGCTCCGGATTGCCGGATCGGGTCATGGAGGGTATCGGGCAGAAGGACGCCTCCCTCGTTCAAGACCAGGGTCCAGGAGGTGATAGCCGCCTCGGCATTTCCGCTGCGGGCATATTGATAGGTCTGCCTCACATTTTCCCCGTACACAATCTTTGAGCGGAGTCCCTCCAAGAGCCCAAGCCGCCGCAAGGCCTCCTCGGCGGCG
>Ga0335082_10007560_pt1 | contig 11795 bp, 8 predicted proteins | sample Lox_Sample_41_FD_206718 | JGI IMG/M metagenome (GOLD analysis project Ga0335082, IMG submission 206718) | Soil microbial communities from Loxahatchee National Wildlife Refuge, Florida, United States - Lox_Sample_4.1 | ecosystem: Environmental > Terrestrial > Soil > Wetlands | place: USA: Florida...
GCCGCGTTGGTCAGCTTGGCCGCGAAGGGCTGGATCCGCATCGAAGAGCACAACGATACGTACACCCTGGTCCGGCACGGCGGCCGGACCGTGCCACTCGGCGCGGGCGAGCGGAGCGTCAATGCCGCGTTGCTGAGCGGCGATCGGTTCGAGCTCAAGCAGAAGAACCACGCCGCCATGCAAGCGGCGATCAAAGGTCTGCGCGACTCGCTGCGGCGCGAGTACGATGGGAAGATGTTCCTGGCCCACCGCAAGTGGCTGCTCCCCGGCCTGCTGCTGTCCATGCTGACCATTCTCGTGGTCGGCTTCTCCGGACCGAGCTCCGCCTCGGCGACATTCGGCTTCATCCTGTTCTGGCTGAGCGCCTGGACGTTTGCGTGCATCTGGCTCGTCGCGATGGGCGTGCGCGCATGGCGCGACGTCTTCCGTCCCGGCCAGGGCGCCTTCAGTCGTGTCGGTGCGGTGGTCTCCGCGCTCTTCACCACCGCGTTCGCGGCGCCGTTTCTCGCCGGCGAAGGGATGGGCCTCTACGTGATGACCGGGGCGACGTCCCTCTGGATGGCGCCCTTGCTGGTCACCGCGGTGGGCCTGAACTTTCTCTTCTACTACCTGCTCAAGCAGCCGACCCTCGCGGGCCGCAAGGTGATGGACCAGATCGAGGGCTTCAAGATGTACCTGACCACGGCGGAGGGCGCCGAGCTGGCGCAGGCCGCGCCGGCGAAGACGCCGCAGCTCTACGAGCGGCTGCTGCCGTATGCCATCGCCCTCGGGGTCGAGAACCAGTGGGCGCAGCAGTTCGCCGGCGTCTTGCGCAGCGCCGCGCAGGGCGACGGTCACGACGGCTACCACCCCGCGTGGTACAGCGGGACCGCGTTCAGCGGTCTGGGCGCTGCCGCCTTCGGATCGGCGCTCAGCTCGTCGCTGTCGAGCTCGGTCGCCGCCTCCTCGACCGCACCGGGCTCGAGCAGCGGCAGCGGCGGGTCGTCCGGCGGCGGCGGCGGCGGTGGTGGCGGCGGCGGATGGTGATCTCGCGCCGCTTCAGCCGAGCTGCATTTCCTTCACGTCGCTGGCCACCCGCATCCGCGCCGCGGTCGCCGCGCGCACGTCATCGACGCTGAGCCCGGGGGCGATCTCGCGCAACAGGAAGCCGTCGGCGTCGATATCGAAGTAGGCCAGGTCCGTGACCACCGCGCGCACGCATGCCAGCCCGGTCGGTGGGTAGGTCAGTGCGTCGACCAGCTTCGAGGCGCCGTTCTTCTCGCGCTGATACAACATGGCGATGATGCGGCCGCCGCCCGCGGCGAGGTCCATGGCGCCGCCGATCCCGCCGGCGCCGGTCGACGGCACGTTCCAGTTCGCCAGGTCGCCGTTGGCGGCCACCTGAAACGCACCGAGCACGATCGTCGAAACGCGACCGCTGCGGGCCATGGCGAACGACACCGTCGAGTCGAAGTAGCTGGTCTCCGGAAACGGCGTCACGAGCTGGCCGCTGGCGTTGTACAGATCGAGGTCTTCCTGCCCTTCGTCCGGAAAAGCGCCGTACCCGAGGATGCCGTTCTCCGAATGCAGGGTGACGCCGCGCCCCTCGATGTAGTTCGACACCAGAGTCGGTAGACCGAGGCCGAGGTTGACGTACTCACCGTCGCGCAGCAGACCGGCGACGCGCAGGGCCATCAGGTCGGGCGGCAGACCGAGGCTCCCGCTCCCGTCGACCCCGCGCCCTTCCAGCGTGCGCGTGCGCCCGCTCATCATCATGATTTGCCGGATCACGCTCGGGTCGAAGTGTTGGGTCGTCCGCACGATGCGATCGACGAAGATTCCCGGAGTCGCGATGGCTTCGGGGTCGAGCGCGCCGACGGGGACGATCTCCTTCACCTCGGCGATCGTCGTCGCCGCTGCGGTGGCGAAGGCCGGGCCGAAGTTGCGCCCGCCGCGCCGGTAGGTGACGTTGCCCGCGCCGTCCGCCCGGTGAGCCTGCAGAAATGCAAAGTCGGCGCGCAGCGCCGTCTCCAGGATATGGCGTTTGCCGTCGAAGATGCGCTCCTCTTTGCCCTTGGCGACCGCCGTACCGACGCCGGTCGGGGTGTAGAACCCCGCCAGCCCGGCGCCGCCCGCACGTACGCGCTCGACGAGCGTGCCCTGCGGCACCAGCTCGAGCTCGATCTCGCCGGCGCGGATCTGATCGGCAATCGGGGTGGGGGTGGTCGGCAACATGGCGTAGGTGCAGATCAGCCTCTTGATCTGGTGCAGCTCAGCCAGGATCTGCAGCGAGGTGGGCCCCCCGGCGGGCGAGTTGCAGATGATCGTCAGGTCCTTCACCCGGCGCTCGCGCAACGCCAGCAGCAGGTCGGTCGGCCACGCCTGCGGCGGGCCGAACGACTGGACCAGGATCGAGGCACCGTCGCGGACGTCGTCGACCGCCTCCAGCGCGGAGGCACACATCCGCTTCGCCGCCATGCGCGCACCACTGCCACGCCCCGAAGTGGCGACGCAAGCGACCAGCCCCCCTCGTCTTACCTCGCTCGTGCTGTTAAATTCCGACCATGCGGGGCCGCGACGATAGATTTGCTCGGCGAGCGGCTCGTACGGCGCGTCGACGGCCGATCGGCGAGCTATGGCCGCGGCGGGCGCCCCGCCGCATCGTGCTGAACGGCCTGGCGCACATGGGGTTGCTCGCCGTCCTGCTGGCCATTCCGGCGGTTGGGCGCGCCGGGATGTCGTCCCGCGTCGCCGTCGTTCCCGAGCGGCCGGCCAATTTGCAGTCGCGCCTGACCCGCGGCAAATTCCTGGTCGCCAACCGCTCGCTGCAGGATCCGACCTTCTTCGAGACCGTCGTCCTGCTGGTCGACTACGACGACAAGGGCGCGCTGGGCGTCGTGCTCAATCGACCGACTCAGGTCCTACTGACTGCCGCCCTGCCCGAGGTCAAGGAGCTGCGCAAGCGCAAGGATCCGATCTTCCTCGGCGGTCCGGTGGCACGTGATCGGATGGTGCTGCTGTTGCGCGCCGCGTCGGCCCCACCGCAGTCGGTCCTGGTGTTCGACACCGTCTACGCGACCGGCAGTCTGACCGCCCTGCGGCGCAGCATCGGACGGGGTGATGCCGTGCGCGCCTACGCCGGTTATACGGGCTGGGGTCCGGGGCAGCTCGACGCCGAGGTCGCGCGGGGTGACTGGCTGATCGGTCCCGCCGACGGCAAGGCGATCTTCGACGATCCGCCGAACGCCCTGTGGTCGCGCTTCGTCGAGCAATTCGCCGGCGACTGGGCCGGGGTCTCTCCGGACTTCTACCGCGACAGCGCCGCTGCGGAGCTGGTGCGCGGCTGATTCACACCAACCCCGGGTACGTCAGCTCGCCGTCGATCACCCGCGCGAACTCGGTCAGCCGATGCGGTTGTCGCTGCCCGACGTCGAGCAGGTGTACCACCGACCAGCCGCGCACGGTGAGGAAGTCGGCGATCAGGCGGCGGTGGCACGACCACCACAGCCGCTCCGCGCACATGCATGCGGTCGGAAGGCGGCGCGCCAACTCCTCGAGGCGCTCGATGCCGGAACGAAACTCCGGCGTGCTCATCGCGTCGGCGTAGAAGCGAAAGGCGGGCACGTCCCACCCGGTGTTGCGGGAGCGCTCGTCCGGGACCGTCTGCGCGCGACGACCGCCCAGCGATTCGCCGAGCCAGAGGTAACTGATACCGGCGCGGGGCAGCGCGCGCTCGAGCGCGCCGCGATTGTGCTGCGGATGGCGACGCGAGGCCGGGAAGCGCCGCACGTCGGCGAGCGTCTGCACACCCGCGTCGCGCAGCACCGCGATCAGCTCGTCGGCCGAACGGGTCGAGTGGCCGATGGTGTAGATCCTCGGCGTCACGCGACCACCGGTGGCAGCATCGAAATGCGCAGCCTGGCACTGCCAAACGGGACCAGCGCCAGCGGTTCCCGCACCCCGGCCATCTTGAACGGCGGCTCCGGGATCGGGCCGCTCACGCCGTTCTGCACCGTCCAGTCGGGCAGGCGCCGGCCCACGCCGCGCAGGATCACCGGCGCGCCGTCGGCGGCCCACGGTTGCGCGGCGGCGCGCCGGTGCTCCACGCGCAGCGTGCGATCCGGCCGCGCCGGGTCGACCACCAACGCGTAGTTCCACGGCGTAGTCGGGCGCAGCTCGTAGTCGCAGAACGGCGGCGTGCCGGCCACCGCCCGCCACTCCTCTCCGACGCCCAACGCGTAGACGAGCGGCCCGCGCTCGACGCCGACCGAGCCGCGCTCCCACTGCGACAACCGCACGCGCATCGGCATCCGCAGATGCAGCGTGTCGCCGTCCCGCCAGACGCGGCGCACCTGCCCGTACGGTGGGCGGTGCCGGTGGGAGACCGGCGTGCGCTGGCGACCGGATCGGCCGGCCGGCGCGACTTCGACCTCGTACTCGTCCGCCCACGCCGGGATGCGGAAGGTGAGGGTGAAGGCGCTCGGCGCGGCCGTGCGAACCGTGAGACAGACCTCCTCGCCAAACGGATAGCTGGTCTCCTCGACGATCGTCACCGCGCGCCCACTGATCCGGGCGGTCACCGTGCATGGGGCAAAGAGCATGGCCGCCAGACCGTCGCGCGCCGCCAGCCAGAGGTGGTGGACGAGCTGGGGCCAGCCCATGTGAAAGTTCGCCGCGCAGCAGCCGTAGCCGGTCGCGGGACCGAACAGCAGATCGTTGTCGTGCGGGACCCAGAACGCGCGCGCGCCGGGGGTGCACTCGACCTGGTTGGGGAGCTGAAAGTACTGGTGGCCGCGGTGATCGGCCGACAGCATGGCCGGCAAGGCATTGTACGCGACGCGCTCGATGGCATCGCCGAGCCAGGGCTCGCCGCCGATGGCGAGCGCCGTCTCGAAGCTCGACAGGAGCTCGACGACCGTGCAGAGCTCCGTGCCCTGCGTCGATCCCCGGCCGTGCAAAAGCTCGTCGGCGGAGTAGACGCCGTGGATCTGGCCGTGGTGCGCCAGCACGCGCTCCCAGCCGGTGCGCAGCGCGGCGAGATGCCGAGGATCGCGCGAGCGCTGAAAGTAGACCGCCGGCATCTTCAGCCCCTGGGCGAGATTGACGCCATGGCCGAAGTCGAACTCCTCGCTGGGCGGGCCGCTGCCCCCGAGCGCGCCGATCCAATCGCTGGTCTGCCGGTACAGGAGGTCGGCGAGCGCGAGCAGATGCGGCGCGCCGGTGCGGTTGTAGAGCCAGAGCACCGAGTCGAGGTTGTCACCGCCGCGCGGCTTCGCCCACGCCTCCAACGGCCGGCGCGGGAGCTGGGTGTGCTGGTAGTGAAAGTAGCGGGAGAGAAACGGCTCGACGCGGGCGTCGCCGGTCGCCTCGGCGTGCCAGCGCAACGCCTCCAGCATCGGCATGCGGGCCCACCAGTCGTCGTTGTCGCGGGGACCGAACGCGCCGTCGGCGCGCTGGCTCTGCAGCGTCCATTCGATCCACAGTCGACCGCGGTCGAGCAGCGCGCGATCGCCGAGCGCGTGTCCAAGCGCCACCAGCCCGCGGGCGTAGTACGGTCCGCGCTCCCAGTTCTCGCCGGGTCCGCCGAGCCAGCCGCTCTGTGGGCCGACGTCGGGCCAGATGTCCATCATCCGGCCGGTCAGGCCGGCGGCGGAGAGACGAAGCTGCTCGTGCAGCCAGCCGCGTGCTTGGATGCTCCCCATCCGCAGCTTGGCGAAGCGGTTAGGGGCGAGGACGGGTCGGTTCCAGGTGGGCGGGATCACGTGCTCCGCACCATACACCATCCCATACCGCGATCCCGTCCGCCCAAGCACGTCAGCGACGCGGTGTTGTACCGGGGAAAGCGGTTCGACTAGGTATCAGACCGGAGCGGGAACCCCGTCGAGACAGGAGTGAACGATGATCGAATGGTCCGAACAGCATCTGATGATCCGCGACGCCGTCCGCAAGTTCGTCGAAGCAGAGATCAAGCCCAATCTGGAGGCGCTCGAGCACGGCGACATGCCCCCGTACGACGTGCTGAGGAAGCTGGTGCGCAGCTTCGGCATGGACGAGGTCGCCAAGCAGCGCTTCGCGAAACAGATTGCCCGCGACAAGCGGCGCGCCGCCGGAGGGGCGTCCGCTGACGAGCCGCGCGAAGGCCGCGAGGGCGGCGACGGCATCGCGATGACGCTCATCCCGATCATCGAGCTGTGTCACTACTGCCCCGGCATGGTGACCGCGATGGGTGTCAGCGCCGGCCTGACCGCCGCCGCGATCATGTCGAAGGGCACCACGGCGCAGAAGGAGCGTTGGGCGCTACCGCTGCTCACCATGGAGACGATCGGCGCGTGGGCCATCACCGAGCCCGGCTCCGGCTCGGACGCGTTCGGCGGGATGAAGGCGACCGCGCGCCACGACGGCGCCGGGGGCTACGTCCTGAACGGCAACAAGACGTTCATCACCAACGGGCCGTATGCCGATACGATCGTCTTCATCTGCAAGCTCGACGACGGCACCGCCGACACACGCGACCGCAAGATCTTGAGCTTCGTCCTGGATCGCGGGATGCCCGGCCTGGTGCAAACGAAGCCCCTGCGCAAGATGGGGATGCACTCGTCGCCGACCGGTGAGCTCTTCCTCGAGGACGTCCGGGTCGGCAAGGACCGACTGATCGGCGAGACCGAGAACGTCCCGGCGCGCTCCGGCGCCAAGGACACGTTCTCGATGGAGCGCAGCGGCGTCGCCGCCATGGGGCTCGGGATCGTCGAGCAATGCCTCGCGCTGTGCGTCGACTACGCGCGCACGCGCATCGCCTTCGGCCGCCCGATCGGCGAGTTTCAGTTGATCCAGCTCAAGCTGGCCAAGATGGAAGTCGCGCGCATGAACATCCAGAACATCGTCTTTCGCCAGATCGAGATGGCCCAGCAGGGGCGGCCCATGGGTCTCGCCGAGGCGTCGGCGGTCAAGCTGTACACCGCGCAGGCGACGATGGAGGTCTGCTTGGAGGCGGTGCAGCTGTTCGGCGGCAACGGCTACATGGCCGAGTATCAGGTCGAGCAGCTCTGCCGCGACGCCAAGGTCCTGCAGATTTACGGCGGCACGGACGAGATCCAGACCTCGCAGATCGCGCGCAGCCTGCTGGCCGGAGCGGCGTAGTCTGCCCGTGCCGCACACCGAGAATTTCCGGGCGCTGGAGCGCGGGCTCCGGTTGCCCGGGCTCGCGGATCGGCTCGCGACCGCCGTGCGCGGCGCCGCCGATCCCCGCCGCGCGGGGCATCTCGCCGCCGACGTGCTCTCCGCCACCGGGGCGGCGCCGATCGCGCCCCTGTGGCCCGCGCACGCGGAGCGCCTCGTGCACCTCCTCGCCGCGCTGTGCGGTGCCGCGCCGTTTCTGGCGCCGTTCCTCATCCGCCACCCCGACTGGTTGCCGGGCCTGGCGCTCGACGATCTCACCGCGCCGCGCGGCCCGGAGGCGTATGCGCAGCGCCTCGACGCGGTGCTGCACGGAGTCCGCGACCCCGGCGTCGGCGAGGCGTTGCGGCGCTTCAAATACTACGAGCTCGCGCGCATCACCGTGCGCGACCTCTGGACGGCGCCGGACGACATCGCCGCGACCGAAGCGGTGTTGGGCGAGCTCTCGCACCTGGCCGATGCGCTGCTCTCCGCCGCGCTCGCGCAGGCGCGGCGGCGCGCCGCCGCGGCCGCCCGGCCGCCGGCAACCGCGACCGCGGGGCGCCCCGGCGGACCGCGCTTTTGCGTGCTCGGGATGGGCAAGCTGGGCAGCGAAGAGCTCAACTATTCGTCCGACGTCGACCTCATCTACGTCCTCGAGAGCGCGCCGCCCGATCAACCGGCCGACGACGACGGCGCCGCGGTGGAATATTTCACCCGCGTCGCGCACGAGTTCGGCAGGTTGGTGAGCGAGCCGACCCGCGACGGCTTTCTCTACCGCGTTGATCTCGACCTGCGCCCGGAGGGGCAGTCCGGTCCGCTCGTCGTCTCGAGCGCCATGCTCGCGCACTACTACGACGCCTGGGCGGCGACCTGGGAGAAGGCGGCGTTCATGAAGGCGCGGCCGGTCGCCGGCGACCTCGCCTTCGGCTGGCGCACCATCCGCGCCATCGACCCGATGATCTATCGCTCGACGATGGACTACGCCGGCGTCGCCGCGATCAAGGCGATGAAAGAGCAGATAGAACAGGCCGAGGAGCGCGCCGGGGTGGCGTTCAACCTCAAGGTCGGCGCCGGCGGCATCCGCGACGTCGAGTTCGTCGCCCAGGCGCTGCAGCTCCTCCAAGGCGGCCGCATCCCGCAGGTGCGCGGCCGCTCGACCCAGCGCGCCTTGACCGCGTTGACCCAGGTCGGCGCGCTGCCCCCCGAACACGGCGCCGCGCTGCGGGCCGCGTACGCGTTTCTGCGCCGCGCCGAGAACCGCCTGCAGATGGAAGGCGAGCGACAGGTGCACCGGGTGCCGACCGACGACAGCGGCCGCGCCCGCCTGGCGCGCGCGATGGGCTTCACCGGCACCGACGCGGTCGACGGGTTCGACCGCGCCCTCGGCGGGCAGCGTCAGCGCGTGCGCGCGATCTTCGCCTCGCTGTTCGCCGAGGACGGCTCCCAGCGCCTGCTCGACCTCTTCCAGCGCAGCGTGCCCCAGCTGCTCGCGGAGCCGACCACGCGGCGTCAGATCGAGCAGCTCGCCGCTCACTTCGCGCACGCCATCGACGCCTCTCCCGCTCCCGAGCGCGCGATGAGCAACCTCGACCGTTTCATCCGCGGCATGGGCTCGCGCAGCTTCTACTACGGCCTGCTGGTCGATCGCCCGGAGCTCGTCGACCGCCTCGCCGGCCTCTTCGCGGCCTCGGAGTACCTCTCCGGCTTCATGGCCACGCATCCGCGGCTGATCGAGCCCATCTTCAGCGATCCGAACGTGTTGGTGCTGTCGCCGGCCGCCTTGCGCGCCGCGCTCGACCACATCCGCCGCGACGTCGCCGCCGAGGAACGCGCCAGCGCCACCGAGCGTGAGCTCGATGCCCTGCGCCGCTTTCACAACCGCGAGCTGGTCAATATTGGGCTGCTCGATCTGGCCGACAAGATCACGCCGGAGCAGGCCGACGCGGGCCTCACCGATCTCGCCGAGGTCTGCGTCGAAGCGGCGCTCGAGCTGGCGCGCACGGAGCTGGCGCAGCGTGGCGCGGCTCCGGTGGGCGGCGAGTTCCTGGTCGTCGGGATGGGCAAGCTGGCCAGCCGCGAGCTCACCTACGGCAGCGACCTCGACGTGATCTTCCTGTACGACGTCGCGGGCGCCGACGACGCCGCGTTGCTCGCCGCGCAGGAGTACTACGTCAAGCTGGCGCAAAAGCTGATCTGGGCGCTGCAGACACACACCAACGAGGGCCTCTGTTACCAGATCGACGCGCGGCTGCGGCCCTCCGGCCACCAGGGGATGCTGGTGAGCTCGCTGGCGAGCTTCGCGCAGTACCACGCCGGCGGGGCGCAGGTATGGGAACGTCAGGCGTTGCTCCGTGCGCGGCCGATCGCCGCCACGGGACGGCTCGCCGACGCCTTCGTGGCCCAGCGCCTGGCAATCCTGGGACGGCCGCTTCCGGCCGACGTCGGGGCCGAGATCCACCGCATCCGGTTGCGCATGGAGACCGAGCTGGCACAGGAGACCATCCGGCGCCGCGACTTCAAGACCGGCCGCGGCGGCATGCTGGACGTCGAAAGCGTCGTCCAGCTCCTCCAGCTCCGCCACGGTGCCGCGCATCCCGAGCTCTTCGCCGTCGCCCCGATGGCCGCGCAGATTGCCGCGCTGGCGCGGCTCGTGCTGCTGGCGCCGCACGACGCCGCGGTCCTGCAACGCGGGTGGGAGTTCCTGCACCGTCTCTCGAGCCGGCTCCGCATCGTGGAGAACCGCTCGATCTCCGACCTCGACGAGGAGCGCGGCGACCTCGAGAGCCTGGCGCGCCGGCTCGGCTACACCTCGCCGCAGCGGCCCGGCGGCGCGCGCCGCGCCCTGCTCGAAGATTACCACCGCCACACCGCCGACATTCGCACCGTCTACGAGCGGGTGCTGGGAGTCGTTTCGTGAGGCTGCTGGTGACCGTCGGCGTCGCCCTGGCCGCCGTGGCGCTGGTGTTCGGGGGACTGACCCTCTACGCCCTCGAGGGGCGCGAGGTGGTGGTGGTCCGCACCCGCGCCGCCGATGGCGCCGCCCGCGAAACCCGCACGTGGGTCGCGGACGAGGACGGATCGCTCTGGATCGAAGCGGCATTCCCCGAGCGGCCGTTCTTCCAGCAGTTGCTGGCCGTGCCCAACATCGAGGTGGTGCGCGGCGGCATGGTGCGGCGCTACCGCGCCGCGCCGGTGCCCAACCCGGAGGGCCACGCGCGCATCCGATCCCTGCTGGCACAGAAATACGGCTGGGCCGACGCGTGGATCGGGTTACTGCAAGACACGTCGCGCTCGGTCGCGGTCAGGCTGGAACCGATCGAGGCGCCGCAGACCGCGTCGGACGCCACCGGTTGAGCGCGCGGCTAGCCGGGCTAGTAGTGGCCGGCGGCGCGCTGGCGCCGCACCCGCCACACCTCGCCCAGCACCTGGACATAGGCGAGCGCCGGGACGGTGCTGGCCGCGTTGTTGCGCCACACGATCGGGAGCTCCTTGACTTGGAAGCCGCGGCAGCGCGCGGCGACGATGAGCTCCACGTCGAAGCCCCAGCGCTCGATGGTGAGGCGCGGTAGAATGGCCTCGATGCAGCGTGCGCTGAACATCTTGAATCCGGCCTGGGTATCGGCGATGCCGGGCGCAGCGAGCGCCCGGATGATCAGGTTCCCGACCTTGCCGCCGAGCTCCTTGTACCAGGGCTGGTGAATGACGACGCGGGCGCCGGTGGTGTCGCGCGACCCGATCACGACGTCGTAGCCCTGCTCGAACCAGGTCCAGAAGGCGTCGATGTGATCGAGCGTGGTCGAGTTGTCGGCATCCATGAACAGTCGGTACTGGCCGACGGCCTCGGCCATGCCGCGGCGAACCGCGGCGCCCTTGCCGTGGTTCCGGCCGTCGGGGTGGTCGACCAGACGCACCGCGGTCGCCGACGCCGGCCATTCGCGGACCAGCCGCGCCGTGTCGTCGGTACAGCCGTCGTCGACCACGACCACCTCGGCTCGATACGGCTGACGGCTGAGGTACGCGAGCACGTCTTCCAGGGTGCCCGGCAGACGGCGCGCCTCGTTGAAGGCGGGGATGACGACCGAGAGGCGGATGGCGGGGTCGGATGACATGACCGTCGAGAACGGCAGCGGGTAGGCACGGTCGCTGCGGCGACCGCGGCGCGCGAGCTCACACCGAGGGCGGGGAAGACTCCGGGATGCTGCGCACCAACATCATCTGTGTGGCGAGCGCCACCAGGCGGCCGCCATCGTCCCATATCTCCACGTCGGCGCTCGCATAGCCGCGGCGCGCGCGCCGGGCATGCACCCACGTGAGCAGCCACTGCGAGGTCGTGTCTTCGAGGAAGTGTACGGTCAGATCCAGGCTCGGCGCGAAGAACTGCGCGTAGTCGGGTCCGAGCTTCTGGATCATCGCCGGCGGCATGGTGTCGGCGATGGGCGGGAGCGCGAGCGGATCGAATCGCCCGTCGGGGAGGCGCTGCGCCACCTTGTAGCGGAACCAGCGCGCGACGCGGGCAGGGCCCGGGGTCCAGTCGTTCCGCCACCACCGCTCTCCGCGCGCCAGCCGCATGTCGAAGTTGTCGAAGAACGGTGGCCGGATACGACCCGGGCCGATGGCGAGCTCGTCGATCGGCAGACAATCCTGCGGGGCCGGCACCGCCG
>Ga0335082_10007561_pt1 | contig 11795 bp, 16 predicted proteins | sample Lox_Sample_41_FD_206718 | JGI IMG/M metagenome (GOLD analysis project Ga0335082, IMG submission 206718) | Soil microbial communities from Loxahatchee National Wildlife Refuge, Florida, United States - Lox_Sample_4.1 | ecosystem: Environmental > Terrestrial > Soil > Wetlands | place: USA...
CTTATTGATTCTAAACCGGTTGCAAGTAGTGAATTGATTTATAAGCTACTTACGGATCGCCTACCCGTGATTCGGCAGGCACTCCGCCCTGAAGGGTAATAGGGCCAGCCTCGCTCCTCAAGTGCGCAAAGGATTCAGTTGTCAAAGATCCTTCCCTTAGCCGCCAATAAGGTGGGGGCATCGGGTAGAGACACTAAGCCTCTTCATGGGAGTCTACCGGTTCGCGCGCCGTTGTCAGTGAAGCAGGTCACAGCACGCTGTGACCTGGACGGCCTGCCGGCTTCGAGATCCCGGCTCACAACGGCCTCTCGAAATTGGAAACTCGAAACTGCTTCGCGGTCTTGCAACTGGAAACTGGAAACGGGAAACTAGTGCGAGTGAACTCTCAAGCGATCAAAAAGCTCTTCGAAGACGTGAAACATCGCAGGCTCTCGCCCGACGAAGCGGTGCAGCGGCTTAAGCACCTGCCCTTCGAAGACCTCGGCTTCGCCAATGTAGACCATCACCGGACGCTGCGCGTAGGCATGCCGGAGGTGATCTTTGGACCGGGAAAGAGCCCGCAGCAGTTTGCCGAGATTTTCGCAAAGCTGGCGAAGCAAGGCCACAACGTGCTGGCAACTCGGGTTTCACCGGAGCAGTTCCGCGCTGTGCGCCGCAAGTTCCGCAAGGCTGAATTGCATGACCTGGCGCGCGCCATCACGCTCACGCAGGATCGAACCGTTTACGGCAAGGGGACGATCATCGTGGTTTCGGCCGGAACCGGCGATATTCCCGTGGCCGAGGAAGCGGTTGTCACCGCGCAGATCATGGGTAACAAAGTGCAGCACCTGTATGACGTCGGAGTCGCTGGCATCCATCGGCTGCTGGCGCGCCGCGAGGCGCTGACGGAGGCACGCGTGGTGATTGTCTGCGCCGGCATGGAGGGCGCGCTGCCCAGCGTGGTCGGCGGACTGGTCGGCGTGCCGGTCATCGCAGTTCCAACCAGCGTTGGTTATGGCGCTTCGTATCAGGGCGTCGCCGCGCTCTTGGGAATGTTGAACTCCTGCGCGTCGAACATCAGCGTGGTGAACATTGACAACGGCTTTGGGGCGGGATATGTGGCCTCGGTGATCAACCGGCTGTAAGTCTCCCGAGCAAGCTTTATAACAGGCTATGACAATGTCTGTTATGATGTACTCCCAGGTTAAGTCTTATGAATGTTTCACTCACTCCCCAACTAGAGCGATTCGTCCAGGACAAAGTTGCAAAAGGCCGCTACAACTCGGCCAGCGAGGTAGTTCGCGAGGCTTTGCGTTTACTGGAAGAGCACGAGAGATCGCGAGCTGCCCGGTTGGCGGAGTTCAACAAAGAACTCGGAAGACGGCTGGCGTCTTTGGACCGGGGCGAGAAGGTGGATTCCGGCACCGTAATTGAACGCTTCCGGCGCAAATCGCAGGAACGACGACAGCCGCGTGCACGCGCCGGGGATGGGCTTTCAGAGGTCCAATCGTGAGGTCGCCTCGCCCGCCAGTGACGGTTTGCGGGGCTCACTTACGATAAGGCCTGTTTTACAGCAGTAATCGGTATCGCTGCTTTAGCCCTGAATTTGATGCAATAGCGCCGGCACGCCCTACGTGCAGTATTTGTTGAACTTTCGCGATTGCCTCATAGCCTCTATCATGGCATCTGAAGAAACATGAAACCATCTGCTACGCACAAATGGTTGCTCGCCTCGGTAATGGCCGTCTTATGGGCTATCGCCACCACGATCCTCTGGGCGCTGCTGGCGATCGCCTTCGGACGCAGCAAGAGTGATCTGCGACTCATCACCGTGTTGATCACTGGCGCGGTGGTCGCTGCGCTCCTCAGCGCCCACGCTTATAGCGAGGGTTGGAGGGGCGGCAGCAAAGCGGCACTCGGCGCCCGCAAAGAATCGAACCCCCTGCCATAATCTGCAGCGATGCAGGATAACCGTCGCAAAATCGCCATATCACTCACATTTCGAGGAATCTCGATCTCCCCTACTTCCCAAACACCCGCCCGAAGATTTTGTCTACATTTCTCAGCGGCCGCTGCAGGTCGAATGCGTGCTCCAATGTCTCGCGCTTCACCTTCGACGAAATCTCCGGATCGTTCATGATCAGCTCACGGAAGTTGACGTCCTCCTTCCACGCTCGCATGGCGTTGGACTGCACCAGTCGGTAAGCGTCCTCGCGCAGCACTCCCGCCTCGACTAAATCGAGCAGCAACTGCCCGCTGAAGACCAGCCCGCCGGTCGATTCCAGGTTCTTCATCATGCGCCTGGGATAAACCAGGAGCGTATCAATCAGGTTGGTGGTTTTGGCGAGCAGGTAGTCCACCAGGATGGTCGAATCCGGCAGGATGATGCGCTCGACCGAGGAGTGCGAGATGTCGCGCTCGTGCCACAGCGCGACGTTCTCCAGCGCTGCTTGGGCATTGGAGCGCACCACCCGCGCCAGGCCGCTGATCTGCTCACCTGTCACCGGGTTACGCTTGTGCGGCATGGCCGACGAGCCCTTCTGCTTCTCGCTGAAGTACTCCTCCGCTTCGCGAACTTCAGTGCGTTGCAAATGGCGAATCTCGGTGGCGAACTTGTCCAGCGTGGAGGCGATGACTGCCAGCGTCGCAACGTAGAAGGCGTGGCGATCGCGCTGGATGACCTGCGAGGACACCGCCGCCACCTGCAATCCCAGGCGCTCGCAGATCCTTTCCTCGAACTCCGGCTCGAGATGTGCAGCGTTCCCCACAGCTCCGGATAGTTTGCCGACGCGCATCTGCTCCGACGCCATCTCGAAGCGCTCGATGTCGCGCTGAACTTCGGAATACCAGTTCGCCAGCTTCAGGCCAAACGTAATCGGCTCGGCGTGGATACCGTGCGTGCGGCCGATCATCGGTGTGTGCTTGAATTCCACCGCGCGCCGTTTCAGCACCCCGGAAAGCTTCGTCAGGTCTTCGCGAATGATGGCCGACGCCTGCTTCACCAGAAGCGCCTGCGCGGTATCCACCACATCGTTGGAGGTGAGGCCGTAGTGCAGCCAGCGTGATTCCGGACCGACTTTTTCCGCGACCGCTGTGGTAAAAGCGATGACGTCGTGCTTAACCTCAAGTTCAATTTCGTTGATGCGGGCGACGTCGATGTCACCCTTCTCGCGGATGGCTTTAGCCGCGGAGTGCGGCACAATGCCGGCTTCGGCCAGGGTGTCGGTGGCGGCAATCTCTACTTCGAGCCAGGTGCGGAACTTGTTCTCGTCACTCCAGATGCGCCCCATCTCGGGCCGGGTGTAGCGAGCGATCAAGCGGGAACTCCTTACTTGCTGCGTCTCGTGTTGACCAGAAACCCTCCATTGTAACTGCTGTCCGATTGCGGCAGAATCCGCTTTTGTCTTCGGCCCGTACTACAATCGGCGGCTGATGCTGGATTGGAGGGACGGGATGGCGCAATCGCGTGAGGTTTTCATGACCGGAGCAACCGGCTTCATGGGAAGCAGATTAGCGGCAGAACTTCTGCGGCGCGGACATCGGGTGCGAGCCTTGGCGAGGCCCGGCTCGGAGTCCAAGGTCCCGGCCGGCTGCGAGATAGTGCACGGCGACGCACTGCGCAGCGAAAGCTATGCAACGAGTATCGCTCCCTCGGACACGTTCGTGCACCTGATCGGTGTGGCCCACCCTAATCCGCGAAAGGCTGCAGAATTCCGCAGCATCGACCTGAAATCAGTCCAGGAGGCAGTGAAGGCGGCCGCTACAGCCCACGTGGGCCACTTTGTATATCTCAGCGTGGCGCGGCCCGCCCCGGTAATGCAGGAGTATCAGGCAGTACGGGCTGAGGGTGAGCGGCTCATCCGCGAAAGTGGGTTGGCCGCGACATTCGTGCGTCCGTGGTATGTGCTCGGGCCGGGACGCAGATGGCCTCTACTTTTGGTTCCGGTGTACGCACTGGCGCGATTGGTGCCGGCGACGCGCGACGGTGCGGAACGGCTCGGCCTGGTGACCGTGGAGCAAATGACACAGACCCTGGCTTGGGCGGTGGAGAATCCTTCCGGTGATCTTCGTACTATTGAACCGCCGCGGATTCGTGCAGGATTTGGGAAACCTGCGTAGTTTTCAGGCCATCAGTTCCGCTCGCGTCACTTCGAGCGGGTGATCAATCAGAGGCTCTACTCGCTGGACGAAACGCTCCGTGTGCGGTAGGGTACTGTGCAAGTCAAAGGCCGCGTGGTCTGTCCAGCGCGAATGAATGTAGAAAAGCGCGGGGTCGCGGACGGAGCGAAAAGCGTCGATGCCCAGGCAGCCCGGCTCTTCGCGGGAAGGAGCCACAACTTCGCGCAAGGCCTCGGCGACGGCGCCTTCCTTGCCGTCTTTCGCATGAAAGCGCGCGAAGATGAACAGTTCCATGGGTACTGATTAAAGCACCGGCGGCCCTGCGCAGCCTTTATTGCCTGGCCGCTGGACTTGCCAGGCGAATCTTGACTTGCGTCCCTTCCGGCAGGGGATCCTCAAGGAACTCGACAACGCCGTTGCGGACAACGCCGGCAACTTCTGGAACCACCGAGGCTACTCCTCCCACGTCTGTGGCTGCAACCGCAGGAGCTTTCCTGGCCATGCCGCGGTCCATGGCGGCATTTGCCAGCCGGTCGGCATCGCGGTTCTTCTCGCGCGCCACATGCCGGATCTCGAAGTAGTCGAGCTGATCGAGCATCTTGATTGCGCGCCCATGCAGCTCCTTCAATGTGGGACTGCTGACCTTATATTCGCCGTTGATCTGCTTCACCAGAAGCTCGGAATCGCTGATAACCTTCAGGGCCTTGAACCCGTGCCGGAGCGTGTAATTCAGCGCCGCCAGCAAGGCCGAGTATTCGGCATAATTGTTGGTCTGGTGGCCGAGAAATTCGCTCAGTTCAGCGACCGGGCGCCCGACTTCATCTTCGAAGACAACGCCATAGCCTGCGGCGCCGGGATTGCCTCTCGCACCGCCATCGATATAGGCAAACAGATAACCCTGATCAGAGGTCCCGATGGCGCCGCCTGGAAACTCCTGGGAACGATACGGAGACTTTGCGGGAAACGGTCGAAAAGGCATGAATTACAGTGTACCCCTCGTCGTTTAGATGCGCAGGAGTTCGATCAGGACGCCGGAAGCGGTCAGCGCCCGATCTTCAGCCTGCTGGCCAGCCGCTCGGGAAGGTTAGCAGCCATGATTCGGCGCTGCGTTTCGTTGACGTTGTAGGGCACGCGATAAAACGTCACCGAACCGGGCGCACCGCTGTCGCGGTCGAAGAGGGCGAAGGCGGCCCGCCAGTCGCCATCGCGTGGCTGGCCCATGGAGCCCGGGTTGATAAGGTAGCGCTCACCCTGCACCAGCGGCATGGTGAATTGCACAAAGCCGTCTTCGGCGGGAAAGGATGGAGCGAACGCGCGTCCACGTCCGTTCTCCAGGGCAAAGCCGCCTTGCAGATGAGTGTGGCCGAAGAAAATTCTGCCCGCGTGACCCGGCATGCGCAGGTTAAATGCAGCCGTGGTCGGATTCAGCACGTATTCGTCTTCATCACGCGGCGAGCCGTGCACGAATTCGATTTCGGCGAGCTCTTCGCTCCGCAGCGGACCGTGAGGAAGCACTCGCAGCCATTCCAGATTCTCGTCCGTGAGTGCGGTCTGCGTCCAGCGTGCCGACATCGCAGCCACCAGATTGAACTCTGCCAGATCGGTCAGGCCGGCGCAGGCGCGGTCGTGGTTGCCGCGGACTATGGCTCCACCCATCGCGCGAACGCGTTCGCAGACCTCGTTGGGCGAGGCGTTGTAGCCCACGACATCGCCGAGGTTGACCAGCAGATCGTGGGCCGGAGCCACCGCGAGGCAGGCCTCCATCGCTTCCAGATTGGCGTGAATGTCGCTGAACAGAAGCAGCCGCATCGGTCAGCGGACCTCCGCCGATAACACGGGACACCGCGCTACATGGCCAGGCGCCACTTCCACCAGCGGCGGGAGCGCTACCGAACAGCTGGGGACACGCCACGGGCAGCGTTGCTCGAAGGCGCAGCCCGGCGGCAAGGCGGTAATGGCAGGCACGGTTCCCTCGATGATTGGGAGTGGCTGACTGCGGTCGCTGTGCAATGTCGGCACAGAGTGTAACAGCCCGCGCGTGTAGGGATGCACGGGACGAGCGAAAACTTCCTGTGCTGTTCCCATTTCGACGAGGCTTCCCGCGTACATCACACCTATGCGGTGTGATACCTGCGAGACTACAGCAAGGTCGTGCGAAATGAACAGCATTGCCAGCGAGAATTTTTCGCGCAGCTCACTGAGCAGATCCAGCACCTGTGCCTGGATGGTGACGTCGAGCGCTGTCGTTGGCTCGTCGGCAATCAGCAGCGACGGCTGGTTCACCACCGCCATGGCAATCATCACGCGTTGCCGCTGTCCGCCGGAGAGCTGGTGGGGGTAGTCGCGCGCGCGCCGCTCCGGCTCAGCAATAGCAACGGTTCGCAATGCCTCAACCGCCAGACGCCAGGCGTCGGCCCTGCTTACTTTGCCTCGCGCGCCTGAGGGGTTGTCTCCGGCATGCGCCAGCACTGCTTCGGCGATCTGATCGCCGACCCGCATCACAGGATTCAGCGCCGTCATCGGCTCCTGGAAGATCATGCTGATGCTGGCACCACGGATACGCCGCATCTGCTCCTCCGGCAGAGTCAGCACGTCCTCGCCACGGTACCGAATCCGGCCGGAAACCCAACCCTGTGGCGGCAGCAACCGCAGGATCGCCAGCGCTGTCACTGACTTTCCTGACCCGGATTCCCCCACCAGCCCCAATACCTCGCTCGGGGCAATCTGGAAGCTGACATCGCGTACTGCAGTGACCCCTCCCTGCGCCGTGGCAAACTCAACGGCAAGATTGGCGACTTCTAACAGCGGGAGCACCTGCTCATCCTAGCCGGAACATCGGCAAGAGGCTACTGCAGGCGATGTTAGGCAAGGCTGGAGGCAGGCAACGCAGGCCACAAATCAGGCCGTAACTTTTGTTCGGTTCGAGGGTCAGATTTTGTGGTGGGTGTAACAAATTGCCTTTGGTCAGCGGCGTGACCGGCATGACAGCGAAAGGCCAGAGCGTTGGCGCAGCAGCAGGCGAGCCATCGGCTATGCGTGATGCGGAGTTGATCGCGCGCATTCTCGACGGCGAGCGTGAGCTGTTCCACGACCTGGTAAGGCCCTACGAGAAGGCTGTGTACCATGCGACTTTCTCCCTCCTGCAGAACCAGCAGGAGGCCGAAGACGCCGCCCAGGAGACGATGCTGAAGGCGCTGAAGAACCTGGGGAATTTTCGCGCGGAGTCGAAGTTCAGCACTTGGCTCATCTCCATCGCCATCAACGAGTCCCGGGCACGGCTGCGGCATGCGCGCGTGCTGAAGTTTGACTCGGTCGAGGAAGCACCGACAGACGAAGAGGGCGGCTTCACGCCCAGCGTCATCAGCGACTGGCGCGAGGTCCCGCTGGAGGCACTGGAGCGGAAGGAATTGCGCGAGTTGCTGCAGAAGGCCATCGCGAGCTTGCCGGAGATCTATCGCGAAGTGCTGCTCTTGCGTGATGTGGAGGAGTTCAGCATTGCGGAGACCGCCACCGCGCTGGGCGTCAGCGAGGGCGTGGTGAAAACGCGGTTGCTGCGGGCCCGATTGACGATGCAGAAGATTCTTGCGCCGCAACTGGCGACGAAGCGAAGCGGCGTGCTGGGGTTGTTCCGGAAGAGGGCAGGTGGATCATGGTTCTGAATTGCAGGCACGTGTGGGATCAAATCTCCGACTACATTGATGGCAGCGTCGCTCCCGAGCTGCGCCAGGCCATCGAGGAGCACCTGGCGCACTGCCGCCATTGCGCCGCCGTTCTGGATTCGACGCGCAACATCCTGATCCTCATCGCCGACGATCGCACCTTCGAAATCCCGGTTGGCTACAGCGAGCGTTTGCATGCGAGTCTGCAGGAGGAGATCGCCGGCAGCAAGTAAACCTCTAAAACTCCCGGTGAAACCGGGGATGGGTTATCAGTTCGGCCACGACCAGCAGGAGCGTGAGGATGGCCGCTGCCAGGTGAAACCAGCGGCGCCGGCGTTGCCCGGCGGTGAGAGGCCGCGTGCGCCAGGCGGCTGCCGGGTTGCGTCGCAGGCGCTCCTCATTCCACAGCAACAACAGGCTGAGCATCGCACCGACCGCTCCTATGGTCAGCAGCGGTATGCGAATGGCTTCGCGGTGAAAGCCTCGCGCCGGGCCGCCGGCTCCTGCGGCCAGCAGCGACGTCAAGCCGAGCGCGACGCGCATCCCGCTGAGTCCCACGGCGGCAACGCAGATGCTTTCTGCCGCGGCCAGGGCCAGCGAGCCCCACGTCAGTAACAGTCGGCCGGGCTTGGAGGACGAGTTATCGGGACCCGGGGAAGGCACTTCTCTGCTCATCGGTAGTGCTGGAATTTCTGTAAGGCTCACCTTACTATAACGGTCGAGGAGCGCTGACGGATTTGGCCCATAACATCCGACGAATTGCGGGTCTCCGTTGCGGGTCTCCGTTTGACCTGTCCTGCCCAAACACGTTAAACTGCTATGGTTTGCCTGTACTAGCAGGTCCCGTCAGGGACAGTCCCGCAGCTGGGCCAAGCCGGCCCGCGAAGGGTTCCTTCCACGCTCGGGTAAGTGCAAGCGCACAATGAAGTTTAGAGTTGTCTGGTACGACTGCGAAAAGCAGGTCCCTCGACTCCTCGGTCGTCCGCCACGGCGTACGGCCTCGTCGCTCGGGATGACAAGTTTGAGATGGAGGCATGGCCATGTACGCGGTGATCCGCGCCGGGGGAAAGCAGTATCGCGTCGCACCCGGAGACGTGATTGAAATCGAGAAACTGCCGCAGGCGGGCGGTGACAAGGTGCAGTTTGACGAGGTGCTGGCGGTCAGCGGCGCCGAGGGCGAGCTGGGCAAACCGTCGAAGGCGTTCGTCACGGGGCAGGTAGTGGATCACGGACGCGGCGATAAGGTGCTGGTCTTCCACTACAAGCGCAAGAAGCAATATAAGAAGCTGAATGGACATCGCCAGCCCTACACCGCGGTGAAGATTACCGGCATCAACGTGGACGGCAAGGACTTGACGGCGTAAGAGGGAGAGCAGAATTCCTTGCGGTCAAGCCCGTTCGGAATGACAATTCCAAGAGCAGCGCACTGGCGCACCTATAAGGTGCGCCCCTTCAAATACACAGGGAATTCTTATGGCACATAAAAAAGGGTTAGGCAGCTCGCGCAACGGCCGCGACTCGAATGCACAACGGCTAGGCGTGAAGTCATTTGGAGGCCAGCTCGTGACCGGCGGCTCCATCATCGTGCGGCAGCGCGGCACACGCATCAAGCCCGGCTTGAACGTCGGTCGCGGCAAGGATGACACGCTGTTCGCGAAAATCACCGGCATCGTCCAATTCAAGGACCGTGGCTCGATGGGGCGGTTTGTCTCGGTGGTGCCGCAGGAAAGCAACTAGCAATTAGCAACTGGCAGCTAGTTAAGGCCTCGTTTCTGCGAGGCCTTTTCAATTCGCGGTCAGTGCCGACTCTCACGCAGGCTGCAGATGGGCTATGGTTAGTACTAATTGCCGATTGCCAATTGCTCATGTTCGTTGACGAAGCCAAAATTCGCGTAAAGGCCGGAGGCGGCGGCAACGGTTGCCTGGCCTTCCGCCGTGAGAAATTTGTGCCGCGCGGCGGGCCCTCGGGTGGGGACGGCGGGCGCGGTGGCGACGTCATCATGGAATCCAGCGAGCGCCACAACACGCTGGTGCACTTTCGCTTCAATCCCGAATACAAGGCCGAACGCGGACGCCACGGCGAAGGCTCGAACAAGACCGGCCGCGAAGGCGCGAATGTCGTGCTGAAGGTGCCGGTCGGCACCATCGTCTACGACGAGTTGACCGGCGAGAAGGTGCACGACTTCTCGGGCGCCGATGAGCGCATCGTCGTTGCGCAGGGCGGACGCGGCGGACGCGGCAATGCGCAGTTTGCCACAGCGACGCACCAGGCCCCGCGCGAACACGAGCCCGGGCAACCAGGCGAAGAGCGTGTGCTGCGCCTAGAGCTCAAGCTGCTGGCCGATGTGGGGCTGGTCGGCTATCCCAACGCCGGCAAAAGCACTCTGATCTCGCGCATCTCGGCGGCGCGTCCCAAGATTGCCGACTATCCTTTCACGACGCTCGAGCCCAACCTTGGCGTGGTGCTGGTGGGAGAGATGCCGGAAGAGATCAGCTTCGTCGTGGCCGACATTCCCGGACTCATCGAGGGCGCCAGCGAAGGCGCGGGGCTGGGCACGCAATTCCTGAAGCACATTGAGCGCACGCGCTTACTCGCGCATATGGTGGATGTCTCGGATGGCAGCGGGCGTCCCGATCCTGTGCAGGACTACGAGGTCATCACGCGTGAGCTGGCGAGCTTCGGCGCCGGGCTGGATACGAAGCCGACGGTCGTCGTCGCTTCCAAGATGGACATTGTCAACAAAGACAAACTGACCAAACTCAAGCGCTATTGCAAGCGCACGAAACTGGATTTGTTTCCCATCTCAGCCGTCACGGGCGAAGGAATCGATGAGCTGAAGTGGGCAATGGCAGAGCGGGTGGAGAAGCTGCGGAAAACCGTGGCTAGTGAATAGGTGTCTTGGTACAGCACAGCCGCACCCTGGTGCTGATAAACTTACCCTTACTTATGGTTGAGCAGCCGCGCTCTCGCGTATTTCTTTGGGTCTTGCTGGGTGGCGGAGCCTTCTTCCTGTTTCTGGTGTGCATTTTTGCTCTGGTTTACTTCAGCGTCCGCTCACAACAGAAGAACAGCGCCTTCAGCGGCTTTGGCGACAAGATCGCGGTTGTGGACCTGGAGGGCGTCATTATTTCCCCCAAGGACGTGGTGGAGCAGTTGCGGAAATATGCCGACGACAGCTCCATCAAGGCAATCGTGCTGCACGTGAACTCCCCCGGCGGTGGGGCAGCGGCGTCCGAGGAGATCTACGACGAAGTGCTGCGGATCCGCGACAAGAAAAAGAAGGTCATCGTTGCCTCCATCGAGACGGTGGGCGCCAGCGGCGCGTACTACGTTTCGTCGGCGACCAACAAGATCTTTGCGGATGAGGCCAGTATCGTCGGCTCCATTGGCGTGATCGCGCAATGGGTGAATTATGAAGAGCTGATGAAATGGGCCAAACTGAAAGACATCACCATCAAGGCGGGTGCGTTCAAGGACACCGGTTCGCCGACGCGCGAGCTGACGCCCGCCGAACGTGCCTACCTTCAGGGACTCATTGATAACATGCATACTCAGTTCATCCACAGCGTAGCTACCGGGCGGCACATGAAGGACGCAGACGTGCAGGCACTGGCCGACGGAAAGGTATGGACCGGCGAGCAGGCGCTGCCGTTGAAACTGGTGGACCAGATCGGCGACTTCCGCGCGGCCCTGGAGGACACGGCTAAGTCGGTGGGAATCAAAGGCGAACCGACGGTGGTGCGTCCGGAAAAGGAGCGCAAGAGCGTGCTCGACCTCCTCTTCGGCGATCTATCGGAGTATCTCCCGAGCCGCGCCAAGCTGATGGAAACAAACGTGGGCTTCTACTATTTGTGGAAGTAGAGCTGGTCTGCCGCTCCCCGCACGGAAGTAACGTCGGGTAATCGGGCTAAAGTATCGGAAATCCAAGTAAAACTTAGGCTTGCCAACCTTGCCGTAATTTGAGAGTATCCGGTTGTGCTGCTTTGCCGGGGCTGCCGCCTTGGCTGAGAAGGGGCGTGTGAAAGATGACGAAAGCA
>Ga0335082_10007562_pt1 | contig 11793 bp, 9 predicted proteins | sample Lox_Sample_41_FD_206718 | JGI IMG/M metagenome (GOLD analysis project Ga0335082, IMG submission 206718) | Soil microbial communities from Loxahatchee National Wildlife Refuge, Florida, United States - Lox_Sample_4.1 | ecosystem: Environmental > Terrestrial > Soil > Wetlands | place: USA: Florida...
AGCGATCGACACCCGCTGCTGCTCACCGCCCGACAGCTCCGACGGGAAGTTGTCGGCCTTCTTCGACAGGCCGACGAGGTCGAGGATCTGCGGCACCTGGGTGCGTACGATGTGCTTGGGCCGGCCGATGACCTCGAGGGCGAACGCGACGTTCTCGTACACCGTCTTCGACGGCAGCAGCTTGAAGTCCTGGAAGACGCAGCCGATGTTGCGGCGCAGCGACGGGACCTTCCACGACCCGAGCCGGCCGATGTCGCGGCCGGCCACGAGCACCCGGCCCGAGGTCGAAACCTCGTCGCGCAGCAGCAGCTTGAGGAAGGTCGACTTCCCCGAGCCCGACGGCCCGACAAGGAACACGAACTCGCCCTTGGCGATATCGAGGGAGAGGTCCCGCAAGGCGACGACGTCGCCCTTGTAGACCTTGGTGACGTTCTCGAAGCGAATCATGTGCACGCCCGGAAAGGCGCAACGAGGGTAGCAGCCGTCTACGGTCCGGTCGCGGCGCTCCGGACGGATAGCCGCGCGCCGCGCCGTTTGGCGGATTATGCCGGATTTCGGGCTCGGCGCCAGTGCAGGTACGACTCGATGAAGCCGTCGAGATCACCGTCGAGCACTGCTTGTACGTTGCCGGTCTCGTAGCGCGTTCGCTCGTCTTTCACGAGTTGATACGGCGCGAGCGTGTAGGTGCGGATCTGGCTGCCGAACGCGACGTCGTGCTTTTCCCCCGACAGCGCTTCCATCTCCTTGCGCCGCTCCTCGCGCTGCCGTTCCGCGAGCCGAGCCGCGAGGATCTGCATCGCCTTGGCGCGGTTCTGCATCTGTGAGCGCTCGTTCTGGCACGACACGACGATGCCCGTCGGAAGGTGCGTGATGCGCACCGCCGAGTCGGTCACGTTCACGTGCTGGCCGCCGGCCCCCGACGAACGGTACGTGTCGATGCGCAAGTCGTTCGGGTCGATCTCGGGCTCTTCGGTCTCCTCGATCGCGGGCACGCAGTCGAACGAGGCGAACGCGGTCTGGCGACGGGCGTTGGCATCGAACGGCGAGATGCGGATCAGCCGGTGCACGCCGCGCTCGCCTTCGAGCATCCCGTACGCATACCGGCCCTTCACGATGAACGTCGCCGACGTGATGCCGGCTTCTTGCCCCTCGGACACCTCGTCGATCTCGACGTCGAAGCCGCGCGTCTGCGCCCAGCGGGTGACCATGCGCAGCAACATCTGCGTCCAGTCCTGAGCGTCGGTGCCACCGGCGCCCGAGTGCACTTCGCAGATCGCGTCACGCTCGTCGTGCTCGCCACTGAACAGCGCGCGCAGCTCGAGCTTGTCGAGATCGGCCTGCAACGAGCTGACGCCCTCGGCGATCTCGGGCTCGACCGACGCGTCGTCTTCTTCGCGCGCGAGCTCGAACAGCGTCTGCAAGTCGGAGAGATGCCGATCGAGATCGTCGACCACGTTCACGTCGTCGCGCACGCTCGCCAGCTCCGAAGTCACGCGCCGCGCCTTCTCCTGATCGTCCCAAAGATCCGGCGCGCTCGCTTGAGCTTCGAGCTCCGCGAACCGGGCGCGCGCGTCGTCGATCTTCAGGTACGCGTGCGCGTCACCGACACGCCGCGCGAGATCACCCAGCTCCTCCGAGAAATCGCGCACGAGAAGTCAACGCCCGTGGCAGAGCTTGTACTTCTTGCCGCTGCCGCAGAAGCACGGCTCGTTGCGGCCCGGCGTCTTCTCCACCTTCACCGGCTGCTGCGCCACCTCTTCGGTCGGCATCGGCATGGGCTGGCCGCCGCCTGGCCCGCCGTCGTCGTCGAACATGATCGGCGTGGGATCGACCGCGAACGCGGCGTCGATCGCGCCCTGGCCCTGCACCGGATCGACGGGGGCGCTGTACGAGATGTTGCGCAGCTCGGGCCGCGGCTCCTCGTCGACGACAACCTGCAGGTGGAACACGTAGCGCACGAAGTCGTCGGCGATCTGGCCCATCATCGCCTCGAACATGTCGAAGCCTTCGCGCTGCCACTCCGACAGTGGATCCTGTTGACCCATCGCACGCAGGTTGATGCCCTCTTGGAGATAGTCCATCTCGTAGAGGTGCTCGCGCCAGTGCTGATCGATGACCGAGAGCATCACGCGCCGCTCGATGTCGCGTAGCGTCTCCGCGCCGACTTGTTCTTCCTTCTCGTTGTACACCTGGATCGCATCGTCGACGAACACCTGCTCCAGCTCCGCGCGCGAGTGCAGGTCGTCGATCTGATCCTTGGTGATCGTGGTCGGGAAGAACGAACGCGCCGCGTCGAGCAGCCCGGGCACGTCCCACTCCTCGTGGAAGTCGCCCGTGCAGTACTGCGCGACGAGCCCGCTCACCGCGGTCTCGATTGCCTCAGTCGCCTCCTCGCGCAGGTCTTCGCCGTCGAGGATCTGCTGACGGCGCTTGTAGATCACCTTGCGCTGCTCGTTCATCACTTCGTCGTACTTGAGCACGTCTTTGCGGATCTCGAAATTGCGACCCTCGACGGTGCCCTGCGCGCGCTCGACCGCGCGCGACACCATGCGCGACTCGAGCGGCACGTCGTCGGGGAACGACGCGTTCATCACGCGCGACATCATGCCCGTGGCGAACAGGCGCATCAGCTCGTCTTCGAGTGACAAGTAGAAGCGGCTCTCGCCGGGGTCGCCCTGGCGACCCGAACGGCCGCGCAGCTGGTTGTCGATGCGGCGCGACTCGTGCCGCTCCGTCCCGAGCACGTAGAGCCCGCCGAGCTCGCGTACCTTGTCGCCCTCTTCCTTGCATTCCGCTTCGAACTTCGGCAACAGCTCGGCATAGCGCGCGTCGTATTCGGGCGAGTGGAGTGTCAGGCCCTCCTTGAGGCACTCGCGTCGGGCCAGACCCTCCGGGTTGCCGCCCAACAGGATGTCGACACCACGGCCCGCCATGTTCGTGGCGACCGTGACCGAGTTGACCTGGCCGGCTTGCGTCACGATCTCGGCTTCACGCTCGTGCTGCTTCGCGTTGAGCACCTCGTGCGCGATGCCCTTCTTCTGCAGCTCACGCGACAGTCTTTCGGACTTCTCGACCGAGATCGTGCCGACGAGCACCGGCTGCCCGCGGTCGTGGCGCTCGACGATGTCTTCGACCGCGGCGGCGAACTTCGCGTCCTCGGTCTTGTAGATGTAGTCGGATTCGTCCTTGCGGATCATCGGGCGGTTCGTGGGGATCGACACCACCTGCAAGTCGTAGGTGTGCGCGAACTCACCGGCCTCGGTGTTCGCGGTGCCGGTCATGCCGCCGAGCTTCTCGTACATGCGGAAGTAGTTCTGGAGCGTGACGGTGGCGAGGGTCTGGTTCTCCTCTTTGATCTTCACGCCCTCTTTGGCCTCGACCGCCTGGTGCAGACCTTCGCTCCAGCGCCGGCCTTCGAGGATGCGGCCGGTGAACTCGTCGACGATCTTCACCTCCCCCGCCTGCACGAGATAGTCCACGTCGCGCTTGAAGAGCTCCTTGCCCCGCAACGCTTGCTGCAACTGATGCACGAAGTTCTGGTGGACGTTCTCGTAGAGGTTCGTGACGCCGAGTGCTTGCTCGACGCGCGCGATGCCTTCTTCGGTCGGCACCACCGTGCGCTTCGCCTCGTCGACCTCGTAGTCGCGGTCGCGTTGCAGCCCGCGTGCGATGCGAGCGAACTGGTAGTAGAGCTCGGCCGCGTCGGCAGCCCGGCCCGAGATGATGAGCGGTGTGCGCGCCTCGTCGATGAGGATGGAGTCGACCTCGTCGACGATCGCGAAATAGAACGGCGACCACGACTGGTTCCGGTTCCCCCGCTGCACTTGGTCTTCGATCGCGACGACCATGTTGTCGCGCAGGTAGTCGAAGCCCATCTCGTTGTTGGTGCCGTACGTGATGTCGCAGTCGTACTGCGCGCGCTTCTCGTCGGGGGTCGAATCGTCGGGGATGATCACGCCGACCTTCAAGCCGAGGAAACGATGGATGCGGCCCATCCATTCGGCGTCGCGTTTGACGAGATAGTCGTTGACCGTCACGAGGTGTACACCCCGGCCCGCGAGCGCGTTGAGATACGACGGCAGGGTGGCGACGAGCGTTTTGCCCTCGCCGGTCTTCATCTCCGCGACCCAGCCGAGGTGCAGCGCGGCGCCGCCCATGACCTGCACGTCGTAGTGACGCTGGCCGAGCACGCGCCGCCCGGTCTCTCGCACGACCGCGAACGCCTCGGGCAGGAGATCGTCGAGGACGTCGGCGACGGCTTCGTTCTCGCGTTCGGCGTCCTTGGCTTCGGAACGAGCGCGATCGACCCGCGCCCGGAACTCGTTCGTCTTCGCCTTGAGCGCGTCGTCGCTCAGGCGCTCCATCTCGGGTTCGAGCGCGTTGACCTCGGGGACGATGGCCTGGACGGCCTTCAGGCGCTTGCCCTCGCCCGCGTGGAGAATCTTGTTGAACAAGCCCATGCGGCGGGCGAGTCTACCGGCCGCCCCGACCGGCTCGGGTCAGCCGGTGTCGACCAGCTTCTCCCGTACCGCGTACATCGCAGCCTCGACACGCGAGCGCACCTGGAGCTTCTCCAGGATGTTCCGCACGTGGTTGCGCACGGTGTTCTCGGCGATGACGAGCTCGCTCGCAATGTCCTTGTTGGACAACCCGCGCGCGATCAGCCGGAGCACCTCCAGCTCGCGGGCGGTGAGGCGGCGGCCGTCGTGCTCGGCCTCGAGCCGGCCCGACAGGATGTTGAACTCGGCCACGAGCCGCGCGGCCATCGGCGGTGAGATCACCGACTGTCCGGCCGTCGCCGCGCGCACTGCACCCGCGATCTCCTCGGTGCTGCCGTCCTTCAACACGTAACCGCTCGCGCCGGCGCGGACCGACGCGAAGAGGTCTTCTTCGTCGTCGGAGACGGTGAGCATCACGATCTTCGTCGACGGCTGCGCGGCGCGGATCCGGCGGGTCGCCTCGATGCCGGTTGCGCCGGGCATCCGCACGTCCATGAGGATCACGTCGGGCTGCAGCTCGGCCGCGCGTTCGATCGCGTCGAGGCCGTCAACCGCTTCGCCCACGATCTCGAGATCGGCTTCGGCTTTCAGCGCGCGCACCAACCCGTCGCGAAAGAGCACGTGATCGTCGACCACCAGGACGCGGATCGGTGACTCCGGGGAAGCGTTAATCCGCGACCTCGATCACGCCGAGCGCAGCATCACGCCGCTTGTAGATCACCGCGACCCGGCCGTTCTCGGAGCGCCGGAAGACGAAGAACTCGTGGCCGAGCAACTCCATCTGCAGCGCGGCCTCCTCGAGGTCCATCGGCTTGACCGCGAACTGCTTGATCTTCGCGACCGCTTGCTCGACCTCGTCGCTCGCCTCGGGCTCGGTCGCTCCACTGGCGCGCTCCTGGCGCGCACGTGTGCCGTTGCGCCGGTCGACGCGTCGCTCGTGCAAGCGTCGCATCTGGCGCTCCACCTTGTCGAGCGCGAGATCGAGCGCGACCGGATGCTCCGACGCGGCCGCGGTCGCCTTCACGAGATGATGGTTGACGTGCACGAGGATCTCGCACGTGTGCGAATCACCGCTGCGTTTCGTCGCGTGCTCCGCATAGTCGACGTCGATCCGCCGCACGTCGCCGGCGAACTTCGCGACTCGCGCCACCTTCTCCTCGGTGAGCGCCCGCAGAGCCGCGTCGACCTCGGTGTGCTGGCCGACAACGACGACGTCCATGTTCCTCCTGCGATCAGTTCGACGGTCGGCACGGAGTATAGGCACCGGGCGACGAATCGGATCCGGGAGCCGGTGTGCGCGCGACAGTTGCCGCATACACAGCGGCCGCGCGGCGCGCGCGCAACGCGCGTGCAGCTGCGGCGACGCTGGCGCCCGTGGTCGCGACGTCGTCGACGACCAGGACTGTCAGCCCCTCCACATCTCGGTGCCCGCGCAGCGTCGGCCCGGCCCGGCGCGCCCGCGCGTCGCGGCCGGTCTGCGGTGGTCCGGGCGCGCGCCGCAGCAGTGCGGCGACCGGAAGCGCGGACGCACGCGCGACCGCGCGCGCGAGCACCTCGCCGTGGTCGACGCCGTGGCGCACGAGACGATCGGGGCTCGCCGGAATCCAGGTGACGACATCGACCGGCGTGGGTGCACGAGCGATCGCGCCGGCGAGCGCGGGGACGACCAGCTGGAACGCGTGACGCTCGCCTCGATACTTCGCGCGCGCGACGAGTTCGCGCGCCGCGCCCGCGTACGCGTAGCACGCCGTCCACCAGGCCACCGGCGCGGGCGGTGGCGCCGCCGGTGCCGGTGCGAGCGTCGCCGCGCATACTGCGCACAGCGCGAGCGCACGCCGGCCGCATCCGGGGCACCGGTGCGGCAACACGATGGTCAGCAGGTCGTCGAACGCGGCGCGCACGAGCATGCCGGCACGTTACGGCGAGGGTGTGACACCTTCATTCGCCGCCGCGCGCCGCACTGCCGTCGGCAGCGAACGCCGGTACGGCGGGCGCGCGATGCCGGCCTCGGTGACGATCGCGGTGACGAGACGCGCCGGCGTGACGTCGAACGCCGGATTGCGTACGGCAATGCCCTGCGGCGCGACCGAGACGCCTTGCACGTGGGTAACCTCGGACGGATCCCGTTCCTCGATCGGTATCGCGGCGCCGGACGCGCACGCAAGATCGATCGTCGCAACCGGCGCGGCAACGTAGAACGGGATCTGGTGGTAGCGCGCACACACCGCGAGCGCGTACGACCCGATCTTGTTGGCGACGTCGCCGTTGGCCGCGATGCGATCGGCTCCGAGGAGCACGAGGTCGACGTCGCCGCGTGCCATCAGCGCGGCGGCCGCGCCGTCGGGCAACAGCGTGGCGTCGATGCCGAGCCGCCCGAGCTCCCACATCGTGAGGCGCGCGCCTTGCAACACTGGGCGCGTCTCGTCGACGAGCACGCGCGGCCGTCGACCGTGCTCGGACGCGGCGCGGACGACGCCGAGCGCGGTGCCGTATCCGACGCAGGCGAGCGAACCGGTATGACAATGGGTCAGCAGGGTTGCGCGCGCGGGAACGAGTGCCGCGCCGTGCGCGCCGAGTGCACGGTTCCGCGCAACGTCGTCGGTCGCGAGCCGCTCGGCGGCTGCAAGCGCGCCGGCCGGCCCGGCAGCTACGTATGCCGCCAGCGCGGACTGCACGCCGCGCTGCAAATTCACGGCGGTGGGGCGGGCGCGCGCGACCCGTGCGGCCGCGGCGCGCACCTGGCGTTTCGTCGACAGCGTGTGCGCGGCAAGCGCGACGCCGTACGCGCCCGTGGCGCCCAGCGCGGGCGCACCGCGGATCGCCAGGCTGCGGATCGCGTCGCACAGCTCGTCGACAGTCGCACAGCGCAGGAAGCGCACGCGGTGCGGGAGCGCACGCTGGTCGAGAATGCGGATCGCGCCCCGCCGCCACTCGATCGTGGGCGGGATGTCCTTTGCCGGTGCGGTCACATCACCGGACCGAGCTGCGGATTCACCCGCGCCTCGACCGAACGCAGACGCCGGTTGACCGCGTCGACCCAGAAGTCGGCCTCGTCGTCGTGCGTGAAGACCCAGAACCGCTCGGACCGAATCGCATCGACCACCTTGCCGGCAACGACGTCGGGAGGCATACCGTCGGCCAGCACCTGCCGGAGCGCCGAGGTCGCGAGCGATGCCATCGCCGCGTCCTGTTCGTCGCCGGCGAGATGCGCAGGGCGATTGCGCGCGCTGTCGGCGATGTTCGTGTTGACCCAACCGGGGCACAGCACCGACACGTGCACGTGCGGCGCGCTCATCGCGAGCTCGTGGAACAACGTCTCCGAGATCGCAACCACCGCGTGCTTGCTCGCGTTGTACGGGCCCATGAACGGCGCGGCCACCAGCCCCGCGATCGACGCCGTGTTGACGATGTGGGCCTCGGGCTGTTGCATCAGCAGCGGCACGAACGCGCGCACACCGTGGATCACGCCCCACAGGTCGACGCCGAGCACCCATTCCCACGTCGACAGTGGCATCTCCCACGACAAGCCGCCCCCGCCGACGCCGGCGTTGTTGCAGAAGACGTGCACCCCGCCGAAGCGCGCGACGGCCGCGTCGGCGAGCGCCTGCATCTGCTCGGGTTTCGTCACGTCGGTGACGACCCCTTCGACGGTGCCGCCCTCGGCCTGCAACTTCTCGACCGCGGCCGTGAGCGCGTCGGCCTCCACGTCGCCGATCACGACCGGCATGTCTTCCGCCACGAACCGGCGCGCGAGACCGAGACCGATCCCGCTCGCGCCGCCCGTGACGACCGCGACCTTTCCGCTGAGCTCCTGCACGAGCCGGATGCTACGCGTCCCCACACGAACTGTCGTCACTGTCCCTCGCCACGCGCAGGTTCGTGACGACAGTTCGCAGGCGGGCTTGCTAGTAGCGGTAGTGATCGGGCTTGAACGGTCCGCTCACCGGTACGCCGATGTACGCAGCCTGCTCCTCGGTGAGCTGCGTGAGCTTCACACCGAGCTTGTCGAGGTGCAGCCGCGCGACCTTCTCGTCGAGGTGCTTCGGCAACGTGTAGACGCGCCGCTCGTAGAAGTCGGTGTGCGTGAAGAGCTCGATCTGAGCGATCACCTGGTTCGTGAAGCTGTTCGACATCACGAAGCTCGGGTGACCGGTCGCGCAACCGAGGTTCAGCAACCGCCCTTCGGCAAGCACGATGACGGCGTGCCCGTCGGGGAACACCCACTCGTCGACCTGCGGCTTCACGTTGCGCCGCTCGATGCCCGGAAACTTGGCGAGTCCGGCCATGTCGATCTCGGTGTCGAAGTGCCCGATGTTGCCGACGATCGCGTTGTGCTTCATCTTCGCCATCGAGTCGACGGAGATCACGTTGGCGTTTCCGGTGCACGTGACGAACACGTCGGCCGTCGACACGACGTCTTCGAGCGTCGTGACCTGATAGCCCTCCATCGCCGCCTGCAACGCGCAGATCGGGTCGATCTCGGTGACGACCACACGCGCGCCCTGCCCGCGCAACGACTGCGCGCAGCCCTTGCCGACGTCGCCGTAGCCGCAGACGACCGCGACCTTGCCCGCGATCATCACGTCGGTGGCGCGGTTGATGCCGTCGATGAGCGAGTGTCGGCAGCCGTAGAGGTTGTCGAACTTGGACTTCGTGACCGAGTCGTTGACGTTGATCGCGGGGAACAACAACGTGCCGGCCTCGGTCATCTGGTAGAGGCGGTGCACACCGGTGGTGGTCTCCTCGGTGACGCCCAAGATGGCCTCGGCAATGCCGTGCCACAGCTTCGGGTTCGTCTCGAGCAGACGGCCGAGCACCGACAGCACGACTGCGAATTCCTCGTTGTCGGCCGTCGACGGGTCGGGCACCTTGCCCGCCTTCTCGTACTCGACGCCTTTGTGCACGAGCAGCGTGGCGTCGCCGCCGTCGTCGAGGATCATGTTGGGGCCTTGCCACGAGGCTCCGGAGCCGCCGGGCTCGCTCGGCCAGCGCAACGCCTGTTCGGTGCACCACCAGTACTCCTCGAGCGACTCGCCCTTCCACGCGAACACGGGAATGCCCGCGGCCGCGATCGCGGCCGCGGCGTGATCCTGGGTCGAGAAGATGTTGCAGCTCGCCCATCGCACTTGCGCACCCAGCTCCACCAGCGTCTCGATGAGCACCGCGGTCTGGATCGTCATGTGCAACGAGCCGGTGATGCGCGCGCCTGCGAGCGGCTTGTGCGGGCCGTACTCGGCCCGGCATGCCATCAAGCCCGGCATCTCCAGCTCGGCGAGCTCGATCTCCTTGCGGCCGAATTCGGCCAACGAAAGATCGGCAACCTTGTAGTCGGTGAACGGACCCGCGTTCGCGCGGGACTGCGTCGTCGTCATTGCATGACCTCCGGTATGGGTACGCACTCGCACGAGCGAGCCGCGCCGTTGCTTCACGGAGGTCGGCCCGGATCACCGGATAACAGCCTCGCCGAAACGCAGCGGGGCCCGACCGGCAACCATCTTACCCCGCCGGACGGGATGTGTCATCGTTGCCCCATGCCGACCACCGTTGCCGCCGTCCAGGGCACGCCGGTCTTCTGCGACCGTGACGCCACGATCGACCGCGTTGCCGAGCTCACCAAGGAGGCGGCCGCCAACGGCGCGCAGCTCGTCGCGTTCCCCGAGGCGTTCGTGCCGAGCTATCCCGATTTCGTGTGGCGCACCATCCCGTGGAGCGACGGCCAGAACGCGTGGTTCGCGCGCTGGGTCGACCAATGCGTCGAGGTGCCGGGTCCGGCGTGCGACGCGCTCGCGGCGGTCGCACGTGAGCACGCGTGCTATCTCGCGATCCCCGTCAATGAGCGCGACGGCGGCACCGTGTACAACACGATCCTCTCCTTCGGTCCCGACGGCACATTGCTGGGCAAGCACCGCAAGCTCGTCGCGACCGGTGGCGAACGGCTCGTGTGGGGCATGGGCGACGGCTCGACGTTGCCGGTGTTCGACACGCCCTTCGGCCGGTTCGGCGGCTTGATCTGCTGGGAGAACTACATGCCGCTCGCCCGCGCCGCGATGTACGAACAGCGCGTCGACATCCTGCTCGCGCCCACGTGGGACAACTCGAGCACCTGGGTGCACTCGATGCGCCACATCGCCAAAGAGGGACGGTGCTACGTGTTGGGCATCACGTCGTGCCTTCGTGCGAGCGACGTCCCCGAAGACCTTCCGGGTCGCGACGAGATCTACGCGGGCGGCGACGACGACTGGATGTCGCGCGGCAACTCCGTGATCGTCGACCCGTACGGTCACGTTCTCGCCGGCCCGCTCAGTGAGTCGGCCGGCATCCTCTACGCCGAGGTCGATCGCGCGACGGTCCGGCAATCACGGTTCGAATTCGACGTCGTCGGGCACTACGCCCGCCCCGACGTCTTCAAGCTTCGAGTCGACCGCGGTTGATCAACCGCCCTTTTGCCCGAGCTGCGCGATGTGCGCGGGTGTGAGGCACGTGATGAAGGCGGCGCCGAGCGCATTCTGATCCGACGAGCTGACCGAGCCCGACGTTCCGGCGATCTCTGCCGCGATCACTTTGCGAATCGTCGGATTCGACTTGTCCTTGGCGTCGATGCACGACTGCTCCGAGGCTGCCAGCGGGAAGCCGAATTGCGCCGCGAAGATCGGCGTGAGATTGATGCACTGCAGCATGAGGCCGGCGAGCACGTCGGCATCGCCGCTCGACGGCTTCTGTCCGAGCACGAGATCGGCGATCATCGAGCGGCTGCCGCTCGAGTCGAACCCGCTGGAGAGGCACGTCTGCGCGGTCGAATCGATCTTCACCGACGACGTTCCCGCATTCTGCACGAACCCCTTCGCGAAAGCGGGACCGATCACTTCGCCGAAGCCGCACCCTTGGAGCGCGGCGCCGAGCTGCAAGCGCACGTCGTTCGGCGTGCTCTGGGCCAGTTCGGCGGGCAGGTCTTGCGACGAGTCACCGAGGCTCGCGGCGGTGACGCCCGCGGCCTTCAGGCGGTCGACGCCGAGCGTGTTCACGAGCGCGGCGCCGAAGCAGTGCGCCGTGTCGGAGCTGATGTTCGCCCCCGAGTCGCTGCTCTGCACGCCCTTGGCGGCCGCGTCGATCATCGCCTGCGCGTCGGGATTGCTCGACGCGGTCGTCGGCGACGCAGAGTTCGGGCTGCTGCCACCGCCGGTCGTCGTCGCGGTGGACCCGTTCGCCGCTTTGTTGTAGCTCGTGCCGCCGCAACCGGCGACCCCGAGGACTGCCGCGGCGAGCAAGACCGTGGCCAATTTCCCCGCATGCGTAA
>Ga0335082_10007563_pt1 | contig 11791 bp, 11 predicted proteins | sample Lox_Sample_41_FD_206718 | JGI IMG/M metagenome (GOLD analysis project Ga0335082, IMG submission 206718) | Soil microbial communities from Loxahatchee National Wildlife Refuge, Florida, United States - Lox_Sample_4.1 | ecosystem: Environmental > Terrestrial > Soil > Wetlands | place: USA...
TGAACCATCCGAGCCCGCCACCGATCCCGATGCTGATCAGCCGGTTGCTGGCCCACTCGGAGTTGCAGGTCTTCAGGAAGACGTACGACGCCGCGATCACGATGATGGCGACGATGATCGCGAACATCGGCCCCTTGGGCTGCATCTTGAGGATCACGACATACTCCAGCACCCAGGCCACGATCCAGATGACCAGGAACAGGCCGATCACCGGCCCGGCACTGCCGTTTCCGTTGGCTGCGTCCACCGCGACGATGGTCTGCGCCCAGTACCAGAAGCCGGCAATCACGGTGATGAGCGCGCTCCAGCGGAACCAATTCAGCGCCGGCAGGGTCAGGTACTGGAAGACCTTGGGCTTCATCCCGGCGTCCACCTGCTTCATCCAGGGGACGTTGATCAGGTTGAAGAAGTAAAGCAGGCCGATCCAGGTGATGCCGGCCAGGAAGTGGATCCAGCGCAGAATCAGTTGCAGGTTCTCGGTATTGGTATGCGAGGGCATGGCGAACAATGCGAGGGGAGCGACAGCGTGCATCAGCATTCCTCCGGACGACAGCTTCGATTGCAGGGGCCCAATACGTCATGGTTTCGTCGAAAGTGGATGAGCGCGAAGGATGCAGCGAAAATTGTGCGGGCATCTTTCCACTTCGCCCGTCTTATGTCAATGGGCGATGAATCGTCCGCACGACGTTGCCAAAGCGCGGGGCGGAGTCGTATCGTTAAACGGTTGGGCAGATGCCTTTTACGCCTCAAGCTGGGGCGCGCCTGCCTCAGGGAAGGGAGAACGACCCGATGGACAAGCCGGCGCAGAACATCCAGGATTCGTTCCTAAATACCGCTCGCAAGGACAAGATCAACATCACCATCTACCTGCTGAGCGGGGTGAAGTTGACCGGCCGCATCCGCTCCTTCGACAAGTACTCGGTGGTGCTGGAGACGAACAACCAGGAGCAGTTGATCTTCAAGCACGCCATTTCCACGGTGGTGATGGCGAAGTCGCCGCACTCCATCGAGTCGAAGCCGGCGACGACCGCTCCGGCGGCGTCCACCCCCGCAGCTCCGTCCGGCACGGAGGGATAACTTATTCGCGGCTCCTCTCGCCGCACGCGACCCCAGAAATCAGCCGAGGGGACACGTGTCTCGCGCGCGATGCGGGAGCGCGCCTTCCTGGTCGGCATCGACGTGCGCCAGCGCAAGAAAGCGTCGGTCGCGGCGCAGGCGCGCGACGTGGCGGGAGCCGCAAGAGCAACCGCGGTCCTGAGCGCGGATTTCAGCGCGGAAGAGTCCATGGCCGAGCTACGCGAGCTGGCCACCAGCGCCGGCGCGGAGGTGCTGACCGAGATCATCCAGTCCAAGGACCGTCCGGACCCGGCGACCCTGATCGGCAAAGGGAAGCTGGAGGAGATCCAGGGGATGGTGGCATCGTCGGACGCGGACCTGGTGCTGTTCGACCACGAGCTGACCCCGTCGCAGCAGCGCAACATCGAGCGGATCGTGGAGGTGCGGGTGATCGACCGCACCCAGCTCATCCTGGACATCTTCGCCCGCCACGCCCGCACCCGTGAAGGGCAGTTGCAGGTGGAACTGGCGCAGCTGGAGTACATGCTGCCGCGGCTGGCCGGGCGGGGCATCGAGATGTCGCAGCTCGGCGGCGGCATTGGGACGCGCGGCCCCGGCGAGACGCAGCTGGAGACCGACCGCCGCAAGATCCACCGGCGGGTCCGCCACATCAAGGAAGAGGTGGAGAACGTCCGGCGGGTGCGCGCGCAACAGAGGCAGCGCCGCGAGTCGGTGCCGGTACCGACGGTGGCGCTGGTCGGATACACCAACGCGGGAAAGAGCACCCTGTTCAATCGACTGACGCAGTCGGAGGTGCCGGCGTCGGCCAGGATGTTCGCCACGCTGGACCCGACCATCCGGGCGGCGACGTTACCGTCGCGGCGCAAGGCGCTGTTCTCCGACACGGTCGGATTCATCCGCAACCTGCCGCACACGCTGGTGTCGGCGTTCCGCGCCACCCTGGAAGAAGTGCAGCGCGCGTCGCTGATCCTGCACGTGTCCGACGCGAACAGCCCGATCCGACACGAGCAGGACATCCAGGTGGAGAAGGTGTTGAAAGAGCTGGAAGCGGAGAAGAAGCCGCGCATCCGGGTGATGAACAAGATCGACCTGCTGGCGGCGGGGAACCGCGACGCGCTGGAAGACGATGCGAACACGGTGCACGTGTCGGCGGTCAACGGCGCCGGGGTCTCGACGCTGTTGGACCGCATCGATGCCGTGTTGCAGGACGATCCGCTGCGCCGGGTGAAGCTGGCGATCCCGCAGCGCGAAGGCAAGGCGCTGGCCATGCTGGAAGGCAAGGCGCGGGTGTACGCGCGCGAGTACCAGGACGGCGTGGTGCGCATGGAAGCGGAAGCGCCGGAGTCGGTGCTGCGGAAGCTGCAAGCGTTCGTGCTGCCATGAGGTAGTGCGGCGCTTTAGCGCCGCGTCATGCGAGCCTCAAGAGAGTCGGCTTTAGCCACCGAGGTAGAAGGAGCCTCAGCGGCTAAAGCCGCTATCATTTGGAACGCGAAGCGCGGGCCTAAAGGCCCGCACTACCTCAGTAGAAGCCGCACTACCTTATCCGAGTCCGGACTGCCGCCGCACATCGCTCTGTGACCGCGGTTACTGACCGCAATCCCTGGAAGTGTACCCTGTGAGTCAGCGTGCGGGGTCGTGTGGTGCTGCCGAGGGGCAGTCACACCGGCGCGGCCAGCACGGAAACTGGTTCCTCCGCCGAGTGTCCGCACGCGTGGAGGTTTTATGCCAGTCGCCAAGTTGCGCGAGTTCCTCGACAAGAAACACATCCAGTACGTCACCATCACGCACTCGGCCGCATTCACCGCGCAGGGCATCGCGGCCATCACCCACATTCCCGGCAAGGAGCTGGCCAAGACGGTGATCGTCAACATCGATGACGCGCTGGCCATGGTCGTGCTGCCGGCCTCGCTGCACGTGGACTTGAACCTGGTGCGCGAGGTCACCGGCGCCAAGAACGTCAGCATCGCACCCGAGAAAGACTTCGAGCACTGCTTTCCCGGATGCGAACTGGGGGCCATGCCGCCGTTCGGCAATCTCTACGACATGACGGTGTACGTGGACGAGTCGCTGACCCTGGACCAGGAGATCGCTTTCAACGCGGGCTCGCACTACGAACTGATCAAGATGAGCTACAAGGACTTTGAGAAGCTGGTGAAGCCGGTGGTGGTGCGGGTGGCGCGGATGCGGTATGTAGCGGTTGCCTAGGTTTGAGGAAGCCCCATTTCCGGCAGTATGTCAGAGGTAGGGCTCCCTCGCCTTGCTCGGGATGTTTGTAGAGAAGTTAAATGGGCCGACTGCGTAGAAGCGGTGACACGTTCTACGCGACCGGCCCATTCGATCCTGAAACGGATCGGAGGTGATACATACATGGTAAACCTCAAAGGGCGGTTGTCAAGCAAAGTCGTAAGGGGCGGCTGCTGACAATCCCGATTCGGCGCAAACGACTGAAACGCCTGTAATTGCGCGCGTTCGCAAAATTGACAGGAGCACCCCCGGATGTTACGTTCTAGTGTTTAATTCCCGCTCATAGGCTGGCCCTTACATTCATGGATGAAACCCTCAGGCAAGTAGGCGGATTACTGCTCGGAGCGATTCCGACCATCGTCCTATTCATCCTGCTTTACCTCGCCTACCGAGCCATCGTGCACAGCCGGCTGGTACAAGTGCTCGCCGAGAGGCGTTCGCGCACCGAGGGAGCCGTGGAGAAGGCGCGCGCCGACGTTTCCGCCGCCGACGCCAAGACCGCCGAGTACGAGCAGCGCATCCGTGACGCCAAGCTGGCCCTGTTCAAAGCCCAGGAGCAGCGCAGGCAGCAGGCGCTGGAGGCGCGCTCGAAAGCGGTCGCCGAAGCGCGTGCCGCCGCCGAGGCGCAGGTCAAGGTCGCCAAGCAGGGATTGGACAAGGACGTAGCCGCAGCCAAAGGCAGCTTAGAGACGGAGGCGGCAGCTCTGGCCAACGAGGTCATCCGCAGCATCCTGAAGCCGGTCTCGATGCCGGCAGCCGGGCGGCAGGCATGATGTGGCGCAATCTAGGCGTCTTGATCACGCTGGCGCTGGCGCTGGCGACGTTCGCATTCGCGCAGGACAAGAAGCCGGCCGATCCCCCGCCTCCCTCCGAAGCCCAGGTCTCCTCCGCGCCCGAGAAGAAGGCCCAGAAGGGCGAGCATCCGGACAGCGCGCAGCGCGAGCTGGCCGAAACCTCGAACGAAGCGGCGGGCGAAGAAGACGAGAACGCGCAGTTCAAGCAGTCGTCGTCGGTGAAGTTCGTCGCCCACACGCTGGGTACCAGCATGGAGACCGCGTATTGGCTGTGCGTGGGATTCAATTTCGCGGTGGTGGCCGGAGCCATCATCTTCGCGATGAAGAAAGGGTTGCCGGGAGCTTTCCGCAGCCGCACCGCGACCATCCAGAAGGCGTTGGAAGAGGCGCGCAAGGCCAGCGACGAGGCCAACCGCCGCCTGGGCGACATAGAAGGGCGCCTGGCGCGTCTGGACCAGGAGATCGCGCAGATGCGTTCCGCCGCCGAGCAAGAAGCGCGCGCGGAAGAGGAGCGCATCCGGGCAGCGACCGAGGAGGACCGGCAAAAAGTGGTGCAGACGGCGCAGCAAGAGATCGCGGCCGCCGCACGCAGCGCGCGCAGCCAGTTGAAGACCTACGTCGCGGAGCTCGCGGTCACACTTGCCGAGCAGAAGATCCAGGTCGGGCAGAACGAAGACCGCGAACTGTTGCGCAGTTTCGCCGACCGCCTCGGAAAGGACGGCCAGTAATGGCAGCCGTCAACAGCCGTTACGCGCGCGCGTTCGTGGATGTGGTCTTCGACACGAAGCTCGATCCGATCAGGACCGAGGACGAACTGAGGTCCATCGCGCGGATGGTCAGCGACACCCCGGCATTGCGCACGGTCTGGGAGAGCCCCTCCGTGCCTGCCGAGCAGAAGCGGGCGGTGCTGGACCGGATCGTGCAGGCCACGGGGGCGTCGAAGATGACGCGCAACCTGGTGGCGGTGCTGATCGACAACCGGCGGATCGCGGCGCTGCCGGAGATCGCGCGCCAGTTCCAGGAAGAGTTGAACGTCCGGATGGGGATCGCCGACGCGGAAGTCACCACCGCCCGCGAGCTAAGTCCGGAAGAGAAACAGCGGCTGGAGCAGCAGCTCGCCACCATCACCGGCAAGAAGGTGCGGGCGCATTACACCCGCGACGCGAAGGTGCTGGGCGGCGCGGTGGTGAAGGTCGGCAGCACCATCTACGACGGATCGGTGAAGGGGCAGTTGCAGCGGTTGAAGGAGCAGTTGAGCTCGGGATAGCGCTCAGCAATCAGCACTCAGCGTTCAGCCATGAGACTGCAGGGGCTGAGTGCGGAATGATGAGTGCTGACGGCTAAGCAAAACGAAAGCGGAAGCTGAGAGATTCCTATGGCAGGCATCAAAGCAGACGAGATCACAAAGATCATCCGCGAGCAGATCGAGAACTACGAATCGAAGATCTCCGTGGACGAAGTGGGAACGATCATCAGCCTGGGCGACGGGATCGCGCGCCTGCACGGCCTGGACAAGGTCATGGCCGGGGAACTGCTGGAGTTCCCGCACGACGTCGCCGGCCTGGCCATGAACCTGGAAGAAGACCAGGTGGGCGCGGTGCTGCTGGGCGAGTACACAGAACTCAAGGAAGGCGACCAGGTGAAGCGCAGCGGGCGCATCATGAGCGTGCCGGTGGGCGAGGCGATGATCGGGCGGGTGGTGAACTCGCTGGGACAGCCCATCGACGACAAGGGGCCGATCCAGACCGACAAGTTCATCGCGGTGGAGCGCATCGCGCCCGGGGTCATTGACCGGCAGCCGGTGCGCGAGCCCATGGCGACCGGCCTGAAGGCCATCGATTCCATGATCCCGATCGGGCGCGGACAGCGCGAACTGATCATCGGCGACCGTCAGACAGGCAAGACCGCCATCGCGCTCGACACGATCATCAACAACAAGGGCAACAACCTGATCTGCATCTACAACGCGATCGGGCAAAAGCGCTCTTCCATCGCGCAGGTGGTGAAGATCCTGGAAGACGCCGGGGCGATGGAGTACACGATCGTGGTGGCGGCGTCGGCGTCCGAGCCGGCGCCCATGCAGTACATCGCACCGTACGCGGCGTGCGCCATCGGCGAGTACTTCCGCGACAGCAAGCGGCACGCGCTGTGCATCTACGACGACCTGTCCAAGCACGCGGCGTCGTACCGCGAGATCTCGCTGCTTTTGCGCCGGCCGCCGGGACGCGAAGCGTATCCCGGGGACGTGTTCTACCTCCACTCGCGGTTGCTGGAGCGCGCCGCCAAGCTAAGCGACAAGAACGGGGGCGGGTCGCTGACCGCTCTGCCGGTCATCGAGACGCAAGCGGGCGACGTCTCGGCCTACATCCCGACCAACGTCATCTCCATCACCGACGGCCAGATCTACCTGGAGTCCGACCTGTTCAACTCGGGGGTGCGGCCGGCGGTGAACGTCGGCCTGTCGGTGAGCCGCGTGGGCGGCAGCGCGCAGATCAAGGCCATGCGGCAGGTGGCGGGTTCGCTCAAACTGGAACTGGCGCAGTACCGCGAATTGGCGGCGTTCGCCCAGTTCGGCAGCGACCTGGACAAGGCGACCCAGGCGCAGCTCTCGCGCGGCCAGCGCCTGGTCGAGATCCTGAAGCAGGGCCAGTTCCAACCGCTGCCTTTCTCCAAGCAGATCCTGATCATCTACGCCGGGACCAACGGGTTCCTCGATGACCTGAAAGTGGAAGAAATCGCCGAATTCGAAAAGGGCCTGTACCAGTACGCCGACACCATGGGTGGCGCGGTGATGAAGGGGATCATGGAGAAGAAGATCCTCGACGATCAGCTCAAGGCGGACATGAAGAGGCTGGTGACCGAGTTCAAAGAGCGGTTCGTGGCGGAGCGGCAGAGCGCGGTGGCGGCAAAAGCGTAGGGCGTAACGGGAAACAGGAGACCGGGAACAGGAAACTGTGGCAAACCTTCTCGACATCCGGCGGCGCATCCGCAGCGTGATCAGCACGCGGCAGATCACCAAGGCCATGAAGATGATCTCGGCGGCGCGGCTGCGCCGGGCCCAGGAGCGCGCGCTGTCGGCGCGTCCCTACGCCAAGATGCTGACCAACGTGCTGCAATCCCTGGTCTCACGCGCCGAGGTCTTCGATCCCGAGACGGGCGAGCCCCGCCATCCGCTGCTGGCCAGGCGTCCGGAGAAGACGGTGCTGCTGGCGGTCATCACCGGCGACCGCGGCCTGGCCGGCGCCTTCAACACCAACATCCTGAAGAGCGCGATGCGCTTCATCGAATCCAAGCAGGGCACGCGCATCGAGATGGCATGCGTGGGGCGGAAGGGACGCGACTTCCTGCGCCGCCGCTTCCCCTACAAGACCGAGCAGCCGGACGCTCCCGTCTCCATCTCCGGCGAGCTGGTCGGACAGATGGGCAAGCTGGGATACGCCAATGCCGAGGAGCTGGCGGAGCGGCTCATCGAGCGTTACACCAAAACAGAGGTGGACGCGGTGTACTTCCTGTTCAACGAATTCAAGTCGGTGATCGCGCAGCGCGTGGTCCTGGACCGGGTGCTGCCCGTCGGCGAGATCGGCGGCGAGGCACACGCGCAAGCCGAGGAGATGGCGAAGGAGCAGCGCGAGCGCGCCGTGGAGGCGGCCGTGGCCGCCGGAGTGCCAACCACCGCCGCCGACACCACCGAGATGGACCGCCGCGCGGCACAGTTCGGGACCGCGCCGGTGGACTACATCTACGAGCAGCCCGTGGACGAGCTCTTCCGCGGCCTGCTCCCCAAGTACATCACCGTGCAGATCTACCACGCGCTGATCGAGTCGGAAGCGGCGGAGCACGCCGCGCGCATGACGGCCATGGACTCGGCGTCGAACAACGCCAGCGACATGATCGACAGTCTGACCCTGACCATGAACCGGATACGCCAGGCCAAGATCACGAAAGAGATCATCGAGATCGTGAGTGGAGCGGCAGCGCTGTGACGCTTTCTCATAACATTCCGAGCGGAGCGGGGAAGCCTGCCCTGAGGAGTACTGCCGGGTATAGGGCTCCCTCGCGTCGCTCGGGATGTTTTTGAAAGACGAGGATTTATGGCAGAAAACGTAGGCAGAGTGATCCAGATCGCAGGGCCGGCGGTGGACGTGCAGTTCGCCGAATCGCACCTGCCCCCCATCTACGAAGCGGTGCGCGTGGTCAGCGAAGGCTTCACCGTGCCGCAGCCCATCGACGTCATCCTGGAGGTGCAGCAGCACCTGGGCGAGGGACGCGTCCGCTGCGTCGCCATGCAGCCGACCGACGGCATGGTGCGGGGCATGAAAGCCATCGACCAGGGCGGGCCGATCTCGGTGCCGGTGGGCAAAGGGACGCTGGGCCGGGTGATGAACGTGATCGGCGAGCCCGTGGACCAGCTTGGGCCGATCCAGCACAAGGAGCGGATGCCGATCCATCGGCTGGCGCCGGCCTTCGACGAGCAGTCCACCACCGCCGAGATGTTCGAGACCGGCGTGAAGGTGGTCGACCTGATCCAGCCCTTCCTGAAGGGCGGCAAGATCGGGCTGTTCGGCGGCGCGGGCGTGGGCAAGACGGTCGTGATCATGGAGCTCATCAACAACGTCGCCAAGCAGCACGGCGGCTACTCCGTGTTCGCGGGCGTGGGCGAGCGCACCCGCGAGGGCAACGATTTGTGGCTGGAAATGAGCGAGTCGGGGGTCATCAAGCCAGGCAAGCCGGAGGAATCGAAGGCGGCGCTGATCTATGGCCAGATGACCGAGCCCCCGGGGGCGCGCCTGCGGGTGGCGCTGACCGGGCTGACGGTCGCCGAATACTTCCGCGACGCCGAGGGCGCCGACACGCTGCTGTTCATCGACAACATCTTCCGTTTCACCCAGGCGGGGTCGGAAGTATCGGCGCTGCTGGGCCGCATGCCCAGCGCCGTCGGCTACCAGCCCAACCTGGCCACCGAGATGGGCGAGTTGCAGGAGCGCATCACGTCAACGAAGAAGGGATCGGTCACCTCGGTGCAAGCCATCTACGTGCCCGCCGACGACCTGACCGACCCCGCCCCGGCGACCACCTTCGCCCACCTGGACGCGACCACGGTGCTGAGCCGCGCACTGACTGAGATCGGGATCTATCCAGCAGTCGATCCGCTGGCTTCGACCTCGCGCATCCTCGATCCGCGCATCGTGGGCAACGAGCACTACGAAGTCTCCCAGGGCGTGAAGCGCACGTTGCAGCGCTACAAGGACCTGCAAGACATCATCGCCATCCTGGGCATCGACGAGCTCAGCGAAGACGACAAGCAGACGGTGGCGCGGGCCCGCAAGATGCAGCGCTTCCTCTCGCAGCCCTTCCACGTGGCCGAGCAGTTCACCGGGCACAAGGGCAAGTACGTGAAGATCGCCGAGACGGTGAAGGGCTTCAAGATGATCCTCGAGGGCAAGCTCGACGAGGTGCCGGAGCAGGCGTTCTACATGAAGGGCGGCATCGAGGAAGTGCAGGAAGCCGCCGAGCAGATGAAGAAGAGCGCGGCGGCGGCGTAAGAACTGTCGTTGGCCGGTGGTCTTTGGTTGTTGGCCAAAGACCAGAGACCAACGACCAACGACCTAATATGGCAGAGACTCTAGAACTCGAGATCGTCACGCCCGAGAAAAAGGTGGTCAGCGACCAGGCGGAGGAGGTCCAGATCCCTGGAAAGAGAGGGTACCTGGGCATCCTGCCGGGGCATGCGCCGCTGATCACGGAGCTGGCGGTCGGGGAGATCACCTACCGCCGCGAAGGCGCCACCGAGCACCTGTCGGTGGCGTGGGGATTCGCCGAAGTGCTGCCCAACAAGGTGACGGTGCTGGCGGAGAGCGCGGAGCGGGCCCAGGACATCGACGTGAAGCGCGCCGAGGAGCAGCGGCAACGGGCCGAAGAGCAGTTGAAGTCGGGCGATCCGAACACCGACTTCCCACGTGCGCTGAATGCCCTGCAACGCGCGGAGACGCGGCTGGCCGTGGCCGCGAAGAAGAACTCGTAGCGCACGCCCATCCCGGGGCCGCCATGCGGGATGCCCAGCCGGGGATGGCGTGCTTCGGCGGGGGTCCCAGGCGCGAAAGTCCTTGCCAATCTGGAATTTACCTGAGTAAAATCCGCAGACTCCCCAGGGCAAGCGCAGCCACGGCGGGTGCAGGTCTTGCCGCCTCCGCATACGTGAAGTCAGCAGTCAAATGTGCCGAGTTGCGATACGATGACGCAGTCAACCCAGGAAGATAGCGAATGAGTCTTGCTGTCCAGGTAGCCGGGAAGAGTGACTTGGGGTGCGTCCGCACCAACAACGAGGACAATTTCGGCTACGACACCCGCTATGGCATCTTCGTGGTCTGCGACGGGATGGGTGGAGCGGCCTCCGGCGAGGTCGCCAGCAAGCTGGGGGTCGATACCGTGCTGAACTTCTTCCGCCAGCACGCCCGGAACGGCCACTTCCCGCCCTACGGAAAGCAGTTCGACGGGGTGTCGGAGCGGGCCAATGCGCTGGCCAGCGCGGTGCAATTGGCGAACGCGGAGATCTTCGAGACGGCGGGCAAGAACAAAGAGCACGCCGGCATGGGGTCGACGGTGGTGGCGGTGGCGGTCAAAGGGAACTTCTTCTCCATCGTGAATGTCGGCGACAGCCGCATCTACCTGATCCGCAACAAGGAGATCCGCCAGATCACCAACGACCACTCGCTGGTGATGGAGCAGGTGCGCCGCGGCCTGATCACGCTGGAAGAGGCGGAGCACTCCAACATCCAGAACATCATCATCCGCGCGCTGGGCTCGGAAGACACGGTCGAGCCCGACGTGGACGACATGATGGCCATGCCCGGCGATGTCCTGATGATGGCCAGCGATGGCCTGACCAAGCACGTCAAGGATCCCAAGATCCTGGAGATCGTCCTTTCCACGCCGACGCTGGAGAGGGCGGTGGACAAACTGATCGAAGCGGCCAAGGACGATGGAGGCGATGACAACATCACCTGCATCCTGGTGCGCCTGGTGCAAGAGCCGTGGTGGCGCAGCATTTTTCCGGGAGGAGCCCATAAATGGCAAAACTCGCTCTGAAATTCGAAGACAAGGTCCTGAAGGAGATCACGCTGGGGCAAAGCCTGGTGACCATCGGGCGCCTGCCTGATAACAGCGTTCAGATCGATAATCTTGCCGTGTCCGGGCACCACGCCAAGATCTACTGGGAGACCGATCATTACGTCGTCGAGGACAACAACAGCCTGAACGGCACCTTCGTCAACAATCGCCGGATCACCAAGCAGGCGCTGGCGGACGGAGACTCGGTGCTGATCGGCAAGCACACGCTGGCGTTCAAGGACGAGTGGCACGAAGACGCACCCACCGGACACACCATGGCCGAGGTGCCGAGCAAGCCAGTCCCCAAGATGGAAGCCACCATGGTGCTCGACACCAAGAAGGCAAAGGAACTGATGGCGCAGATGAAGGCGGGAGGCGCCGCCGCTCCAGCCGCTCCAGCTGCAGGCACGGGCGGATCGGCCTACCAGGCTCCGCCTCCGCCGCCGGCGCCGATGAAAGAGCGCGTCGGTACCCTGAGCGTGATGTCGGGCAAGACCGACCAGCCCAGCTACACGCTCACCGGGAAGATGACGGTGATCGGCAAGTCGGACATGGCGTCCATCAAGCTG
>Ga0335082_10007566_pt1 | contig 11788 bp, 14 predicted proteins | sample Lox_Sample_41_FD_206718 | JGI IMG/M metagenome (GOLD analysis project Ga0335082, IMG submission 206718) | Soil microbial communities from Loxahatchee National Wildlife Refuge, Florida, United States - Lox_Sample_4.1 | ecosystem: Environmental > Terrestrial > Soil > Wetlands | place: USA...
GGGAACCGTTCAAGGTGCTCATTACCGGCTGGCTACTTGGAGTTATCGTCAGCATCGGCGGGATCTTTCTCTCCTACGAGTTCGATATCCCGACCGCCCCGGTCATCGTACTTTCTCTGAGCATTATCTTTTTCGTTCTCCTTGCTATACGGGCCTGGAACAAACAGAAATGAAAATAAAGTGTCCTGCCCAGTGGGCAGGGCACTTCTCAAAGAGATCATCCTTTTAAGTTGACCCATGAGCTTATATGCACAGTGCCCCAACGGTTGAGAGGAACAAAGGCAGTAACCCCACCACCTTTCCCCGTGATCAAAACTATTCTGTCTTCGTCGTGCTGCGATTGGACCCTAGAAATCGGTTTTGTTATGTGAACAAAAAAGACTTGACAAGGGATCAAGCGTGTGCTACGTTTTTTTGAAACGTAACACGGAGGCGATATGTCCAGTATAACGCGATTCGGTGTGTCCATCGAAAGCCAATTGATTAAGAAGTTCGACGCTCTTATAGCCCGTAAGGGTTATGCCACACGGTCTGAGGCCATACGGGACATGATCCGCGATACCCTGGTTGAGCAGGAATGGGAATCAGGCGCACACGAAACGGTGGGAACCATTACCATTGTATATAATCACCATACCCGAGAGCTCGAACATGCTCTCACGGACATGCAGCACAAGTCGTTCCATCAGATAATTTCCACCCTCCACGTTCATCTTGACGCCCATAACTGCCTCGAGGTCCTGGTGGTCAAGGGAAAGAGTCACGAGATCATAAAAATAGCGGACAGGCTCATTGGAACCCGCGGGGTAAAGCACGGCAAGCTAACGATGACGACAACGGGCAAGGAATTGGTATGAGAGCAGAAAAAAGTCCATGGTCAGAGGTCAGGGGTCAGACAAAAGAACAGGGCTTTAATAGAACGCCCAATGAGAGAACATGTGTATAATATCATCATGAACTGTATTGTGTGTGTCCTGGTGATGGCGCCGCCAGCCGCTTGGGCGGCTCTTCCACTCATAACCGATGATACATACACGCAAGGAATGGGGAAGTCGCAGCTTGAGGTGGGCGCGGCTTACAACGGGTACAATTCAACAGAAGGTAGCATTGCAAACAACGAGACTGATCTGGTCATTTTCTCGACACTGACTTATGGTATAACGAACAGCGTCGATGTATTCATCGATCTTTTCTATATATGGTCTCATGTGCAAACAGAAGGAAGTAACGTCACCGCGGACGGCATCTCGGACACTATCTTGGGTGTTAAATGGCGTTTATTTGAAAAGGACAGGCTAAGCTTCGCCGTTAAGCCGGTTGTCATCATACCAACAGGAAACGAGGATGAAGGGCTTGGCGGAGGCAGGATCGATTACGGCGCTTATTTTGTCTTGACAAAAGAGTACGATCCCTGGGCAATCCATGCGAACCTCGGATACGTTCGGAATGAAAATGAGATCGACCAACGGAATGATTTGTGGCAGGCATCACTGGCAACGACATATGAAATGGTTAAAGACCTGAAGCTCTGTGCCGATATTGGAGCTATAACGAATAAGGATAAAACCTCCGAGGTCGAGCGTTCATATCTGCTGGTCGGCCTCATTTACTCGGCACAAGAGAATGTTGATATTTCGTTAGGGGTAAAGTTCGGGTTGAACAATCCCGAGAAGGATTGGGCTCTCCTTCCCGGCGTGACATATCGATTTTAGGGAAGCGCAAAACGGTGCTCATGCTTTTCGGAGGTCATCAGCAATGCATATACCAGATGGCTATCTTGGCCCTGCAACCTACGGCACGATGTTCGGTGTGACGCTCCCGTTCTGGGCATTCGCGTCCTGGAAGATGAACAAGACGCTTAAGGCACGGCAAGTACCGTACCTGGCGCTGGGTGCGGCCTTCAGCTTTGTGATCATGATGTTCAACATCCCCGTTCTCGGTGGCACCACAGGCCACGCCACGGGCACCACGCTTATCGCCATCCTTTTGGGTCCCTGGGCCGCGATCATTGCAGTCTCTGTGGCGCTCATCATCCAGGCGCTGCTCTTCGGCGACGGCGGGATCACGGCCATCGGCGCAAACTGCTTTAACATGGCCGTTGTCGGCGGACTGGCAGGCTATGGTATCTATAGGCTGATTGCCGCAGGATCAGATGCCAAAAGCAATAGGCGGCTGATCGCAGGAGCGATCGCGGCATACGTGAGCTTGAATGCCTCCGCCCTCCTTGCAGCGGTCCAGCTTGGTATTCAACCACTGATCGAGAAGTCCCCATCAGGACAACCGTTATATTCTCCGTTTCCGTTGAGCATCTCAATCCCAGCCATGGCTCTCGAGCACCTGTTGCTGTTTGGATTTGTCGAGGCTGCCGTTACGGCACTTGTGCTGAAATACTTTCAGAAAAACGAACCAGAGATGCTGGAGTTAATTAAGGACTCGCACGGCCGTGCGCGTTAATAGTGATGGTATGGCAACCATAAAAAAACTCTGGATAGGCATCGGGATTTTAGCGCTCCTCTCGCCGCTTGGACTTATCATACCGGCATTTTTCGGTGCAGGCAGTGCATGGGGTGAGTGGGGACTGGAGGAAATAAAAAAACTGATAGGTTTTATTCCAGAGGGCATGCAAAAGCTTGCTGAACTCTGGAAATCACCCCTGCATGATTATACAGTGCCCGGACAAAAGCCGGGTCTGACCCACGAGAGTCTGGGATATATTCTTTCGGCGGTCATAGGAATTGCGATCACTGCAGGACTGGCATATCTTATCGCAAGGTTGCTGGGAAGAAAGAATAAAGAAAATTAAGAAGCATTCAAACGCAGATTTTCATGGATAAACGCAATGAGAAATTGGCAATATGCAGAGTGTCCGACTCTATGCACCGTGAACCATGCCGGAATCAGATGCTTCTAGCTCTTTTCGGCAAAAAATAGATGTACTGTGGAGTTAATATTGCCCCAAATCGGATTTTTGGATAAGACCCTATCAGCCGTTGCGAATGTCGTAGGACAGGCTCTCTTCTCCGAGGCCTATACGCACCGCCACGGTTTTTTGCAGTCCCTTGACGTCAGGATTAAGTTGCTCAGCTTTCTCTTAATCATCGTCATTGTCAGCTTCCTCAACGGTCCACAAACATTATGGCTCCTGTACGGTCTCAGCCTCGTGCTCGCACTTTCTTCCCGAGTATCGCTGGTGCTCTTCCTCAGGCGGGTATGGCTGTTCGTCCCACTCTTTTCGGCTGCGATAGTCCTGCCCGCTCTCCTGAACATTATCACACCGGGAGACCCGATATGGGTATTGATAAGACTTAACCGCGTCTACACGTGGGGTCCGTACACGATCCCAGCTGAGATCGCTGTTACCCGCCAGGGGCTCTGGGGTGCGATCACCTTCATCTCGCGCGTAGCAGCGTCGGTTTCATTTGCAGTGTTGTTCACACTCACGACCAGGTGGGGAGAAGTATTTTCGGGCCTCCGTACCTTGTTTGTTCCACGCATATTTGTAATGACACTCAGCATGACCGAGCGATATCTCTTTACTTTTTTACGGCTGATCCAGGACATGTATCGCGCGCGTAAGAGCAGGACCATTCGGCCTCTTCCCGCGGCTATGGAGCGAAATTGGACGGCGTCACGTATTGGCGTTACCTTTAAAAAATCTTTGGATATGAGCGAGGATATCTACAACGCAATGCTTTCACGCGGATTCCATGGGGACTTCCGCACTGTGGGCCGTTTCCGTGCAAAATTGATCGATTACATGTGGCTGGTGACAGTTATCTGTTTTGGTGGTATATTGATTCTGTTTGAGAGGGGCTTTTTCCATTGGTGAACGCTTTTAGCCTGCGCAATATTGTGTACTCCTATACGAGCGGGAGCCCGGTCTTGAACGACCTGACTTTCGATTTTAAACCCGGAGAGCGCACCGTGATACTGGGCGCTAATGGAACGGGCAAATCCACGCTGCTTTCCCTGCTAGATGGTTTAGTCTTTCCAACGTCAGGCACCATTCATGTTTTCGGCAGGCCTTTATCCGAAAACGCGTTGGAAGACCGGGCTTTCTCCATGGACTTCAGGAAGCGGGTGGCCTTCGTGTTCCAGAACCCGGATATACAGCTCTTTTCATCGACTGTCTGGGACGACGTGGCCTTCGGCCCGCTCCAGCTCGGCTTTTCCCATGCCCAGATAACAACGAGGGTGGAAGAACTGCTTGACTCGCTCCGCATCATGGACATCCGCGACCGCGCGCCGCATACGCTCTCGGACGGGCAAAAGAAGAAAGTGGCCATTGCATCCAGCCTTGCCATGGACCCGGATGTGCTGCTCCTCGATGAGCCCACGAGCGGTCTGGATCCACGTACGCAGGTATGGCTCATCGAACTCCTGGACGAACTGCACCATCAGGGAAAAACCATTATCTCCGCTACTCATGACCTGTCAATAGCCGGTGACATCGCGGAACGGGCAATCGTTTTTTCCGAGGACCACGCAGTGGCAGCGGACGGCCCATTCTCGGACATCATTGCGAATGATGATCTGCTGCTTAAGGTCAATCTTATCCATGAACATGCGCACCACCACGGCGACAAAGCTCATGTACACCGCCATGGACATTATGGCCATTTCCACGCGACTGGAGGCACCATGCACGACAACCACAAACATCATAGCCATAGTCATTCACACGGAAACGAACAACCGCACGGTACCGAGACCTTGCGCAAGATCCAAATCATGCTCGACCACTGGATCGAGCACGATGACAGCCATGTGGAGAGTTACAGGGAGTGGGCCGCGAAGGCCAGCGAGGCAGGAGAAGAAGAGATCGCGAAGGAGATCCATCTCGCAATCGGTGAAAACGAGTCGGTTAAAAACCATTTGAAACGGGCGAAAGCGATCCTCGCGGCGAAGCTTGTGTTAAGGAAATAACATATTCACCGCAGAGATCGCAGAAGTTGAATAAAAACCGAAAAAAGTTAGCTGCCAAAACTTAGATTCGTGTATATAACGTCTTCTTTTAAAATTGAATGTGGAGTCTCTCTCGGCGTCCTCTGCGTTAAAATAAATTTAGGGAGTTTGACATGCAGAATATCGATGATAATGATCTCAGGGAAGCCATCCAGTTCCACGGCCATCTCTGTCCCGGTCTTGCGCTCGGCTACCGCGTGGCAAAGGCTGCGCTCCGCGAGCTCAAGGCAGACCGGCCCCGTGACGAGGAACTCGTCGCAATCGTAGAGAACGACTCCTGCGCTGCTGATGCCATTCAGTTCATCACCGGTGCGACCTTTGGCAAAGGGAATCTTATATTCCGCGATTACGGTAAACATGTATACACGTTCTTTAATCGACGAACGAATCATGGCGTGCGCATATCGGAAGATTACCGCGGGTTTGACAACGACACCCGGTTTCCCGAACTTAAAAAAAGGCAAGAGGCGGGAGAGGACGTGTCGCGCGAAAGGCAGGCATACCTGATGGAAAAGGCTGCAGCCATCCTTACCGCTGATGAGAAAGAAATCATGACCATCGCACCCATCACCACTCCGCCTCCCCATGAAGCAAGGATACGGGGCTCTGTTCGGTGCGCGATCTGCGGTGAAAAGTTCATGGAATCCCGTGGCCGCGTGAAGAACGGAAAGATTGTCTGCATCCCCTGTTCCGAACAGGAATAAGCCCATCTTTCGCTACAATATTCTTGACAATAAACCGTGCTGAAGTTATTATAATCAGGTTCTACCGCCTGTTTCCCAATCGTCACAATAATAAGGAGGTAAGTATGAAAAAAGCCATATTTTATCCGTTATTTGCCTTATTGTTGATTACTGGGTGCGTTTCAAAAGGAACATATGAAACCAAACAAAAAGAGGCGGAGTCACTCACCGCACAGAATGACAACCTGCAGGCCCAGGTAAAGAGCCTGAGTGCAGAAGCCGCTGCGCTCAAGAAGGACAAAGAAGCGACGCAGATGGAGAGAGACGCGCTCCAGTCAAAGATAGACGAACTTCAAACCAGGATAAACGAGTTGTCACAGAAGGCAGAAAAGGCCGAGAAACTGGAACAGGACACGAAGACCTATCAGGACCTGACCAAGAAACTCGAGAAGGAGATTCAGGAAGGCCAGGTACAGATCACGGAGATGAAGAACCGTCTGACCATGACCATGGTGGACAAGATCCTCTTTCCTTCCGGCAGCGCAGAGATCAGCAAGGACGGCAAAAAAGTTCTGGATAAGGTTGTCGCTATCCTGAAGGAAGTCAAGGACAAACGGATCCAGATAGAGGGGCATACTGATAACGCAAAGATCGTGGGCTCGCTCAAGAAAAAATTCCCCACGAACTGGGAACTTTCGACTGCCAGGGCGACGGAGGTCGCGAGGTATCTCCAGGAGACCGGCGGGATCGATGCCAAACTGCTTTCCGCCACAGGATATTCGGAATACCAGCCCGTTGCCCCGAATGATACGGAAGAGGGCAAGCACAAGAACCGCAGGATCGAGATCGTTCTCCTGCCGCTTCTGCAGTAGGTACGGATGTTCACCGGGATTATTGAAGAGATGGGTAACGTGAAGGCGCTCAGGCGTGAAGCAGGGGCGGCCCGGCTTACCATATCCGCGTCAACTGTTCTTGGCAGCACAGCATTGGGCGATAGCATTTGCGTAAATGGTGTTTGCCTCACCGTTGTGGATATAGGAAAATCAGAGTTCTCTGCCGATGTAGCCAATGAGACCCTGAAGGTCACCGATCTCGGTCAGCTCCAAGTTGGACAGAAAGTGAACCTCGAGCGGGCGCTCCAGCTTTCGTCGCGAATCGGTGGACATCTTGTCACAGGACATGTGGACGCTGTGGGCCGGATCAGGGAGAAGCGGCAGGAGGGGAATTCTTGGCGCGTCTTCATAGAGGCGCCCGAGACAGCGCTTCATTACATCATTAAAAAAGGTTCCGTGGCCGTGGACGGCATCAGCCTGACGGTTGCCGACGTAGACATAGCCGGCTTTTCCATTGCCATGATCCCGCATACGGCGAAACTGACGACGCTCGGGTTCAAATCCGCAGGTGACAGCGTGAATCTGGAAACGGACATTATTGGAAAGTATGTGGAGCGGCTCCTGTCAGCGAGAGTTGAGGGCGGCTTGAATCTGGAGTTCCTGAGAGGGCATGGATTCGCATGACGGACAGTGTCAAAGGTCCAGCAGCCAGGATCAGGGTAAATGACAGAGAGCGAGAAGCATTGCCCATGCCTCTTGTCTCGTGAACAAGACGTCGCATTGAAGAAAGGGTGATATCCATGAAGTTCAATACGATCGAAGAAGCAATAGACGATATCAGAAAAGGCAAAATTGTCGTCCTCGTCGATGACGAGGACCGGGAGAACGAGGGCGACCTCACCATGGCGGCCGAAGCCGTGACGCCAGAGAACATCAATTTCATGGCCATGCATGGCCGTGGACTGATCTGCCTCTCGCTTACAACTGAGCGCGTGAAGGAGCTCCAGCTTCCCATGATGACAACAGACAACACATCGTCGTTCGGAACGGCCTTCACGATATCCATTGAAGCAAAAAAGGGCGTGACCACCGGCATTTCCGCTGCCGACCGGGCCACGACGATCAAGACGGCGATCAGCCCCAAGACGAAACCAGAAGACCTGGCAAGACCGGGACATGTGTTTCCGCTCCGTGCGAGGCCGGGCGGTGTGCTTCAGCGGGCTGGACAGACCGAAGGTTCCGTGGACCTTGCTCGGCTCGCCGGACTCTATCCCGCAGGTGTCATCTGCGAGATCATGAACGATGACGGCACCATGGCCCGCGTGCCGCAGCTTATGGAATTTGCAAAAAAGTTCGATCTGAAGATCATCACGGTCAAAGACCTCATAGCATACCGAGTAAAGAAAGAGTCACTCGTGCGCAGAGTGGCGATGACCAAGCTGCCGACTAGCTACGGTGGAGATTTCACGGCCATCCTGTACGCGAACGAAATTGACAACATGAACCACATCGCCCTTGTCAAGGGAGACATCAAGCCGGATGATGAAGTCCTCGTACGGGTTCATTCCGAGTGCCTCACGGGCGACGTGTTCGGATCGATGCGCTGCGATTGCGGCGAGCAGCTCCAGAACGCCATGAAGATAATCGACGGAGAGGGCAAGGGCGTGATACTTTACATGCGCCAGGAAGGCCGCGGCATCGGACTCGAAGGTAAGCTCAAAGCTTACGAATTGCAGGACAAGGGGAAAGACACGGTCGAGGCAAACCTTGCTCTTGGGTTCAAGGCGGATCTGAGAGACTACGGCGTAGGCGCGCAGATCCTTCGCGATATCGGCGTGCGAAAGATCAGGCTCCTTACGAACAACCCCAAGAAGATCGTGGGCCTTGAAGGATACGGCCTGACGGTGGTCGCCCGCGTACCGATCGAAATGCACCCGCACGCGAAGAATATTCATTATCTCAAGGTAAAGAAGAACAAGCTCGGCCACATGCTCGAGAAGGTGTAGGAAGACGCGCAGGGGGAAGTGCAACGAGTGAAAGAACAGCGATCTCACACTCTCTGCACCATGCTTTACGCGCTGTGCCGAACAAGTTTCAAGATTGGGAGGAGACATGCCAAAAGTGATCCAGGGAGATCTGACAGGCAAGGGACTCAAGTTCGGGCTTGTCGCAGCGAGGTTCAATGATTTCATAACCAGCAGGCTTCTCGACGGCGCACTTGACGCCCTTCTGCGGCACGGTGCGGCGGATGGAGACATTGAGGTCGTGAAAGTCCCCGGAGCTTATGAGATACCGCTTGCTGCCAAGAAGCTTGCACAGTCAAAAAAGTACAATGCCATAATCTGTCTCGGTGCCGTGATTCGCGGAGCCACACCGCACTTCGAATACGTGAGCGCGGAAGTAAGCAAGGGCGTAGCCGCAGTCTCCATGGAATCGGGCGTTCCCGTTATCTTCGGCGTGCTGACCACTGATACGATCGAGCAGGCAATCGAACGGGCTGGCACGAAGAGCGGCAACAAAGGCTGGGACGCCGCCCTTTCCGCCATCGAGATGGCGAACGTCATGAGGCAGATATCGTAACAGCGGATGCTCACCCATGAGCGCGGCGCACAGACGGTAGGATATGAGAAGACGCAAGGCCAGGGAGCATGCACTCCAGATACTATATCAGCTGGATATTAAAAAAGAGAAGCCTTCAGCGTCTGTCCTGAAAAATTTTTGGGCCGAGTACAATCCGGATGACGAAGTCAAGCTTTTTGCAGAGGAGATCGTCAAAGGCACGTTCAAGCACCTTGAGAAGATAAACGGACTGATCCATCAGTGTGCGAAGAACTGGAGCCTCGACCGTATGGCCATCGTCGACCGCAATGTGCTCAGGATGGCGGTCTATGAAATACTCTACCGGTTGGATATTCCCACCAGTGTAACAATCAACGAGGCCATTGAGATCGCAAAGAAGTATGGTACCGATGAATCAGGCTCATTTGTGAACGGCATCCTGGACAGCGTTGCCAGAATGACGGGGAAACTGGACGAAGGTAGGTTAGAAGATTAAGAGGAGAGGGTGTCCGGTTTGGATGTGAAGGTTATCCTGCAAGACATAAAAAATCTCGAGACCGAGGCACTCATTGTTGGTTTTTACCAGGATGTCCGTCCACTCAAAGGGCTTGCTGGAGAGCTCGACTGGCTGCTATGCGGTTCTCTCTCCGACCTTATCCTGAATAATAAGCTGAGCGGCTCACTGGGTGAAGTGGCTCTTCTTGCCTCACGGGGCAAGGTCCCGGCGACGAAGATCTTCATGGTAGGTCTCGGGCCCAAAGGAGGGAGTTCCCCCTCGTCACTGAGTAAAGCGGCGAGGATAGCAGCGTCCAGCGCAGTCGGTGCAGGCGTTACAAATATGGCGGTCGAGTATTTTTATTCCCCCGATGCGCCGTACGATGCAGTCGTAACCGCCCTTCGGGACGGATTGTCGGAGGGCGCCAGGGGAATTCCCCTTATGGTGTCGCTGCTTGCCCCCGACGCTGCCGCATATGAAAAGATTTCCCGGTTGGTGAAGGCGTAAGCGTGTTCAGGAAAGAAAACCTACAGCGAGGATGCTTCCGGTCCAGATACGAAAACAGCGGCGCTAGCACAAAGTAGACAAGTTTAAAAGCGATTAAAGAGGTACAATGACCGCAGGAGTGATTGCATGATCCCTCGTTACAGCAGACCGGATATGGCCGGCCTCTGGGAAACGGAGAATAGATACCGCGCATGGCTCGTGGTCGAGATCCTTGCTTGCGAGGCGAACTCACGCCTGGGGTTGATACCGGCGAAGTCGCTCGCGAACATTAAGAGGAAGGCCGACTTCAGCGCCAGGCGGATCGATGAACTCGAGAAGATCGTGAAGCATGACGTCATTGCCTTTCTCACGGCAGTGGGCGAAAAGGTCGGACCCGATTCCCGCTATATCCATCTGGGACTTACATCCTCGGACGTCCTCGACACTTCCCTTGCCTGGCTCATGCGAAAGGCGTCTGACATCATCATCAGCGATATCCGCGCCATCCTCAAGACTCTCAAGAAGAAAGCCTTGCAGCACAAGAACACCGTCATGATTGGCCGCTCGCATGGTGTGCACGCCGAGCCAGTCACGTTCGGTCTCAAAATGGCTCTCTGGTATGAGGAAATGAACCGCGCCCTTGACCGAATGCACCGGGCGCGGGATGTTATCAGTGTAGGCAAACTGTCAGGAGCCGTGGGGACGTTCGCTAATATCGATCCCTTTGTGGAAACCTATGTCTGCCAAAAACTGGGGCTCAAGCCAGAACCCGTCGCGACCCAGGTCGTGCAGCGCGACCGGCATGCCGAGTTCCTGTCGGTGCTTGCGCTCATTGCGTCCTCGATCGAGAAGTTCTCCGTCGAGCTTCGCCACCTGCAACGGACAGAGGTGCTCGAGGCAGAAGAATATTTTTCCGAAGGTCAGAAAGGTTCCTCTGCCATGCCGCACAAGCGTAATCCCATATCCGCCGAGAACCTTACGGGCCTGGCGAGGGTCGTACGGGCCAACGCTATCGCAGCAATGGAGAACATCGCCCTGTGGCACGAGCGCGACATTAGCCATTCCTCGGTCGAGCGTCTCATCATCCCAGACAGCACCATTCTAATTGATTATATGCTTGCACGGTTCAACAACCTGATAGACCGGCTCTTTGTATATCCAAAGAACATGCAGCGCAATATGGCGATCTCCAGAGGGCTTTTCCACTCAGAAAGCGTTATGCTGGCGCTCGTGGGGAAGGGGATTACGCGTGAGAACGCATACGCCTACGTTCAGCGCAATGCGATGGATGTGTGGAAGCGCGGCGGGGATTTCAAGCAGCTCCTGAAGAACGATAAGGACGTCGGCAAATACCTGAGCAGGAAAGAGATCGACGCATGTTTTGACCTGTCGCATACGCTCAAGAAAGTTGACTATATTTTCAAACGGGTCTTCAAGAAAAGAAGGTAGAGATCTATGTTCGACAAGTTTCACGAAGAATGCGGCGTATTTGGCATCTATGGCCACCCCGATGCGGCGAACCTCACTTATCTGGGCCTTTACTCCTTACAGCACCGGGGCCAGGAGTCAGCCGGCATCGTTTCGTCCGATGGCAAACAGCTCTATGGTCAAAAGGCCATGGGTCTTGTCGCTGACATCTTCGTTGAAGAGCGCATCAAGAAACTTCCCGGATATGCGGCGATCGGGCACAACCGATATTCTACCACCGGTGAAAGTGCAGCGATCAACATCCAGCCGATCCTGGTGAATTTCGCCCTGGGATCCCT
>Ga0335082_10007567_pt1 | contig 11788 bp, 9 predicted proteins | sample Lox_Sample_41_FD_206718 | JGI IMG/M metagenome (GOLD analysis project Ga0335082, IMG submission 206718) | Soil microbial communities from Loxahatchee National Wildlife Refuge, Florida, United States - Lox_Sample_4.1 | ecosystem: Environmental > Terrestrial > Soil > Wetlands | place: USA: Florida...
GCTCGATCGCGGCCTCGTGATCGGTCGCGCCATCGTCGACCGCGCCGTCATACACATCGACGATCTCGCTGTCGAAACGGAAGCGGAGTTTCCTCTCGGCCTGCAGATGCAAAGGCGGATCGGCCATCACACGACGCTCGCCGTGCCGCTGCTGCGCGAGGGTGAGGCGATCGGTGCGATCGCTCTGTGGCGCATGGAGCGACGGCCGTTCACCGACAAGCAGCGGGCGCTCGTGCAGACGTTCGCTGACCAGGCCGTAATCGCAATTGAGAACGTGCGCCTGTTCAACGAGGCGAGGGTAGCCCGCGCTGCCGCCGAATCGGCCAACGAAGCCAAGAGCTCGTTCCTCGCGACGATGAGCCACGAGATCCGCACACCGATGAACGCGGTGATCGGCATGAGCGGGCTCCTGCTCGACACGACGCTCGATGCCGAGCAGCGCGACTACGTCAGCACGATCCGCGATTCCGGCGATGCGCTGCTCACGATCATCAACGACGTGCTCGACTTCTCGAAGATCGAGGCGGGCCGCATGGACATCGAGGCGCAGCCGCTCGACCTGCGCGAATGCGTCGAGTCGGCGCTCGACCTCGTGACCGCGCGCGCGGTCGAGAAGAGCCTCGACACCGCCTACGAGTTCGTGGGCGACGTACCGGCCGCGATCGTCGGCGATGTCACGCGGTTGCGGCAGATTTTGCTCAACCTCCTTTCGAACGCAGTCAAGTTCACGGAACAGGGCGAGGTCGTCCTCACCGTGTCCGCGCAGCCGCACGGCGACGCGAAATCGGAAATCACGTTCGCCGTGCGCGACACCGGCATCGGCCTGTCGAGCGAGGCGATGAGTCGTCTCTTCCAGTCGTTCTCGCAGGCGGATTCGTCGACGACGCGCAAGTACGGCGGCACCGGCCTCGGGCTTGCGATCAGCCGGCGTTTGGCCGAGCTGATGGGCGGTCGGATGTGGGCGCAGAGCGACGGGCCGGGCCGCGGCTCGACGTTCTTCTTCAGCGTCGCCGCCCCGATCGGCGAGCTGCCGGCCACCCGCCAGCGCGAATTCATCGGCGTGCAGCCCGCGCTCGCGGGCAAACGGCTGCTCGTCGTCGACGACAACGCGACCAACCGGCGCGTGCTCGACCTGCAGACCGCGAAATGGGGGATGCTGTCGCACGCCACCGCTTCGGCGCAAGAAGCGCTGCGCTGGCTCGACGATGGCGAGACGTTCGACCTCGCGGTCCTCGACATGCACATGCCGGAAATGGACGGCGTCGCGCTCGCTCGCGCGATCCGCGAACGCCGGCCGACGTTGCCGCTCGTGCTGTTCAGCTCGCTCGGTCGGCGCGAAGCCGGTGCGGACGAGGGCCTGTTCGCGGCGTTCCTCGGCAAGCCGGTCCGGCAGTCGCAGCTCCACGACACGCTGATCTCGCTTCTCGCGCACGAGACCGCGCCGAAAGCGGCGCCGGTGAGCGCGGTTGGCGCGCGGATCGATCCCGAGATGGCGGCGCGGCACCCGCTGCGGATCCTGCTCGCGGAGGACAACGTGGTGAACCAGAAGCTCGCGCTGCGGATCCTGCAGCAGATGGGCTACCGCGCCGATCTCGCGTCGAATGGCATCGAAGCCGTCGAGTCGGTGCAGCGACAGGTCTACGACGTCGTGCTGATGGACGTGCAGATGCCGGAGCTCGACGGACTCGATGCCTCGCGTCAGATCTGCGCGCGCTGGCAGCCGCACGAGCGGCCGCGCATCGTGGCGATGACCGCGAACGCGATGCAGGGCGACCGGGACATGTGCCTTGCCGCCGGCATGGACGACTATCTCACGAAGCCGATCCGCGTCGAGCGGCTGGTCGAGGCGCTGTCGCGCGTGCCCGCGCGCGCGGGAGCGACAAGATGAGCGCCGAGGCGATCGATCTTGCGACGTTCCGCGAGCTCGAGGCGACTACGGGCGTCGAATTCGTGCGCGAGCTCGTCGCGACGTTCAAAGCCGAGGCGCCGCGGATGCTGGCCGACCTCCGCCAGTCGCTGGTCGACGGCGATGCGGAGCGCTTCCGGCGCACCGCGCACTCGCTCAAGTCGAACAGCAACACCTTCGGCGCGACGGCGCTCGGCGCGATGGCGAGGAAACTCGAGCTGGAAGGACTGGATTCGGTCCGGGCTTCCGGCAGCGCACCGCTCGACGCGCTCGCCTTCGAGTACACGCGAGTGGCCCAGGCGCTGACGGAGCTCCATCGTGAGTGAGGCAGCAACGGGTGGCGCTCGACTCCTCGTCGCCGACGACAACAAGGTCAATCGGCTGCTCCTCACGCGCAACCTGGAGCTGATGGGCCATCGCGTCGCCTCCGCCGAGAACGGCCGGATGGCGCTCGAGATGCTGCGGCGTGAATCGTTCGACCTGCTGCTGCTCGATCTCGAAATGCCGGAGATGAACGGGTTCGAGGTGCTGGAGCAGCTCGGGCGCGACCTCGCGCTGCGCGACGTGCCTGTCATCGTCACGTCGTCGCTCGAAGGCCTCGACAACGTCGTCCGCTCGATCGAGCTCGGGGCCGAGGACTACCTGACGAAGCCCGTGAACGTGGTGCTGCTGAAGGCGCGCATCGGCGCGAGCCTAGAGAAGAAGCGGTTGCGCGATCAGCAGAAGGAGCTCGTGCGCCGGTTCGCGACGCCGGAAGTGGCGCAGGACCTGCAGCAGTCGGGGTTCGCCCTCGGCGGCAAGCGCGTGAGGGGATCGGTGCTGTTCTCCGACATCCGCGACTTCACGCCGCTGGTCGAATCGCAGCCGCCCGAAGAAACGATCGAGCTTCTCAACACGTATTACACGCTGATGTTCGACGCGATCAGCGGTCACGGCGGCATCGTGAGCCAGATCGCGGGCGACGGGCTGATGGCGATCTTCGGCGCGCCGCTGCCGTTGCCCGATCCGGCAACGAGCGCCGTCCGCACGGCGCTCGAGATGGTCGAGCTGGTCGAGCTCTTCGATGCCGAGCGCACCGCCGGCGGCAAACCGGCGATCCGCATCGGCGTGGGCATCGCGTCGGGCGAGATGGTCGCCGGCTACACCGGGACCAGCAGGCGCGCAACGTACACCTGCATCGGCGACACCGTGAATCTTGCCGCGCGCCTCGAAACGCACACCAAGACCGTCGGGCGCATGATCCTGATCGACGGCGCGACGCGCACGACGCTCCCGGGCGACATCACTGTCGAGGCGCTCGGCCCTGTTGCCATAAGAGGCAAGGCGGAGCCGGTCGACGTTTTCGCGGTTGTGCCGGCGCGCAAGACCTGAGATCGAGCCTCGGCGGGCACGCGCACGATCTCTGCCGCTGCACGTGACGCCTGCGTCGCGGCGCGCGCGCCCTCGTCAATGATGGCGCGCCTGACCCTCTGCCGTCGGCGCTTGCATGAATTCGCACAGCAGCCGCTGGAAATGGTGGACGCCGCGCTCGCGCGTCGGCGAAAAGCGGCCGCGCCGGTATAAGCGCGAGCGCACGCCGCGCTGGACCGCTTGCACGATCGCCTCGTCCTCCATTTCCACGCGATCGAGGCCCGCTCCGGCACCGCAATCGAGCTTGTCCGCGTCGAAGACGTAGCTGCGAAACGCGATGCGCGTGCGGTCGGTCGTCTCTGGCTCGACCCGGTTGATCGAGAGCCCCCACGGATAGAAATTGAGCATCAGATTCGGAAAGACCCACCAGTAGTACGCCGCGATCCGCCGCCGGTGATCGACCGAAGTCGCCGGCGGTTCGAACGCGGCTTCGCCCGGCTTGGCCAGCGCAACCTGGAGGTTCGAGTACCGGAAGAGCTCGCTCGCATAGCTTCCGTAGTCGACGACCTCGTTCAGTTCCGCGTGCACGAACGGGATGTGGAAGCCCTCGAGATAATTCTCCACGTACAGCGCCCAGTGCGCATCGACGACGTAGTCGCGATCGCGCCCCGGCGCGCGCCGAAACGCTTCGACCGGCAGCCATTCCATTCGCGCCGTCAGGTCGCCGAGAAAGGCGGCAAGCGGCGCCGCGGGGTCGAGCGCCGCGAACGCATGGCCCGCCCAGGTCCCGAAGGGAAGCTGCGGCAGGTCGTCGGCCGGCGACGGAAAATTTCTTGCCTGCTCGAACTCCGGCATGAAGATCATCCGGCCGGCGAGATCGAAGCGCCGCGAGTGGTATCGGCAGCGGATCTGTTCGGCTCGGCCGGCTTCGCTCACCAGAATGTTGCCGCGGTGCGTGCAGACGTTGGACAGGCAACGGAGCGTGCCCGTCCGATCGCGCGCGAGCAGCACCGGCTCGCCGAGCAGTCCGCGCAGCAGCTCGCGCGGCGCCAGCGAATTGGGCGCCGCCACGTCGGCAAGACCGCCGATCCACTGCCAGCTGCGGGCGAACACGCGCTCCCGCACGACCGCCCACGCGGCCGCATCGTGATAGAACGCGCCTTCGAGCGTCGAGGCGGCCGTGATGTCGGCGTCAACGAAATAATCCTTGCTCATTCGACGTTTCCAGCCGGCGTGTGCGGTTCGCGGCGTTCAAGGCCGCAACGACCGCTCGTAGCAGACGTCCGGCTCGTGCTCTTCGTTGTTGCTGCCGTCCCCGAGCGTCTTGACGACGAAGCCATTGCGCTCGTAGAAGCGGCGCGCCCCGGCGTTGCGCTGGAACGTGTAGCAGCGAAGCGTCGCAGTGACCTTCGCGGCGTCGTCCATCGTCGCGTCGAGCAGTTGCTGCCCGATTCCGTGTCCCGTCCATCCGGGCTTGACCCACAGTTGCGTGAGCCACGCGCCATCGCGCGCAGCGAAACCGACGATCTCGTCGCGCAGCACCGCGAGCCAGACCGAATGACGCGGAAAGACGACGTTGCGCATCCACTCGAACGTCTCCTCGTCCGAATGCGGCTCGGCGAGCCCCGGCAGCGTTGCGCGACGCGCGGCGAGTAACAACGTCGTGACGGCGTCGGCCTCGTCGTTGAAGCGGGAGGGTTGCGGCCGACGAAGGATCAGCCGCGACGGCGGCTTCATCCGAGCAGATCGCCGGACGCCTTGCGGTTGCGCGCGGCGCGCCCGTTCCGTGATGCCGCGGCGCTCGGCACCGCATCGCGCCCCCGCCGCGCCGCGTGCGCATCGAGCACCGGCTTCAGATACCGGCCGGTGTGGCTCGCGGTGACCTTGACGATCTCCTCGGGCGGACCCTCGGCGACCACCGTCCCGCCGCCGCCGCCGCCCTCCGGCCCGAGATCGATGATCCAGTCCGCGGTCTTGACGACGTCGAGATTGTGCTCGATCACGACGACGGTGTTGCCATGGTCGCGCAGCCGGTGCAGCACGGTCAACAGCATCTCGATGTCGTGGAAGTGAAGGCCGGTCGTCGGCTCGTCGAGGATGTAGAGCGTGCGCCCGGTGTCGCGCTTCGACAATTCGAGTGCGAGCTTCACCCGCTGCGCCTCGCCGCCGGACAACGTCGTCGCCGATTGCCCGAGCGTGATGTAGCCGAGCCCGACGTCGAGCAGCGTCGCAAGCTTGCGCGCCACCGAAGGCACGGGCTCGAAGAACGCGTAGGCCTGCTCGACCGTCATCGCCAGGACCTCGTGGATGTTGCGATCCTTGTAGCGGATCTCCAGCGTCTCGCGGTTGTAGCGCTGGCCGTGGCAGACGTCGCACGGCACGTAGACGTCCGGCAGGAAGTGCATCTCGACCTTGATCAGGCCGTCACCCTGGCATGCTTCGCAGCGCCCGCCCTTGACGTTGAACGAGAACCGTCCGGGACCGTAGCCGCGCTCGCGCGACTCCTTCACCTGCGCGAACAACTCGCGGATCGGCGTGAAGAGCCCCGTGTACGTCGCCGGATTCGAGCGCGGCGTGCGGCCGATCGGGCTCTGGTCGACGCTGATCACCTTGTCGTAGAACTCGATGCCATGCATCTCGTGGAACGGCGCCGGCTCGGTCGTGCTGCCGTAGAGGTGACGAGCGATCGCGTGGTAGAGCGTGTCGTTGATCAGCGTCGACTTGCCCGAGCCCGACACGCCGGTCACGCAGACGAAGAGGCCGACGGGCAGGTTGAACGTCACCTCGCGCAGGTTGTTGCCGGTCGCGCCGGTGATCGTCAGCACGCGCGAGAGGTCGACGCGGAGCCGCCGTGCGGGCAGCGGAATCTGGCGGTGGCCGGCGAGATACTGGCCCGTCAGCGAATGCGGCGCCATCCGGATTTCCTCGGGCGTGCCCTGCGCGACGACCTGCCCGCCGTGCTCGCCCGCACCCGGCCCCATGTCGACGATGTAGTCGGCGGCGCAGATCGCGTCGTGGTCGTGCTCGACGACGATCACGCTGTTGCCCAGGTCGCGCAGATGTTTCAACGTCGACAAAAGGCGATCGTTGTCGCGCTGATGCAATCCGATCGAGGGCTCGTCCAGCACGTACATCACGCCGGTCAGCCCCGAGCCGATCTGCGAGGCGAGCCGGATCCGCTGCGCCTCGCCGCCGGAGAGCGTCTCCGCGGAGCGGTCGAGCGACAGGTACTCGAGACCGACGTTGTTGAGGAACGCGAGGCGGCTCACGATCTCCTTGATGATCTTCTCGGCGATCGCCTGCTTGTGTCCGTCCAGCGACAGCCGGCCGAAGTATTCCGACGCATCCTTCAGCGGCAGGCCCGAGACCTCGAAGATCGCGCGCGCATCGGCGCCGCTGCCGACCTTCACGTGGCGCGCTTCGCGCCGCAGCCGCGTGCCGCCGCATTCCGGGCACGGCTTCGAATTGAGGTACTTGGCGAGCTCCTCGCGGACCATCAGCGAATCGGTCTCGCGATACCGGCGCTCGAGGTTCGGGATGATCCCTTCGAACGTGTGCTCGCGGACCATCGGCTTGCCGCGCTCCGACAGGTACGTGAACGGGATCTTGTCCTCGCCGCTGCCGTAGAGTACGAGCTGCTGAACGCGCTCGGGAAGACGCGAAAACGGCCGCTCGAGGTCAAAACCCGCATGTTTTGCAAGCCCCTGCAGCATCTGGAAATAGAACTGGTTGCGGCGGTCCCAGCCCTTGATCGCCCCCGACGCGAGCGAAAGCTGCGGGAACGCGACGACCCGCTTGGGATCGAAGAAGCTGATCGACCCGAGGCCGTCGCAGCGCGGACAGGCCCCCATCGGATTGTTGAACGAGAAGAGCCGCGGCTCGAGCTCGGACAGCGAATAGTTGCAGATCGGGCACGCGAACTTCGCCGAGAACAGGTGTTCGTTTCCCGTATCGATCTCGACCGCGATCGCGCGGCCGTCACCGTTGCGCAACGCCGTCTCGTAGGATTCGGCGAGCCGCTGCTTCATGTCGGCGTGCACGCGCAGCCGGTCGACGACGACCTCGATCGTGTGCTTGGTGTTCTTGGCGAGCTTCGGCACCGCGTCGATCTCGCAGACCTTGCCGTCGACGCGCACCCGGACGAAACCCTTGGCGCGGAGCTCGACCAGGAGCTCCAGCTGCTCGCCCTTGCGGTTGACGACGACCGGCGCGAGGATCATCAGCTTCGTGTCCTCGGGAAAGGCGAGCGTGGCGTCGACCATCTGCGAGATCGTCATCGCGGCGAGTCGCTGCTCGGGATGGTCCGGGCAATACGGATCGCCGACGCGCGCGTAGAGGAGCCGCAGGTAGTCGTGGATCTCGGTGACGGTGCCCACCGTCGAGCGCGGGTTGTGCGACGTCGCCTTCTGCTCGATCGAGATCGCGGGCGACAGCCCCTCGATCAGGTCGACGTCGGGCTTTTCCATCAGCTGCAGGAATTGCCGGGCGTAGGCGGACAGCGATTCGACGTAGCGCCGCTGCCCTTCCGCATACAGCGTGTCGAAGGCGAGCGAGCTCTTGCCCGAGCCCGACAGCCCGGTGACGACGATCAGCCGATGCCGCGGCAGATCGAGATTGACGTTCTTGAGGTTGTGCGTGCGCGCGCCGCGGATGCGGATGTATTCCATGCTGTCTTGACGTGGTCCGGTGCGGCCCCGCACGGACGAGCGGAAGGCGAAGCACGACCTTCGGCTTAGGCCCTTTGCACGATCCCGGAGGCGGGGCAACCTGCTACTATACCGCCAATTCGCAGCTGTTTCTAAGCCGTTTTTTCTCCTGCCTTTTCCCCCATGGCGCACGACTCCGCACCTGCTTCCGCCGCCGCGCCGCCGCGCCCGCCGAAAGTGCGGATGACGCCGGTCGAACGGCGCGCCACCGTCGGCCTTGCCGGCATCTTCGGCTTGCGGATGCTCGGGATGTTCATCGTCCTGCCGGTGCTCGCGATCTACGCCGAACGGCTCCCCGGCGGCCGCAACCACACCCTGGTGGGCCTCGCGCTCGGCGCCTACGGCCTCACGCAGTCCATTCTGCAGATCCCGTTCGGCTGGGCGTCGGACCGCTGGGGGAGGAAGCCGATCATCGTCGCCGGACTCGTCGTGTTCGCGCTCGGCAGCTTCATCGCCGCGTGGGCGCCGACGATCCTGTGGACGATCGTCGGCCGCACGGTTCAGGGCGCGGGCGCCATCTCGGCCGCCGTGATCGCGCTCACCGCCGATCTCACCCGCGACGAGGTGCGCACGCGCGCGATGGCGGCGATCGGCATGACGATCGGCGCCACGTTCGCGCTATCGCTCATCGCCGGCCCGGTGCTCACCGACATCATCGGCGTGCCGGGGATTTTCGTCATGACCGGCGTGCTCGCGATCGGCGCGATCGGCCTGCTCCTCAAGGCGGTGCCGCAGGCCGAGTTCGTCGCGCGGCCGCCGGATACGCCCGGCCAATGGCGGCGGGTGTTCGCCGACGCGGAGCTCCTCCGCCTCAATTACGGCATCTTCGCGCTGCACGCCGCGCTGATGGCGCTCTTCGTCCAGGTCCCGTTCATGCTGCGCGACAACGGCGTGCCGAGCGAGCGCCACTGGATCGTCTACCTGTCCGTGCTCGTCGTCTCCGTCGTGCTGATGCTGCCGGGAATGCTCAACGCCGATCGTCCGGGCCGCGGCAAGCCGATATTCCTCGGTGCCATTGCCATCCTGTTCGCGGGACAGGCGCTGCTCGCCGTCGCGGGCGCATCGCTCGCGCTGACGATCACCGCGCTCGTCTTCTTCTTCACGGCGTTCAACCTGCTCGAGGCGACGCTGCCCTCGCTCATTTCCAAGTTCGCGCCGCCGGCGGTCAAAGGCACGGCGGTCGGCGTCTATTCGAGCGTCCAGTTTTTCGGTGCCTTCGTCGGCGCCGCGGCAGGCGGCTTTCTGTCGCAGCACTACGGACCGGCCGCGGTGTTCGGCTTTTGCCTGGTGCTGACCGCCCTCTGGCTCGCCGTCGGTGCGACGATGACGGCGCCGCCGGTTTACGATCGTTATTCGATGGGAGAGACATAAATGGCTTCGGTCAACAAGGTGATCCTGGTCGGCAACCTCGGCCGCGATCCGGAAACGCGGTATTCGACGAGCGGCGCTGCGATCTGCAACATCACGATCGCAACGTCCAGGCAATGGAAGGACAAGGCGAGCGGCGAAAAGCGCGAAGAGACGGAATGGCATCGCGTTGTCTTCTACGATCGCCTCGCCGAAATCGCCGGTGAGTATCTGAAGAAGGGCCGCCCCGTCTACGTCGAAGGGCGGCTCAAGACCCGCAAGTGGCAGGACAAGGAAGGCCAGGATCGCTACACCACCGAGATCATCGCCGAGGAAATGCAGTTGCTGGGCTCGCGCGAAGGCGGTGGCGGCGGGGGAGGCGGCGACGTCGAATTCAGCGGCGGCGCGGGTTCGCGGGCGAGCAGTGCGCCGGCCGCGGCCAGCTCTGCCTCGAAGGGCGGCGGCGCCAAGAAAGGAAGTCCTGACGATCTGGACGACGATATTCCGTTCTAAGGATCCGGGGCGATCGCTTGCTGGCCCGGTTGGCACGCATCGCCGAGCTGCGCGAGGCGATTCTCCGCTTCGCTGCCCGGGCACCGACCTCTGCACAGGCATCGTGAAGGCAGCCCCCATCGCAATCGAGCGGATCCAGCATGCAATCTTCGTCCTCCGCGGGCGCAAGGTACTGATCGACAGCGATCTCGCCGCGCTCTACGAGATCGAGACCCGGGCGCTGGTGCAGGCGGTCAAGCGCAACCCTGACCGGTTCCCGGAGGACTTCATGTTTCAGCTCACCCCGGGGGAATTCGCGGGTTTGCGATCACAAACTGTGATATCAAATCGTGCGAGCCGCGGCGGGCGGCGCTCGGCGCCCTATGCTTTCACTGAACAGGGTGTGGCCATGCTGTCCAGCGTACTCAAGAGCCCGCGCGCGATCGCGGTCAACATCGAAATCATGCGCGCCTTCGTCCGGCTGCGCCTGATCCTCGCCTCCAACAGGGAACTTGCGCGGAGGCTCGATGAATTGGAGGCCAGGACGGACGCCCGGTTCAAAGCCGTATTTGAAGCGATCCGCGAGCTCATGGCACCCCCCGAGACTAAGAAGCGGCCGATCGGCTTTGTAACGCCCAAGGAGCCGTAGTACCGAAGTACCTACCTCCTGCGAAGGAACGCCGGAGGGCCGACGGAGAATCGGGCCGTAACCCGCCTGCGCCCGCCGGCGATCCGGACAACGCTATTCCGCTCTGACGGGGCGCCGCGGCATCCGTCGCTATCGGCATTCAACTCGTGTCGCTCCGTCGCGGCGGATAGACGCCGGCCAGGCGCGCGATCAGGATCGCGACGAACAGCGCGCCGACGATCTGCTCCACGATACACACCGACCGGGCTTGTCGCGTCAGCGGCGTCAGGTCGCCGAAGCCCGTGCTCGTCAGCACCGTAAAGCTGAAGTAGATGAAATCGGCTATCGCGAAGTCGGTCGCCGTCCCGCCGACCGCGAACGACAACGGATAGAAGTGCTCGACAATGGCGTACAGGTAGGCCCAGAGCACCCCGAGCATCAGATACGCCGCAGCCGCACCCCACAGCTTGTCCCCGGTCATCACGTCGCGGCGGAACACGTAGGAAAGCAGATAGACCAGCGTCGCCGCATAAAGCGCCGCGCCGAAGCTCCACGACCACAGCAGCGTGTCGCCGCCACCCGCCATCCCGAGCCATTGGAACGCGAGCGTCGGTGCAGCGAGCAGCAATGCGATCACGAACGACAGCAGTGTGCGGCCGACGGCAGCGACCGCGGCGACGACGATAAGCAGGTTGACGACGTTGAGAGCGAGCTTGCCCAAGAACGTCGGCTCCACGAGGGGCGCCCCCGCCACGAGCAGCAGCACGGCGACGAAAAGATAGAAGCAGCGCTGGAAGAAGACGCGACCGATCGTCTCCCGGGCGCGGCGGATCGCCATGGCGTGCGGAGGCGTCAGAGTGCCTCGGCGCGAGCGACCGCGGTGCGCATCCGCACGTCGCCATCGCTTGCGACGATCACACCGCCGCCGAGACAGACCTCGCCGTCGTAGAGCACGAGATACTGTCCCGGCGTCGGCGCCCACTGCGGCGCGGCGAACGTCGCGCGCGCGCGCTCGCCGGTGAAGAGCGCGACGCGGCACGCGGCATCGGGCATCCGGTACCGCGTCTTCGCGCCGAGGCGCGCAAGGACCGGCGCGTCCGGCGAGGTTCCCGCGATCCAGTGAATCTGCTGCGCGTCGACCACCGGGCGGTACAGAAGCGCGTTGTCGTGGCCCTGGACGACGATCAGCGCATTGCGGGCGGCGTCCTTTCCCGCGACGAACCACGGCGCATCGGTCCCATCCTTGGTGCCGCCGACGCCCAGTCCCTGCCGCTGGCCGAGCGTGTAGTACGCGAGGCCGTGATGCCGTCCCACGATACGGCCTTCGGGCGTCTCGATCGGCCCCGGCGCGCGCGGCAG